>Ga0247610_10002202_pt1 | contig 22906 bp, 23 predicted proteins | sample 174DNAGHGhighgp2_FD_193483 | JGI IMG/M metagenome (GOLD analysis project Ga0247610, IMG submission 193483) | Sheep rumen microbial communities from Palmerston North, Manawatu-Wanganui, New Zealand - 1742 DNA GHGhigh gp2 | ecosystem: Host-associated > Mammals > Digestive system > Stomach > Rumen...
CAAGCTTAAGCTCAAGCTCAACCGACACGGAGTACCCAAGTGCAAAATGTGTGTATGATGGCTTGGGAAGTAAGATGAACGCAAGTCCTGTAATAACCGCTTTTTGGAGAGGCACACAAGCTGAGTATGACGCACTAGAAACACATGATAGTACAACACTATATATTATAGACGAGGAGTGATGAACATGAGCTTAAAGTTAGGAAACTCAAGCGTTAAAACTCCTTATAGCAAAATGTATGTTGGTGATACTTTAGTATATACAAGCGAAGCTCCTACGCCATACACAGAAGTAAGCTATCTCGAAAGTACAGGAACGCAGTATTTAATCACCCCAGTAACAATGTCAGCAAATTATGATTTTGAAATAGAGTTCCAATATAACGATAACTCGGTAGCAGGATATATTGGCGGAAACGGGTATCAAGGAACAAGGCGAGTTGTTGGTGGTATGAGATTTTATTGCCCAGAAACAACAGTTGGCTATTTTTACTATGCAAAATATGGGCTTGCTTCTCTTGCTAGACAATTTGTAGCTTATACAGATTTGTTGAAACATAAGCTAAGCTTTATAAATAATGCACTTTATTTTGATGATACGCTAGTTACCGATTTGACAGGTACTTCTTTTCAATATGGCACAGATAGAACGTTTTATCTATTTACAACACCAACAAATAACACAACAACCGATATTCAAACTATAGCTCTAGCGAGAATATATAGCTTTAGTGTAACCGACAACACAACAAACAATAAAGTATTAGATTTAATACCTGTGTTAGATAGCGAAAACGTACCATGTATGTATGACAAAGTTAGTGGCACGTTTTTGTATAACCAAGGCACAGGCGTATTTAATTATGGAATATAAAACTGAAAGGAGAAAAATACAATGATAACTGTAGAAAATCAACACAATGCTTTTGGCAGTCTTGATAAAACAACATTTGAACTTAGAGGATTATCCACAGACGAAAAGCCAACCACAAAATATAAAGACGTATTAATAGCTAATGGCTCTATCTTTATAGAAATGGATACCCAAAAGATTTGGTTTTATGATGAAGCTGGAGCAACATGGGTAGGAAACGAGGAGGAATGATAGATGGATATAGTTAGTTATTTATTAGGCAAGAACGCAGGTGGAGGCGGTGGAGGAGGAAGTTTGCAAGAATTAGACGTTACGCCAACCGACCAAGAGCAAGTGCTTTTGCCAGAGGAAGGTTATGTTGGCTTTTCACAAGTAACAGTAGCTGCTATACAACCACCAGTAGTGCCACCAGAAGCTGGTACGTTGACAGGTATAGTTGTTGGCACACTTCCTAAAATATCTTATGTGGAGGGTGACGCACTAGACCTAACGGGGTGCGTAATCCTAGCTAATTATAGTAACGGATACCAATACGATGTAACAGCATACTGCACGTTTACTTGTAACGACCCAGTAACATATTCAGACACCAGCATAGTTGTTACTTTTGAAACCGAAACATTAACAATACCAATAACAGTAGCAGGCAAACCAGTAGAAGCACCAGCAGAAACAAAAGGCTTGTGGCACTTTGACGATGGCACAGACAAAAACGAGGTTAATGGTAAAGGTACATCAACGAGTGGTTTAGTAGACCCACAAAGTATAGTCATGACTTCTGGGAAATTTGACATGGGGTTAGCTGACAGAGTTTATTTAAATTACAATAATTCACTTGGACTAATTCATGGTGCCCCGCGTGAAATGATGTTATCTGAAGTAACAATAGAATTTTGGTTTAAACCAACGCCTACTAGTAGTCAAGCTAGTGCGGTTTATATATACCTATGGACGTATGATGAAACGAATTATAGAGTTGGAATACAAGTTGCTCTAAACGGAGCTGTTACAAATAAAAGTAATGCTTTCGTTATGCCGAGCCCCACCGTTGCTACTAGAACTATAACGATAAATGAATGGCACCATTTTGCACTTGTAAACAACAAGACGGAAAGAAAAATATACATTGATGGTATTTTGTTTTTGACGTCTACAGCAACACTAGGTACTAGTGTAGATGCAACTTATGGGACTGTTCATTTAGTAACTGGCGGTATGCTTCAAGGCTTTGATGAAGTGCTATTAACAGAAAGCGTAAAATATGTAACAGATTTTGAACCACCTCATGCACCTTATTATTTGGCTAATCAAGGAGGCGAATAATAATGGAAGACAAAGGTTTTGAAACCGAAGTACTAACTCGTCTTACTCGTATCGAAACAAAATTAGATGATTATGACAGCACAAAAACAAAAGCAGAAGAAGCTCGTGCTAAAGCATATACTAATGAAAGACGAATAAACGAGCTTGAAGAAAAAAATAAATGGCTCTCAAAGACAATTTTAGGAGCAGTTATTACAGGTTTGATAGCAATCGGCCTAAGTTTTATAAAAATAAACGTTGGTGTAGCTTAGAACCCTTGAGGCTCTAAGGCTAGAAAACGCAAAGCTCTAAAATGCCCTACAATTGATTTTCTCGGTTGTAGGGTATATCTATATACCCCTAAATTTGGGTATTTTAGTGGAAGAAGGTGGAAAAATGTTAAGAACAACAAAATCAAAACCAAAAAACACAAACTCAGGAATAGACAGATTAGGTTTATTCCAAAAATCAAGAAAAACCACAGGAAGAACTGGTGGATTAAAAATTAGAAAGGGGAAATAAAAATGGAAGAATTAAAAAAAGAATATGCAGAAAAAGAAGTAGCATTTAAAGAAAAATATGCAGAGGCTATAAAAAATATAGCAGAACTTCAAGGAGTAGATTTGGGAGTTGGATACGATATGCTTAAGGCTATCCCAAGAGGCGGAGAATATAAATGCGAAGTTGAATTAAACAAAGAAGAATTATTTGAAGATTGTGCAGAGCTTTATGAATTATCAAAGAAAATAAATGGTTAAGGAGTTGATAACATGACAACTAACGAAATCATAATAGTAACTACTGCGTTTGTTACCTATGTATTTGGAATACTAGCAAAAAGATTTAACTGGCTTGAGAGTAATTACATACCAGTACAAAATTTACTAATAGGAATAATCGCAGGCTTACTTGTATATTATGGTGGACTAAACACAAGTCTAATCTCTAGTGTTATTGTATGTTGTGCAGCAGCACTAACAGCAGGTGGAGCTTATGACTTGGGAAAGGTAGGCAAAGATGATAAGTGATAACTATGTAACAGGCGACAACATATACCTAAGAGAATTACAAAACTTTTTCTTCGAGGTGCTTGGCATGATGAGTATCACCCACTATGGTGCAGTAGGAGATGGCAGAGTAGACAACTATGGCCCTCTACAAGTAGCAATAGATGATGCACATAGACGTGGACTAAATTATCTGTATGTACCTTATGGAAGATTTATCTACACAGGTGAGCTAATCAATATTGGTGATTTAATCTTCATGGGCAATCCTCATGCGCACATTGTAAATATAAGAACAGGTGAAGAAATAGAAATACAACAATTTGGTGGAGGCATAACATATACAGCAGGTGAAGGCATTACGATTGAAGGAAATGTGATTTCTGCCAGTGGAACAACCGTAAGCAATCTAACATCTAATCTTGTATTAAATGGCACACTAGATTTAGACACAGGTTTTTATAACACAGATGAGTGCGGTGTATTCTTAAGCTCAGTAAGTCCTATAAACCAAATCTTAAGCCAAGCAGAAATGTTTTATTTTGACAAAGACAAGCAAGTGTTAACAGCAGGGTTCGCAAGTTACTTCTATGAAAATGGAGCTTGGTCTATATTCCAAAATAGCAACATAGAAAACGAACTAACTGACAGCAGAAACAAAGTACCAACAAGCCATGCTGTATATGATTATATAGATACAATGATAACACAAGCAATAGGGGGTGCATATTAATGAGTGCACTAACAGACTTATTTGGCAACATAGCGGATGCAATTAGAAGCAAGAGAGGTACATCATCAAGCATAGTAGCAAGCAACTTCCCAAGTGAGATTATGAACATACCATCGAGTGGCGAGTATTTGGTGTTAACAGACCAAAGCCCTACTCATTGGGATACAGAAGTAGTAGTTGGCAAAAATTATACTCAAGCCAACGGTTATGGTACTTGGGAGATAGTAGCTCCAGAATACAACCGTTCAGGGTATGGAATTAGTTGTGCGTTTGACGATTTGGTTGAGACCATGTATCTGTCTAATGAGCACACGGCAGGAGAAACAGTAACTGTTAGCCAATATTTTCCAATACTTATAAAACCAAGTAATGTTTTTATATCAAATTATCGCCATGGTTACAGTTCGTCTGATGTTGGGGAATGTTATTTGGAATTTCAAAAACAAGACAACTCATGGGAAAGGTTAGCAACGTTCACTTATGGTGGTTCACATACTTCAGGCAACGATGAAAAAAGCATAGACCTAAGCACTACAAATTGGTACAAAGGCATGAGACTTGTATGGAACTGTACGAATGCTTATGGCAATTTAGGCATAAGAAGGTTTAGAATTACCGAGGGCTACTGGAAGGAGGCGTAAGATGGAAGTATTAGAAGAAAATTTCAGACAAGAGGCTATGGTAGGCTATCCTGTGTATAAGCTGTTAAGAGCTGTTAACAGACAATACCCTAACAACGGCTTCATAAACTATGTTGATGTTAGAGAAGACATGTATGACACAGATGACCCTGATACCAACAGACTAATAGATGAAGACTTAAGAGACCTTATCAATGAGACATTACAAGAAGTGTATATCAACATCGCAAGAGATGAAGTGTATTCATTCCCAACAGTACCAGGCCAAAAAGAGTATGCGTTACCAGAAGATTGCGACTTAAGAGACATACAAGAAGTAACTCGTACATTTAGAAACCATAGAGGCCCTATGATGCCAAGACCTATCCCAGACCAAGAAGTAACATTTGCACTAACATTCTATCCTGGAGATAATGGCGAAGGAGAGATGGAACCTATGGAAGCAGACATCGGTGATAAGATAACATTACCAGAGTGTACCTTCACATCAACTACTGGTGGAGTATTTAGTGGATGGGATATTGGTTCAAAGATATATCAACCAGGAGACGAGGTTTCTATGTATGCAAACTTAACAGCAGTAGCAACATGGGGAGAAAATATTGAACAATTCCCAGTAACGTTTACAATCAATCCGATAGCAGGAAATATAGATGGCGAAAGCTCTGCAACATACTATGTACCAGAAGACGGAACATTATCGTCAGTACCAACACCAACAATAAATGCTGGCTTCTTGTTTAGTGGATGGTCGCTAGATGGAGTAAATCCTCTAACAAACGAGCAAATACTTGCTATGCCAATTACTGGTAGCAAAACATTCACGGCGGTAACAGAAGGAATTAGATACACAGTAAACATCTACGTCTCGACCGTTGGCGGAACAGGCACACTACACTACACACCAGTAGGTGGAACAGCTCAAACAAGAGTAATGACATATGGTGGAACACCATTTACATTCACACTAGAGTATGGTCAAACAATAAGAAGCTTGTTTTCATTACTACAAATGTGGGATAGCTACGATAGTTCAATGGTTGTAAACTTAGTTAATGTACCAATAACAGGAGATAGAGATATTCCAGTGGCTGTACCAGTAGTACAACCTTATGATGATGCAGAACCACAAGACCCTGGAAGAGACCCAGAATAGGAGGCGATATAGATGTTCAATTATGATGATGAAAGATTTACAGGCGACCCAAGGGGATATGGCTGGTTTGGCCAGTTCCCTGGTGGAGCAATCTATCCTGGTTGGGTACCCAATGTATACTGGGGAAATGGTAGAACTCGTAGGCTTGTATGGGCTAGAGATGCTGAGGAACTTACAGGAGATAGATACTACAACGCATGGGATAACAAGAGAATAGGCATACACCCAACACCAAGAACGAACAAAGACATAATCACGATATATTATAAGAAGAAACCTAAAGAAGTTTTATACATGGATGATAGGATAGCTGTAAAAGAAAAGTTCTTACCAATCCTAAAGTATGCACTATGTATGAAGCTTGCTATGAGTGGTTCAAAGCCAGACATAGATATGTATAACGTGTTCGCTCAGCAATACAACACTCTTCTAATGGAAGCAAAGAGGGACAAAGACAGCGACCAACCATACTATCAACATGTAAAAGATAATATGAGACCAAGAGATTACTTTAGAAGAAGACGTGGATTTTATGGCGGATATGGCTGGAGGGGATATAGATGGTAAAACCTTACTTAAACCAAGTTGGTGGAGAAGTAGAAAATGATGTTAGCTTATTCACAGGTGGTCTAAACACATACGTTGATAAGGCTTTCTTAGAAGCAGACCAGATGCCATACGTTATGAACATGACAATGAAAAGACCTCCAGCAATTGAGACAAGAGATATGAGAGCTACACTTGCTAATAACTTTCCAGACCTCAAGTTACATTGGGAGCAAGGCGAAATAATCAACATGTGGGCATATAGCCAAGAGTATATATACTTCTTGATTGATGACGGGAGTGGACCATACTACAAGCTCTATCTAATAAGCGGTAGTGTTGCAACAAAGCTTGCTGAAATACCAAACACAGCAGAGATGTATCACTTTTGTTATTGCAGAACAGAAGAAAAAGAATATGTGTATATAGCAAACGAAGCACAAAAATTTAGAGTAACGTTAGGCTCTACTAATCCGTTAGACTTTGTAACATACTCAGATGGACACTACGGAATACCATGCTGGCACAAGTCAAGATTGTGGCTTTTAAAACCAACGCAAGGCAAGGTTGAATGGAGTAACGCTATGCTACCTGACGACTTTACTATAGGCTACAATCCAGTAACAGACATAACTGGAGACAGCGGAGAAGTACCTATTACAAATTCAAGAGGTAAGCCAACAGGATTAGTTAGTTTCGATGATAAGCTAATTATATTTTCTGAGCATAGTATTGCTGCTATGTATGGGAACTCTGGCGAAGAGATACTTACATCTGGAGAAACAGCATTACAATACAATCCAGAATATTTCACTCTTGTTGAGTTGTTTGGAAAGATTGGATGCAGAGAACAAAACCAAATAGCATTAGGAGATGGTGCTGTATACTGGCTTGGAGATGACATGCAAATCTATGAATATACAGGTGCTTCATTTAGAACAATCTCTAAACCAGGCAAGTCTCGAAACGAAACCATATCTGTTGGAGGAATACACAACGTGATAAACCTTATGAACCAATCTAAGATACAGCTTGAAGCTACTTCAGATAGGTTGTATGTAGACACGAGCGAAGGCTATATGTTTGTGTTTGACACATATAACAGAGTGTGGTGGTGCGAAGATGGCGGCTTTAGTGCTATGGCAAACTACTCACAAACAACCAATAATTTGTTGATGGCAACACACGACGGAGACATATTGGACTATTCTGGAAGAACTGCATACGTAGGTTACGATGAAGTATATGACTGGGAAAATAATGCTGTAACAAGCAAGATTATAGAGTTTGAGTTTCATACAAGAGTGTACGGCGCAGAAGGCACAGACTTAAGAAAGTCAATCGCTGAAGTATGGATGCAAGTGTATAACCCAATGGTAATAGATTGTGATGTGTATATAAACGATGCTTGGTGTGCAAGCGATAAATGGAATGACCATTTTGAAAACACAGTAAAGTCAACAAATAGATACAAGAAGATTGGTTCGATTACAGGAAGCTCTGGTGTTCAAACCACAAACCTAGACAGATATGACGACTTCTTATATGAACAAAGACGTTTCATTGTAGAGAAGATGTTTGGGCAAAGGCTAAACACATTCCAAGTTATCGTGAAAGGTTCAGGATATGCGAAGTTCTACACAATGAAAAGGGAGTGGAGAGCTCGATGAGAATGTATGAAGATAACACTTTAAAAGAGTGGAGTAGAATACTAAAGAAAAAATATGGAGTACAGTTTAGACTGTATGGTGATGAGAAAGAAACTATGGAGAGGTGGCGAGACCATCTCTCTGTTTTGTTAGGACACAAATTTGAAATAAGAGAAGACCAGGAAGACACATTAAGAGACTGGTCTAAACTAATAGGAGGTTAAAGAATGGATAATGAAGCTCCAAATTATGCAAGCTGGATGCCAGAAGCTGGTGGATATGTTGCTAATGGTAAGGTTGTTTCAAAGTCGCCAATGTATGACGAAGCAGGAAAACTTAGACTAGATGTTGATGCTTCTTTGTTTGGTGGCACAGCATCACAACCAAATACTGCAAAAGCACAGCCACAAGTTGCTAACAATCCATTATCTAACAATGGGATAACAACAGCTAACACAACTGGTAGTGGAGAAGATGTTAACTCTATGGAGACAAAGCTAGGCTCTATGGGAAGTCTAAACCTTAACACAGAAAACCCACAAGAAAGTGTATTGTCTACACCAGCTTCAAAGAGCCCAAGTGCAGGAGAACCTATACTAACGCCTGTGCAACAAGCGATGAAAGAGTTACAAGATGCTACTGCTAGAGGCACAGACTTCCAAGCTATGATAAACGCATACACAAAGCTTGGCAGACTAACTGGTGAAGACTACTCGGCAGAGATTGCAGACTTAACCCAAAAGAGACAGCAAAAGATTGAGAACATAGATAACGACTATGCAAGCCAAATCGCTACTGCCATGATGAGAGGCGATACCGAAGAAGTAGCAAGACTAAAAGCAGAGCAAAGCTCATGGAGAAATTCTGTAGGTTATCAAGATGCTATGGCAAATAAGTATGAGCAAGCAAGACAAGAGATTGATACAGATTACCAAACAACATTCTGGGATGGAATAAGAGATATAGCAGGCATGGTAGCACAATCACTACCTGGAATACTAAACTTTCAATACGACCCTATGCAAGACCAAAACTTACTAAGGGCACAATCTCTAATTGAAATGAGAGCTCGTAACAGAGCTTCTCAAACTGGTATGTACTATTCTTCAACAACGCAATATGCAATCTCGCAAGCGTGTGCAAACTTGATACCTATATATCAAAAGATGGCGAAAGAAGAAGCGATACAAAACTTCCAACTATTACAACAAACAGCAAGCTTCTTGGTAGACCTAGAACAAGCACAATTCAATTTGTGGAAAGGTCAGCTAGATATGAAGTTCCAAGCTAACGCAGATAAGCGTGCAGAGATAGCAGCAGCATGGGACAAAGTAAATCAACTTGGGTATGTAGATAATGAAACATAGGCTATAATGGGAATACCAGCAGGCACAGAAAGCTATGCAACTCGTAAAGCGTATGTAGATAAACTAAATCAGGTAGATGAAGAGAATAGAAAATTGGAACAAGACCTTATCGTATTGGATTACCAACAAGCGTTAGCGTTAGAAAAAATGAAAGCACAACAAGCGTTAGATGTAGAAGAATATGCACAAAGAGCGGCAATTGATTATTCGTATGACAAAGCACTTGAAGAACAAAAGACCGCAGATGCCATACGACTACAACAGGTAAAAAATCAAGGCGGTAGTGGCGGAAGTGGCTCAAAGAAAACAGCCAAATACGATGTTGATGGGTTGATCAGTTACTACAATTCTTTAGCTGGGCTTTTAAGTGAAGAAGAACTTGATGCTTTGCTATACGATGCAGCAGCTACAGAAGCTGACTATTTACAAGCAACTGCGAGAATTGCTCGTGGAGATACTCAAACTGAAGCTGATAAGAAGGCTACAAATGCTTTAACAAACTTAAGCGACTCAGCTAAAACCATAGGCAATTTAGAATTAAAGACAAGCTTAAACGATTTGATTGGAAAGGGCTTTGACAAAGTAGTTATGGCGAGAACAATTGACTCATGGCTAAATAGTTCTGCATACTCTGAAAGCGATGTAGAAAAAGCTATTGAGGAACTTGCATTAATAAATGTATATGACAAACTAGACAATGAAAAAGGAAACTTTGGAAAGAACTTTAAGTCAACAGACGAAGCTTTAAAGAACTCTATAAAAACAGTAGAAGATTTTGCTGACATGTTAAACGAAACAAATTGGGAAGACAAAAATGCTGGTATATATACTGTATACAAAGGCTTAGTAGACAGAATAAACGGGGCTAAGGAATTTGATAATAGTAGATGGGCATTAATGTTTGACGACGACAACATGCAAAAGTCTGGAGTTCAATCAGTACTAAAGAGCTTGAGCAAAAATACAAACCTAGGTGGAAAGTCTGGTGTGCCTTATGCGTTGTTATCAAGCTATGTAGCAACTGGCGAACCAACAACAAAGACAAACAGAGAAAACTTAAAATTAAATACACCAAAAATTAATTCAGACCTTAATGGTGTTACGACTAAGATAAAACAAAATGCTTTTGAAAAAGTAACTAAAAACAATAACTTACAATAAGGAGGGGATAGGATGTCTGAATTTTTAGACTCAATAAGAAGAGTAAGAGACAACACAGATGAGGACGAAAAGAAGAAATTGCCTTCAACCCCTTCAACGTATGTAAGCGAATTTTTAGACGATTTTGAAAGAACTAAAGCTATTGCTAATATATATGAAAAGGCTAGAGAAGAGGCAACAAAGGAATACACTCAAAGCATTGGTGAAGAAAAAGACAGAAACAAATTAACAGACCTATACAAAGATTATTCAAAACGCTCTTCTGATGCAGCTAACGCCTTAGACAGCAGCAACTTCTTAAAGAATTATTTTGTGGCTCAAGACATATCAAACGAAGTTGGAAATATTGGAAGCGGATTTAATAGATTTTTAATTAAAGCAGGCGACCTACTAGAGTCAGGCTTCCAAGGCGTAAGAAATACTGTTGCTGGTATAGGTGAAACAGCATACAAAGCTTCTTTAGACGCAGACTATATGTTTAATCAAACGGGCTCTCAACCAGTACTTCAACTATCTCCAACAGCGTTGTATGGCATAGCAAAGCAAAGTGACAAGAGCAATATAACCGAAAAACAATGGCAGTTATCAGGAGCAACAGAACTTTCAAAGCTATCAGTAGAGTATCCAGACAATGAGAACATTAAGAAGTTATACAACATTGTTAAGAATGGCAACTATAAAGGAAGCCTAGCTACCATTACAACCTTGACAAACAACATTAAGAATGATGTTAGGAACGCAAAACTAGACGAATACAGACTTAAAAACGTTGCAGGTGCAGAACTTGCAAACGAGAGACAATCATTGAAGGTAGACCTTTCGTATGACGATTTTGACAAATACGTTATGAACTCTTGGAAAGTTGTTGGTGGTCAGCTTCCTTCGGTTGCAGCATCTCTTTTAACTGGTAATGCACTAGGAGCTTTAGGTTGGGCAGATGATGTTGTAAATGCAGCCTCTACTACCGCAAGCTTAAGTGCGTTAGGAGCTAGTGCATATGGCCAAGCTTTTAATGAAGCAAGAGACTTAGGGTTTGACTATGATAGATCGTCTGTATACGCAACTGCGGTAATGGGTGCAGAAGTTGGCTCAGAGCTTATTGGTGGCGAGATGGTTAACTCATTGTTGTTCTCACATACAGTATCAACACCTGCGGGAAGACTAGCAGAGGCACTAGTTAAAAAAGGACACATAGAAAATATGTGGGCAAAAGGTGCTGTCATGACTTTATTGGATATGAACGCAGAAGGTGTGGAAGAAATTTTTGCAGACGTGCTTGAGAAAACATTTAAGCAAGTTATACTTGAGGACGACAAAGCTTGGAAAGACTTTGGAGAAAGCTTATTTCAATCATACTTTGACTCACTTTTACCTACGGCAATCTTAGGTGGTGCTGGAAAAGTTGCGACAATTAATGAAGTCAACAAATACACAACATACATGGAAAACGCAATAAAAGCTAGTGTATCACTTACTGAAGAACAAAAAGGCTTAATGCTTAAGAGCTTAGATCAAGTTACTAAAGAGGCAAAAGCTGGCATAACAGAAAACTATGTTGAGCTTCGTAAGAGATTGGGGAACCAACTTGCTGAAGCAGACTTAAACAATGCAGATACATTAATGTACGCTTTTGAAGTAGCTTTAGACGATAGCATGAGCGACAAAGAAAAGCAAGAAGCCATCTTAAAATATGCAGAAGAGAATGGCGGGGTATTCAATGTTTCTCAGTCAACCACACAAGAGCTAAAGGATATTGCAACTCCTACCGAAGTAACATATAACGACTTAGACACGATTACCAAAACCTTAGATAGATTTAGAACTAACAACAATGCAGAAATTAATGTTGAAACAAATATTAATGGTGTTCAAAAAGCTGTAAAGGATTATATAGAAAAGGTTACCAACCAACAGGTCGTATTCGTAAGCCCAGAAGATACAACAACAAAGTATTATGGATTTATGAACGGTGACGGGAATATATATATTAGTTCTAAACTAAATACCAAGGATACTTTAGCGGCAGTAAACCACGAAATAGGTCACTATGTTAAGACAATAAATGAAGACTTGTATAATAGATTTTTGCAGAAAGCCGACATTACTCAAGAAAAGATTGATAATTACAGAAAAGCTGTAGACGATAATTTAACGGGCGATCAAGTAAGGGAGGAAATGTTTGGTGATTACATCGGACAAACAATGTCAAAATATAAGAATGTAGAGGCGGTAGAACAAAGTGTAACTAATTTGTGGGACAAACTAAAGCAAGCTGTTCAAGATGTTGGCAACCAAGTTTTAGGTACAGAAAAACAAGGAAGAGTTACAGACTATAACCTAGATGTTACTTCATATTTAGACGCAGATATTTTAAACGATGCCGAGTTTGAGCAAGAGGTATTAAACGCTTTCCAAGGCTTAAGAAAAGGCAGCAATCAAGTTAAAGAAGCAACTAAAGTAACAGAAGAGATTACAAAGAACAGACCAAAGCCAACCATGGAGACAGCAAAGAAAGAACAGACAGACGACACAATGTCTCGTATCAAAGAAAGATATGAGAAGATAAAGAAGTCTGGCGGTGGTATGGAACTTGTAAAACGAATGATAGCAGAAGAACTAGGTGTAGACAGAAAGAAAGCTTCTGCAAAGATAAACGATATATATGATGAGCTAACTGAAGAAATTAAATATAGCGAGAGAACAGCTCCTGCGAATGAGACAACCGAGGGAACGCAAATACCTTGGCAACTTGTAAGATGGGGAGATAGAAGTAAAGCAAAAGATGATGGTCAGCTAATTGAATTTTATCATGGAAGCCCGTTTGCAAAAGACGAAAGCTTTGACCAATTTAAACCTAGATATAGACATAATGGTGCTATCTATGGCGATGGATATTATTTAACAAGAAGCTATGAAAAAGCACTAGGATACACTGACTTTAGATACAGCGATAAAGAAAACCCAGAAGAATATGTGAAGAGTTTTGTTGTAAACACTTTAAACCCACTAGATATTACGGAATGGGTAAAATGTAAAGCACAGATATTGAGAAACTTTGATGGTATGATAGAGCACTTCAACCCAGAATTTAAAGGTGGTATGGAATATGACAGGGGCTGGGGTGGCCAAGTGCCAACAGTTGAAGAAATGAGAGAATTGTTAGATGGCACCAATGAATACGCTAGTGGCGATGAGTGGTTTTATAAGTTTGTTGAAAGGTTTGTGCCAGCATTAGCCAAAAGGCCTTACATAAACGAGTACGGTGTAGAAGAAACTGAGTATATAGATACTAGAGAAATATATAAGTACCTTGGCTTCGATAGCATTATGGATTACTCTGACATAGTTATCTTTGAAAGTAACCAAGCAAAATATTTAGACAATGCAAAACCTACTACTGATAGTCGATTTGCATATTCTTCTCGTAAGAACTCTGAACAGGGTTCTTTTTCTTTGCCTAAAGATAAAATATATTCTTTAATGACTGAAGCACAAATAGAAAAACTCGAAGGAATGTTTAAAACCGACAAATATAAACAAAACACAGGGCTTGCTTTTGAAGTTGATGAGCTGTTAAAAGACAACAAATACCTTGATATGAATGTTGGCAAAATTCGTGCTGAATACAGAAATCTTCGTGAAGATATGAGATACAAGTTTGATTATGATTACGAATACAGAATAAATCATATAACTGAAATGCACAAACTTGAAAAAGAGATGGCTAAGAACAGATTAGCATTAAGAATAGTTGGAAATGTATATAGAAATTACAATGAAAATTGGAAGAACCTTGAAGCAATCCCTGAAGAAGTTTCATTGAGAGGCTTAGCTAAAAACGCTGGTGTTGAAATTTCTCTTGACAGAGCAAATGCAAAAATTAAATCACTTGAAGAAGCAACAACAGAGATCAAAAACGAAGCACAGAAAGAAACTAAGAGCGTCAAGAAAACAGAGACAAGCAAGAACAGAGTATTACCTAAGCCAGTAGCTCAAGAAGATATAATTAATAACCAACTAAACAAGATTGCTGAACAACAAGAAAAGATTGAAAAACTTGAGACAGAGAACAAAGGGCTTAGAAATATTAACAAAGGTATTAAGTCTACTGGTAGACAACAGATTAGAAATGTTCAAAGTGAAAGTAACAAAATGTTAAAAACAGGTAGAGAACAAGAGCTTAAGATGAAAGGCCAACTTGAACGTGCTGGTAAGAAGTACAACAAGCTATCACAGCTTGCGTTAGACATTAAGTATGAAGAACAACTTGAACGTAAATCAAGAGCTGATGGTATCAACTTCCCTAGAGAATACAAAGACTTATTTGTTGGCTTAAGAAATACTAAGATGTCAATCCAAGAAGCATATGACTTAACTAAAGACATCTATGAAGAGTCACAAGCGGTTAACAAGTCGATAGATGACTCTATAAAGATACTTAGAGAGCTTCGTAAGAGCAAGGTATACAATAGAATACCTAACGAGCTTAAGGCTAGAATAGACGAGTATGAGAAAATCTGGAGTGGTTCAAGACAACAATCTGATCTAACTCTAGCTAAGCGTGTTTTAAATTCGCTTGAGGCAAGAGAACTTCTTGGCACAGTACCAATAAGCAAGGCCGTTAGAAAGCAGATTATGAGCATGGAAGGATATGGTTGGGAGAGTGGCAAAGGTTCTGTAAGCTTACAAGAGTTATTCAATGGTAGTAAAGAACTAGCACTAAGATTTGAACAAGAACTAAAACAACTTCAAGAAGATGTTGAAAAAGAGATGGCTAGAAACAGACGTGCAGAAAGAGCTAAAGAACTATCAACACAAGTAGAAAAAATTACCAACGAAATCCAGGACGTAATAAATGAAAAGAGTAGCAGCAAGCTATCAAACTTAAGGAAAGACAACAATATACCAGTAGCTGCACTCATGACATTAAAGACAGAGATACAAGCATTAATGGGTGGAAACATTAACACATCACTAATGTTCTTAAATGACTCTTTACAAAACGCAGAGATAAGACAAAAGACTGCGACCGTAGACGTATACGAAATACTAAGCGAGTTCATGCAAGACAGCAAAGGGCTAAACAAACTTATCCATTCAGAGAAATGGCGTACAGATTTGGAGAAGACTTTATCTCGTAAAGCCGATTATGTTGATACTGGTATAACAATTAAAGGACAACCTCTAAAGATACCAACCTCTATGATAATGTCACTATACATGCACTCACTAAATGATGACAACATGATGCACATTACTGGTGGTATAGTATCAATCACAACAGACGATGAGGGAAATACAACAACAAAACCTGGAAAAGGAGAAGGTATCGTTATACCTAATGAAGCACTATACAAGAGCGGCAAAGTTGATCAAGCATACGACAAAGGAAGACGTGTAACACTAACACCAGAGCAGGTTAACAAGATTATTAACAAGCTTACTCCAGAGCAGAAAGCATTTTGCGAAGGTGTAAAAGAAGTGTTCAAATATACAACAGACCTAATCAATACTGTTTCAAGAAAAGTGTTAGGTTATGACATAGCAACAGTAGAAAACTACTTCCCATTAGTTGTATGGGAGAGACAAGAGCACAAGTCTGATACACCGCAAACAAGTTTAGACACACAACCAAACGTAGAACCACTAGACTATATGCTAGGTGCAGGCTGGTTACAAGAAAGGGTAACATCGTTTGCTGCAATCAAGCTTGAGAACATAGCAGAAGTATTAAACAGAGTTGTTAACAAGGCAACAGCGTTCTATGGATACGCAGAAGCGTTTAGAGACAACAGCATAATCCTTGACACATTCAATGAAGATGGATGGAAAACAAACAAGTATGGCGAGCCAACACAAACACTAAAGAAAGCAATATCAAACTTGGGCTCAAACTTCTTAAGAGACTACTACACATTAGCAGATTTCATAACTGGCAGAAAGAGTTTGACAGAAGAAGGAAAGCTAAGAGGTTTGATGGCTGCGAACACATTAACATTCAACATTGGTACTTGGTTAACACAGCCTATGTCATTCTTCAACACACTAAAATACTTCAATACAAAAGAGTTTGCTCAAAGCGTTATGCCTCACAACAACCACATAAAACTAAACAACATGATAAGAGATTATTACAAGGAACTTGGTATAGATAAGAGCAACGTATCAGACTTTGAGCTTGCAAGAGAGTTCATAGCATTAGCTACACCAAGCTTGGAAAGAAGAGGCATAGGGTTTAGAAAACCACTTATGACACAGCTATTCAACAAGACGTTGTCAGACAGGATTGGTGCTAAAGGTATATCACTATTTGATGATATAGCAGTAACAGCAATAGCGAGAATGACAGCATACTCATTATCACTAGACCCAACGTTGAAGTTTGGAAGCGATGAATACTTCAAACAACTTGGAACAAAGCTATCACAGATACTAGTAGAGACACAGCCAGAGTCATCACAAGTTAATAGAGCAAACATGTTTAGAAAAGGTGGAGTATGGCAAGGACTTACTTTGTTTGGAACACCAGCAAACCAGATATTCAACAACTTCTTACAATCGGCTATGGATATGAATTATCAAAGAAAACATGGAAGCAAAGAGGCAATCGAAAAAGCACGAAACAGCTTGATCAAGTCTGCTGTAGGTATTATTGCTTCATCATACAGTGTTGCATGGATTAGAGCATTGAGAGAAGCGTTTAGAGCTGGTGACGATGACGATGTAGAATTACAAGACAGAGTGCTTGCACAATTCATAGTATCATTGTTATCACCAACAGTAGTAGGTGACGAGATTGCTACATGGCTACTTGCTAAGCAAAAGTTTGGTGGCACATCGTTCTATGACTTCACAACACCTGACACAAACTATATTCAAAGATTATACAATGTTGCAGACAAGGTATACGCTATGATGTTTAACGACAACATAAGCCCAACAAAGAAAACAACAGACATTATAAAGGCGCTAGGAAGTGTAACACCAATCGACACAAGAAGCTTAATGCGTATCTTTGAAGGTGTGTATAAGACTATAGCACCAGATGAATACAAGACATACTCACTATCACAAAACAATGACGCTTACAAAGCTTACTTAAAACACTCAGACACAGACATGGCAACATTCTTGAAAGCTTATGACGCAACGAGGACTAAGACACTAGAAGCTAAGTATGGATACCACAAAGCAGACAAAGCTAAGGGTATTAAGAGCAACCTAAAAGAGTGTAGAGAGAAAGCTTTAAAGGATGTCTTAAAAGACCAAAGTGAAGTAGATAAATATATGGAAATACTATTCGGATACAAAAAATAGAGGGGTGGAAACACTCCTCTTCTTTCTATGGAGGTTATTATGGAGATTAAAGAATACTTAACCCATGTTAATTATAGAAAAGGGAAAAATAAGAAAAACTTATACCTAGTAATTCATTACACAGCAAACGATGGAGACACAGCACTTAACAACTGCAACTATTTCAATAAGACATATAGAGGTGCTTCAGCGAATTACTTTGTTGATGAGAACTCAATCTACAGATGTGTTAAAGACGAGGACGTTGCATGGCATGTTGGAGCACACAAGTATTACAACGATTGTAGAAACGACAACTCTATTGGTATAGAGTTATGCTCAAGGAAAGATAAGAATGGAAAATATTACTTCAAAGAACAAACGATAGAGAACGCTGTATGGCTTACAGCAGAACTTGCTAAAAAATACAATATAGACGTAGACCACAACATTTTTAGACACTACGATGTAACTCATAAGCGTTGTCCTGCTCCGTTTGTAGACGACTATTCTGCATGGGTAGATTTTTTAGATAGAATAGATATGAAACTTAAGGAGGATGAAGAAGATATGGTAAGATACGAAACTATAGATGAAGTACCTGCTTGGGGAAAAGAAAGCGTTGAGAAAGCCTTGAATGTGGGCGTTTTGAAAGGAACTGGTAAAGGCTTAGGCTTAACCGAAACTGAATTAAAAGTGCTTGTCTGGATGGACAGAGCTAAGTGTTTAGACTTCTAATAAAACGAGAAGACCCGCCTGAGCCACCATAGTCAGACGGGTTGAAAGCAACTAACGGTTTGTTACCGTGTACTTTGACAATTGTTATTCTACAATCTTCTCATTATATATTCAACTAAATCTTAGAAATTTTTTCAAAAACTTCTGAAGCTTTTTCATCAAGCTCCGTAACAACGTGAGCGTATACGTTTAGCGTGGTTGTTATATCAGCATGCCCCAGCCTTTGAGATATAGTCTTAACATCTACACCCTCAGCAAGAAGTAGTGTAGCATGAGTATGTCTCAACCCATGGAACGTGATATAAGGCAGAACGTGTTTTCTTTCCCACTTCCTAAACCAAGCAGTAACAGCGTCATAGTCAATATCCTCAAAAATATACTTAGCATGCTTATGACTCTTCCTGTATTTCACAAGATCGACCATAAGGCTTTCTGGTATTGTTATACACCTCACAGACGAGATGGTCTTGCATGGACGCTCAACCATTTCACCATTAACCTTTTGTCTAGTTCTACGCACCATAAGCTTGCAATCATTAATATCATCCCATGTTAGGCCAAACATCTCAGACCTTCTTAAGCCAGTCATAAGGGCTGTTTTAATAACCAACCCATTGCCAGACTTTTCACCTTGGAGTAAGAACAACGCTCTTTGATAGTCGTCTAACGTCCAGTAGTGTAGCTTGTCATCAATTTCTTTCTTAAGCTCTAGTTTAACCTTACTACAAGGGTCTTGAGGTATAACATCGTTTCTATAAGCTATACCAAGAATGGTTCTAAACACCTCATAAATCTTTTCTATTGTGCCATTAGAGATTAGGTGGTTCTCTCTTGTCGCAAATTTGGTGTAACTGCCCTTAAGTTTGGCGATGTATTGATTGACCATTATTGGTGTTATAACGTCCAAATAGCGATTGCCAAACTCTGGGAGCAACCAATTCTTTAAGATACGTTTGTAACCAGTAACAACCACAGGGCTGTAACTCGGTTCGCAGTAGTCTTTAATCCACATTTCGCTAAACGCTTTGAATGTGTATCTCTGGTTGCAAATAGTGCCATTTTCAAGGCTCATCTTCCACTTTAAAAATTCCTTCTCAATTTCTTTCTTTGTCTTGTCGTACACTTTAACGGTTTTGCAGTAGCGTTTACCGTTAATTTGACATTCGTATCGGTAACTGTTTTTCCCTCTCTTTGAAAAACCCATTTTGCTTCCTCCTCTCGCTTTACATAAATAACACGTTCAAAAAGTTTTGTCAAGATGTGAATTTTCATTCCAAAAATTTTAAAAGACGGTTGACAAGCACAGAACAGTATGGTAATATATGCCTGTAACATAGATACGGCAAGGGATTGATTGGTGACAATGTTTAAAAAATGAGAAATAAATTGGTGCGTCCTACAAGGGGAGCCAATTAAATAAATCTTTTTTAAGTAGACATCAGTCAATCAAGACTGGTGTCTATTTTTGTTTGCATTATTCCTTTTAGTCAAGCTCCACTCATCCAATCAATCCAATCAATCCAATGATTTTTCCCGTAATAAAAATCATTTGAGTGGAGCTTGATTAAGGGGAATAGTGCAGAAAGGAGAAGAGATGAAAGAATTAAAGAAAAAGATTTCAGCATTAGTCTGGAACTACTTTGACGAGAAGCTTGAAAGGTTCAATTTCTGGGATGACTCACTCGAAGACAAGATTGAAGACATGATCGATAATGCTCTCGAAGACATGACCAACATACTAGAAGAGACAGACAGAGACATTGATTGGGAACTTCAAGAGTTTAATGAACAACAAGCCAGAAGAGATTGGGTAGCCACCAAAAGAGCGGAAATACGAAGAAACCTAGAACTAGACCAAAGTCTAGGACTATTATAGGGGGTGCGATATGGAAGGATTAATCTTTAGAGATTTAAGAGCAGACGAGATTGATGTAAGACCAGCAATTATAAAAGAGACTGGCTTATCATTACTTCTGTATAAGGATGCTCGTGTTGACCAAGACATCTTAGATGAGACGGTAGGAGCTATGAATTGGCAAAGACATCATGAAAGAGATAATGCAAACTGTATCGTATCCATCTGGAATGATAAAGAAAAGATGTGGGTAGCAAAGGAAGACACGGGAACGGAGAGCAACACTGAAAAGGAGAAAGGTTTAGCTAGTGATAGTTTTAAACGTGCATGCTTCAATTGGGGTATAGGTAGAGAACTTTATAGCTCACCGTTCATCTGGATAACTAATTCACAATGTACGATTAAGACAGGTTCAAACGGGAAATTAATGACAACAGATACATTTTCTGTATGCAATATAACAATTGAAAACAAAAAGATTACAAGCCTAGCAATAGTAAATGACAAGACTGGTGAAGTAGTGTTTGAGTGGAGCAAAGATATGTATGATACACCAATAGGCAAAGACAAACTAGACACTATTAGGTCATTAAATTTGGATGCAGGCAAAGCCAAAGAAGTGCTTAGAAGCTTCGGTTATGCTAAGTCATCAGATATAAAGGTCAAGGATTTCGCTAATGTATTTAAAGCACTAAAGGAGATAGCATGAAACTAGAAGATGTTGAGATTATGAGTATAGCCTACTCATTTACGAACAAACGCACATTCTTTGAACTATCGTGCCCTGGAGATGTAACCGCAGAGATAGAAGAGCTCAAAGATAAACCATTAAGGCTAGAACTTAAGAAAACTGGCAAGAGAAGCCTTACTTCAAATGGATATCTTTGGGCTCTCTTAGGTGAATTACAAGAAAAGTTAAAGATACCAAAAGAAGATATATACAGGCAGTATGTGTATGAAAGTGGCACTTATGATGTGTATTGCATGAAGAAAGAAGCACTAGATACTTTTGTAAAAGCATGGACTTCGCAAGGGCTTGGTTGGGTAGTAGATACGATAGACTCAAAGATAGACGGGTGTGTTGATGTACTAGCATACAGAGGTACATCCGATTATACAAAAGAGGAAATGGCAAAGCTGTTATCACAAGTGGTAGATGATTGCATAGAACAAGGAATACCAACGAGAAGACAAGAAGAGATTGAAAGTTTATTAAAGGAGTGGAAATGATGAAAAATTCAGACATTAAAGAAACAAAAAATTATGACCAATTCAAGGTTGGGGATTGGAACAGAACTATTAAAAAGAACAACCTAAAGAAGCTTGAAAAAAGTGTTAAGCAAAACGGATGGTTAAAGCATCCAATAATGGTAAACGAAAACATGGAAATCATGGATGGCCAACACAGATTTGTGTACGCGAAAGAAAAAAAATCTACCAGTGTACTACGTAGTAATTCAAGGATTAAGTGCTAACGATTGTGTAACAATGAACAACATAAGAACAGCGTGGTCTTTGATGGATTATATCAACTTCTATGCTTCACAAGGAAACAGCGACTATATAATCCTTCAAGAATTAGCTGTGAAATATCAATTTATACCACCAACAACATTAATATCAGTCATTAAAACAGTAGCTACTGGTGGTTCATACTTAGGGCAAGTTAAGACTGGCAAATTCACTATAACAACAAAAGAACATGATAGAGCGGTTAAGAAGTTAGATTTCTTAAGTGACCTATCAATCTACATTTTAGGCGTACCTGGAAGACCAACAGCGTTATTCTCATCTATAGCTTTTGCATTTGATTGCCCTGGCATAGATAGAGGAAGATTATCAAGACAAATAAAGAACTACATTGGAATTATTACACCACCTGCAAATCTTGATATGGCGCTTAAAGAAGTAGAACGTATATACAACTACAGAAACCTTAGAGAAGACTATGTTTACATTTACACAGAATATAAGAAACAAGCTTCTCAAAGGATAGCACACGGAATAAAGAAGGAAGAGCAATAAGGAGAAAAGCCATGGAAGAAGAAATAAAAGTTGATAAAAGTGAATTAACAAAACAAATAAAAGAGAACGCAGAGAAGGAAGGCATAGTTGTAAAACTATGGCTAGAGAACATGGACTTTGATGAGTTCATGAAAGAAGATGGTGGAGTAAGCACACCACTAATACAAGTTGACGCACACGCCAATTCTCTAACGCATGCTGCTGCATGTTTAGCTTTAGAAGACGTGATTGAAAAATTAAAGCAGAGCGACCCAATGATCGGCTTAATGTTAGAGGCATTAAAACATACACGTTGCGGTCAAAGAGAAGTAGATATGAGAGGAGAATAGTTATGAATTTAGCATACATAAGCGGAAATGCGGGCAAAGACCCAGAAGTAAGACAAACACAAAACGGAACAAAGGTGGCAACATATACACTAGCAAGCTACAGAGCAAACCCTAAAGACAAGGACAAACCATTCACAGACTGGTACAACGTTGTAGCATGGGGAGAACAAGTAGACCTAGTAGTAGCAAACATAAAGAAAGGCACAAAGGTATTAGTAACTGGTAGA
>Ga0247610_10002203_pt1 | contig 22905 bp, 18 predicted proteins | sample 174DNAGHGhighgp2_FD_193483 | JGI IMG/M metagenome (GOLD analysis project Ga0247610, IMG submission 193483) | Sheep rumen microbial communities from Palmerston North, Manawatu-Wanganui, New Zealand - 1742 DNA GHGhigh gp2 | ecosystem: Host-associated > Mammals > Digestive system > Stomach > Rumen...
CTGTTTGGGTCTTGTAGTGCCGATGCCCACGTTGCCGGAGGAGTTAATGATCATCCTGTCAGTGTTATTTGTTCTAAACCGCAAAGGATATGAATTTGTAGTCCCTAAAAAATATGTATATACGCTTGGTGTTTGAATATTATTTCCTAACGTGCTCCAAGGAGACGTTTGCGCGGTTAGACTCATAATCGCCATCAACACGATGGCTGCTGCTAATGTTATTCTTTTCATTTTGTTATAATTTTTGTTGTAATAATGATTATTGTTAGATTCGTCTCTGAAAATTACGATTCCTAATTGTTGCAATACGCCGCCTTGTCGCTGTAGAACAGCCCCGTGAACGTGAACTGGTGGGTCAAACTGTCGCGATAGACTAACTGCGCCGGAATGTTAAGATACGCTTGGTTTTCAGATGTGGCATCCAAAACGGTCAACGAACGGTCCGGCATGTTGAAGAAGTCCTCCGTGGTGAGACTCCACACCGTGTCCACCACCGCACTGAACGTTCCTCCTTTGGGTTGTCCGCCAATGGGCCATAACCGTATCGTGATTACGCAGGCATCACCCCATCCTTGGCAGTCCGCATGGCCTAGATGTCCATTACTATAAATACACCCAGTGCATTCGTTGGCATTATGTCCAACACTAATTGTGATTTCAATAGGTTTCCCTCCTTCCTTAGATAACGGAGTGCCCACCGTCGCGTAATTGTCCGGTTTCGGATTCTTGGTGACATTGTTGTCCATCTTATTGCAGCCTACCATCAGGATGGTAGGCTGCAATAAGAACTAATACATTACTTTTTTTCATACTTATTGTTTTTGATGACTGTGGGACAAAGATAACCATTCCCATCATACAAAATACCTAAAAATATATGTCGGTATATAATTTTTTTTCGAGAACAAATAATGTCGGAATAAATCAGTGAATATCTTTTTCATTTTAAGCATTTTGTAAGTCTAAGAAAAAAATTTCATGTCGGAATAAAAATGGCCGGAAAGGACAGGTTCATGTCGGAATAAAAGGCTTTTCGGGCTTGGAAAACGAATCTTTTTTCGCAGAATTTCAGAAAAAAATGTTACCTTTGCCGCACCAAAATGACTACAATAATGGACACATTTTTTCAAAAACACCGGAAAGGAATCACCTTTGCATGCAACCTGCTTTTCTGGACCATTGCCTGTTACTTATTCGTCAGTTTCTCAACTCTTCGCCCCTTTTGCAATACGCACTTTTATAAGGAGTTTGTTTGTTTTGGGCTCATCGTGGCCGTAGTGTCGGTCACACGTTGGCTCACCGTGCCCAAACTGTTTTTAAGCGGCAAATATGGTTTGTTTTGGTTTGCTTCTATATGCTTGCTTTCTGCAGCGACTGTAATTGAGATATTACTGGTTAAACCTGACATTCAAGAGAAAATATTCTTTTCTCAAGGCCTGAATTCTTATCTGCCATATCTTTATGTAATGATTTTTTTTCGCAACTCCTGCTTTTTCGCGTGGTTTTTGGTGTTCCGGCTATATACCTTGCAGAAAGACACGTTCAGGGCGAAACAGCGGGCATCGGTCATGGAACACATGTCGGTGCAGTTCTCCACACCCGACCACAAGGAGATTTCCGTCCCGTTGGACATCATCATCTATATACAAGAGATTGACCACACCACCCAAGTACATTGCACAGAAGATCATGTCTTCACGGTCTCGGAACCCCTTTCCTATTGCAAGGAGATGATACCTGCCACACTTTGGGCTCCCGACGGTCCCGAGAAAATAGTGTTCCACCAGCATCTCTCGGAGTTCCTCCAAACCCAAAACAAGCCGGAAGTTCGAGAAATCAAATATATCACCTTGCTAAGTGAAAGACAGTTCCGCATTTTCGAGATTATCCGCCAGAACTCGGGCTGCAACGCCACGTTCATCCATGACAACTTTAGAGGAAAAGTTACCATGCGCACCATTGAACGCGACCTCGCAACCATGCGGAGCAAGGAGGTTGTCGCGCATGTCGGCAGCAACAAGGACGGCGGCTACGAGGTGTGCACCCTCAACGTGGTGTCGGCAGAATGAACACTGTTTTAAACCTTACCCTCCCCCATCCATCTAACGCCCAAAATAATGAACTAAAACTTATTCATAAAATTTTTCACCGAGTGCGTGGAGATTCATAAAAAGTGTATCTTTGCCGCTCAATCAACAACCAAAAAAGTATTATGGCTTACAAAATTAGTGAAGATCTTTGCGCCGCTTGCGGAACCTGCATCGGCGAATGCCCTCAAGAGGCTATCTCTGAAGGCGCTGCTTACTCTATCAACCCTGATCTCTGCATCGAATGCGGTGCATGCGCAGACGTTTGTCCTTGCGAAGCTATCAGCTTAGAGTAGTAGAATTCATTTTCTAACAACTAAAAAAGAGGCACGAATTCCGCGCCTCTTTTTTTTTTTCATAGGGACGTATCGCATACGTCTCTATCGCATACGTCCACCTATAGTAGGAATTGTGCAGCTAAGAAGACAATGGCCCACGCGAATGAAACCCCGAGAATGCCACGCCCTGTTTTGTCGAATTTGAGCTTCAACAGATAATAACGCAGGGTGAAAATGTTCGGAATCAGGGCTAAAAGAATGAATTTCGGAATCAGGTCCTTCGTAAGATTGGGATTTCTGATCAACATTTGGGGATTGGCGTTCAGAATCAACGCGTAAATGCCATAAATGATGCCGAATAGAATCAAAGGAAGTAAGATACCTAAGATAATGCCAACGGCGTATGAATCTCTTCTAAGTTTGTCCATCATTGTTCCAAGAATTTAAGTTTTTCAATGTATTGGTGCGCTGTCATGTCGAATTGCACTGGCTGCACGGAGATGTAATTGTTTTGCAGTACCCCTTCGCAGGTGTCGTCCGACAACTCGTGGCGTTCCAAATGTCCAGCCAGCCAGTAATATTTGCGACCGAACGGATCGGTGTGCTCTTCCAAATCCTCGTGCCACACGCCATGACACTGGCGAGTCACTTTCACCCCCTTGATCTCCTCCATCGACACTTTCGGAACATTGATGTTGAGGCAGGTGTAAGGAGGAAGTCCCTTTTCCAGCACTTTTTCCACGATTGGGCGACCAAAGTGCACAGCAACAGTGAAATCTGCGTTTGCCGAATAGTCCTGCACGGAGAGTCCAATGGCTGGAATGTTATCGAAAGTGGCCTCAATGGCAGCCGCCATCGTGCCGGAGTAGATCAGACTGACGGAAGAATTGGAACCATGATTGATGCCCGAGAGCACCAAATCGATTTTTCGATCACGAAGCACCACCTTCTCGCCCAATTTCACGCAATCCACAGGCGTTCCGTTGGTTCGGTAATAGGCGATGCCGTCTTCGTTTTTATAGTTCATCAGACGAAGCGGTTCATTCATCGTGATGGCGTGACCCATACCTGAGCGAGTCCGGTCGGGCACCACCACTACAATTTCTCCCAATGGCTTGGCCAATTCCACCATAGCCGCCAAACCTTTCGCTTCAAAACCATCGTCGTTGACAATCAGAATGAGAGGTCGTTCTTTATTCAATTCACAATGCATAATTCACAATGGCAGAAAGAAAGAGTCTTATTTCTTAACAATTTTGGTTGTTTGAGCGTTATGTTGGCTGGTTTCCACTTTTAGCAAGTAAGTTCCTGACACTAAGCTTTTTATATCTATTTCTGAAAGATTGTCCGTTAAACAGCCGCCCTGTACAAGTTTACCACTCATGTCAAATATTTGATATGAATAATATTGGCTATCAGATAATTCAGAAATTTGAACATGTACTGTTTCTGAAGCAGGATTAGGCCAAACGGAGAACATTGACGCTTTTTGAAGGAAATCATCCACAGCCATGTTAGAGTTCAACACACCGCACGGGAAGGAGACATAGTCAATATAGGCACAGTCTTTACCCGATGCCATGTAACTGTCTTTGGAATAGACCCAAGTAAAGGTATTTGAGCCCGCATTCACTGGATATGCAGCGCGAGTCCATCCAATGTTACCGCTCCATTCGCCCTTTTTGGAACCATTGATTCTGAAGATCAGTTTATCGTAGTTTTCTTCGCTGGAGACTTTGTAATAGAAAGAGATAGAGTCGGCGACATCCGATTGGAAATTGATACTCAATGTGGTGTTGCCGTTGTCTGAAATGGCTCCGGATTTTGCGCAATAAGTACCCTCATAAGGAGCTTGCGTGGTAATGGTCCAAGGAATAGAGGAGTTGTTTTGCCACTCCATATTCGTGAAGTCGCCAGTCTCCCAATCTTCCGCAATGGCCCCGATTTTAAGGAGGAAATAGGTAGTGTCAACGTAGTTGTCAACATTGTAAATGATTCTCAAATAGGTTTTTGTAGGTTCCAACACCGAGTCGTTAACTGTCATCACGAACGAGATGACAGTATTTTCTTTGACAGCGATGGATTGAGTGTTGACCTGAGTGTTGGCGATGTTGATTTCGCCGGCAGGATTATCTACCTTGAGTGTTCCCGGGAAAGCGACCATATTACCGAGATTGCTCAATTGGACATTGTAGGTGAAGGTTTCACCAAAATCGATTCGGTTATCGCCGTTTCCGTCGGCAGTGTCATCCACATAACCAGATAAAATCTTCGGGATGGGAGCATAGAGTTTGATGGTTTTATTCTGCTCCACCGTATCGTTATTGAAAATAATACGGAGATGGAAAACAGCATGATGTCCTGCCGGAACGATGTCCGCCACCTTGAAAGTAAAGGTTTGGTTGGTTATAGTATCGTGCGCGGCGATGGAATTCACGTTGATAGTCGTGTTGTACAAAGTAACATACGGATCATCAATGGAAATCTCAATTTGCACGTTGTTGGCGGCTTCGCTACCAATGTTGATAATAGAGGGCGTCATTAATAAAGTTTCGCAATATTCAGCCAAACCATTGACAATTTGGTAGCTTTCAGGGATGATTTGCTCGGTCAATTCCATGTTACCGACAATGATATAAGGTCCTTCGTTGGGGACAAAAGCGACAGTGCCTTCGTGAGGCAGGTAGTTGGTGGCGGTGGCCAGCACTTGGAGCGTGTCGGTAGGCAAATACGTTTCCTCAAAAAGTACTGTGCATTCGCCATTTTCTATACTACCTACACCAACGATTTCACCGTTTTTCGTTACCGAGATTTTAGCGTTTTCGACTACAGATGAGAAAGTTAGGGAAGGAATACCAACAGGAAGAATATCATTATAAGTGACAATTAATTCCTCTGGTGCAGCTGTGCGTAACAAAAGGGTAGGGTCACCGAAAAGAATCCAAGTACGGAAGACTTCTACATCGTTATAGACATCCAACATGTGGATCATACCGTTAAAGAAGATGCCGCCATAGGTGAATTTCTGGTCTTCCGGAACTGTACCAATGAGCAGGTCGATCATGGCATCTTGGGCGCACATCGGGGAGTTCCATGGCTGGTTGATAGTGGAGCCGGTGAAACCGACAGCACCGGTAGGTTCGCCGTCGTGTGTGGCGCGCAACCAAGATTCGGCAAAACAGGTACCTGTATGGTACTCGCCATTCACGCAAGCCACAGAATAGATGAACGGCAGCTTGCCGGTGTTCGTCAACGCATTGACATTGTTGTTGTTGAAGCCGCTGGTAACCCAACTGTTAGAGGACCCGTGACCGCAGTAGTTGATGATGCCCACACCGTTGTTCACACCGGAAGCGACCATTGCAGCTGAAGGATTTCCAGTAGCATCCAAACCTCCATGGCTGCCTTCAAACAGCTCATAACCATCGGTATAAGTGTAATCAAGCAATTTGTTGTCGATGTTGCGGATATGTTGGTAATCGTACTCGCCATTATCGCCAGGACCTTCACTAGAGGCGATGCCCATAAAGGAGGAGAAATGTGAAGTATCCGATGGATTCAATTCATATTCGATGAAACGTTGCACCTGGGTCTCCACTTGCGCCACAGTTTCTGCCGAAATCTTACCTAAAATGATATCGGGATAAGAGTCATTGCCCACCAATTCAGTGAAATAGTTGTCGGACTTTTTGCCTGCGACGGTCGGCGTTGGGAATTGGGCATTGTCACCCACAATGATGACGAATGCCAAGTTATGTTCATTGTAATAGTTTAATATAAAGTTTTTTATATCAGTTGAGTTGTTGCCTGCGGTGGCAGTAGAAACAATTTCCGTTTTGAAACCGTTGCGAATTTTCCAATCGGCGTAGGGTTGCATGGCCTCCATGAACTCTTCAGGGGCAATGATGAGAATATCACCTTCCTCAGTCACAGGAGTACTGCGTAATCCTTTGTAATTCAGGAATTGGGAGGCATACACAGCATTGAAAGTACGGTTGGTCTTTTTTGGGGCGGAAACCGTTTTCGTCCCGTTGAACGTTACCTTTACCGTCACCGAAGAGTAAATCTTCAGCGTTTGCGCTGTGGGGTTATAGTCAAAAGGATACACCTTGAAATTCATGCCATGGTAGTCACGCAGTTGATATTCTTCGCCAATCACAACGTTGTTACCGAGCAAATATCTCTCGGATTGGTAATCTTGATTCATCGTGTAGGCAATCGAGGCAGGATTTACATTGCGGTAGAGTTTACCCTTGGACGGTGCAAGTACAAAGTGCCCAAGGGTAGTATATTGCGCATCCAGATATTCTATTTCTGGACTGCTTCCTTCGGGCACAATGAGGGAGAAGGCTGTCTGCAATAGTTCTGGACTGCCCGTTTTCAGCACGGGATAGGCATCAGCCATGTGCAGTTTCTGCATCTCCACACCGTTCACGGAAACGGTTTCTGTCTGGTAAGTGCCGAAGTCCACACGCACTACTGCTTCATTGGAGTTAGAGTTCAGCAGGGTGAATTGGATGTTTTGGGCTTGGGTCGCTAATAATCCCAAGACGATGATGATGAACGTTGTGATTTTTCTCATAATTTTTATTTTTTTCCAGGGTGAGCGACAGCGATCCCTGGGTTGACATACATCTGGTTTACAGTCTTTTAGGAGAATTATTTCAAATTTTCTACTGCGGTTTTGATTCGTTTGCAGGCTTCGATGAGGCGGTCTTCGGAGGTGGCGTAGGAGAGGCGGATGCAGTCGTCGTCGCCAAAGGCGGTGCCTTGTACCGTGGAGACGCTGCCGTCTAACAGGAAGTAGAAGGCGAGGTCAGTGGAGTTTTCGATGACCGTCTTGTTGTATTGGGCGGCGAACTTGGAGTCGGCGGGGACGTGCTTACCGAAAAGGCTGCTCACCTTCGGGAAGAAATAGAAGGCACCCTGCGGCAGGGAGACTTCGAATCCGGGGATCTCTTTCAGCAGTTCATAAACCAAGTCGCGACGTTTCAGGAAGATGTTACGCATATTGATGATGTCTTCGGAGGTTTTCGGATCCATCTCCATGGCACGCAAAGCGGCGCGTTGCGAGATGGAACCCGTAGCGGACGTGATTTGTCCTTGCAACTTGTTGCAAGCTTTAGCCACTTCAACGGGAGCGCCAATGAAACCGATACGCCAGCCGGTCATAGCGAAACCTTTTGCCACGCCGTTTACCGTAACTACCTGATCCTTAATAAAATCGAATTGTGCGATGCTCTCGTGACCGCCTACGAAATTGATGTGTTCGTAAATCTCGTCCGACAAAATCATCATCTGCGGATGTTTTGCAACCACTTCGGCGATGGCGCGGAGCTCTTCCTTGGAGTAGATCATACCTGTAGGATTGGAAGGGCTGCTGAACATCATCAGCTTGGTTTTCGGGGTGATGGCGGCCTCCAACTGGGCGGGTGTAATCTTGAAGTTGTTCTCGATTTTGCAGGGAACATAGACAGGTGTGCCCTCGGCCATTTGTGCGATGGCGCGGTAAGAAACCCAATACGGAGTGGGGATAATCACCTCGTCGCCAGGATTCACCAAAGCCATAACAGCTTGGTAAATAGATTGTTTACCACCAGTGGAAACCACAATCTGTTGCGTGGTATAGTCCAAATTGTTGTCTCTTTTAAACTTGTTGCTGATAGCTTTCAACAGGTCAGCGTAACCAGGAACTGGAGGGTAGTGTGTGAAGTTGTCGTCAATAGCCTGTTTGGCATATTCTTTCACTGTCTCAGGCGTGTTGAAATCAGGTTCACCAATACTCAAACTGATGACATCTTGACCTTTTTCCTTTAATTCACGAGCCAATGCAGTCATGGCTAACGTTTCTGAAGCCGGCATATCCAGCACTCTCTTTGAAATTCTTTCCATATTATTTTTGAATTGAAATATTCTGAAATTTAGGGCGGCAAAGATACGGAAAATTCGAATATATACAGAGGGGTTTTTTCCTGGAAAGACCACCTGTAGAGATATGCCATGGCCCGTTTCTACAATACAGTGATGGTTCCCTTGAGAACGTGTGTTTTCCCGATGGAATTTCTGTAGCGGATCAGGTAATTATACACGATGTCATAGAATGTTTTGTCTTCGAACTCACCCTGCCATTTGAAATTTTTGTCAGTGGAATAGAAAACTAAATTTCCCCAACGGTTGAAAACGCTGATTTCGAATTCTCTAATGAACGGATGATAATATTCTGGGAGGTAGAAATAATCATTGAGGCCGTCGTTACGGGAAGGGGTGATAGTATTGGGAAGATAGATGGCCAAGCTGTCGGTGCCGTCTCCGGAAGGCAGCACATCGGTAATGGTGAGTTGCAGAATCACTACACTGTCGCAGCCCGCATAACTATTGAAATATTGTGTATAAATACCAGATTCATTGTATGTTATATCGTTCCAAACGTAGCTGAGGTAAGCGAACTTTTCCACATAGACAGTGTCGGAGGGGGCGACCAAAAGAAACAGGGTGATTTCGCTTTCACAATCAGCCGTGGTGACCGTGCGCGTGCGGACAATCACCCCCGCCTGGTCCGTCTCTTCCGCGCTCAATGTGAAACCGTAGTTGTCGTAAGTTGCGCCCTGACAAATGGTGTCATAGAGGGTTTGCGTTCCGTTGTCTAACACGACTACACTGGTGGCAGCGGTGTTTGTGCAGCCGTAACTGTTGGTTACGGTCACGGAATAGGCGGTATTCTGCAACGGAACATCCTGAATGTGCGTTTCCGTGGAGCCGGTGTTCCAAAGATACGTCAATGTGGTGTCGTAATAGCTATTCGGCGGTGGGATGCTGCGCATCGCACGAACATTGCGAATCGTTGACTTGAGCTCCGGCACCAATTCCCCGGAATGTGAATAAATGTAATTGTTTTCACCTTGTGGAATAGGTAACGAAAAATTTACAGTCCATGCATTATTAATATCCATTTCAGAACTGCTCCAATAGGTGTCCCACGTCCCACTTTTCATCGGACTCCCACCTGCATCGATTAAAGGAGTTTCAATCAGCGGGAGTTGAGCGAATAACAAGCACAATTGCCCGACAGCGGGCAGATACCAGCCAGGTGGAAGATTGTTCACAATACCGTGAGCTGCAGTTATAGTGTATTGAGAGTAGTTAACAATGCCCATCGTATTATTGTAACCAGCAGTATCTGCCATGGCCAACAATGGAGAGTACAAGCCAGGCGATGAAGGGTCAGATCCTAAATTGGGTATTGTCGGGATATCCACAGAAACACTCCATCGAAGGGGAAAGTTGGGTATGTTCAAGTCGTTGAGAGCCACTATCCAAGCACCACCGTCGGGGTGGACATAAAAGACTATGCCTTTAGAACTGTCCGGAGCCGTATATAAATCCCCCACATGATAGGTCTGCCCTTTGGACCAAACCAAGGCAGTTGTCATTATCAGGAACAAGAGCGTTTTTCTCATCATGCAGGGGGATTAAAATGAACGAACACCTCTCACTGAAGCGGTGTAACTTTTTTCTTTATAGTATAGTCCCAAATTTGAATCCAAAACCCATGACCAAATAGAGTTTATTTCAGAGGAAGTCCAATAAGCCCATTGTGGATTGGGAGGGAAGGGTGTGCCGCCAACCATCTGGAGAGAATTGTTAATATGGGGGATAGCTATGTAGAGGTGATAGGCTTGACCGGCGGCGGGCAAATACCAACCATCCTCAAAATCAACAGCATACGCGACAGGATTATATTGAGCGGTATTATAGTTTCGAATATGAAGAGTGTTTTGATAGCCATTATGGTCGCAAATGGCAGCTCTTGGATGTGGACAATCGGCCAGGTCGGGAATGTTCATTTCCAAAGCGCCTGTATATCCTGATGCCCAAGCGCATGGGTCTGCATCATGCAAATCAACGGCCCATCCATGTTTGCCGGAGGTATCCACATAAAAGACGACCGCTTTCGGAGTTTTGCCGCACGGCCAGTTTTGCGGATGCACAAAAGTGTTGTCGGTGCAAAGTATGTCGCAGACGTGAACACTGGGTAAGTCCGCATCCAATGTCACAGAAGCATTGGGCGTTAAAGCGTGGATGATGGTCTCATTTCCAACACAAAGCACAGCAGGATCTGGCACCGCCGAAACAGAAGGTGTGTCTGCCACAAATAGCTGCAAAATCGTGATGCTGTCACACCCGAGCGTTGTTGTATCAAGTTGAGTATAAACAAAAAGTCCAACGCTATCCAGCACACCGATTTGGAAGCCATGCTGATTATATTCAGAACCTCTGCAAATCGTGTCAATGTAGATATCTTGATAGGAAGGAAAGACTGAAACGGACAAAGAGGTATTCATGGTAGCGCATCCGGTTACGACAGTTAAGTCAATATCACTGGGATTGGGTGCATCTTGAGTGAAATAAATAGTCGCATAAGAGGTCCCATTCCCAGCCAATACATAAACTCCTTCAGGAACGTCCCAATCAACATGAGAAAAATTCTCAGAAGATTGCAAAACGAAAAAGGCTTGGTTTCTGCTACACAATTCTGTCGGACCGTTGATGGCAAGGGACGGAGATGTTCCAGGATTGACTGTAAGGTGCAAAATAGAGGAAGAATCGCAGCCAGGACCTACTACAAAGTCAAGGGTGTCAGTGAGTTGGCCAGCCGGAAGATTTTGGAGAACAAAACCGTATTCATCGTAGTCGTCTCCTTCACATTTTACGTCATAAATGTGCGTATAACGTGGTATGATGTGCAAATGGAGTATATTAGTGGCACTTTCCGTGCAATTGTTTATGTCGAAATAGGTGTTTAACACGGCAATATCTCCGCTGTTGGTTTGTGATGGCAGAACAAATCCATGATTCTGATAGCTATCCCCTTGGCATATAGTATCGTAAAATGTCTGATCTTGCGTGGGGATATCTTGACTTAGGAATGTGGCGGAAAGAACGACATGGCAATCCGTCACAGTGGAAATCGAACAGGTGACAAGGGTATTGTCTTGTATTGTGTAAACAGCTGAGTTCGAAGAGGTTCCATTGTTCCATAGATAACTCTCAAAACCAGAAGGTGCGCTTAATGTAACCTGATTTCCATTACAACCGCTGATAGCCAGATGGTTGCTGATACAGGAGGCAGTAAAATAGGCATAACCGTAGTGAGCTCCAGCACCGCAGTCAAATGTGGAGACTTGTAGCTTGACGGTTTGTCCTATATAAGCCGAAAGGTCAAAGGCATTGATGGTCCAAGGTCGCCATCTGGTGTTCCCGCTTGTTTGAAAACCAGGAATATTGTGAGCAGCAATGACATCGTATTTCATACAGTCAGCCAGCAATTCGTTTTGTTCGTTAAGCATCTGGATAGTGAAACGTGGTTGTATCTCACTGGGGTGGTGGGGATCTTCCAACACTACTGCGTATTTCAGTATCACGATGGGTTGGTCAGGATCCACAGTAAAAGTATAAACCAGAGATTCAGCTTGGGCGCCAATATATTCGTTACCTAATTTAATAACCGCGCTCTCCCCAGGCGGCAGTAGCGGAAGCAGCCCTCCTGTCCGAGGATCAGTGCCTTGCTGAGTGATCAGGGTATGCCGTCCGGAAATAACTCCTACATTCGACATCGGATCCCAAGTGTTGCCAGTATAAGCAGTGACATTCGGACCGTTCAAATCCAGAAAATCAGGACATTGCGCCTTCGATGCGACAGCACAAATCCATAATAATAGGCTGCATATCAAAGATTTACAAATCTTCATTTTCTTCTTCCCGGAGTATATTTTTTCAAAATCTTTTTCCCCTAATTATCATAGAGGACGCATAAAGTCAACCATTTATCACCTTAAAACTGAAAAAAAGTTATTATTTGTTTTAAAAAACTGGTTTATAATGTGTTATACACAGAATTTGTTCGTTATTGTGAATAGTGAATAGTGATGTGTGACTTGTAAAAAATAGATGGAAAATAATTTTGGCAAATTATTTGCTATAAAACATCGGCGGATTGAACCGGACATTCAATACCGCTCTTTGAGTGTGTAAGTAAGTAATTGAAAATAAGAATAATATGGAAAACAATCAAGAAGAAAAACTTCAAGAGGAACAAGTACAAAATCCCGAAGTGAATGAAAAGGTAGAGGAAAACACTGACAATTTGTCTGAAAAAGAAGAGAATACTGACAAAAACAGAAAAAATATTTTTTCAAGAAAAAAAGACAAAGACAAAACAAAAGTTCAAGAGTTAGAAAAGGAAATTGAGCAGTTGAAAGCCGAAAAGGCCGAACTGAACGATCGTTTTCTTCGTCTTTTCTCCGAATTCGACAACTATAAGAAACGTGTCAGCAAGGAGAAGTTAGATTTGATTGCCACCGCTTCCGAAAAGGTGCTGGTGAGCCTGTTGCCCGTTATCGATGATTTCGAGCGTGCTATTGCTGCCAACGAAAAAGCTGATAATATCGACTCCATTAAAGAGGGTTTTAATCTGATTTACAACAAGTTGGTTCAGATGATGAAGCGCTTCGACGTGGAGGAAATCCAGGCCAAGGGCGAAGAGTTCAATACCGATTTCCACGAAGCGGTGACCCATTTTCCAGCTCAAAAAGAGGAGGACAAGGGCAAGGTGATTGACGTGACGGAGAAGGGTTACAAACTCAAAGACAAGGTAATCCGCTTCGCCAAAGTGGTTGTCGGTCAGTAAGAAAGGAGAATGAAGAATGGAAAAACGAGACTATTATGAAGTGCTGGGCGTCACGAAAGAGGCCTCAGCAGACGAAATAAAGAAGGCCTACCGCAAGATGGCCATGAAGTACCACCCCGACCGCAACCCGGGCGATAAGGAAGCGGAAGAGAAATTCAAGGAGGCAGCGGAGGCGTACGATGTATTGAGCAATCCCGACAAGAAGGCTCGTTACGACCAGTTCGGTCACGCTGGTATGGGCAGCGAGGCCAGCGACTTTTCCGGCATGAACTTCAACGATATTTTCAGCCATTTTGCTGACATTTTCGGTGGCGGTTTTGGCGGTGGCTTTAGCGGCTTTAGTGGCTTTGGCGGTTTCGGTGGCGGACAGGGCCAGCAACGGCGTGTGCGTCGTGGAGGAGACATCCGTATCAAGGTGAAACTCACCTTGGAGGAGGTAGCCGCACCAGTCGAGAAGAAGGTGAAAATCAACAAACAGGTGGTTTGTCCGCACTGCAACGGCACGGGTGCCAAAGATCCGAGCAGTGTCACGACTTGTCCCGATTGTCACGGCAGCGGTCAGGTAGTGCGTCAGCAGCGGAGCATGTTCGGCATCATCCAGCAAGCTACGGTCTGCCCGAAATGCGGCGGCACGGGCGAGGTCATCAAGGATCCTTGTCCGCACTGTCACGGAAACGGCACGGTGTCGGGCGAAGAAATCATCACCATCAACATTCCAGCGGGTGTCGATAACGGCATGCAGATGACGGTGCCGCAAAAGGGACACGCGGCGCAGCGCGGCGGCGTAAACGGCGACCTGCTTGTTGTGTTCGAGGTGGCCGACCACGACATCTTCGAGCGCGATGGTAACAACCTGTACCTCAACTACTACATCAGCATCCCACAGGCCGCGTTGGGTGCATCTGTGGAGATTCCCACGCTTACCGGCAAGGCCAAGATCAAGATCGCCTCGGGCACGCAGAGCGGACAGATTCTGCGTTTGCAGGGTAAGGGCCTGCCGCAGGTCAACTCGCGTATCGTCGGCGACCTCATCGTCAACGTCAACGTCTGGACCCCGAAATCCCTGACCAAAGAGGAAAAGGCGATGTTAGAGCAATTGAGCACGCACGAGAACTTTGTGCCGAAACCGGGCAAGAACGACAAGAGCGTGTTTAGCCGTGTAAGACAGTTCTTCCAATAAATTTTTACGGATAAATTTTTACGGAAACTGTTTCAAGAAATGCGGAAAGGTGCGGAAACGAAAAGGATTTCCGCACCTTTCTGCATTTTCCGCATTATTTCCGCAATAAGTTTATTGATGCCGCCAAGCACCCGTATAATCCTGCGGTTTCGGTGCGCAGCCGGCGGTCGCCTAATTTGATCTCCATGTATCGAGCCTCGCGGGCGGCGGAAATCTCTTCCGGACTGAAATCCCCTTCCGGTCCGATTAACAAAATCATCTCGGAATAGTTGCGCGCTGCTTTGATCAACTGTTGTTGGTTATTTTCATCGCACCAGGCAATGAACTTATCTGCCTGTGTATCTTTGTTTTGCTGGATAAAATCCGAGAATTTCATCATCTTGAGTGGCGGTAGCCAGGTGGTTTGCGATTGTTTCAGCGCGGCGATGGCTAACCGTTGCAGCCGTTCGAGGTTGAGGTGCGTACGTTCGGAGTGGTCGCACTGCAGGAACGTGAGCGAGCAAATGCCGATTTCGATGGCTTTCTCCAACAGCCATTCCATGCGATCGGCGTTCTTGGTGGGCGCAATGGAGAGATGCAATCCATTGTGGGTAAGGAGATTATCGGTAATATGTTGACGAATCTCCAGCAGACACTTTTTCGGGTGCGCCTCGGCGATGACAGCTTCCGCCAGATGTCCGCGCCCATCTGTGACGCGCACGACCTCGCCCTCGCGATGGCGCATCACGCGCACGCAATGCTCTGATTCTTCGTTGCTTAAGGTGACGAAGGGTTGGGATATATCGGGGGAGTAGAAGTAATGCATAGGTGATTTCTTTATTGTGCAACGGACGTATGCGATACGTCCCTACGATTCTTTTTCGGACAATTCCATCCAGCGTTCTGTTTTTTCGTCCAAAAGCTGGTTGATTTCGTTGTATCGTTTGCCCCATTCAGCGAAATTTTCGGGCGTGCCTTTGCCGATGGACATCTTCTCCTCGAGAATCTTCTTCTCGATTTCCATATTGGCGATGTCGGTTTCCAAGGATTCCAACTCTCGCTTCTCCTTGTAAGTCAGTTTGTTGGGTTGATGTTCGCGTTGCGGTTTCACAGGTTCGGGGCGGGCAGCCTTCTCAATCCGTTTCTGGATGCGCCGCTCCTTTTCGCGTTCTTGCCGGTAGTCCTCGTAATTGCCCCAGCAATCGCGGATGATGCCATCGCCTTCGAACACAAAGAGGTGATCCACTAACTTGTTCATCAGCCAGCGGTCGTGGGAGACAATGAGCAGACAGCCTTCGAAGTTGCCGAGGAAGTCCTCCAACAGGTTCAGCGTGTCGATGTCGAAGTCGTTAGTGGGCTCGTCGAGGATGAGGAAGTTGGGGTTTTTCAGCAATGTGATGAGCAGGTGCAGTTTTCGTTTCTCGCCGCCGCTGAGGTCGTCATAGTAGGTGTATTGTAGACTGTATGGGAACCCGAAGTGATTCAGAAAATTGCTGGCACTCATATAGTTGCCATTCTCCATGCGAATCACTTCAGCATGTTCTTTCACCAAATCCAGCACGATTTTGTTACCAGCGTACTCCATCCCGTTCTGCGAGAAATAGCCGAACTTAATGGTCAGTCCGGGGGTGATTTTGCCGCCATCGGGAATCACTTCTCCCATAATCATCTTCAGGAAGGTGCTTTTGCCGGAGCCGTTCTTGCCCACGATGCCACATTTTTCCCCTTTTTTAAAGATGTAGGAGAAGTCCCTGACGATGGTTTGATCAGGATAGGCGAAATCCAAATGACTGATTTCCAATATTTTGTTTCCGATACGTTCCGATTGTACCTTGAAAGCTTCGGGGGCGGCTTCACTACGCACGCTCACCGCTTCCTGCAGTTTCTCGAAGTTGTTGATGCGGGCGCGGGCTTTGGAGGTGCGGGCCTGTGGGGAGGTGTGTACCCATGCGAGTTCGCGCCGGTAGAGTTGCCGCAATTTCTCCTGCTCGGCGGCGGCGTTGGCCAACCGTTCGGCCTTTTTCTCCAAAAAGTAGTCGTATTTGCCCCGATAATGGTACAGTTGCCCATCGGAAAGTTCAAAAATGTCGTTGCAGACGCGGTCAAGGAAGGAACGGTCGTGGGTGACCATCAGCAGGGTGATGTTGGCGGTGGAGAGGTAGTTTTCTAACCATTCGGTCATCTCGATGTCCAAATGGTTGGTCGGCTCGTCGAGGATAAGGAGGTCGGTGTCGGCGATGAGCGTTTTGGCAAGGGCGGCCTTTTTCCGCTGACCGCCAGAGAGTTCGCCCACGTTCTTCAACACATCGTGGATGCCGAACTTTGACAGGATTTCCTTCACTTTCGATTCGTAGTCCCACGCCTGCAGCCGGTCGAGGTCGGAGATGGCCTTCTCCATGCGCTCCTGCGGTACCTCATGGCCGCTTTCCATCAGAGTTACGCAGGTTTCATACTCTTTAATCGCTTCGAACACAGGGGTTTGCGTGTCGAAAAGGGTATCTAATACCGAGCTGTCATCATTAAAGTCGTCGCGTTGCGGCAAATACGAAACCACAATGTCATTGCGGATAATGACCTGCCCCTCCTCAGGGGTGTCGAATCCGGCAATGATATTGAGGAGCGTACTTTTCCCAGTGCCGTTGCGGGCAATGAGGGCACTTTTCTGCCCCTTCTCCAGACCGAACGTGATCTGGTGGAAGAGTTCCTTTTCGCCCACGGACTTGGAGACTTTATCGACGGTGAGGTAGTTCATTGACTTTGACTTTAGACGTATGACGTATGAGGCGGCAAAAATACGATTTTTTGGGGTAGGCGAAAACAAAAAGACGTGTGGCATCGGGTATTCTCCCAACATCACACGTCTTACGTCTTACGTCTTACGTCTTATTTCACAGCGATGACTTCAATCTCGACCATCACGCCTTTGGGGAGGTCGCGCACGGCGAAGGCGGCGCGGGCGGGCGGATTGGAGGGGAAGCGGGTCGCATAGACCTCGTTCATGGCGGCGAAGTTGGCGATGTCGCTGAGCAGACAGGTGGTCTTCACCACGTTGTCGAAGGTGTAGCCGGCCTCGTTGAGGATGGCAGCGATGTTCTTCATCACCTGCTCAGTTTGGGCGGTAATGCCCTCAGGCACAGTGCCGTCGGCAGGATTCACGGGAATCTGACCGGAGATGAACAACATTCCGTTGGCTTCAATGGCTTGGCTGTACGGGCCGATAGCGGCCGGTGCATTGTTGGTGTGGATAACTTTCTTCATAATGGGTTAAAATTTTGAAAGCGCAAAAATAACAAAAATGTGGATATAATACACGTAGAGACGTTGCACGCAACGTCTCTACAATGGGTGTATCGTAAAAAAAGGTCCGTTATTTCACGTAATAGGTCAACCGCATGTTAATGCTGGCGCGTTTTTCCCTTGAGGAGGTGTTGAAGGCTCCGCCCCAGGTGTAGTCTTCCTCGGAAGAGTTGGGCTTGGTGATCTGGAACACGCCCATGTTGGCGCTCTTGAGGTCGCCTAATTTCGCGCCAGCGCTTTTGGTAATGGTTTCGGCACGGTTTTTCGCATCTTGGGAAGCTTCAGCGAGCATTTGCAGCTTCAAATCGGCCAGTTTCGTGTAATAATATTCGGGATTATGGTTTTCAATCATAATGTTTTGGTCGTAGAGTTCGGAAATGTCACGGGTAAGAGCCTCGACCTTGTCGATGTCGCGGGACTCGATGCGCACCACTTGTTCAGCGATGTAGCCGTCGAACTCTTCGCGCCAGCGATTGTTCGCATCGTAGAAAGAACGATAGCTGGTACGGGTGGAAACCTTCTTGAAATCAATCTCTTTTTCAGGAATGTTCGCTTTTTTGAGGTAGGCCTTCACCACTTCACTCTGTTCTTTCAGGTTGGCGTAGGCTTCTTTCATGTCCGCGCCTTTGGCAGAAAATTCGAACTCCCAGACGATGAGGTCGGAGGAAAAATCTTTTTCCGCCAAACCAACGATGGAGACCGTTTTCTGCGGTTTTTTTGTTTGATAATAGGCCACGCCGATGGCTATTGCGGCCAAAAACAACCCGATGCTGGCGATAATCGCGATGGGAACCCATTTGTTTTTCATAACGTACGTTTTTGAATGTTAATAAATCAGTGCGAATAACGTGGGGGTGGGGGAAATATTGTGTGTAAAACTTTGACATTAACTTTGACTATGATTATTCCCCGCTAACTGTTGCCTATCGCCTAAAAAAATCGTATCTTGCCACATTGTTTGAAGTCACTGTGTTATGAAAGCCCTTCGCCAAATTGTTGCCCTGCTGCTCTGCTGTTTGTTCGCGCGAGGCAATCTCTCCGCCCAAAACCAAAGCATCTTCGGGTGGGACTTCTGGGTGATGATAGCTGAACGACAATCTTGTTTTGCAACTTCGGACACTATTGTCTTGTACATTCTTGGGGGACACATTGTAAGCTTGTAAGCATAACCTTTAACATTTAACTAAAAATGCACTCTCATTTTCCTATCGCTTCGTATCACTTTTTTTTATACCTTTGCCGCGCAAAAAAAAGTATAGTTTATTTGTGAATATCGACTAAACAATAAAATAAATCTACAACCAAATTTTATAGTATGGAAAAAATAAAATCATTGGCAGATCTCAAGAAAAAGAGAGAAGAGTTGCAGTCCAAGATTGAATTGCGCGAAGGCGGCGAAAATGTCGAAAACCTCGTGCAAATCAAGGTGGCCATGGCAACCTGCGGTATCGCTTCCGGCGCAAAACAGACCATGGAAGCCATCATTGAGGAATGCAACAACCAAAATGTGAAGGCTGTTGTCACTCAAACGGGCTGCATGGGCTACTGCTATGCTGAACCTACCGTCGAAGTTAAGAAACCTGGTCAAGACCCCATCGTTTACGGTCACGTGGACACCAAGAAGGGTAAGGAACTCGTCAGCAAATACGTTGTGCAAGGCGAAATTCTGGAAGGTGTCATCCCGGTTAATTATGAAAAAATCGACAAATAATCATTAAGGAGGTCAGTTATGGCAAGTTATAAATACCACATTCTGCTCTGCGGCGGTACGGGATGTACGGCTTCAGAAAGCCCCAAAATCAGAGAAAATTTCCAACAAATCCTGGCTGAGAAAGGTCTTGACGACGACGTTCAAGTGGTGACCACCGGTTGCTTCGGTTTCTGCGAAAAAGGCCCCATCGTGAAGATCCTTCCCGATAACACTTTCTACACCCAGGTGACCCCTGAAGATTGCCTCGAAATTGTGAACGAGCACATCATCAAGGGTAGAAAAGTGCAACGTCTGCTTTATGAAAACCCCGAGGACAAGAAACACATTTCCGACTCCAAGCACATGGGTTTCTACAAGAAACAGATGCGTATCGCTTTGCGTAACTGCGGTTTCATCGATCCCGAAAACATCGACGAGTACATCGCACGTGACGGTTACAAGGCTTTGGCCAGCGTTTTGGAACAACACGATCCCGCTGCCACCATCGACATCATTAAGAAATCTGGTCTCCGCGGTCGTGGCGGCGCTGGTTTCCCCACCGGTTTGAAATGGGAACTCTGCGCCAAGAACGCTGCCGATCAGAAATACATCATCTGTAATGCCGACGAGGGTGACCCGGGTGCATTCATGGATCGTTCCATCTTGGAAGGTGACCCGCACTCCATCATCGAGGCTATGGCTATCGGCGGTTTCTGTATCGGCGCCACCATCGGTTTAGTCTATATCCGCGCTGAGTACCCGCTGGCTATCCACCGTCTGCAAGTCGCTATCGACCAGGCTCGTGAGTACGGCCTCCTCGGTAAGAACATCTTCGGCACAGACTTCGATTTCGACATCATCCTCCGTTACGGTGCCGGCGCATTCGTTTGCGGTGAGGAGACCGCTTTGATCCACTCCATGGAAGGTCAACGCGGTGAGCCTACCTTCAAACCCCCATTCCCGGCTGTTTCGGGTTATATGAAAAAACCCTCTAACGTGAACAACGTGGAGACCTTCGCCAACATCCCTGTCATCATCAACAAGGGTTGGGAATGGTTCTCTTCTATCGGTACGGAGAAGTCCAAAGGTACGAAAGTGTTCGCATTGGCTGGTCAGATCAACAATGTCGGTTTGATCGAGGTGCCTATGGGTATCACCCTTCGCGAGGTCATCTACGAAATCGGCGGTGGCATCAAGGGCGGCAAGAAGTTCAAAGCCGTGCAAACCGGCGGTCCTTCCGGTGGTTGCTTGACCGAGAAATTCCTCGACACCCCCATCGACTACGATAACCTCGTGGCTGCCGGCTCTATGATGGGTTCTGGTGGTATGATCGTGATGGACGAGAGCTCTTGTATGGTTTCTGTCGCGAAATTCTATCTCGACTTCACCGTGGAAGAATCCTGCGGTAAATGTACGCCGTGCCGTATCGGTAACAAGCGTCTGTACGAAATCCTCGACCGCATCACCAAGGGTAACGGTACGATGGAAGATCTCGCCCTCCTCAAGAACCTCAGTACGGTTATCAAAGACACCGCATTGTGCGGTCTGGGTCAAACCTCCCCGAACCCTGTATTGTCCACCATCGACAACTTCTGGGATGAATATGTGGCTCACGTGACTGAAAAGAAATGTCCTGCCGGTCAGTGCAAGGCCCTCAAGCAGTATGTCATCGACGCCGAGAAATGTAAAGGTTGTACGGCTTGCGCCCGCAACTGTCCGGTCGGTGCCATCAAGGGTACAGTCAAGATGCCTCACGAAATCAACCAAGAGCTCTGTATCAAGTGCGGTACATGTATTGAGAAATGTAAATTCGGTGCAATCAGTATTATTTAGTGAAAGGTGAACAATATGGATACAATTAAATTAACAATAGATAATAGAGAAATTGAAGTGCCGAAAGGTACTACGATTCTTAACGCCGCAAAGCAGATGGGTATCTCTATCCCCACCCTTTGCCACTTTGAATTCAAGGGCATGGATGTCCACAACAGACCTGGTGGATGCCGTCTCTGTGTCGTGGAGGTCGCCGGTCGTCGTAACCTGGCTCCCGCCTGCGTCACCGAATGTATGCCCGACATGGTGGTCCGCACCAACTCGATGCGCGTGATCAACGCTCGCCGCACGGTGCTCGAGCTCATGCTCTCCGACCACCCGAACGACTGTCTGCAGTGCGCCAAGAGCGGCAAGTGCGAGCTCCAAGCTCTCGCTATCCGCTTCGGCATCCGCAGCAACCCGTTCGTCGGTCCCGACCACGCTCAGTCCAGCTACCAGATCGAGGTTTCTCCCTCTATCATCCGCGACATGAACAAGTGCGTCATGTGCCGTCGTTGCGAAATGATGTGTAACGAAATGCAGACCGTGGGTGCCCTCTCCGCTATCGAGCGCGGTTTCCCGGCCGTCGTTTCTACCGCTTTCAACCAACACCTCGACCACTCACCGTGTACGTTCTGTGGTCAGTGCGTGGCCGTTTGTCCTGTGGGCGCTCTTACTGAAGTCGATAACACCGCCAAGGTCATCCGCGCTATCGTGGATCCCAGCAAGAAGACGGTTGTCCAAGTGGCTCCCGCCGTGCGTGTGGCTCTCGGTGAGGAATTCGGCATGAAACCCGGTTCCATCGTGACCGGCAAGCTCACCGCCGCTCTCAAGGCACTCGGTTTCGACTATGTGTTCGACACTGACTGGAGTGCTGACTTGACCATCATGGAAGAGGGTACCGAGCTCATCGGTCGTCTGACCAAATACCTCGGTGGTGACAAGAGCGTTCCGCTTCCTATCCTTACCTCTTGCTGCCCTGCATGGGTGAACTTCTTCGAGCACCAGTTCCCGGAAATGAGAGACCTTCCTTCAACGGCCAAGTCTCCTCAACAGATGTTCGGTGCCATCGCGAAGAGCTATTTCGCCGAGAAGATCAACTGCAAACGCGAAGATATGGTTTGCGTTTCTGTGATGCCGTGCTTGGCTAAGAAATACGAATGCGGTCGTGACGAATTCAAGGTGAACGGCAATCCCGATGTCGATTTCTCCATCACCACCCGCGAGTTGGCTGCCCTCATCAAACAAGCCAACATCGACTTCACGAAACTTCCGGACGAAGAGTTCGATAGCCCGCTCGGCGAATCCACCGGTGCTGCTGTCATCTTCGGTACCACCGGCGGCGTGATCGAGGCTGCTGTCCGTACCGCCTACGAGGTGATCACCAAGAAACCCCTTCCGAAGATCGACTTCGAGGAACTCCGTGGTCTGGAAGGCGTGCGTAGCGCCACCATCGACGTTGACGGCCTGAAACTCAATATCGGTATCGCTCACGGTTTGAAGAATGCCCGCAAGCTGCTCGAAGACATAAAGGCTGGCAAGTGCAACTTCCACGCTATCGAGATCATGGCTTGTCCCGGCGGTTGTATCGACGGCGGTGGTCAACCTCTGCACCACGGCAACGGCGACATCATCAAAGCCCGTTGGGAAGCTATCTATCAAGCTGATAAGAACATGCCGATCCGTAAATCACACGAGAACCCGTCCATCCAAACTATCTACAAAGAATACTTGGGCGAGCCGTGCGGTCACAAATCGCATGAACTGTTGCATACCCACTATTTCGACAGACAAACGACCGTTGAAGTGGATTTGAACAAATAATTCTGTTTCAGTATTCATCAATAATTAAAAAAACACCATTATGGATAAGATAATTATCAAAATGAAAAAGG
>Ga0247610_10002204_pt1 | contig 22878 bp, 17 predicted proteins | sample 174DNAGHGhighgp2_FD_193483 | JGI IMG/M metagenome (GOLD analysis project Ga0247610, IMG submission 193483) | Sheep rumen microbial communities from Palmerston North, Manawatu-Wanganui, New Zealand - 1742 DNA GHGhigh gp2 | ecosystem: Host-associated > Mammals > Digestive system > Stomach > Rumen...
TCCGACTTTAGACAGATATCGTTTCCTTCAATGACTTACGACCTGCAAGGCAGAAAGGTGACAACACCGCAGAGAAATAGGCTGTACATCAAGAACGGGAAGAAGTTCGTTGTTCATTGACCATTGACCATTGATAATTCATAATTCACAATTGATAATTCATAATTCACAATTGACAATTCACAATTGATAATTCACAATGCACAATGCACAATTGATAATTCGTGTGGGTATCTGTCGTACCTTCTTTATTGATGCACGGCACCTTTTTTACAGGGGGTTCGCTCCGCTACACCCCTGCCTGTGTTATTAAAGCTCTAATAGGGGCTCTGTGTGGCAAGCTCATATACTATCCTATTCATCATTCAAAAGTCTAAGGATTCAAGGAATTTCGGTGCAAGCACCGATAAGTTAATCCTAAAATCCTTGAATCCTTAGACTACATTTGAACGGTACCAATTACTTGGCAATGTACATGGGAAATGCCGTTAGACTACATTCGAACGATACCAAATAGCTGGCAATGTGCATGGGAAATGCCACGCACAGAGAATGACGCTGAAAGCGTCTCCGCTCGATAACCGTGGGTGCGCAGCACCCACGGATAGCGATATGCTACACATCATCAGCACTCTGAAGGAGTGCCCCCATACGTACAGTGGGCGGCTCTTTCAGAGTCGTTATATCCGTCCTGTGTCTATCCGTGGGTACTGCTCACCCACGGTTACCGAGCGGAGACTGCGTTGCAGTCTGATTTGTTGAGAGCGTATGTGCTGCGTGAATAAATGTTGAGTGTTTAGTGATGAGCGTTTAGTGTTGAGTGTTTAGTGTTGAGTGTTTAGTGATGAGCGTTTAGTGTTGAGTGTTTAGTGTTGAGTGATGAATAGCCGTGGCTATTCTCTCACCCCTCACCTCTAATCTCCTGCTTCTTGCCTCTTACTTGCTTCTCATTTTGTCCTACAAATTCTGAATTTACCCCCTAAAATACGGGCATTTTTTCAAGCGAGTAGATACTTGGTGGAAAAAATGTCCGTATTTTGATGTGCTGTTAAACAATTCATTATCAATGTCTTACGGTTTAATGGTATTTGCAGATATGATGAAAAACCATGCTTTTACGTCCCAAAAGCCACTTTTTGGGCTTTCATAACATATATAGTTAGCACTCGTAACATACATAGTTACGCTCATAACTCATATAGTTACGCTCGTAACATGCTATGTTACGATGAAAAACACGGTTTTTCATCCGTCTCAACCCATTTTTTCACTCTCCCAATTCTATTTCACAAGAAATTACCAACCGTTTTTTGTCGGAATAATTCTGAATTTTCAATTTTCAATCTTTAATCTTCAAAAGTCTAAGGATTCTGGGATTTCGGGATTTTCAATTGAAGGAATTGAAGTTTAGAGGTAAGAGGTAAGAAGCAAGAGATTTGCCTTTCAAATGGAAAAGCATATCTCTTGCTTCTTGCTTCTTACCTCTAAATTATCGTGTAAACTCCGCGAATTTGTCTTTCATGGAGATGGTTTCCATCATGTTTTCTGGGGATACGAAGTAGCCGCCACGCTCAGGATGAAGTTTCAGTTCTCTCAGTTCGGCGTTGTTCATCTTCGGCACCTTGTGGATGGGTTTGTTGAAATAAACGCTTTGTATCGCTTTGTTGATGATGCCGTGACCAACTGCCAACACTGTCTTGTTGGGGTATTTCTCCATCATCTCGTTAAGGAAGTTGTTGGCTCTCTCTAATAGTTGTGGTAAGGTTTCCATGTCTTCGGGCCATTTCTCGTCGCGTCCGATGTCAGGAATGAATCTTCCCGTGAAGCTCCCGCAGTCACGTTCTCGCAACAGTGGAGTTTCGTAAATTTCAATTCCATGAGGTTCCGCAATAATTTTGCAAGAGTCAGCCGAACGTTTCAAGTCGCTTGAAACAAAGGCTTGGATAGGCTCATACTTCAGTCTTTCCCTCAAATTGTTCATTTGTTGGATTCCTTTTTCGTTCAATTCGCCTTGGCTTTGTCCTTGGATGATGTGCTTGACGTTGTCAAAGGTTTCGCCGTGTCTTGTAAGTAATAGGATAGTCATTTTGGCTTTTTTTATTAAATTGGTGACAAAATTACAAAAAAAGATTGTGAATCAAGTATATTTTTTTATTTTTGCAGTAAATATTCGAAGAATTGCAATTACTTTTAGATTATTTATGAGTTAATCGTATAAATATGAAGAATTTTATCCCCTCATTAGTGAGAGCTTTGGTAGCTGCCATTGTTGGCGTGTTTATCATTCAGTATCGTGAAGATACGGTTCGTTGGATTACCATAGCGTCTGGTATTTTGTTTTTCGTGTCGGGTGTCATTTCGTGTGCCATCTACTATAGCAACAAGCGAATGGCAGATGAGCAACAAGCATACGGTACAGACAGAAAACTGGTATCGGCAGGGCTCTCTCCAGCCTTTCCGTTGGTGGGCATAGGCAGCATTATTCTCGGTATTATTCTGGCATTGATGCCCGTTTCGTTTATTTCGGGAGTGATGTTCGCTTTGGCTGCTATATTAATATTAGGTGCCATCAACCAATACGTCAATTTGGGAAGAGCCAGTCGCTATTGTCGTATAGGTTTGTTTTATTGGTTGTTGCCCACCATCGTGTTCCTTGTAGCCATTTTCTTGATTGTTAAGCCGATAGAGGTGGCAGCCACGCCGTTGCTCATCACAGGATGGTGCTTGTTGCTCTATGCAGCATCCGAGGTAATCAACGGTTTCAAGTGGATGATTGCCAATCGCAGGCGTAAGGAGATGGACGAGCAAAACATAGAGGAAGTGCCTGTAATAGAGGAGATCACTCCCTCTGAGCCACAAGATCAAGAGCCTTAATCCTCTCCCTTGGGAACGAGTCCCTCGATGTATTTGCACAGAATACCAATGCCCTTATGGTTTTCCCCACCTTGTGGTATGATAAGGTCAGCATATCTCTTGGTAGGTTCTATAAACTGTTCGTGCATGGGTTTGAGCACTTTCAGGTAACGGTCAACCACCATCGAAACGGTTCGTCCGCGGTCTATCGTATCACGTTGGATGTTGCGTATGAGACGCTCGTCAGGGTCAGTATCCACGAAAATCTTCAAGTCCATCAAGTCGCGCAGCTTCCTATTGAGCAAGGTCATGATTCCCTCGATGATAATCACAGGTTTTGGCTCTACGTGTATCGTTTCAGGCAAACGGTTTGAGAGGATGTATGAATAAGTAGGTTGTTCTATCGCATGACCCTGTCGCAATTCGTTCACCTGCTTCTGCAATAATTTCCAGTCGAAAGCATCGGGATGGTCAAAGTTGATGTTCTTGCGTTCCTCGTCGGTTAATTCTGTCGTATCGTTATAATAAGAATCAAGAGGAACCACGGCAACATGGTCGGGTGGGAGAGCCTCCACGATTTTCTGTACCACGGTAGTCTTTCCAGACCCTGTTCCTCCAGCTATTCCGATAATAGTTATTTTCTTCATGATATGATAGTTATTTGTTAATGATTTCTTGAAACATGGGTGCGTAGTATTCAGCTTTTCGTTCCACCCTCATCGGATAGGCACGAGAACTGCTGGGCATTCTAAAGAGACGCATTTCTTTTCCGTTGAAGATGAATGTTTGAGCTTCACCCACCTTGGGCTGTGGTATTTGGAAGTGTCCGCAAATGATGTCGGTAGCCTTTTGTCCTGTGGTCACTACAGCCTTACAGGAAGGTATTTGGTTGAGCAATGCGTCTAAATCAGTTTCCTCTACCACTTCCAAGTCTTTGTCAGAAGCCGTGTTCTTCAGTCTTCTCACCACCGTAGCCGTATCGGATAAACCAATGCCCTTATCTTGCAGGAAAGGGATGATGCGTTCAAGGATGAATGTCTTTCTCGTTTCGTCAACGAAATACAACTTATCGTTATAGAAGACAATCCCGAAGATTCGCCACATGTCGTTGATGTAGTTCGGGTAGAAGAAATCCATGCACCATCGTTTGCGAGATGGTGGAAAGCTACCGAGCATGAGCAATCGGCAATGGCTGGGCAGGAATGGCTTCCAGGGATGATGCTCTGTATCTATCGGAAGGTGGCTCACTTACTTTTGCTCCTTTACTAAATAAACGACAACGGGCAAGTGGTCGCTGAAGCCATTGAGCCAAACACCTCCTGCAGTGGTACGAAGGGGCGATCCCTTGTATTTTCCTTCTTGTTGGATGAGATAATCCCTGCGGAATATTTGTGATTTCAAGTACTTCAATTCCCGATAGTCCTTGCTCCCCTTGGGTGTCAGCAAGTTGGGAGTCATCACAATCTGGTCAAACAAATTCCATGAGCCATTGTACGTCAACGTTCCTCTTCCCTCCTTCACAAGGATATTGTACCACGGATTGAACATGTCGTTAGGACCAACCTTCTCCATGTCGCCCTTAGCGCCCAATTGTTCAGTCATACTCTTGTTGATAGGGTCATCGTTTAAGTCGCCCATCACCAGCACCTTACAATTTGGATCGTCTCTGAGAAGAGAGTCTTTCAAGATACGCACCTGCTTGCCAGCCAGTTCACGGTAATAAGAGCCGGAGAAACGACTTGGCCAGTGGCAAACAACCACTGTTACGTGTTCGCCAGCCAATGTACCGCTCACGGTAAGGAATCCACGAGTAGCACGGTTGCTGTCTGCGGGCAATTCGTAAACGTAAGGCACCAGCTTCGTGTCGCGCACGGTAAAGAGGCTGGGATTATACAACATGGCACAATCCACACCACGCCTGTCGGCACCTTCTATGTGTACATGCTTATATCCACGTGCAGCCAAGGGAGGTTGGGCAACCAAGTCGTCAAGTACACGACTGTTTTCCACTTCGCTCAATCCGATGATGGCGCAGCCCACATTAGGCAACATATCTGTTCCCATGTCTGCCAAGGCACGAGACATGTTGCGTAGCTTGTTGGTGTATTTGAGACCGTCCCATTTGTTGGTACCGGTAGGCAAATACTCGTAGTCGTTCTTGCCAGCGTCGTGGCAAGTGTCAAATAGATTCTCTTGGTTATAGAAGCCAACTCCGTAAACCGAGAATTTCTTTTGTGCTGATGCTGAAAGCGAAAAAAACAACACCAGTGTCAGTAGAATAGATAGTTTTTTGTACATAGCAATATATTTTTTTGCAAATATCGCAATTAAATCTGAATAATCATCTATCTTTCTCGAAAAATTAATCTAAAATCCTTTTATTTTTAAAAATATTTTTGTTACTTTGCAGCAATATAAACAAAACAATCATATTATATCAACTATGCAGAAAAAACTGAAACTCGTGGTGATTACTCTCTGCTGTTCAACGTTGGTTTACGCACAAACGCCAGAAACGCCAGAAGAGCAAAAGACCAACTCGATGACTGAGTCGGCATTCACCTTCACCGAGGCACAGTTGGGGGAGGATGATGACATGACGCAAAATGTCACTATCCTGAACTCGAATACCAACATCTATGCGTCGCAGGTTGGTTACCAGTTCTCGCCCGTGCGATTCCGCTACCGTGCCTTCAACCAAAAGTACAATGATGTCTATATCAATGGCGCACCCATGAACGACATGGAGCGTGGACAGTTCAGCTATTCTATGGTAGGTGGCTTGAATCAACAGACACGAAACGTAGATTTCGCACTTCCCTTTGAGAGTAACAATTTCTCCATGCCAGGAATGGCAGGTAGCAACAACTACAATTTCCGTGCGGGTAGCATGGCTGCCGGTCATCGCATCACACTGAGTGGAGCCAATCGCAACTACACGGTACGTGGAATGTACACTTACGCGTCTGGCTTCAATGAAGACGGATGGGCGATTGCTGCCAATGTTACTTACAGATGGGCAAAGGAAGGATACGTGGAAGGAACGTTCTACAATGCGCTCAGCTATTTCTTCGGCGTACAGAAGAAATGGGACAACGGGCATTCGCTCGCTTTCTCTACATGGGGCAATCCCACCGAGCGAGCTTCGCAAGGCGCATCTACCGATGAGGCGTATTGGTTGGCTGACGACCGTTATTACAACCCATATTGGGGCTACCAAAACGGACATAAGCGCAACTCACGTGTCATCAACGACTTTGCACCGTCGGCAATCCTTACATGGGACTGGGACATCAACAAGGACATGAAACTCACTACGTCTTTGTTCGGCAAGTATTCTATGTACAAGAGTACGAAACTGAATTACAACAATGCGGAGAATCCCCAGCCCAACTATTGGAAAAACATGCCCAGTTCGTATTACGACGTGTGGGATGAAACCAATAGCTATTATCGTACCGACTTGGCTTTGGCTGACTGGAATACAGCTTTCAATTTCTGGAGAGCTGCCAAGGCCAACCGCCAAATCAATTGGGACCGTCTTTATTGGGCTAACGAAAATGCTGCTAAGACTGGAGCCGATGCACTCTATTACGTACAGGCTAAGCACAACAACAACCTGAACTTCGCCCTTTCATCCGTGTTGACGACAAAAGTAGATAATAACAAGACATGGAACTTGGGATTCAACGTGGCAACAAACGTGGGTCGCCATTATCAGACGATGGAAGACTTGCTGGGTGCCTCTACTTTCCATAATATCAATTCGTACGCATTGGGTACTTACGACATCATCAACCCATACGTGCAATACGACTTGAATACGATGGGCATCAATGGATTGGGAAAACTCGTCTATGAAGGAGACAAGTTCGGCTATGACTATGCTCTCAAGGTCAACAAAGGTTACGTGTGGTCTAATTACAGCGTGACTACAGGTCGTTGGCACTTGATGGTCGCCGGAAAGATGGGTGGCACCGACATGCGTCGTAAAGGCTACATGCGTAATGGTATGTTTGCAGATAACTCATACGGTGAGAGCGGACGAGCCAAGTTTGGCGAGGCTGGCGGAAAGGGTAGTATCTCGCTCGATGCTGGCCGTGGACACGTATTCAAGATTGGTATGGGATATGAGTGGCGTGCGCCGTTACCAACTACCGCATTCGTGTCGCCTGAGATGAACAATGATTTCGTACAGGGATTGAAAGACGAGCACGTGTTTAGTACAGACTTTAGCTACCAATACCAGAATGCTTGGGTTCATGCGAACTTGAATGCTTACTACAGTCGTTTGGACCATGTAACGGAATGGCAGAATTTCTATTTCGACGACATCAACTCTTTCTCATACGTTTCTATGAGGGATATGGAGAAAGAATATTATGGTGTGGAACTGGGAATCGACTTCAAGGTTAATTCTGCATTCAACATAAAATTATTGGGAACGCTCAGTGAGGCTAAAAACATCAACAATGCCAACGTGCGTTATATGAGTTCAACCAAACGTACATATACCGATGATATTGTGATGAACAAGGGAATGCGTGAGGCTGGTACTCCTCTCACCGCAGGTAGTGTTATCTTGAGTTACCACTCTGGCGGCTGGTTCATTGACCTCAGCGGTAACTATTATGACCGTATCTACTTGAGCTATTCTCCTTCTTATCGTTATCAAGGTACGTTGACCACGATGAGCAGCGTTGACATAGACGGAAACTTCATTGTGCCAGAGCAAGCCAAGGGACATGGCGGATTCATGCTTGACGGGTCTATCGGTCGTAACATTCGCTTGCGTCATGGTAACTTGTCTATCAACCTCATGGTAACCAATATCCTCAACAACCGCAACATCGTGACGGGTGGTTATGAACAGAGTCGATCCGACTATACCGTTAAGGATGATGGTACACTGAACAACACTCGTACTTATAAGTTCTCTAAAAATCCTATGAAGTTTTACGCTTACGGAATCAACGGAATGCTTAACATCGCTTATAAATTCTAAAACCCAACAGAGATATGAAACAGCTTAAATATTTCTTTTTCGCACTTGTCTGCACGCTCTTCGCATCCTGTATGGGAGAGGATTATGCTTCACCTGCTCTCGATGAGCCGCCATTCGGAAACAATGCCTTGAAGGAAACCAATGTGTTGACCATCCAGCAGCTCAAAGACAAGTATAATAATGTGATTAATAATAGTTCGATGGAGGAAGTGACCGAGGATATTCAAATCAAGGGTATCGTCACGGGCAATGACATCGGTGGTAATATATATAATGAGGTGTCGGTGCAAGATGCAACGGGTGCTTTGCTTGTATGTATTACGCAAGGCGGACTCTATGGTCCTCTGCCTGTAGGTCAGGAAATCCTTATCAGTTTGAAGGGATTGATGATAGGTGGCTATGGACAACAGCCTGAGATAGGTGGCGTATATACCAATACCAAGACGGGTGCGCAGAGCATCGGAAGAATGTCGCGCTATATATGGGATACTCATTATAAATTATTAGGCAAAGCTGATCCTGCCAAGGCTGAGGCTTTGATGGAAACTTTCGACATCAGTCAGATGAGCAATGCCAATTACTTGGCTGCCCATTGTGGCAAACTGATGAAGATAAAGGGCGTTGCGCTGAAAGATGCTGATGGTAAGAAAGTGTATGCTCCTGATGATGGTAGCGTGGCTCTCACCGCCAATTGTGCCAACCGTGCTTTTACGGGAATTGACCAAAACAGTCTCGTGCTTCGTACCAGTACATACGCTGACTTCGCCAATACCATTATGCCGCAGGGCGAACAAGACATCGTGGGAATCTTTACACGCTATCGTAATACGTGGCAAATATTGTTGCGCACAATTGATGACGTGAAGGTGGCAGAGACGGAAACGTTTAATGTTGATGATTTGGAAGGTACAGGACATGGAACGATTGAAGATCCTTTTAATGTAGCACGTGCTTTAGCTCTTGTTTCAAGTGGTAATAACAATAGTGAAACAGAAGTTTATGTTACAGGTATTATTTCACAAGTTGATGAGGTTTCAACACAATTTGGTAATGCTACATATTATATCTCAGATAATGGCGACACGGATAAACAATTAGAGATTTATCGTGGCTATTATATTAATGGTGAAAAATTTACTGACGATAATAAAAATATGATAATAGTTGGTAAAAAAGTTACTGTTGCAGGTAAATTGGTTCTTTTCAAGGGTGACACCATAGAATTTACAACGGGAAGCAAAATTATTTCTATAGAATAAAAAACAAAATAAAACAAGAATATGAAAAAGCTATTTTATTCATTATTTACATTGGCCATCGCTGCCTTCACGTTCACAAGTTGTGAGAGTGTGCCTGCACCTTACGATGACCCGAACCTTAATCCTGGTGGTGGTAGTACGGTCGTGGTTGATCCTACGGGTGATGGAACCGTGGAAAGTCCCTACAACGTGATAGCAGCCATCAACTATGCAAAGAACTTGGAAGTTGGTGCCGAGAGTGACCGTGATATTTACATCAAGGGTGTTGTGGTTTCTATAGCCGAGAATTATACCACCCAATACGGTAATGCTCGTTTCTATATCTCTGATGACGGTACGGCTAAGAATCAGTTCTTGATTTACCGTGCCCTCTACCTTGGCAACAAGAAATATACTGATGGTGACGTTCTTGTTGAGGGAGATACCGTGATTATCTGTGGAAAAGTGACCAATTACAATGGTACGTTGGAAACTCAACAAAACAAGGCATTCCTCTACTCTCTCAATGGAAAGAGCGAAGGCGGAAGTGGTGAAATTGGTGAACCAAAAGGAACTGGTACACTTGAAGACCCATTCAATTCTGTAGCTGCTACTCAATTCTGTGAACAACTGGGTTCTGGAAAAGAAAGTGACAAGGAGTATTATATTAAAGGAAAAGTAGTATCAATTGCCGAGAATTATACTACGCAATATGGTAATGCACGTTTCTATATTTCAGATGATGGAACGGCAAATGGCCAGTTCCTAATTTATCGTGCACTCTATTTAGGTAATCAGAAATATACTTCTGGAGAATTACTTAAAGAAGGTGATGAGGTTATTATTTGTGGAATATTGACGAATTATAATGGAACTGCAGAGACTCAACAAAATAAAGCTTATCTCTATTCACTCAACGGGAAGAGTGAAAGTGGTGGTTCAACTGAGACTATAGGAACAGCAGATTCTCCAATTACAACAGCCAAAGCCATTGGTTTAATTAATGCATTGGCAGATGGTGGAAAGACCTCTGAAAAGGCTTATGTGAAAGGTAAGATAGTTAAAGTTGCAACAACTGAAGAGAACTTTGCAAAGTATGGAAACCTCAATTATTATATATCTGACGATGGTTCTTCTACTAACCAAATTCAGGTATATGCAGGTGATGGTCTTAATGGAGAAAAATTCAAATCAGTCTCAGACATCAAGGCTGGTGATGAAGTTGTTGTATTTGGAGTTCTATATAAGTATGTGAATAAGTCAAATACTGTAATACCTGAAATAACAGATAGTTATCTTGTGAAATTAACAGAAGGAAGTGGCGGTGGAGGAGGAACTGATGAAATAAAAACAGTTTCAATAGCCGATTTTAACGCAGCGCCAGAAAGTAGTGTGTGGTACAAATTATCGGGTAAGGTTAAGAATCTAAAAGATGGTGACCAGTATGGTAACTTTGACCTTGAAGATAACACGGGTTCTGTATATGTTTATGGGTTGTTATCAGAAAAGGGTGGCGAAAAGAAACAATTCCAAACACTTGCAGCAGCTAAGGGCATTAAGAATGGAGTTAAGATTACGATAATTGGTAATCGTGGTTCATATAATGGCAAGATTGAAGTGATGAATGCTTATTTCGTAAGTGTGGATGGAGAAGGTGGTGGAGGTGATGCTCCACAAGGTGCTGGCACTTACAATAGTCCATTAACCGTGTCCCAAGCTATATCTTTGGTAGAGGCAGATGCTGCATGGGTAAAAGGTTATATCATAGGTTATGTAATAGGTACACCGGCAAAATTGTCTTCTGATGCTGTCAAGTTTACAGCAGAAGGAGCTCCGAATGGAAACTTTCTTATAGCTGCATCTGCTTCTGAGACCGATGTCAACAAGTGTCTACCTATTCAATTATCTCGCGACTATCGTGCTGACTTTGCCCTTGATGCAAACCCTGGCTTGTTGGGTAAGGAAGTAATCTTGAAAGGACAATTGACGACATGGTTAGCTGTTCCTGGTATCAAGTCGCCTACTTACATGGAAGCCAATGGCAAGAGTGTAGGTAATAAGGTGAAATACCGTAAAAGATAACAATCTTTCTTAACTATATAAACATGGTGGATGCTTTTCTGAAGAGCATTCACCATGTTTAACTTCATACCTTTATACTTAAATCTTAAACATAATATTATGAACGACATTCAAACTATACAAAGCAAGATTTATGAAATTCGTGGTTATAAGGTCATGCTTGATTTCGATTTGGCAGCAGCATACGGCGTGGAAACAGCACAATTGAAAAGGCAGGTACGCCGTAACATGCAGCGTTTCGAGGGTGATGACTTTATGTTCGAGGTTACGCATGATGAAATCTTGAGATGCCAATTTGGCACCTCAAGTTGGGGTGGTAACAGATACACGACCTTTGCATTCACTGAATTAGGTGTTGCCATGCTCAGTAGTGTTCTCAGGTCTCCTGCGGCTATTCAAGTAAATCGTGACATCATGCGAGCTTTCGTCTCACTCCGACATCTCATCATGCTTCCCGATACGTCTGACCGCTTGGAACGCATTGAAAGGGAAATCAAGGACATCAAGGAGGAAATGAATGACATTCTCCACGACCAGAACGACATCAACGAGTCAATTCGCGCTCAATTAGATGCTATTAGCATTGCTTTTGCTGAGTTGCAAGCAGACAAATCAACATTGAAAACACGAAGGAGAATTGGGTTCGTGCAAGATGAGAGTGATGTCCGATGAAGGTAAGAGATTGATATATAAAAGAAAATTTCATCAAAAAATTTGGTGGGGTGCGAAAATCTTTGTAATTTTGCAGCCCATAATTGTGCAAATTAGTAAATAACAATAATAGTAACATTTAAAATGAAAAAAGGTATTCACCCAGACAACTATCGCCCCGTCGTATTTAAGGATATGTCCAACGGCGATATGTTCCTTACAAAGTCCACTTGCAAAACAAATGAGACCGTGGAATTTGAAGGCGAAACTTACCCATTGGTAAAAGTAGAAATTTCTAACACCTCTCACCCATTCTATACAGGTAAGAGTACTCTCGTTGACACAGCCGGTCGTGTTGATCGTTTCATGAGCCGTTACGGTAAGATTAAGAAATAATACATACCTTACGATATAATAAAAGTGCGTTCAACCGTAGTTGCATATGCGGTGGGTCGCACTTTTTTTAATGATATGAAGACAAAATACCTATATTTATTACTCCTGCTTGTGGCATTTGTTTCTTGTAGTAAGGATGATGAAGATGCTGGAAACGGTGGAGTCGCCAACAGAAATGCCAATGCGGTAACAGTACGAAAGGAATATGCACGTTTGGAATTTCCTCGTTTGTCTAATGGGGGAAATAACATCGTGATTATCCATAAGACCAATGACAGATACGACCCTGATCGCGTGAACTATTCCTTGGAATGGGATTGCGACAAGAAATCACAACGCTGGGTTTGTTACCAGATGCACAAGTATAGTGGCAGCAACGTGAAACGTTCTGATGCTTGGGGTGAAGACCCCGACATTCCAGCATACGCTCGATTCAGCGATACCAAATACATGTACAGTGGTTCGGGATTCACGCGTGGCCATATTTGTGCCTCCGCTGACCGCCTCTATTCGTATAATGCCAATGCTCAGACCTTTTATTATTCTAACATGCAGCCGCAGTTTTATAATTTCAACGGTGGCAACAACTACGATGGCATCTGGGTACGCATGGAGAATCAGTTGCGCACATGGGTAGGAACGGCAGGATATGATACTATCTATGTTTGTAAGGGTGGTACCATCCGTGACGACCAAATCTTGAGTTATGTGAAGCCCGACGTTGAAGGTGGAATGATTGTTCCCAAGTATTTCTTTATGGCATTGCTGTGCAAAACTTCGATGGGATACAAGGCATTGGGCTTTTGGGCACAGCACAATAATATGCCGGGAAACGATTTTTGGGTAACAGAGTTCAATAAACCCGCTTCACAAATCACGTTGAGCGACTTTGTGGTGAGCATCCGTGAATTGGAGAATCTCACGGGAATAGACTTCTTCTGCAATCTTCCCGATGACATAGAGGAACGTGTGGAGACACTGAACCCCGATAATATCAGAAGGGCTTGGGGAATGAAGTGACGCATTTGTCAAGATCGTTCTCGTCAGATCACTTTGCGTGAAACCGATGGTCACCATGCAAGGAATCGATGGTTACTATACCGGGAACCGTTGGTCACCATGTAAGAAACTTTTTACATATAGAACTGCGATAATTGAAAAATTATTTGTAAGTTTGCACAAACAAACTATTTAACATCATGAAAAGAGTGCAGTTGTTGTTATTGTTGATGGCAAGTATGTCGGCTTGGGCAAGTGAGAAACCTGCCCGACAGATGCAATATTGGCCAGAAGGTAGAAGTATTGTTTGTGTGAATGGCAACAATCGGTACACACGGGCATTGTATGGCTCGCATACCCTTTTCCGCTTGGAAACGAGTGACCGTCCTCTCTTTGCCACATACGAAAAGGGGAAAAGCAAAAACATACGTCTTTACTTGACAACGGGCGGTGAGAGAATACGTCTCGACTCCACCACGTATTGCAAAGCTGAATACGAAGGTGGTGAACGCAGGTATATCGTAAAACATGAAGGGTGGGGCAGGGATGCAGAACTGCGCATCACGGCATTGGCTTCGCAGCACGAGGAAACGGCATTGTGGAGCTTCTACGCCACTGGTTTTACGGGAGCCGTGCAAATGGAAGCACGTGTGTGTCAGGTTGCCAAGACCAAGATGAGCAGGGAAGGCGACCTGGGATTGGAGCCAAGGAGTAGTTACGAACCTTCTCCCGACGAGAAAAACTTGCAAACCATTGCATGGGACGGAGAAGGTTGCAGTTATCTGTGGCTATTAGACAATCAGAAATTGGTGGTACCCTATGCGGAGGATGGTTCTAAACGCATGGTGAGAGAGCTGAATGCGCTGCGCAAGCTCACTTCTACCGTGGAGTTTACCACGCCAAATCCTTTTATCAATACGTTGGGAGCCAATCTCGTGGCTGCCGCCGATGGATTGTGGGACGGTGAGACGTGGTTGCATGGTTGCATTGGTTGGCGAATGCCCTTGGCTGGATGGCGAGCTGCTTACGTGGCAGACGCATTGGGATGGAACGACCGTGCCATCTCTCATTTCAACGCATACGCCAAGAGTCAGGTCACCAATGTGCCTCCCATCTATCCTCATCCTTCGCAAGACGCAGCCAATAACCTTGCGCGTGCAGAAGAGAAATGGGGAACGCAGATGTATTCCAACGGCTATATCTGTCGTTATCCCAATCGCAATGACAAGATGCACCATTATGACATGAACCTCAACTATGTAGATGAGTTGCTTTGGCATTTCTGTTACGATGCAGATACCGCATACATGCGTAAGATGTTTCCCTTGCTGAAGTTGCACTTGGAATGGGAAAAGCGCAACTTCGACCCTGACGGAGACCATTTATATGATGCGTATTGTTGTATTTGGGCAAGTGATGCGTTGTATTACAATAGTGGTGCGGTAACTCATTCTTCCGCTTACAACTACCGTGGCAACCTCTTGACGGCTCGCATTGCCGAGATCATTGGAGAAGACCCCACGCCCTATCAACAAGAGGCTGATGCCATCTTGGAAGCCATGAAAAAACGGTTGTGGTTAGAGGACGAGGGACATTGGGCAGAGTTCCAGGACTTCATGGGTGAGAAACGCTTGCACAAGAGTGCTGCCATCTGGAGTATCTACACCCCCATCGACTGTGGCGCCTGTTCAGACGAGCAAGCGTATAGGGCTACGAAATGGGTGGATAACTACATTCCACATATACCAGTGAGGATAAATGAAGAATGTAGAATGAAGAATGAAGAATCGTTGGACGCAAACCATTCTCTATCAAAGGATTCTTCATTCTTCATTCTTCATTCTTCATTTCCAAAGGATTCTTCATTCTTCATTCTTCATTCTTCATTTTCTACTCTCAGTACCACCAATTGGATGCCTTACGACTGGAGTACGAACAATGTGGCGCATGAAGAGGTGATGAATATGGTGCTGGCATATTTCAAGGCTGGTCGATATGATTCAGGATACAATCTGTTGATGGCTGACATTCTGGACGGACAGTATCTGGGACAGAGCCCAGGCAACTTCGGACAAATCAGTTATTATGATAAGGCAAGGAGTGAGGCTTATCGTGACTTCGGTGATAATGTGGGAATCTCTGCGCGAGCCATCATCAATGGCTTGTTTGGTGTTCAACCTGATGCCTTACATGGAAGATGTGTGCTCCAACCAGCCTTTCCCTTAGAGTGGGATAGCGTAACGTTCAAGACTCCTTATCTCACGTACCGATATGTGAAAGAAGGTAACAAGCAAATCTATGACATCACTCAAAACTTCACACGCCCCTTACAAATTGTCATCAAGTCGTTCTTGGGTAATGGAAAGGTGAAAATCGTGGAAGGGAGTAATGAGAAGACTCAGAGGATAATAGTGGTAAATGAAGAATGTAGAATGAAGAATGAAGAATGGGCTGGCGCATTGAATGAAGAATGTAGAATGAAGAAAGAAAAATCTCTGGGCGTAAACCTTTCTCAATCAACCGATTCTTCATTCTTCATTCTTCATTCTTCATTTACAAAATATGGTTTATCCCCCATTCCATCTGCCAAGAAGAGGGTGGTGGTTGATTTGGGAGAATATTTCAATGCCAATGTGGATGACATTTTCAAGAATGAATACCTGTCGCCCCGTTCACCCTATACCACGTTGGAGATTCCCAAGCAAGGGATAGGACAATGGTGCTTGCCCAAGAGAACGGCAACCATCGAGGATGATGGACTGAGGGCAAAGGTAAAAGACGGATTGTTTGACACAGGACTGAATGGCTTGAAGTTTGCCACTCCTGCCACGGGAAAGAATATTATCTATACCTCATTGTGGGACAACTATCCAAACAGCATCTCCATTCCTCTCAAGGGAAAGGCAAGCTTCGCCAATCTCCTGTTGGCTGGAAGCACCAACAACATGCAGAGTAGGATAGACAACGGCATCGTGGTTGCCTTTTACAAAGATGGTTCGTCAGATACGTTGCACTTAGAGAATCCCACCAACTGGTGTCCCATCGAACAAGAATATTATGTGGACGAATACGCTTTCCGCGTAGGTCCACAAAGACCATATAGGGTGCATTTGGGAAGCGGAATGGTAGCGAGAGAACTGTTAAATGAAGAATGTAGAATGAAGAATGAAGAATCAGCTGGCGCATCACAGTCTCAATCAAACAATTCTTCATTCTTCACTCTTCATTCTTCATTAAAAAATCCCGATAGTGCCGAGCCTCGTTACATCGAGAATGGGGCTGCACAGATATTGAGAATGCCATTGAATGAGAAGAAAAAACTGAAGGAAATCAAGTTGAGAACCCTGTCAAACGACGTGGTAATCGGTTTGATGGCAATCACGTTGGAAAGATAAATCAATAAAAACATAGATACATGAAATCGATTAAATTACATTTTCTTTGGTTGCTCTTAGCGGGGATGTTGGCTATTCCTGCAGAGGCGCAACAATTGGCTTTCCCCGGCGCTCAAGGATGGGGAAGGTTTGCCACGGGTGGTCGTAAGGGTACCGTTTATCATGTGACCAACCTCAACGATTCTGGCTCTGGTTCTCTTCGTGATGCAATAAGTCAACCTAATCGTATCGTCGTCTTCGATGTTGCCGGTGTTATCTATCTCAATAGTAGGCTTGTCTTTTCCAAAAACTTATATGTGGCTGGACAAACGGCTCCTGGAGAGGGAGTAACGGTATATGGAGATGGTGTTAGCTTCTCTGGCGCAGACAACCTCATCGTGAGATACATGCGCTTCCGTATGGGAGCCGTGGGCTCGAAAGACAAAGACTGTGCCGGTATTGCCAATGGACAGAACATGATTTTCGACCATTGCTCGTTTGCTTGGGGACAAGACGAGAATTTCTCCATCAACTGGGATAACAAGGGGTCTGCTCCTTCCAACATCACTTTGATGAACAGTATCGTGGGACAGGGATTGATGACTCACTCTGCTGGTGGATTGATGCAGGCAGACAATATCACCATCTATCGCGTCTTGTTGGTGGACAACTCTACTCGTAACTTCAAGGTGAAAGGAGTGAACCAATACGTCAACAATCTGGTGTACAACTGGAAGAACGCTGCTTATAACATGGGTGGCGACTCTGAGGGTACGTCGTATTGCAATATCGAGAACAACCTCTTTATCAATGGTCCTGCCGTGGGTGGAAATGGATTGACGGGTGGTAATGCCAACTTCCATTTCTATGGAAACGACAACTGGCAAGACAGTAATCGTGACGGTCTGTTGAATCCTTCTCTGTTTACGGGCGATGGTGGCGGTGACAGACAGACTGCTCCTTACGCTTACCCAGAATTGGAGAAATGGGCTGGCAATTCGTTGGTGGAAAACCTCTTGCCTGAGGTGGGTGCTTCTCTTCCTTATCGCGACTTGGCTGACTGCTACATGGTGGATGAGGTGTTGTCGTTTGGAAAGAAAGGCAAACTGATTACCAATGAGAATGAGTTGCCTATTGGCGTTCCTACATCATGGAATCTTTTCAAAGGTGAGAAACGGGTAGATACAGATGGCGACGGTATGCCTGACGAATGGGAAAATGCCCATGGCACAAACGCCAATGCCAATGATGCCATGACCATTGCAGAAAATGGCTATGCTAACATAGAAAACTACGTGAATGGCATTTCCAAGGCTGATCGTCAGTTTTTTCTTCGCGCTCCCTTGCTCCCTACATTGGAGTCGGCAACCACCAATAGCCTCACCATCTCTTGGTATGATTTCTCTGACAATGAGGATGGATTCATCGTGGAGTTGCAGAAGAATGGCGAATTTGTCGAGGTGGGACGTACACAGGCTAACTCTACAAGATTTGTCTTGACGGATGAGACGATGAAGCCTGCCACTGCCTACCAGATACGTCTGTGTGCCTTTGCGGGTGAAAACAAATCTGATTATACCAATACCGTGACGATGAAGACTCGTCCTGAACAGACCAACATCATTGATGCAGAGACGTTCCAAGGTACGGGCGACGGTGAATGGCTCATCAACCCAACAGAAGATCAGGTCATCACGCTGACTGAGGAAACACCGAAGACTACGGTGGTGGTGCGCTCTGATGCTCACGTCACCATCAACGGTGCGGGGTTTGTGAGTGGTGCTGCCTCGATGAACAAGACGGGTGAGGGTACGCTCACCATTGCAAGCGACCAGCATTATGAAGGGGCTACGGTATTGCACAAGGGTGTGTATGAGTTTGCTTCTCTGAAGAATGGTGGCGTTGCCAGTGGCTTGGGCAAGAGCATGGAGTTTGCACAAAACTGGGTGATGGATGGTGGAACCTATCTCTATACAGGACCCACTACCTCTACCGACCGCTCTGCTACATTGTATAGCGATACCGAACTGAATGTTACCAAGAACGGAACCGCTGTAACCATGAATGGTGGCATTGAGGGGGCTGGTAATCTGACCATCGATGGCGAAGGACAGGTGGTTGTCAATACGCCCAATTTCTTTAAGTTTGACGGAGACCTCATCGTGAAAGGGGGCGAAGTGAAACTGAACAGCAAGGATGTTTCAAGTGCGGGCATCGGCAAAGCTGATAAGTTGGTGATGGCTGGTGGCTCGTTTGTCACCATCGGAAAGAATGAGAGCAGCGTGACGTACAACTTCCCGATAGAGGTTGTTGAGGGTACTACGTCAACGGTGAACTTCGACTTATGGAATACCAATAAGTGTAAGGTGACTGGTAAGGGAACGCTGATCTGGGACGTGCATTACCTGCGTGAATACATCGAAGGTAACTGGGACGGATTTACCGGACAACTCATCGTGAACGGTTCGGGCAAGGCTGGCAGCAGTCAGTTTGCCGTGCGCAACGGCACGGGCGTGAAGAATGCTACGCTCTACCTGAAAGGCAACGCTTCTGTCAACGGTGGCAAGAATGAATCAACATATTACCTTGGCGGACTTTCCGGCGATGCTTCTACCAAGTTGCAGGGCTTTAACGTCAAACAAAACGGTAAAGGTACGTGGATTGTAGGTACTGCCAACACCGATGAGACCTTCCGTGGCGTGATAGACGACTATGCGCAAGATAACAAGCACTCAGGTCCAACGACCATCGAGAAACAGGGTTCGGGTGATTGGCGACTCACGGGAAAGAATATTTATACGGGTACTACCACCGTCACGAAGGGTAGGTTGATCGTCAACGGTCAGCACACGGGAACGGGAGCCGTCAATGTTCGCTCTGGTGCGATATTGGCAGGAACAGGAATCCTTGCTGGTGCAACCACCATCAACCAAAATGCTACCTTGCAAGTGGGTGACACCCTTGTTAATGGTAGGGGATTGACTTTCAACGGCACGTTGAAGGTGAACAATGGCGGTATCGTGAATGTGTTGGCTGACCGCACCAAGAGCAATACCATTACGCTGAAAGGTGCATTGACACTTACCAATGGAGCTGTCTTGCAAATCAATGAAGGCGACATCGCCGAGGCACCATACGACAAGACGGAGTACCAGGTGTTCAACCTCTCTGGCGGAACTATCACGGGCTCGTTTGCCGAGATTCAACCCGCCACACCTGGTGAGGGACAGAAATGGGATTTGTCTGAGCTCTACACCAATGGCGTGATCAAGGTGGTGGGAGGAGAGCCAAACCCTAATGAGGAGCCTATCATAGAACCACAACCCGTAGGCGAAACCAAAACCGCATTGTTGGCGTGGGGTAATATGGTGGCTCAGTCTTACGACAACAGTTCCTATAACAACATGATGGTGGGTGCAGAGAATGATGAGGCTTACGGATTCTCTATGGTTATCACAGGTAATCTCGCCAAGTCATATACCAGTGCTGGCACTCCTAAGCTCGACATCTTGTACAATGGTGAGACCATCCAGCGCACAGCTATCAAACTGTCTAACGGTGCCCAGAATACCATCTTCTTGCCTAAAGACGCAAAGGCTACCAAGATGAGCATTTATAGTATCACGGGAACCAATGCTTCCAATCGCACCAGTTATTGGAAAGAGGTGGCAGGAGTGAACTACACCGAAACCACGACGACCGTGTTGGATTTGGATGCTCCACGTTCTAATCCCAACAAAGTGGATTTTACCTTAGACAACGTACCTGATAAGGTGACGTTTACCAATACGGGAGAACAGCAATGCGTGATTATCTATTTGGAATATCATTTCGGTGGCGATACAAGTGGGGTGGAGAGCATCCATCTGAATGACCCCATTCGCATCGAGTATTATACCCTTTCAGGCGAAAAGGTCTCCACACCCGCCAAAGGCATTTACCTTGTTCGCATCTACAACCATCAAGGAAAGATAGAGTCGCGAAAGGTTATTTTCTGATGATGATACCATCATTCGTATAATAGCTTTGTATTAAAAGATATAGATAAGTCTAAGGATTAAAGGATGTAAGGATTTTACCTTCGGTGTAGGCACCTAAAATCCCAGAATCCCTTAATCCTTAGACATTATATTTTTTTATTTCACCAATACCTTCCTAACCGTACCATCCTTCAAGCGCACAATGTTGACGCCACGTTGGGGAGAGGTGATGCGATGACCGTTTAAATCATAAACGTTGACAATATCGTTCTCTGTATCAACGAACTGGCCGCCGTCAATGTGCAGGAGATCATTCTCCACAATGTTCTTGAAAATCCACCAACCTTTGGTTGCCTTATATTTCGACTTCGTGCCAGAAGGAACATAAAGTGTGGCATTGTCGTAGACTGATCTCGAAAACACTATGCCAATAGCAAAAGGCTCTTTTATTTGAGATATGACGGTGGTAAGTCTTGCACACTCTTCGAAAGCATATTCATCTATTATTGTTACGCTTTGAGGGATAATCACGGACTCAAGGCTCGAACAGCCATAGAAAGCTCCCCAACCTATGGATGTTAAGCTATTGGAGAGGGTTAAGGAAGCGAGTCTCTTACAGCCGTAGAAAGCAGCTTCTCCGATGGATTTTACAGTGTTGGGGAGGGTCACTGACGTGAGGCTGGTACAATCACGGAAAGCATTATATCCGATGGATGTCACGTTGTTGCCGAAGGTGATGGAGGAAAGGCTTGAACAGCGAGCGAAAGCATAGTTTCCAATGGATGTCATGCTGTTGTCGATCGTGACGGAGGAAAGGCTTGAACATCCGTGGAAAGCACTGTTTCCGATAGATGTTACGCTGTTGGGGATGACCATGGAAGTAATGCTTGTACAATCTTCGTATTTGCAAATCGCTTTATATCAATGGTTTATGCACTAAACGGTAGAAAAGTGATTACATAGATTCTAAAGATTGGAGAAAGACGAATATTTAACGTTTTTAACTTTTTTGAACCACAAATGGCTCGCAAGTGTGCAATAAATTGATTAAGTCATGGTATTTTATTCTTGAAGTCGTCTTTTCTGGCAATATTGCCCCCTAATGTAAAAAGCGACACATTATTTATATAGGAATGCCATCTATACAGCAAGAAAAACGCTATAATTTGCCAATGAAACTTAATTTCAACACTTAAAGTATTGTTGTATAAAAGAAATTTTGTATCTTTGCGGTCGGAAATATTTATTATCATTCCGACCATAATTTATATACAAAATCGATGGAGAATGCAGTAGTACAACAGATTAGAAAAAGGATTACTCGCAGTAAGTTTGGCGAGATATTCTTTGTTTCTTCTTTTCCCCAATATGATGTCGAGTACGTCACAAAACTGCTCGCCATCTTTGAGAAAGAAGGATTGATTACACGAATAGCCAAAGGTGTGTATGTCAAGGCACGTAAAACACGTTTTGGCATCCTTTATCCTTCGGCTTACGAATTAGTGAAAGAAATTGCTAAACGAGATAAGGCAAAAGTCATACCAACTGGAGCCACAGCCGCTAATCGCTTAGGATTCTCAACGCAAGTACCCATGAATACTATTTTTCTGACTACTGGGTCTGGGCGAAAATTGAAATTAGGGAATCGAACAGTGACTCTGAAGCATGGGGCACCTAAGAACTTTGCATTCCGAGGACGTTTGATGCCAGAATTGGTACAGGCATTACGCAACATTGGTGAGCATAACATCACTCAGGATGTTGAAGCGAGGATAGGACAACTGTTCACGGAAACACCTGAGACTGACACCATAGAATATGATTTATTGTTGGCTCCTGTATGGATGCGACAAGTTATAAAGAGAGGAATACAGCAATGAGTAAATGGATTGACTTCTCGCTCGACGAGCGAAAGGCGATGATACAAGGTGTAGTCGAGGCACGGCAAATTGATGAAGCTGCGCCGCTATATCGTGGACTGCTGCAAGAAGAAGGAGATGCCTGCCGACATGCAGCAGATGATGAAGGAGAACGTATTCAAGTAAAGTTCGCAGATATCATTACCACGCAGATATCATTACCACGCAGAATCTACTTTCCGACGCAGAATGTAAAATCTGCAAATATAAGTTGCTGATAATCAGCTTATATGCTTCCGGTTACGGGGACAGATACTATGCCGAGGGACGGAGGAGGGACGTAAAATATACAAAAATCTGCAAATGAAGCTGCCGTCAAAAATAAAATATACAAACATCTGCAAAGACGTTTTTCCAGTTCTTTGTATATTCACATTCGTT
>Ga0247610_10002207_pt1 | contig 22861 bp, 16 predicted proteins | sample 174DNAGHGhighgp2_FD_193483 | JGI IMG/M metagenome (GOLD analysis project Ga0247610, IMG submission 193483) | Sheep rumen microbial communities from Palmerston North, Manawatu-Wanganui, New Zealand - 1742 DNA GHGhigh gp2 | ecosystem: Host-associated > Mammals > Digestive system > Stomach > Rumen...
GTGCGGAACTTGTCCTTCAGGGTCTCACCGTCAAGACCATCTATGTAGTCTATTACAAGATCGGCAATCTCTTTAGTCTCATGTTTGTTGCTGAAATACGTCAGCTCGTAGTCTTTCACCAACTGGTCATACTCCACTCCGAGCAGACCCTCAAGCAGCAAAGCCATATATCCTGTCCTGTTGGCTCCGTGAACGCAGTGCATGTATATGGTCCTGTCCTCTTTCAAGTTGTTCACAATGAAATTGAAACTCTGTTTCCACTTGTACAGAAAAGATGACCTTGTCAAGTGTTCTGGCAACTGTCCGCTGTCGCTGGTGTAGTAGTACGATGGAACTTCCGAACCTTCCACTTTTGCAGCACTAAGGAAGTCAAAAGCAGAGATATTGTTATTTTGGTTATAATTTGCCCTCATGTCGAGCTCTGCTGCAATGCCCAGCTCGTCCTTCATCATCTCTATGCTTGCAGAGTCGCAAGAATAGACGTTGTTCAGCTCTGTGCCACGTATTATCTTGCCATATTTTATGGTGCTTCCGTCTTCGGTTCTCCATCCGCCAAGGTCTCTTACGTTGCGTAGTCCCGGCACATAAATCATGCGCAACTGTCCCTCAGTGTGTATCTCACCCTCAGACACCAAGCTGTCGCCAACCAAAAGCTTGTAGCAGTACACTCGTTGCGGCACAAGATTGTAGATGTTTATCTCCTGGTCGCCTTTCTCCGATGTCCTTCTCATTGGTTGGTCAAGATGGTCGTTGTCGGCAAACAAGAGTGTGGCTACGGTGTCCCTTATCGTTTCGGGCAACACTATCTTTACCGGCCGTGGAATGTAGTGTGGTGATGGCGGTATGGCATCGTATTTGGCTATAACGCTGGTGTCCTCGCGGGTGTATGTCACCTCGTCAAAATATTTCGACACGACATCGTTCTCCAAGTTTACGGTGATGGTATTGTATGTTTGTGACACAGCTGTCTGCCACAACATGCAGCACAATGCTACAGCAATAGTACGCCACGACTCAAATAGTTTATAGATTATCATTTTCCAGTTTTTTTATTATTTAACCTTTTCAATTTTTCACCTTTTCCACCAGATATACCGGTCGGCGTTTAGTCTCGTTGAACACCCTGCCCAAATACTCGCCAATGATTCCCATGCATACCAGCTGCACAGCACCAAGGAAGAGTATGACGCAGATGAGCGTGGGGTAGCCTGCCACCGGGTCACCATATATCAGCGCCTTTATGAAGATATAGACGAAGTAAACAAACGCCCCAATGCCAGTAATGAAGCCCATGATGGTGGCAAGACGCAGCGGAGCAGTAGAGAAGCTTATGATGCCCTCTATGGCGAGGCTTGTGAGCTGCCACAGGCTCCAATGGCTCTTACCGTAGCGCCGTTCCTCCTGGTCGAAGAGTATCTCTTTCTTCCTAAAGCCTATCCAGCTGTACAGACCCTTTGTATATCGCTCACTCTCACGCATCTGCCGCAAGGCATCGATACACTTGCGGTCCAGCAAACGGAAGTCGCCCACATTTTGCAGCACCTCATAGCGGCTGCTGCGGGCCATGATCTTGTAGAAAGTCATGGTAAGCTTTCTACGGAACCAGCTCTCCTTGCCACGTGTGCGGCGAAGGCCATAGACATCGTCGTAGCCCTGCTCCCACCACGTGAGCATATCCTTTATCACGTAGGGAGGATGCTGCAGGTCGGCGTCTATCACCACGCAGCAGTCGCCCTTGGCATAGTCGAAGCCAGCCAGCATGGCACACTCCTTGCCAAAATTCCTCGACAGGCATACGTAAGACACAGAGACCGACGTGTCAACAGCTTTGTTCTCACTGGCCAATTGCTCTATCACAGCCTGTGTACCGTCGTTGCTGCCATCGTTGACAAACAGCAGTTCAAAGCCGTACTGAGGCATTTCTGAAAACACCTCGCAAGCAGCTTCATAGAGTGCTCGTAGCGATGCTTCCTCGTTGTATGCCGGCACTATTACAGTGACCAGTTTCTTAGCTCTCTCCATCTCTTCTATTTTTTCAATCTTACATCCTTAATCCTTCTGTATATATTTGTTGTAGGACGTGTAAACACCAGATAGTCATGTCCGCAGACTTTGACCACTTCAAAATTAAAGTCGTCAAGGTCATATTCATTGCCGCTGTAAGCCACCAGGCGCTGATGTGGCAGCAGCGTTGAAGGGTCTTCGTCGCGGAGTACAAACGTCACTCCCTTCACCTCACCACCGCCGTCCTTAGTCTTATTTCCTTCCATCTTCCACACATACAGTGTGCCACTATCGTCAAGCTCATAACTGCTGTATGCAGTGCTGTCGCTCTCTATGCGGCACACCACGTCGGCAGGCAGCAAGTACACCCGCTCCTTGTCATAAAGACGTGCCAGGCAACGCATGTTGATGTCGTTGCAGTCGAAAGCCATGTACGAAGAGTAAAAACCAAATGAGACGGAAGGGTTCACATAGTGGCTGCTGAAATAACTCTCAGCCCTGGGCAGCTCCACGCTTACCAGCTCTCTGCCCGGCTCCTTCATCTGCCGGTCCACACTCTGCCACACCTTCATGTTCTCTGCCCTTACAAGATAGGCCGGGATATAAAACAGCGCCATCATCAGACAGCAACATACTACTATCCACCTCTGCCATCTGCTGTTCACTGTCACACCTGCCATATCGCGCGTATACAGTAGTCTGAGCAACAGCAACATAGCTATCAAATCGGTGTAGAAGCCTACTCGCTCAAGGTTGGTGCCGCAGACAAATACTATGGCCGCCGATACCAGCAAAGCAACGTAGGAAAGACTGTTCTCACGCAGATGACTCTTCACCACTTCCTTGTCACGTCTCCACAACACTATCAGCGAAATGAGCAGCAGCCACAGTACTTGGATGTTCGACACATAGTTTATCACACCACTCAGCAGGCGTGCCTGCAAGCTGACGGCATCGCCCGAACGGCTTATTATGCCTGGAGACAACAGACAGACGGCCATGCCCGCCACAAACCACAGCATGTATGGTACCAGTGCACTCTTCACCGTCACTGAAGAGCGTTTGGCTGTCCTGCCTACCAAATAGAAAACAACCATAGCCACTGAGACAGGCAGCGACAGTGCCTCATGGCTGCAACCGGCGAAAAATGCCAATGGCGACAGCAGCCAGTCGATGGCCTCAACACGGCCTTCACCGGCACTCCACTGTCTATGCCTCATCCACAGAAGCAAGGCCAACACCATCACTGTCACCCAGAGATAATTGAAACTGCCGAGACTCCACACCATGGTAGTGCGAAAGCCCTGGAACACTATGAAAAGCAGGAAACAGCTCACCACGGCTATAGTCAGCGCAGAGCCAGACTGCTGTGAAAAGCCGTAACCTTCAGCTATATGCATTTTCTTTCCACCCTTCACCCAGAGCACTGTGAAGTGTATCATCACCACGAAGAGCAGCGAGTTGACCAATTGCAGCAGCAATGGTGGCAAGAACGCAAGGAAAAACTGAGCCAACGTGTGGACCACGAAACGTCCGTTCACCGTGTTGTAATGTGTCACCTGCGAGCGCATCAGGTCACCCAGGCTGTCAATGGTCTGCACAGGAGCACTGTCATCGGCACTCCACACGAAGCGATAAATAATGTCGTCTGACAACGTTGGGGCGTCGAGCATGTTCAGGCCCAGCATGGCAAGACCCACAATGATGAGAAACATCACATAACTGTCATTGGCCTTGCTCTGACGTTTAAGCACAAAGCGCACGAGAAGGTAGTTTATAGGTACTGCCACCGCGTACACAGGCAGTGGGGCTATTATCTCCTTTACTCCGAGCCACAAGAATACGTTCAGCAGACACATCTGAATCAAGTAGTTTGTAAGATGGCTCATCCCGAAGCCCATCAGCTTGTTGACAGACATGGGCACATTGAACGTGAAGCGCGACGACAGCACATAGTTGCAGAAAAAGCTCACTACATATCCTATGGTGAACGCCAGGTTGTGACCTACGATGCCCAGCAACAGACAATACACCACATAGTGTATGGCCGTAGCTAGCACACCGACAATGCCAAAACGCACAATCTCATATAAACTCTCTTTCTGCAATATCCTCAAAAAATTTTACTATTGACTTCTAAATATTTTGTCTAACTCCTTCCAACTACAAAAACTATCGACTTCTAACTACTTTTTACTCCTTCTAACTCCTTCTAACTCCTTCTAACTCCTTCCAATTCAGCTAATTTCCAACATTCTCTGAATAGGCTTCACAGCCTCAGCAGCTATCTGCGGGTCTATCTCTATTTGTGGCTGTTCGTTGACCAGAGCATTGTATACCTTCTCAAGAGTGTTGAGCTTCATATACTGGCACTCGTTGCATGAACATTCCAGTCCGCTCTCGCTTATCTCTGGTGGCACAGGTATGAAAGTCTTACCAGGACAAGTGCGCTCCAGCTCATGTAGAATACCAGCCTCTGTAGCCACGATAAACTGTGTTGCGCTGTTCTGCTGTGCAAAGCGCAGCATGTCGGCAGTAGAGCCCTTCACGTCGGCCACGGCCAGCACTGGTGCCTTGCACTCCAGGTGTGCCATGACGAGTGCATCGGGATATTCTTTCTTCAGCTCCACAATCTTCTCTACCGAGAATCGCTCGTGCACATGGCATCCACCGTTCCACAGCAGCATGTCCCTGCCTGTTACGCTGTTTATGTATGAACCCAGGTTATAGTCGGGACCGAAGATCAGCTTCTCGTCCTGCGGGAACGAGTCTATCACCTTCTTAGCATTGCCGCTGGTCACCACCACGTCGGTCAGCGCCTTCACCGCAGCAGTGGTGTTCACATAGCTCACCACCTTGTAGCCAGGATGCTCGTCCTTGAATTTCTTCAGGTCCTCAGCCTTGCAACTGTCGGCCAGCGAACAACCGGCCTCCAGGTCGGGACAGAGCACCACCTTGTCGGGCGAGAGAAGCTTGCATGTCTCTGCCATGAAGTGCACGCCACACATCACCATCATCTTGGCGTCGGTCTCTGCTGCCTTGCGGGCCAGCGCCAGGGAGTCGCCTACAAAGTCGGCAATGTCCTGGATGTCGCCAACAGTATAATAATGTGCCAGTATGATAGCATCTTTCTCCTTACAGAGCCGTCTTATCTCGGCTTTCATTTTCTGTATGCCTTCTTGCTTGTCAATCTCAGTTTTCAACATTGTATTATTATTTTTATTGTTTTATTTTTTATATAAAAGAAAGAATGATTAATATGATGTGCCGTTGATATCTTGATAACTTTTAGTCCTTTTTCTTGCCCATTTCGTTTTCAACATTAAATATTCTCTTTATACACAGCCATTGTTAATTCTTTCTGTCTGAAAATGAGACAACTCCACCAGTTATCCACATTTTCATATTTTGGTGCAAAATTAATAAGTTTATATCTTTTTTCAGCAAAAAAGTGTGGAAAACTTTAGAAAAATATTCTTAAAACGGTTTATTTTCCACGATTCTCTGGTTATCCCTTAGTGTGAAGTGAGTTATTATTTGGTTTTCCACACACTTTTCCACATAGTTATCCACAATTTTTATTATGTAAAGTATCCAAGCTTTACCACTATTCAATAAACCTTGGAAGCTTCACCCACTTTTTTAAGAAAAAGGAGGAAAAGTTTGGAGTATTTGGTCTTTATTTGTACCTTTGCAATCGATGATGAGAAAACTTAGGACCATAGAAATGAAGCGGCTCACGGTAGACGAGTTTCGTGAGTCGGAGAAACAGCCACTTGTAGTGGTGCTCGACGATGTGCGCTCTATGCACAATGTAGGGTCGGTGTTTCGCACTGCCGATGCCTTCCGTCTTGAAGGTGTTTACCTCTGCGGCATCACCGGCTGTCCTCCTCACAACGAGATTCACAAGACGGCGTTGGGTGCTGAGGACAGTGTCTGCTGGCGATATTTCGGCAGTGCCCTTGAGGCTGTGAAAAGTTTACACGACGATGGTTACACTGTGCTTAGCATAGAGCAGGCTGAAGGCAGCACTATGCTGAACACTTTTCACCCTGACCCAGCACAGCGCTATGCCATAGTGCTGGGCAACGAGGTGAAAGGAGTACATCAGGAGGTGATAGATGCCAGCGACGGATGCTTGGAGATACCGCAGTTTGGCACCAAGCACTCCATGAATGTCTCTGTCACTGCCGGCATCGTGATTTATCATTTCTTTTATCACGATTTTTAGCTCGCTACGCCATTGCCCGTTACCATACAAGACTTTTTAAAGTGGACTCAATATTAGTGTGCGTGGAAATCAGCCAATGTAGGGGCAGATGTGTCACTCATTCCAACTGTACAGCATGTAAAATTCGTGGAAAAAATTTGAGAATTTGGTTACACCTTTACTCTGTATAAGGTACCAAATTCTCAAATTCTCTAATTATTGATGTAAAAATCTAATTTATTGCTCGGAGAAGTCGCTCTTTCCCACTCCGCAGATGGGGCATACCCAGTCTTCTGGAATGTCTTCGAACGCGGTGCCGGGAGCTATTCCGCTGTCAGGGTCACCTACTTCAGGGTCATAGACGTATCCGCATACGTCGCATACATACTTTTTCATAATCTTTTCTGTTTTTAGGATTAATAATTATTGTTTGTTGTCTATCACGTTTGCTATTTTGTTAGCAATCATTTCCGGTGTAATGCCTGTGAGGCAGTGATAGTCTTCGAACTTGCATTTTTTCTGTCCGTAGATGCTGCACGGTCTGCAGTCCAGGTCCAGTCCTAAGGCGTTGTCAGGATTTTGTTTCCACCCCATGAATCCGGCCATGGGGTGTGTGGCTCCCCACACTGAGACCACAGGTGTTCCTGTGAGCGATGCCAGGTGCATGTTTGCCGAGTCCATGGACAGCATGACGTCGAGATGGCTCATGAGTATTAGTTCCTGGTGTAGCGACTCCAGATGCCATGCCACGAATGTGCATTGTGGCATCTGTTTTTCCCACTTGGGAAACGTCTGCTCTTCATCCTTTCCGCGTCCGAAGAGGAATATCCTTGCCTTTGGATATCGCGTGGCAATCATCTCCAGCACTTGTTCCATCTTTTCCTTCGGGTATACTTTCCCTTTGTGTGCCGCAAATGGTGCTATGCCTATCCACTGTTCCCACGTGCGCTTTTGTCCTATGGCCTTTGGCAGCATGTTGAGGTTTCCGCCCTCTTCGGGAAAGATGGATGTGAAGTCGATATTGTCGATAGGGAATCCGAGGCGGCTGAAGACGTCGAGATAGTTTTGGAATGTTGATGGCAGCGGTTTTTTGTCGCCGGTTTTCCCTGCCAACAGTTGTCTGCGTTTGTTTCTGTGCTTCTGTATGTGCTGCACTTTGAAGTGACCCAGGTTGAACCTCACCCTCAGGTAGTTTGAGCGCAACACCGAGTGCAGGTCGGCCACATGTGTGAACTGCTTGGCTACCAGTCGCCGGTAGAGGGCGTTAAGTCCTTTCACACCATGGTATTCGCCTTTAAGGTCGGCTTCCATGAAGTTGACGTTGGGAGCGAGGTCGTCGAACAGCGGACGTGCAAAGCTACGGCTCAGCACAGTTATCCTGACGTTAGGATATTGTTGTGCCAAAGCGTAGACCACGGGTACTATCATTGCCACGTCGCCCAGTGCCGAGAACCTTATGACCAGAATGTGCTGCCTCATTTTAGTTCACAGTTATTTCTTGTTGTAGAGGACTGGGTTTGTAGAGGGGTCGTTGTACATTTTCATCTGTCTGTAGACCTTCATTATCTTTGTGCCGTTCTGATAGTCTTCCAGCAGCTGGTCTATGGCTGTGGAGAGGTCTGTCTGCTGTTCGAGCAGCACGTTGAGCTTTGCCTGGCATCGTGCCTTGTGGTCTTCCGATGCGTCTGTGCGCTCCACCTGCTCTCTCATGTGATATATTTTCAGTTGCAGTATCGACAGCCTGTCCACTGCCCATGCCGGGCTCTCGGTGTTCAGTCGTGCGTTTGGCATGGGCTGAACATCGCTGTACTGTTTGCGGAACCAGCTGTCTATCTCCTCCACGAGGTCAGTGCGGTCTTGGTTTGAGTGGTCTATGCGGCGTTTCAGAGCCAGTGCGTCGGCCAGCTCAATGTGTGGGTCACGTATCATGTCTTCATAGTGCCACTGCACAGTGTCTATCCAGCATTTCAGGTATAGGCTGTACTCTATAGAGTCACGCTCGTAGGGGTTGCGTATCGTGGTGTCTACATTGTCTGTGAGGTGGTAGTCACGTATGGCCTGGTTAAATATTATGATAGCTTTTTCCGTAAATGTTGACATATATTTATGGATTTTGTTTTGACTATTTGTCTTCTGTATAACTAACGGTTATTCTTACTACTCAACTTGACTTTCAGTCCTTTGACCATGCACCACAGTCCTACTGCGATGAATGGTATGGAGAGTATCTGCCCCATGTCTATTGGCAGCGATGCCTCGAATGATTCCTGCACCTCCTTGGTGTACTCTATGAAGAAGCGGAATGTGAAGATGAATAAGAGGCAGAAGCCGAAATAGAATCCTGTTCCCACGCGTTGCGGCATTTTCTTGTAGAGCACTATGCTGAGCAGGAAATAGACGGCATAGGCAATGGCCTCGTAGAGCTGTCCCGGGTGGCGTGGCATCTGGTCTACGCGCTCGAAGATGAATGCCCAAGGCACATCGGTCACTTTGCCAATGATCTCGCTGTTCATCAGGTTTCCTAGGCGTATGAAGCAGGCAGTGATGCCTGTTGCTATGGCAATGTTGTCGAGCACCTGCCACATGGGCACCTTGACAAATTTCACGTAGAGCAGCAGCGCGAGTATCAGTCCCAGCGTGCCGCCGTGGCTTGCCAGTCCTTGGTAGCCCACGAGCTGCCACGAGCCGTCTTGCATGAAGTGTATGGGCACTATCATCTCTACTAAGCCTTTCCACGAGGTGAGGAAATAGTCGGGCTGGTAGAACAGGCAGTGGCCCAGTCGGGCTCCCACGATAATGCCCACAAAGCAGTAGATGAACAGTGGTTCGAACTTCTCCTGCGGCAGTTTCTGGTCTTTGTACAGCCACCTCACCATCAAGTATGCGAGCAGCAGGCCTATCAGCCAGCACAACGAGTACCAGCGCAGTCCCCACGAGCCGATGTTAAAAGCAGTGAGGTCAGGATTCCAAATGATGTACAACAGTGTCGTCATGATAATATGAAATTCGTGAAAAAAATTATTACACGTTGAAGCGGAAGTGCATGATGTCGCCGTCCTGCACGACGTAGTCCTTGCCCTCGACGCCCATCTTTCCTGCCTCGCGTACAGCGGCCTCCGAGCCATACTTCAGGTAGTCCTCGTACTTGATGACCTCGGCGCGTATGAAACCCTTCTCGAAGTCGGTGTGTATTACTCCGGCGCACTGTGGTGCCTTCCATCCTTTCTTGTATGTCCAGGCCTTCACCTCCATCTCGCCGGCAGTGATGAAGGTCTCGAGGTTGAGCAGGGCGTATGCCTTCTTGATGAGACGGTTGACGCCGCTCTCCTCCAGTCCCAGTTCCTCAAGGAACATCTGCTTGTCCTCATAGCTTTCCAGCTCGGCAATGTCCTCCTCGGTCTTTGCTGCAATGACCATCATCTCGGCACCCTCTTCGCGTGCCAGCTCCTCTACCTTGCGGGTGAAGTCGTTGCCGTCCTTGGCATCCTGTTCACCCACGTTGCAGACGTAGAGCACAGGCTTCGACGTGAGCAGGAAGAGGTTGCGTGCGCAGTCCTGCTCCTCCTTGGTGTCAAACTCCACCACGCGTGCGTTCTTGCCCTGGTCCAGCACCTCCTTGTATGCTTTCAGCACTGTCACCTCCACCTTGGCGTCCTTGTTGCCCGCTGCTGCTGCCTTCTCTGTCTTTGCCAGACGGCTCTCTATGGTCTCCAGGTCCTTCAGCTGCAGCTCGGTGTCTATGATTTCCTTGTCGCGTATGGGGTCTATGGTGCCGTCGACGTGGGTGATGTTGTCATCCTCAAAACAGCGCAGCACATGTATGATGGCGTCGGTCTCGCGGATGTTGCCCAGGAACTTGTTGCCCAGTCCCTCACCCTTCGATGCACCCTTCACCAGTCCTGCTATGTCTACTATCTCGCAGGTTGCGGGCACTATGCGCCCTGGGTGCACCAGCTCGGCCAACTTTGTAAGCCTCTCGTCGGGCACGGTTATCACGCCCACGTTGGGCTCTATTGTACAAAACGGAAAATTGGCTGCCTGAGCCTTTGCGCTCGACAGACAGTTGAAGAGTGTGCTCTTCCCAACGTTGGGAAGGCCCACAATACCACATTTCAATGCCATAGTCTTTTAGTATATACTTTTAAACAGGGTGCAAAGTTACGCATTTTATTTTGAATCACCAACAATCGCCCCCATCTTTTTCGTGAACCCCCTCTCCGTAGACAATTCAGAGCAGGTATCCGTGTTTCTTCAGCTGGGTGGTAAACTTTCTGAGGTCTTCTGTTTTCACCATTATGCGGTAGTATTCCGCACGTATTGCTGTCTGTCTGAGCACCGGGTTGGTGGTGTTGAGATTTATCAGGTCGTGGTTATCTGTACTTCTTGTATTTTCTGTACTCGTCACAGCGACTAACGTAGGGGCTTTCCTTTCCTGCCAGTGTTTTGTAGAGTGCAGTGAAGGCTTTGTATTGTGCAGTCTGCGGCCGCGGCTTTGGAATGATTCTCGAGAGGTTGCTGTCCCAGATGTAATCGCACCACAGTTGTGCTTCTTGGTAGAGGCCGCCGTATGCTATGGCGAAGAGTGCCTTCTCGCGCAGCTTTGCGTCGGTGGTGGTGCTGGCCTGGCGCAGCAGGTCGCGTGCACGGCCCATAAAGTCGGTCTCGTTGGTGTTCAAGGTGTCGCTGACACTCTTTCCGTTGCGCATGATGAACCAGCAGTCGCCGGTGAATGACACCTGGGCGTAGCGCACTGCCAGGTCGTAGCAGCGCTGCTGTCGTGCCAAGCCGTTGAGCGGTCCAATGGTCTGCTCCATCTGCTGCATCTCGCGGGCGAAGAGCAGTTTCGGGTTGACAGTCAGCGGCTCGTGGTTCTCTTCGTACTCCATGCCTTCCTTCAGCCACTGACGCTTCACCCAAGGCTCAACGTTCCACTTGCGGTAGAGGGCGTAGACGGCATAGCCCTTCTTGTTGTAAAACGATGGTGGCACCTGTTGCAGCCATTTCTGAGCCTCGGCCCACTGGCACTGGCGCAGGTATTTGGTGCCCATCAGGTCGAGCAAGGCTGTTTCGTCGAGCTGCAGGCCGCTGGCCATATATCTGTCGAGGGCCGACGGTCCGGGGTTGTTGGTGTAGTCTATGAACTGCTTGAGCGACGCGACGCTCATGGTGTCGAGGTTTACGTTGTAGCAGTAGGCGTCTACCGAGTGAAGCAGTGCCATGGCAGTGCTGCGCCGTCCGGCATGTTCGTAGAGTGGTGCCAGCTGCTGGTGCACTATGCGTTCTTTCATTCCTATGTACTTGCCGTCGCGCTTCGACAGTGTGTCGAGCCACTGCAGCTCGGTGGCTACGTAGGTGTCGAAGGCTGCCGCTGTGCCCGTCGCTTTTCCGTCGGGACTTGCCGCTGTGATGTAGAGGCGCAGTACGCGGGCGCAGTCCTTCATGGTCTGTGTGCCCTCCATTGTCGTGGTGCGGTCAATGTCTTTCTTAGCCTGGGCCTTGTCGCCGAAGAGGTACTCGAGCCAGGCCAGCGCCGACTGCCACATGACAGGATGCCGGCTATTGCCACTGCTCGCGGCCTGGCGGGCCAGACGGCACATCTGCATGGCCTCGGAGCGCTCAATGTCGCGCACGAAGAGCTTGCCCTGTATGGGGTCGCTGCCTTCAGCATCTATGTCCACTGCCTCCTGGGCGTTGTTCACGAAGTCTTGCAGCAGGAAGGGCAGCACTGCCGAGTTGTTGTCGCGGTGGTACTCCTCGCTGATGGCCTGGTACGAGCGGCGCTGGTAGTACTGTGTCATGAGGCTCTGCCAGTCGCCCAGCTCGGCGAAGATGCGTCCTGCCTCGTCGGCGCGTCCGGTGTGGAGCAGTGCACCGCCATAGATGTCGTACATCATGTCTTTGTAAACGGTCTCAATGTACTTGCTGGCCGTCTGTTCCCAGAAAGTGACATTGTCGGCATGCTGTCCGAGGAGCATGTTGCAGCGCATGAGCAGCAGGGCGTGCTGGCTGCGCAGGCGCGATGTGAGCTTGCCCTGTGCGTAGGCCTTCACCTTTTGCAGTGTGAGGCGCCGCTCGGCCAACTGCTCCTTGGTGCGATAGTCCCAACGCTCGTCCCTGACGCTCTCGGCACAGTCGAGGTAGCGTTTCAGATGCACTATGTACGATGCCATCACAGGGTCGCCTTTCTGGCGTGCCGTCTCGGCCAACTCTTCGGCGTCGAACCAGAAGTACTTGTCGTCGGGCAGTCCGAGGTATTTCTTCCAGTTGGAAGAGCATGTCTCGTCTGCGCGGTCCTGAAACTCGTGGCTGTCGTAGAGGCTGAACAGGTAGTTGTTGTGGTTGTTGAACCAGATGCACGCACTGGCTGGCAGCGACGGCAGCAGAGCCAGCAGCAGGCTAACGGCTGTAGATTTCACTGAATGTTTCATTGTCGTATCGGTTTATGTTTTCCTTGTCAAGACTGTATATCACGATGGTGTTGCCCATGTCTGGGCGTTCACGCTCTATCATGCGTTTTGCAGCCAGTATCTCCTTTGCCTCCACGCTGTGCTCTATGCGCACCGTGCCAATGGTACGCTGCCAGTGGTAGACGGGATAGGCGGCAGCCAGGGGCAGGGGGTAGTCGGCCAGGTAGCGCATGTATGGCTGCACGTCGCGAATGTCGAGGATGGGGTTTCGCTGTGCGAAGTTCTTCGGGTCGCCGGTGTTATAGACCATGAGCACGCCATAGTCGGCCGGTGGTGCCGGCATCGACAGCTGGTGCAGACGTATGGTGATGGAGAGGGCCATGCCGTGGCGGCTGGCCTCGGTGCGCACCTGTGAGAGGAAGTTGTAGTAGGTCTGACGGCTGCGCAGGGTGTAGTCGCAGTCTATCTGCAGCTCACGTGCTGGCGGCAGGTCGTGGGTGTCGTTCATCTGCACTATGCGCTTCACCAGCTTTTCGGCCAGGTGGGGCCATCCGCCGCGTGGGGCCAGGCGCATGCAGTCCTCGGTGATGTAGACGGTGGGGACGAGGGCCGTGCTGCCGGTTTTGCCGACGGTAGCTGACGCAGAGTCAGCCAAGGGGAAGCGGATGGTAGCATTGGGGGTGGGCTGGCCGTCGTCGCCCATCACCACGTCGAAATAGCGGCAGAACACCCGGTGTATGCCGTGGTTGCTGAGGAAAGCTGCCTCCGTGGAGTCAAGATGCCACGTGGTGCGCCAGTAGTAGACGCTGTTCTCAGTGGGCAGCGGGGCGGCACCATCGTCGTGCTGGCAGGCGGAAAGGGCGGCCAGCAGAAGCAGCAGGGATATGGCGGAGCGTAGCATGTTGTTGGCAGATAAGGTTTGCATTATTGGCGGCAAAGATACTAAAAACTGTGCTAACAGCCAAATATTTCCTTGAAACATTGTCTTTTTTGGGAAAAAAGTAGTACTTTTAGACACACTCCTAAACCTTGTTGTTGACACTTATTTAGCGCAAATTACTGAGAGAATATACATTTTTTGTATAGAAATGAGAAAATCCGCCTATACAACTAGAAAAAAAGGACATTTTTCTTGGTAGTTATGGGAAAATAATATATTTTTGCAAAAGAAACTAAATTTAACCATATTTTATTATTCACAAAAACCAAAATGTTATGAAAAAGATTTTTACTTCATTGTTGATACTCATGCTCGCGGTGATGGCAGCCAATGCCCAGTCACTATCCATAGCAGGACATAGTATTAACTACACTACTTCGAAGACTTACACTTCGAAAGATTTCTCCGAAATCAAGAGCGGCTCGGTGGAATGGAACGCCACATCAAAGACTCTCCGCTTAAAGGATGTGACCATTGAGACTGATAAAAGTGTTTGTATTTATGGTAGCAATCTTGGCAGCAGTAGTAGTGACCGCCATTTTATCTACGTCTCCGGCAATGCAATCTTGAAGTGCGCACAGGCCATGTGCATGCGCTTTGACAATAGTTACATTGTCATCTATGGTGGAGATACCTCCCATCTCTCATTAGAGGCCAACGGACCGACCGGATATCCGGCAGTAGATGTCGAGGGCAGCTTTTTGAGCTTCTGGAGCATAGGTCTCAGAATCATGTCAGCCAACACCGACGGCATCTGGGGAAACTCCACTGCGGGCAGACTCGAATTCGTTGGCACCTATGCTGACATCACAGGCAAAACAGCAGCCGTGAGCGGGTTCTCATCCATAACCTTCGACGACTGTGTCATGTACCCATACACCAATAAGGTGGTAAAAGGTACAGGCATCACCTATAGCAATGGCACAATATGTACCAGCGCTACAATACGACCGAACCTGAGAGTAGCAGGAGTGTCAGTGAGAACAGAGAGTAACACTACGTCGGGCACAAACTGGAAATGGAACAAGAGCAGCAAGACACTCACCATCACCGGAGACATCACTGCATCAGGAAACACTGAGGTAGTGGAGAACTATGGCATTGACGACCTGGTGATAAAGTGGGAGGGAACACCAACACTGAAGAATGGTGATGTATCCTCAGGCAGCATCATCTCAACAGAAAAAAATGTGACTCTTTCGGGCAACGGTGCCACCATCGCAGATGCACTTAACTTGACAGGATTTCTGGGCATTTATACGAGATATACCAATAACAAGCTCACATTTGATAACGCATGTGTCTTAATCAATGGAGCTAGTTATGGCATAGTCAGCCAGAATACCAATACAGACCTGGTGATAAACAATTCGGCACTTATAGTAAAGGGAGAAAAGAATGGGTGTATAGCTAAGATGAAGAGCTGCACCATGAAAGGATGCGAGGTCTACACAGCAGCAAGCCCAGGAGTGGCATGGAGACAGAACCTGCATGGATTCGGCACCACGACAGAGCTGCTGAAGGGTGACAACCAGCTGTGGATACTTAAGCCTACAACGTCTTTCAATCTTAAGGTGTTGGGCAAGGAAGTCAACGATGCCAACATGTTCGACATACAGGTCGACGGACTGACGGCAGGAAAGATGTCGTATGACAAAGACTCGAAGACGCTCACCTTGGAGGATGTGAACCTCGAGGCTCCGGAGGGTAACAACGAATATGGACTGTTCTTCACCGCCTTCGCACACCAGGACTTCACCATCAATCTCACTGGAGAAAACACCTTCACCACCAACAACGACGCTATCTATACTGCTACAGGACGAAAGCTCACATTTACAGGAGAGGGTAGCGCACATTTCACATCGAAGAACCGTGCAGCACTTGTCGACAACAGCGGAGGAACAACGGTACTCGACACCAAAAACTATATCCGTTTTGAGGGAAAGGAATATGGATTCTGGAGCTCAAGCACCATAACCCAGGAAATGATACTGAAGAAGAGCGCCTCCGACACATTTGTGTATCGCTTCAAGGGAGGTATAGAGAGCATGCATGATGTGTTCAAGCTCACTATGGACGGCATGGACTTCTATAGTGGAGGTCCTAGTAACTTGAAGGGATGTTACTACGATGAAGAGGCACGCACCATAAAGCAGAATGGAGGTAAAGTAGCCAACGACTGGGTGGCCATAGGCTCGGTACAAGAGGAATACCCTGTCATAGTGGCTGGCAAGCGGCTCAACAACAAAAACTTCAGAGGCTTGGGCAGCAAGTATATAACGAGCAGCAATCCTACAGCAGTGACCTACGAAGCCACCAACACCCTGACACTTTCCAATGCGGAAATCAGCTACACTGAGCCGGTGAAGGAATTCGATGCACTGAAAATCGACGGAACAGGTGATGTCACCATCAATCTGATTGGTAACAACACCATCAACACTACAGGATGGGTCGGACTTGAGTCGGCAAATAGCGGCACAACATCTGTCAGGGGCACTGGCTCGCTCAGTGTCAACAGTAGCGCATGGTATGGAGTGCGTATAGACTTCAATTCTACTCTCGACATCGGAGGAAATGTCACTTTAGATGCAGTAGGTAGAACATGCGGCATAGCCAATAACAATGATGGTAAAAATGGCGAAACACTGGTCATACGTGAAAAGGCGAAAGTGTCAGCAAAAGGTACTAACGCCTCTGTGACTCGACTCAACGAGATACGGATGGAAGACGACATCATGATTCTTGAACCTGCAGGTGCTACTATCCAGAAAGATGAGATTGGCTGGTCGGTATTCCTCAATGGAGATATTACCGATAAGAAGGTTGTCTTCGGCGACAAGTCGCTCTCGGCAATAGAAGCATTGCAGATAGAACAAAACGCAGACGTGAAGGCCGTGTACGACGCTGCTGGACGACAGAGCCAGACAGTGCGTCAAGGACTGAACATAGTTCGCATGAGCGACGGAACAGTACGCAAACTCATGGTCAAGTAAACCTCTCGCATCAAGAGGCCTAACCTCTCGTATCAAGAGGCGTAACCTCTCGCATCAAGAGGCGTAACCTCTCATATCGATTGCCGTAACCTTTCTATCTGACTGGTTACGGCAATCTTACTTTAAGCAAAAGAAATGGCACTGCGCTGCAACTTTCGTCTATCAGTTTACGTCAAACAGTCAGAAGAGACTATTAAAAAGACAACGGTTATGAAAAAGCAGTTCGTTATGATGATGGCGGCAGCCATGCTCTGCTGCACATCGTGTGTGAAGATGGGTATAAAGAAACTGGTGCCCAGCGACAATGTGGTGAAAAACGAATACCCCATGACGGCCTTCAACAAGGTCGACATCGACATGGTGGCAAGGGTGAGCTTCGTACAAAGCCCCGACGGCGACTACCGCGTGTTGCTGCGATGCCCCGACAACTATGTCGACCTCTTCAAGTTCAGCGTGGACGACGGAGAGCTCAATCTGCGGTTCGCACAAAACCTGCACTCGAGCATAGAGGCGAAAGATGTGGACGTAGTGGTATGCTCCCCTACCCTGCTCAAGTTGGAGAGTGAGGGCGTGGGGACGGTGAGCATTGACAGTCTGAAGACACCGTCGCTCGACATAGAAAGCGAGGGCGTGAGCAGCATCACCATAAAAGGTCTGGACACACAGAGGCTCACTGTAGAGAGCAGCGGTGTGGGCAGCGTAAGACTGGAGGGAAGGACCACGACGGCCCTCTTTGAGTGCAGCGGTGTGGGCGACATCGACGCCAAGGAGCTTAACGCCGCCGATGTGAAAGCCGAGATAAGTGGTGTGGGAAGCATCACCTGCTTCGCATCGAAGAGCATAACAGGCGGGATCACTGGTGTGGGCTCACTGAAGTATGCCGGTCATCCTCAGCAGAAGCACCTCTCCCGCAACGGCATAGGGAAGATCACGGAGCTGTAGCCCTTTTTTCTCCATAGGCAGCGCTTCCGGCGCTGCTTTTTTTCTCAGTACCCCGCGCTTTCGTCGCTGCTTTTTTCTCAGTAGGCAGCGCTTCCGGCGCTGCTTTTTTTCTCAGTACCCCGCGCTTCCGGCGCTGCTTTTCAGCTGCTCAAGGTTGTGCAGGGCTTGTGGCAGTTTTTGCAGGGCTGCTTTCTCATACCAGTACCGAGCAGAGTCGCTGTCGGCTTTCGCTCCAAGGCCGTCACGGAGCATATTGCCCAGATTGTTCTGGGCGGCGGCATGCCCTTTTATCGCTGCCGTGTGGTACCAGTACCGCGCAGAGTCGTAGTTTTGTTCCACTCCCCTACCCGCCTGGTACATCCACCCCAGGTTAGACTGCGCCAGCACATTGCCTTGGCGGGCAGCAAGCACAAACCACCGCACTGCCTCAGAGTAGTCTTTCTCTACTCCCTGGCCGTCCTTATACATCACTCCGAGGTTGTTCTGAGCCGCTGACAGACCCTGTTCAGCGGCTTTCCTGTACCACTCAGCCGCCTCTTCATATTGTCCCTGCCTGTCGTAGCGCAGGGCCTTCTTCATAAGCTCCTGAGCGTCCTGTGAGCCGTCTACCGCTACTGCCGCGGGTACTGTGTCGTCGTTGGTCTTGCCAGACGGCGCGGTGCAGGCAAAGTGCAGAAGCCACACCGCTGCTGCCGTCAGGAAGAGTGTTAGTCTTTTCATCGCCTTCGTTGTTGTTCAAAGACAGTTAGTGTGCCTCCAGCCAGTTGTCGCCCCATCCGCTGTCCGCAACCAGGGGCACCGACATCTGCAGGGCCTGCTGCATCTCTTGCAGCACGATGGTCTCCACCCTACCCTTCTCTTCGGGAAAGACGCTGAAGTTCAGTTCGTCGTGTACCTGTAGTATCATCTTCGAGCGTATGCCCTCCTGTTGGAAGCGCTGGAATATGCGTATCATAGCCACCTTTATTATGTCGGCGGCGGTGCCCTGTATCGGTGCGTTGATGGCGTTGCGCTCGGCAAAGCCCCTCACTGTGGCGTTTTGCGAGTTGATGTCGGGCAGGTACCGGCGGCGGCCGAAGAGCGTCTCCACGTAGCCTTTTGACCGTGCTTCCTGCTTAGCACGCTCCATGTAGTCCTTCACCTTCGGGAAGGTCTCGAAGAAGCCGTCTATGAGCTGCTTCGCCTCGTCACGGCCTATGTCGAGGCGTTCGGCGAGTCCGAAGACAGTGATGCCGTAGATGATGCCGAAGTTAGCGCGTTTCGACTTTGTGCGCTCGTCGCGTGTCACCTCTTCGAGTGGTTTCTTGTATATCGTGGCGGCGGTGGCGCCGTGGAGGTCCTTGCCCTCGCGGAACACACTTATCATGTGCTCGTCGCCGCTGAGGTGGGCCATGACGCGCAGTTCTATCTGACTGTAGTCCGCAGAAAAAAATTGACATCCTGGCTCCGGAACGAAGGCTTTGCGTATCTCTTTGCCGTCCTCGCCGCGAATGGGTATGTTCTGTAGGTTCGGGTCGGTAGAAGACAGGCGTCCGGTGGCTGTCACACACTGGTTGAACGACGTGTGGATGTGTCCGGTGCGTTTGTTGATGAGCAGCGGGAGGTTGTCAACGTATGTCGACAGCAGTTTCTTTAACCCTCTGAACGACAGTATGTCAGCTACTATCTCGTGTTTGCCTTGCAGCTGTGTCAGCACCTCTTCCGAAGTGACGTACTGTCCCGTCTTCGTTTTCTTCGGCTTGTCTATTATCTTCAGTTTGCCGAAGAGTATGTCGCCCACCTGTTTAGGTGACGAGATGTTGAACTGTTCGCCTGCCAGTTCGTAGATGTGGCTCTCTATCTCGTTCATGCGCAGTGTCAATTCTTTTGACGTTTGCCGTAGCGACTCGGTGTCCAGGCACACACCGGTCATCTCCATCTCAGCCAGCACCGGCATCAGTGGCATCTCTATGTCGTAGAACAGCCGTTCGCACTCGTGCTTCTTCAGTTCGGGCTCCAGTTTGTTTTTCAGCTGCAGTGTTATGTCCGCATCCTCGCAAGCATATTCGTACACGAGGGTGGGGGAGAGGTCGCGCATAGACTTTTGGTTCTTCCCCTTCGGACCTATCAGCTCGTCTATGTGCACGGTGTGGTAGTTCAGGTATGCCTCGGCCATGAAGTCCATGTTGTGACGCAGCTCCGGTTGGATGAGGTAGTGGGCTATCATAGTGTCCCACATCGGACCTTGAAGGTGAATGTTATAGTTTCTTAAAACTTCTAAATCGTACTTAATGTTCTGTCCTACCTTCAAAATTCTCGGGTCTTCGTACAGTGGTTTGAATATGTTAACAATTCGCAACGCTTCTTCACGATTTGCCGGAATAGGAATGTAAAATGCCTCATGTTCGGCCACGGAGAAGCTCAAACCCACCAATTCTGCATCGATAGCATTGGTAGAAGTGGTCTCAGTGTCTAAACAGAGAATTTCTTTTGTCAAGAAAAAGTCACGTAGTTTGATTATTTCCTCCTCATTATCAACCAGTTTGTATTCGTGAGGGGTCGTTTTAAGGGTCTCAAAACTCGAAAATTTTGGAGCAACCTCTCCAGTGGTCGGAAAATCTTCAAAGAGCGAGAGCTGTGGATTGTCACTTTTTGGAGTTTTTTCTGTTTTTTTAAGAACTCGGTTTGCAAGGCTCTTAAACTCCAGTTCGGTGAAGATTTTGGTTAGTGCCTCCTCGTCGGGGTCGGTTTGTGTGAGGGCGTCAAGTTCGAGGTCTACTGGTACGTCGGTTTTGATGGTAGCCAGGAAGTAGCTCATGCGAATGTCGTCGACATGTTCTTCCACTTTTTTCTTCAGTGCACCCTTCAGCTCCTCTGTCCGGCTGAGCAGGCTGTCCACTGTCCCGAAGTCAGCTATTAGCTTTGCTGCTGTTTTCTCACCGACGCCTGGGCAGCCGGGGAAGTTGTCGGCCGAGTCACCCATCAGCGCCAGCAGGTCGATGACCTGGGGTGGGGTAGTGATGCCGTACTTCTCGCACACCTCTTTTGGTCCCATCACCTCGTAGCCACCACCGTGGCGCGGACGGTAGATGAATGTGTGGTCGCCCACGAGCTGGCCGTAGTCCTTGTCGGGCGTCAGCATGTATGTTTCTATTCCGTCGATGGATTCGGCCTTTTTTGCCAGTGTCCCTATCACGTCGTCGGCTTCGTAGCCATCCACCTGTATTACGGGTATGCGGTAGGCTGCCAGCAGCTCTTTGATGATGGGCACAGCACGTGTTATGTCCTCTGGTGTCTTCTCGCGCTGCGCTTTGTATTCGGGAAAGGCATCGCTGCGAAACGTCGGGCCGTGGGGGTCGAAAGCAACGCCAAGATACTTCGGTTGCTCTTTCTCTATTACTTCCTGTAGGGTGTTCACGAAGCCGATGATGGCCGAGGTGTTAAGGCCCTTGGAGTTGATGCGGGGGTTCTTGATAAAGGCGTAGTACGACCGGTAAATAAGGGCGTAAGCGTCTAAAAGAAATAGTTTATCCATAGTTTTACAGAATTTTCGTGTAAAATTACTAAAAAAATTCTCAATACTCCAATTTTTTCACTACTTTTGTCACAAAATTCTACGATATGGACCAATTATCGCTCATAAAACGACCAATAGAGAAGGAATTTGCCTTGTTCACTGAACTTTTCCAACAGACGCTCACCTACGAAGAAGGTATGCTCAGTGATGTGCTCAGCCACATAAGGCAGAGGGGAGGGAAGCGTATGCGGCCTATCCTCATGATGCTTATTGCCAAGAACTATGGTGAGGTGAACGATGTCACCCAGAATTCTGCCATCGGCCTTGAGCTCCTCCACACTGCCTCACTGGTGCACGACGATGTGGTCGACGAGAGCACTGAGCGACGTGGACAGGCCTCCGTCAATGCCTCGTTCAACAATAAGGTGGCGGTGCTCGTGGGCGATTATATCTTGTCTACGGCCCTGCTGAAAGTGTCGTATACCAACAACCAGCGTATCATAGAGAATCTTGCCGAACTGGGACGTACACTGGCCTCCGGCGAGCTGCTGCAACTGTCTAATACTCAGAGTGAAGAGATCTCCGAGGACGTCTATTACAGGGTTATACGCCAGAAGACAGCTGTGCTCTTCGAGTCGTGTGCTGCCATAGGTGCGCTCTCGGTAGGTGCTTCGGAGGAAGAGGTGCAGAAGGCGAAGCAGTTTGGAAATAACCTTGGGGTGATGTTCCAGATACGCGATGATATTTTCGACTACTACGACTCGAAGGAGATAGGCAAGCCCACCGGCAACGACATGGCCGAGGGCAAGCTTACTCTGCCCGTCATCTACGCCCTCAAGACGAAGCCCATGCAGTCGATGATGACCCTCGCCAGCAAGGTGAAGAACGGCACTATCAATAAGGATGAGATAGCTGTACTCGTAGAGTTCACAAAGAACGCCGGGGGCATAGAATATGCCGAGCGTTGTATGGCCGATTTTCGCAACAAGGCCGGCATCTACCTCGATGAATCCGTTAAAAACGATGAGTTAAGGGAGTCGCTTTCAGCTTATCTCGACTATGTCGTGAAACGAAATAAATAGTCTGCAATGGTCACAGAGAGAAGCCATAATGGGTATCGTATATTAACCATTTTTATTGCTTTCCTGTGTGTCTTCCTCTGTGGGATGATGTATATCACCTTCAGACCCGACACATTGAAGATGTTCCATTGGCTAAAACTCTTCGGTCTTCTTGACTATCTTGTAGACCTTCAGCACAACCCTGCACGTGTGCCTTTCTGGATGCTCTACAACCTGCCTGACGGCATGTGGCTCTTTGCCTACAGCATCCTCATCGGTTGTATATGGAATTTCAAGGTACGCGACTGCTGGATGTTCATCCTCGTGATGCCTTTCATCTGCATACCCCACGAGTTCTTGCAGGGCTTGGGCATCATGCACGGCACATACGATGCCAACGATGTCTTGGCTTATTTTCTGGCCATCGTTGCCGGTTTCCTTTATATCGACATTGTCCATCTTTTGGCCTTCAAAGACGTCGATAGGGTAGAGAGGCGTCGCACGAGTACCTTAAAACTGGCGCTCACCATGTTCAGTTTTGCACTCTTCGTACTTCTGGCCATAGGCAGCGACGACACCGTAGGCAGGATAAGTGCCTCTACGGGCCAAGTCATTGAAGAGGAGGAGCTTAGATAGTTACAACTAACCTGCATTATTCATGCAATTTAGAATTTAGAGTTTAGAATTTAGAGTTATTCTCGCTTTGCTGCGATTAAGAATTTAGAATTAACTCGTCGCCGAAATAATTCTTAATTCCTAATCGCTATAGGCGATAACTCTTAATTCTTAACTCTTAATTCTT
>Ga0247610_10002208_pt1 | contig 22838 bp, 38 predicted proteins | sample 174DNAGHGhighgp2_FD_193483 | JGI IMG/M metagenome (GOLD analysis project Ga0247610, IMG submission 193483) | Sheep rumen microbial communities from Palmerston North, Manawatu-Wanganui, New Zealand - 1742 DNA GHGhigh gp2 | ecosystem: Host-associated > Mammals > Digestive system > Stomach > Rumen...
GATGACGGCATCGCACCGAAAGCACCGCCTTATTTGGTGTATTTAGGAGCGGGGCAAGACACATTCCAGGCGGACAATACGCACTACTATCGGGAGAATCGATACCAGGTAGAATATTACTTCAAAGACAAGAACGAAGAGACGGAGGCCGAGATCGAGAACGCGCTTCTTGCGAACGGCTTCCTCTACGAAAAAAGCGAAGATGTCTACATCGAAAGCGAGGGCGTCTTCGTAATTTATTATCAAATTTAGCATGGAGGATTTAAATGGCTAACAAGGTAGAATTTGGTATATCGCAGCTCCATGTTTGCACATACACGGAAAGCAATGGCACAGTAACACTCGGCACACCCTACCATCAGAAGGGGGCGGTTTCATTCAGCCCCGAAGAGCAGAGTGAGCAGAACAACTTCTATGCCGACAACATCGTGTATTGGAGCGGATATTCCGGCGGAACACTTGAGGGAGATCTCGAGGTCGCCATGTTCGACGATGACTTTAAGACCCAATTCCTGGGATACAAGGCTCTGACAAACGGCGGACTTGCCAATGTCAAGAACCCCACAAAGCCGTCCGTCGCGATCTTCTTCCAGGTCGAAGGCGATGACGAGAGCCGCAGAGTTGCACTCTACAATTGTTCCCTTGGCGGAATCACAAGAGAGTACAACACCATCGAGGAATCAAAAGAGCCGACGACCGAGACTCTTCCCGTGACATGTGTCGGGGATAATGCCTCGGGCGTAACCATGGCGGTCTTCAAGGAGGGCGATGATGGATATGCCACATTGTTCACCGCACCCACCGCCCCGGTGCTCGCTCCCTAAAAGTTACGGAAGGAAGGGCGGGGGAGACCTCGCCCCTTTTCTATTAGGAGGAAAGAAATGGAGAAAACCATCAACATCGGCGACAAGGCCGTCAAACTTAACAACAACATCGGGTGGGCATTAGCCTATAGAGACCAATTCGGGAGAGACATCATCCCCGCATTGATGCCGATGATCGCGAGTGCGCTCGACATCGTCTCGGGGATCATAGAGGAGACGGGAAAGACCAAGAACATCCGTCCCCAGGACATCCTCTCTGTATTGGACGGGGACAAGTTCACCGACGCCGTAATTCACTTGAGTGGACTCGAGTTCGCGGATTTTATCAACATCGTGTGGTCATTGGCCAAATGCGCCGATGAGAACATCCCCGAGCCGAAGGAGTGGGTGAAGGAGTTCGAGATCTTCCCCCTGGATGAGATCGTTCCGGCGGTCTTCGGTTTAATAGCGAAGGGTCTGATCTCCTCAAAAAACTTCGAGAGGCTGAAGACAATCATGGGACGCCTTCAGCCGACAACGACCCCATCGACACCGACACCATCATCCTCGCCGGACTCGAGCGAGGTCTGACGATGACCGATGTGAAATCGATGCAAATAGGTCAGATAGTAGACTTTTGCATCGCGTACAACAACCGACAGAAACAAGGGGAGAAATCGCAGAAGGGAACGCAGAAACGAAGAGCAACGCAGAAGGACATCAATGCGTTTTTTGGATAACTGAAGAGGAAAACCATGGCGGGAAACATTAAAGGAATAACAATTGAATTTGACGCCAAGACGACGAAGCTCAACGACGCCCTCAAGGACATCGACAAGAAGACCAAGGACATCGACGGGGAACTGAAGCAAGTCAACAAGGATTTGAAGTTTAACCCCACATCGGTCGAATTGTGGCGACAGAAGCAGACCCTTCTGAACGAAAAGGTCAACGAGACCGCAAAACGCCTCGATGTTCTGAAACAAGCACAGAATAACATGGACGCGTCGGGGGTCGATAAGAACTCGGCGGAATATAGGGAATTACAGAGAGAGATCATCGAGACAGAGAGCAAACTGAAGACCTTCAATGCTCAACTGAAGGAGGTCGGGAACGCATCCCTCAAGGGTCTCTCGAATCAGTTCGACGACATCGCCAAAAAGACCAGGGGGCTCTCGATGGCTGCGGGAGCACTTGGCGGGGCATTACTTGCCAACACAATAAACTCGGCGAAACAAGCGGACGAGATCGCGACCTTGGCGAAACAGTACGGCGTCACCACCGACGAGATTCAAAAGTTCAACTATGCTCAAAACCTCGTAGATGTGGACACGCGGACAATGCTCGGGTCAATGCAGAAGATGACCAAGCAAATGGGCGCGAATAATTCTGCATTCCAGGCTTTGGGCGTCAGCATTACCGACGCAAACGGCGAAATGAGAGACTCGACGGCGGTGTGGTATGATGTCCTCGCCGCACTCGGGAATGTACAAAACGAGACGCAGAGAGACATCCTCGCACAAGAGCTATTCGGTCGTTCGGCGGCTGAACTCGCGGGAATCATCGATGACGGAGGTGCATCCCTCAAAGCATACGGGAAAGAGGCCGAGGATGCCGGGCTCATACTTTCAGAGGATGGAGTGGCATCTGCCAACGAGTTCAACGATGCGATGGACAGATTAAAGGCGACCCTCACGGGCGACTTATTAAAAGCGGGGGCATCACTCGCACAGACCCTCGTCCCCGTACTTGAGAAGGTCGTGGGCTTCCTCGCTAAACTATTTGAATGGTTTGGCAATTTACAAGGCCCGACCCAGGCGTTCATCCTGGTCATCGCGGGACTCGTCGCAGCGATCTCACCCGTGGCAAGTATCATCAGCACAGTTTTAGGACTTCTTGCGATGCTTCCTCCGGCATTCACGGCCGCCCTTGGCCCGATCGGGCTCGTCATCGCAGCCGTGGGCGCATTGGTCACCGCGTTCATGTACGCGTATGAGCATAGCGAAAAATTCCGCAATATCGTGAACGCCGCGTTCACCAAGGTCAAGGAAGTAGTGGGAGCGGTCATAGAGTTCATCAAGGAACGAATGGCCATCATGTTGGCAAGTTTTACGAAAGCGATAGACTTCATCAAGTCAATTCCCGATAGGGTGAGGGCCATCATTCAAAAGATCAAGAATTTCATCAAACTCCCGCACTTCTCGATCACGGGAGACCTCTCCCTCATCCCGCCATCCGTGCCAAAGATCAATGTTGATTGGTACGCGAAAGGCGGAATCTTCCGCTCCCCGACGATATTCGGCGGGGTGGGTGTCGGCGAAGCGGGTGCTGAAGCCGTCCTTCCCCTGGCGAAACTATGGGAGGAGATGGACAAACGATTTAACACCACCGGCATGGTGGTCAATGTCTACGGATCAGACAATATGAGCGTTGACGAATTGGCCATGAAAGTGCAAGAGAAAATAATAACACTATCGAACAGGAGGAGACAGGCATGGGCGTAAACGTGACGGGTGACATATATAAGGGGCTAACGTTCAACGGGTTTAATTCAAAAGATTTTGGCGTGTATATCACGGGCGAAGCCGTATACAATGCGCCCGAGCGCGATGTCGAAATGATCGACATACCAGGGCGCAACGGGTCTTTTGCGCGCGATAACGGGCGGTTTAATAATATTATCGTGGAATATACTGCGGGAATGTTTGGCGACGCCCAAACGGATTTTGCGGAGGGGATCGCGGCATTTCGCAACGCCTTATGCTCGCAGATAGGTTATCAGCAGTTGACCGACGATTATAACCCCGACGAATACCGCCTCGCGGTATACAAAAGCGGGCTTGAGGTATCCCCCGAACTTATGGGGCGTGCGGGCAAGTTCAATATAACTTTTGAGTGCAAGCCCCAACGGTTCACGGTCGCGGGCAGCTTACCGCAGAACGTAACAAACGGGGGAACACTTACCAACCCGTCGCCGTTCCCGTCAAATCCCTCGTTGAGGGTTTGGGGGTACGGGAATATAGGTTTTAACGGGTATAATATATCCCTTGCCAATGAGGCGTTGGGCGTCGTGAAACTTACCGACAGGGGAGGGGCAAACCCCTCTTACACGACCCCCGCGTATTCGTCAAACCTTGTTAACAACGGGGACGTCTTAACCGTATTACAGGGGAGCGACATATATTTAAACCTTACGTTTGCGTCGAATATAACAAGTATAGATATTGACCGCGTAAGCGGGGGCACGTTTGCGGTTATGACAAAATCCGTAAACACCAAAAAGGCCACTTTGCGCTTCAGCCTTAAAGAAATGGACTTTACGGCGGGAACGAGCGCGACCAAAACGGACGCGTTCTCGCTTGAGTTTTATTTTCGCGTTAACGGGGGCACGGAACAGAGTGAGTTTTTGACCCTAACGCCCACCGTGGCGTATAACGCAAGCGCGCGCACGTTTACTATCTCACTTGCAAATACTACGTGGCCGTCGTGCGTTTTGGCCAAATCTAAAATGTCTTTTCTTGAGGAAGTAGACGCGGACAGTACGACGTCAGCCCTTGGCACTCCAACGTATATTAACTGCGAAATAGGCGAGGCGTACAAGTTGGACGGGGGCAACCCCGTTTCACTTAACCGCCTTGTATCAATGGGGGGCAAACTGCCGGAACTGAAAAGCGGAAACAACACCATAACTTTTGATAACACGATAACGCAATTAAAAGTAGTTCCAAGGTGGTGGTTTGTATGATACCTATTTTATTTGAAACAGGAGAAACAAACTTTAATACTAACGGAATATGCCGCCTATATGACACTATAACCGCCGAGGTGGTGGAGGAACGAAACGGCATTTACGAACTTGATTTTACATATCCGACCACAGGCGCAAACTTTGACGCAATTAAGTGCGGCCGGATCGTGGGCGTTTTTCACGACGACACCGAGGACATACAACCGTTCGACATCGTGAGTTATGAAAAACCCATAAACGGCGTCGTTTCGTTTCATTGCGTACATATATCCTACCGCCTAACGGGCGCGGTATGCGAGCAAACGGACGTTAACACGTTAGCCGACGCTTTGGACGCTTTGACCCATACGACACCCGCAACGCCTTTTAGTTTTGAGGCCGATTTTGTAGCGGGCGCATACGCCGCCGCGTTCGACGGTGTGCCCCGTTCGGTACGTCAGTTATTGGGAGGCGTTAGAGGGTCGATTTTAGACGCCTACGGCGGGGAATATGAGTTTAATGGGTTTCGCGTCATACTCCACAAGAAACGCGGCCAAATACTCGATTTTTCCGTTAGATACGGCGTTAATATGATCGACTACAACGAGTCCGTGGACTATGCCGACACATACACCGTGGCAATACCATATTGGAAAGGCGACGACGGAAACGGCGGGGAAACGGTCGTAAAGGGCAACCCCGTTTATTCGGGACTTTTGCCGTATAACGGCATAGAAAAGTGCGTCCCCCTTGACTTTAGCGATAAATACGAAAACGAACCGACCACGGCACAGTTGGAGGCACTCGCGGAAAGTACAATGATCAGCAAGCGCGCTAATATGCCGTCGCAGAACATCAAAGTTGATTTTGTGCGCTTGAGCGACTTTGCAGAGTATGCAGACATTGCGCCCCTGTTAAACTGCAAGTTGTGCGACGAGATCGAAGTCATATTTCCCGACTACGGTACAAGCGGATATTTCAAGATCGTCCGTACTGTTTATAACGTTCTTGCCGAACGTTTCGACGAAATGGAACTCGGCAACCTTGTCGCCACACTTGGCGAGGCGTTGGGCGTTGAGGGAGAAACGACAGGGCAGACAGGGGGCGGGGGTTCGTCCCTTGTTCGCTATGGCGAGTGCGCCAACACAGCCGGAACTGTCGCCAAAACCGTGAACGTATCCCCCGACCTTGGGACGCTTGAGGCGGGCGTACTGATATACGTTAAGTTCAGCCATTACAACACGGCAACAAATCCAACCCTAAACGTTAACGGGACGGGCGCAAAGGCCATAAAACGGTATGGCGCAACCGCGGCGGGAACAAGCACGGCGAGTTCGTGGAACGCGGGCGGCATTGTCGCGCTTATGTACGACGGTTCGTATTGGCAGATTGTAGGATGGATCAACTCGACCTATTCATCCATGACGCAAGCCGAAATGCAAGCGGGAACAAGCACCACGGCACGGCTTATAACCCCCGCGAGGTTAAAAGAGGGTATCTTGCATTGGGCTACCCCCGCGAACATCGGGGCAATGAGCAGTACCGCCCTAATAACGGGAACGTATGTATATAACGGAACTGCCGCAACGTCGTTTAGTTTCACAGACGCGAATATATCGGGCAAATCGTTTATTATCTGCGGTACACAGGACGCGGGCAACCCGCCGTTAAGAGCGAGCATCAATGGCACGACCATAACGGTATACGTCGGGACGGCCGTTAGTGTAATGCGAGTAAATTATATTTGTTTTTAATGAGGTGTAGCAATGTCAACAAGGACAAGCGCAATCGGCATTGTCACATTCATCGCAGAATAATAGGAGGCGCAAAAAATGAGAATATCAAACGAAACATATGACGGGATCAAGTGGGTGGCTCTGAATCTCATCCCCGCCCTTGAGGTCTTAATCTTAACTGTCGGCAAGATATGGGAACTCCCGTATTATACCGAGATCGGCGCGACCATCGCCGCGATCGGCGTATTCCTGGCAGCGATCATCGGGGTATCCCGCAAGACATACCTCGAAGACCTGGCAAAGCCGACGGACGACGATCTCCTTGCATCATATGAAGAAGACGAAGAAGAGGAGGCCGAAGGATGATAGTAGCATCGGGAAATCTTTCAAAGAACTTCAGCCAAGCTGAATACTACAAGGGCGTCAGCACCGCATACATGTACGATGTGACATATACATTTGTCAAATGCATTCAGAAATTCAGATCCTGGCTCAAACACCCCATGTATGTGATCTCGTGGTGGCGGTCGAAGGCTCAAAACACGAAGCTTCACGGACATTACAATTCGAATCACCTTCGCGGGGCGGCCATGGACTGGAATCTCGGCAACGGCAAGGGATTCACCAAGGCACAGTTTATCAGCTATGCCAAGAAGTGGGCGGAGATCTGTAAACTGTTTGGATGCGTTGGAGAAGCGGGATTATACGACAACGGGTGGATTCACCTGGGCATTCAGAATCCCACACAAGCAGACTCTACGGGCAGAAAGTTTGTGCATTGGCATACGGATAGGAACGGCCGACAGACAAACAACCCGTATGCCGAATTAAGGGGGCTATAAATGACATATGAGATTTTGATCGGGGCTCTCGGCTTCATCGCTGCGATCGCGGTGGTGATCAAGCCCCTCATAAATTTAAACAACAACATCACGGCGTTGACCCTCTCGGTGAATCAGTTGAAGGACATCCTCAACGAATTGAAGGGGAAGGTCGCCGACCACGGGAACGAGATCGCGGACATCAAGGAGACCATTGTCGACCATGAGGCGCGAATCAAAGTCCTCGAAAAATAGACCCTTTCATTTTCTCCTTTCTCTATATGGGGCGCACGGAGCAATCCGCCGCCCCGCTTTTTTAATTGGGTGAATATATCGACCCGCACAGAAAAACGCGCCAAAACGCAAAATAGAGGCTCACAAACGGCCTTGAAGAGGGGCGGAGGCTTCTCGTTGCACGAAAAAACCCGAGGAGACCCTCGGGCAATTGTTACGCGAATTTGTTGATAGTTTCAAGCGACCTCTTCAGAAGGTCGGCATACTCCCGCACCTCTTCCGGCGATTCGATGTAGTGCTTCGTAGTGCCTCGCTCCGTAGAGGGGAAAGCGACCCACTTCGCCCTCGGCGTGTATTTAAAACGGGCGAGATCCCAACCCTTGAAGACGGCGGTCACATAATCGTCGCACTTCCTAACAAGTTCTATGTCTTCGGTTTCTGCCATTTCCTTGAGATGTTCAAAAATGGCGAGTTCTGATTCTGTCGCGATCCTCTCGCGCTCCTGGCCGAAATTTGCAAAATCGAGATTCACTTTCATATCATCCACCTCCTCCGCTAATCATAGCAGAAAGGGGAAGGGATTTCAAATTTTTTGAAAAATATGAAAAAATGGCATTTTTGCTATTGACAAATACGCCAATATGGCATAAAATAAGGATGTAAACAAGAGAGAGACACGATCCCGAAAGGAGGGGACACAATGACATACAACACAAACCCCGTTGAGGAACTCCTCAACAAGAGCGGTTGGACAGTTACCAACCAGGTCGACGAGAACGGCGCGAAGATCGTCAAAGCGACGAAATAAAACCCCGGGGGGGCGAAAGCCCCCCACCGAAGAAAACAAGGAGGAAGGAAATGGACAAAACAAAGTTCGTTATTCGATGGTATTATAAAGGCGACACAAAACTCCATACAACCATATGGGGGTATCAATCAAAGGCCAGCAAAAAGAAAGCAATCCAGGACTTCATCGCCTGGGATAGCGATAGAGAGAGAATCTTACTCTCATGCAGAGAAAAATAGGAGGAAAGACATGAAACAAGGGGAACAGTTAAAGACCGCCCTCAAGGCTGCGGGGCTTACGCAGACGGAATACTGTAAGAGGAGCGGGATCTCGCTCCGCACTTTTCAACATTGGGTGCATGAGGACACGGCGATGCCGGGGTGGATGCTCCGCCTCGTTCTGAAGGATATCGCCGAATTTGGAAAATAGGCGTTGACACCGCAAGGGTGGCGGTGCTAAAATCAGACCAGGTGATATGAAACTATTCCTAAAATCATAAAGGCGGGAATACTTGACTAACATATCACCGACGAATCGTAGTATTAGATTTGGAGGTGATTTTTTTATGAAAAGCGAACGATTCGAACAGTTCCGCGTGATAAGAGAGGCATCCGCGGAAATGCTGACGGACAGACTAAACCAAGCAATGTATGAGCTCCGGCACAAAAGCCCGTCCGTCGAGGTCAACGGCGACCAGGCACTCATCCGCTACATTGAAGAGGCGAGAGAACCCGAGGACATCGCCGACGAGTATATCGCGAAGGGCGTGAGACTTACATGCGCCGATTGCCCGTACTTCGAGCCGAAGAGGAACGCAGACGGCACTATCGACGCCAGGAGCAAATGGGGCGACTGTCCCCACGCGCATCTCGGGAGAACATCGGCGACATCGTCCATGTGCGAGGTGATCTTCGAGAAGTTGAACAACAAGGAGGCAAGGATATGCTTGGTAGATTAAAGGAAAACGGAAAGACCGCGATCAACTATATCAACACACACGCATGGCTCGGGAACACACTTCTCGGGATAGAGGGCGCGATCCTCGGGATCATGTTCGCCCTGGCGATATAAGAGGAGGCAGACATGGAAGCAGAAAAGAAATCACAGAAGGCTCATATCCTTAATTGGATGATGCACGGGTACACGATCACGCCGAAGGAAGCCCGGAAATTGTGCGGATGCGACAGACTCGCCGCCCGTATTTCAGATTTAAGGGCGGACGGATGGCTGATTGTAACGGAAAAGCCCCGCGTAAAGGGCGCACATTATGCCGTCTATCGTCTCCTCGGTCGCGTAGATGAGGAAGGAGGGCTCACAAATGACGCGTTTAAGTAAGGACTTACATGACAGAATGGGACAGTTCCCGTTTTTAGAATCCTGGTCGGCAGAGATCATCGAACAAGGCGACAGACCGCCCATTGATTCGATGGGCAAGTTATGGGACGAAAGAGAACGCAAGAACGAGATCATGAGGACGAAGATCAAAGCCGCCCTCCATACTCTGAATTGGCTCGGGTATATCCTGGACAACGATGATGGGGACAACCCCGGAGAACTGACCCTCGTGACCGCGTTCTTCTGCAAGGAGGGCTAACATGGCAAGACCAAAGTCAAGCGGAAAGCTCCTCCCGAGCAATCCCGAATGCATCAACTCGGGCGCGCTCGGCTTGGGGTGCTTCGCCCTCGAAGAGGTCGACCCCCGATGTGGATTCGGCTCGTGTCCGTTCTTCAAGACAAGGGCAGAACAGACCGCCATCGAGATGATATGCGCCATAAGATGCGCGAAGCACGGGATCAAATATCAGACACGCGAGGAGGTCATCCGCGAATACGACAAGAACGCGGACAAGTACATCAAAAGGAGAGATGAAAAGGCATGACATTATACGAAATTGACGGAGCGATCCGCGAAGTAATAGAGAACGGAATCTCATTCGACCCCGAGACGGGGGAAATCTTATTCGAGGACGGAGATCTCGACCAACTTCAAATCGACCTTGAGAAGAAGATCGAGAACATCGGTCTCTTCGTGAAGGACTTGAGAGCCGAGGCGGACGCGATCAAGGCTGAAGAGGCAAACCTCAAGAAAAGGAGAGAACACAAGACCAATGTCGCCGACCATTACGCCGAATATCTCAAGGCGTACCTGGTCAGCACCGACCGCCCGAGATTTGAATCGACACGGGTGCAGATGTCCATCAGAAAGAGCGAGGCCGTTGAGATCGACCCCCTCGCACATCTGCCGGAGGAGTTCCTGGTCGAGAAGGTGGAAGTCAAGCCCGACAAGGCAAAGCTGAAGAAGGCGATCAAGGAGGGGCAGACCATAGAAGGGGCGACCCTGGTCACGAATCAAAACATCACGATCAAGTAAGACCGAAAAGGAGAGAGAAATGGGAAACATAGACGAGAGGCTCATCCACATTCAAGGGGAGTTGAAAGCCCCCAAAAGTCAAGAGAACAAGTTCGGCGGTTACAAATACCGCTCATGTGAGGACATCCTCGAAGCGGTCAAGCCCCTCCTCAAGAAGGAGAAGGTCACCCTCACCATATCAGACGATATCATCGAGGTGGGTGGCCGCGTATATGTGAAAGCGACCGCGACCCTATCAGACGGCGAGGACACGATCTCGACCTCCGCCTTCGCAAGAGAAGCGGAGATGAAGAAGGGAATGGATGACTCGCAGATAACGGGGAGCGCGTCCTCATACGCCCGAAAATACGCATTGAATGGGCTTTTTGCGATAGATGATACAAAGGACGCCGACGCGACAAACACCCACGGAAAAGGGCAAACAGAGGCTCACAAGGCCATCGCAGAGTTGGACAACAGACCCGCGACGGCTGCGCAGATAATGCGGATAAAGGACACGATCGAGAACATCGCGGGACTCCTGGGATATTATGGCGTGACCCGCCTGGAGGAATTGACCTTCGCCCAGGCTCGGGATGCGATCGAGAAGAAGGAGAGGAAGGAAAGAGATGGCTAAAAGGCGGATGTTTAGCCCCGAAGTGATTGGGAGCGATGCCTTCATATCGCTCCCATTCCCCGCCCAAGCTCTGTATTTCCATCTGAATCTCGAAGGGGCAGACGATGACGGGATCATCGGCGCACCTATTAGGATCACCCAATCCCTCGGGCTCACCCGAGAGGACTTGAACGATCTCATCGAGGCGCGATTCCTTCTCGCCTTCCCTTCGGGGCGTGTAGTGGTCAAGCATTGGCTCATTAATAACGCCATAAAGCGCGATAGATACACGCCGTCGACCTTCACGGAAGAGAGGGCTCTTCTGCGGGTAAAGCCCAACCGCGCCTATACTCTGAAGGACACGGGCGTCACGATCGACGCCTTCCGCCAGGGGTAGCGGAGCGCAAGCGGAGCACGAACGGAGCACAAGCGGAGCACAACTGTACCACATCGTGCTCCGTAGATAAGAATAGATAAGATAAGATTAGATTAGATTAGTATAGATTAGATTAGGAATACAGAATATAGTCCCCGGAATCATCGAACGGATTTTGGACACCTATGTTGTGGATAACTCAAAGGAGAAGCACATGAATACAATCATTTTAATCGGGCAATTAGGGAAAGAGCCCGAGCTGAAGACATCAAAGAACGGAAGGACATACTTACAGAACTCCATATATGAATATAGCGGGAAGGCAGAGAACGGAGATCCCGTTTACACCTGGCGCGACATCGTAGCATATGGCTCGACCGCCGAAGCGATCGCGAGGAACGGATTCAAGCGAGGCCGTCTCGCCGTCACGGGAACGGAGAAGCTCGTCACCTATACGGACAAGAACGGCGTTGAGAAAATGCGCCCCGAGATCTCGGTCTCAAAGGTGGATATCATCGATTGGAATGACGAAAAGCCGAAAGCAGCGAAGACCGAGGAATATGTTCCCGAAGGCTTCACCAAGATCGAGGACGATATTCCATTTTAAGAGGTGAAGCATGTGGTGGGAAGACACGCCCCTCGAGGGGAAGAGCATCCTCGTCCTGGATAACGCGCCGGGCGAGTGCGACGATTGCAGACTTCAGAGCATCGAGAGCGAGTTCGGCGACGACGGGCTGACATTGATGGCATGGGCATATTGCACCGCACGAACGGATGCGGACGGATGTCCGCTCCGCAAGGTGCTAACGATCGACGAGGCGATCCGCCCGTTGAGCAAAGAGAAATACATCAAGATCATAGCGGAATAGAGGAGGAAAACCATGGACGATAGGATCATATTGCGATTGAATTATTTTACCCGCCCCGAAGAATACGAAAAGCTGCGGGACGAATGGGAACACCGCTACCCCGGCATGATACTCCTCCCGAATACCATTCGAGTAGAATCACCCGATCAAGTAAGAGGGAAGTGGCTTTTTATTGACATGGACAAAGGCGCGAGGGAGTGTTCCGTCTGCGGATATCAATATTATGCAAAAGAGAGCCCTCACAGATATTGCCCGAATTGCGGGGCAAGGATGGGGGAATAAATGCTTGAGCAATTAAACATCTACGGGATGACAAAATTGGAGGTGACCCTTGAACGCCTCAAAGCGATCGAGCCCAGGGGCGGGAGTTGGTATCTCGCATTTAGTGGGGGCAAGGACTCTTGCGTGATAAAAGCCCTCGCTGACATGGCGGGGATCAAATACGATGCACATTATCGCGTCAGTTCTGTCGACCCGCCCGAGCTCGTTCGGTTTATCAAGGAAAAGCATCCCGATGTTTCGATAGACTTCCCGAGGGACAAGGACGGGAAGGTGATCACAATGTGGAATCTGATCCCGAAGTACACAATGCCGCCGACCATGATAGTGAGATATTGTTGCCAAGAACTAAAAGAGGATGGAGGCGAAGGTCGTGACAAGATCACGGGCGTCAGATGGGACGAATCTTCAAGGCGTAAGTTGACGAGAAGCGGATTAGAAGTGAAATACACTAAAGAGCGCGAAAGGCTCGACCCCGACAACATGGACGAGGATATGGTGCGCTATTGTTTGCAGAGCAAAGGCTTCATTCTTAACCCGATCATCGATTGGACGACCGACGAAGTGTGGGAGTTCATCCACCGCTTCAATATTCCATATTGCAAACTATACGATGAGGGATTTCACCGCCTGGGATGCATTGGCTGCCCAATGGCGACAGAGAGGGAGAAGAAAAGACAATTCAAAAGATGGCCGAAATACGAAAAGGCATATCTCCGTGCGTTCGATAGGATGCTAAAGAACGGCAAAAGAGAATATCCCAAATGGGGCACACCCGAGGATGTCATGAAGTGGTGGAGGAGGATAGTATGACGAACAAACGAGATTGCGAAAATTGCGCACACGCCCGACCCTTCGGCGGAGAGAACGATAACCGATGCGACGCCTGGGAGTGCGAGTTCATCGACCGCAAGGAGGCCATTGAGGCATATAAGGCAAGGAGGGACGACACGGAATGGGAGTGGTGTCACGATTGCAAAGAGTACGACCAAGAAGCTCATTGCTGCCATCGGTGGACGAAAGTGATCCGCAAGACGATAGCAGAATTAGAAGAATGCTACGGAGAAAGGAGAACCGATGACAAACTCACGCGATAAAGGAGCGAGAGGCGAGAGGGAACTTGCGTCAGAGCTCCGCAAGTATGGATATCAAACGCGTCGGGGGATGCAATACAAGGGAAGCCCCGACTCGCCCGATGTGGTGGGGCTTCCCAATATCCACATAGAGTGTAAACGGGTCGAGCATCTCAACCTATACGACGCGATCGCCCAGGCGACCAGGGACGCGGGGGAGAACGATCTTCCCGCCGTATTCCACCGCAAGAACAACTGTCCCTGGCTCGTAACGATGAAACTCGAGGAGTGGATGAAGGTATTCAGAATCTTCGAACTCTACAAGGACGAGGAGGATGGCAAAGCATGACCCAATTGGGAGCGATCAAATGTTGCAAGGGGTGCGTCCCGCCCGAGAGGCATGAGGGCTGCCATTCGACATGTGAGAAATATCAAAAAGAGAAGAAGGCTCACGACGAATACAAGGAGAAGGTCAGAGAAGGGAAGGCCGAGCATTACGCCGGAATAAGTGAACAAGTCCTCAACCACACTACACGGAGAGGGCGCAAGGTAAAGAAGGGACAAATCTGATGTGGTACACATTCCGCCTTTTACAATTACACAAGCAAAAGACCGCCCTGGAAGACCGAAGGCGGGAGATGTTCGCCAATGTCGCCTACCCGAAGCCCATCGAATACAAGGCTGCGGTCGTTCAGACATCGGGAGCGGGAGGGAATGAAGTGCTTGATTATATCGTCCGCGCCGAGGAGATAGATGCCAGGATAGAAGAGATCGAGACGGAGATGCAGAGCATCAGAATCGTCCTCGACGATTTCATGGGACTCCTCACCGAGAAGGAGAGGAAGGTCATCACCCTCCGCTTCTATAAGTTCGAATCCTGGCCTATGATCGCCCGGGAGATATACGGCGAGATCACGGAGGCGAACATCTACAAGGCGAGGAAGCTGAAGAGGAACGCGGAGAAAAAACTCGACGGGGAATTATTACCCCTTGCGCAAAGGTAACCTCCTATGATAAAAATGTGGTAGATGGAGAAATAGCAAAAACAAGCCTCACATAAAAACATATCACCAAACAAAAACCCCTATTTCTCAACATAGCCCACGGCGATCCCGTGGGCTTTTACATTACGGACAGAGCCCCGCGCACCTCTCAACGATGTGGCCCAAGCGGGGACTTTTTATAACGGAGAAAAACATGATAGAGACGATAAAAGGAACAACGCCGACATTCATATTTGAAACGACCGCAGATATTGATCTGACACAAGCGACGGAGGTGTGGGTCACATTCTCCACCACGAACGAGGAGGAGATCTTGACCAAGAAGGACGCCGATCTCGAATTGACGGCTCAAAGTGTAAGCGTATTTCTAACGCAGAAAGAGACCTTGGAGTTCCCGAAAGGCCGAATCAAGGCGCAGATAAATTGGTTATTTGTCGAGGACGGAATCGAAAAGAGAGCGGCATCAGAGAAGATGTTGATCGCAACGGATTCCAACCTGGTCGACGAGGAGATATAGCCATGCCAATCGTAGCATCATATTCTTTCATAGTTGACGAATTGAATAAGCCTATTCCGTTCAAGGCAGCGATAGGCGGAGGGGATGTTGACATTATAGTTGAGCCTCTTCAAGTGACCGAGAACGGGACACACACCGCGCCGACGGGCAAGGCATACTCTCCCGTGGAGGTCAATGTCAAGCAATGGGCCGACGAGTTAAAGGGGATCATTGACGGAAGCGCAACAGAGTTGAGCGGTCTGCCGGGCGGACTTCCCAAGATAAAACCCTATGCTTTTTACCACAGTACGAGACAACTCCCAAGCGAATATGTTCAGTTGGAATCGGTACACTTCAATGGCAATACTGTACTTCTGACAGATGTGCCTCGTGAGAGTAATTGCGTCGCAGAAATTGAAGCATCGATGGACGGAACGAGAAGCATTTCCCAAGTTCTGTATGGCTTTGATGGCTCGGGAAATGGAGGATCATATTTTGGAGTAATGCCGAACACTTCAATATGGTCATTGGGTGGTAGTTTTAATTTCTCGTCAGCATTTACGAGGACACACATCAAGATCGCCCCGAATTTTGTCGCCCCATCAAACTATTCAATATCCGCCACAATTAACGGAACAACGAAAACCCGTAGCGGAAATATCACGGGCATGGCGCGAAATGTCATGATCGGCGGGTGCATCAATAGCAGCGACGGACTCGACTACACCATCATCGGCTCTGTATACGGTGAGATCAAGTTCTTCAGCAATAATGTCCTTGCGTATAACTATGTGCCCGTTAAGAGATTGAGCGACAACAAGGTCGGCTATTACGATTCGGTGAACAATGTGTTCAAACTTCCCGTAGGAAACGAGCTGACGGGCGGTGCGGAGATCCCGACAGTAGAGACGGATTCCATCGAAACCGCAGACCTTAATGTCACCGAGATCGGGGCATATGCTTTTTACAACAACGAATTGTCAAGCCTTACACTTCGAGCAAATCAAGTAGTGACTCTTGGAGAGGGCGCGCTTGAGGGAACGCCGATAGAAGACGGGAGCGGGCATATATATGTTCCCGCGAATTTAGTAAGCGCATACCAGGCGGATGCAAGTTGGAGCGCATACGCCGGAGCGATAGAGGCGATCAATGGCTAAAGACTTCGCAAAACATTTCTATAGTTCGAAGGCTTGGCAAGAGTGCCGGAATGCATACGCAAAGAAGCGGCTCTTCCTCTGCGAGAACTGTCTCAAGAAGGGAATCTACAAGCCCGGCGTGATAGTCCATCACAAGATAGAGATAGACCCGATCACCATCGAGAAGCCCGAGATCGCGTTGAACTTCGACAACCTCGAGTTGTTATGTCGGGAATGCCATGCGGAAAGGCATGACTTGCATGGCGGTAAATGGGCGATAATCAACGCCAGGAAGAGGGAAAAGAGAGCAAACGAACAACGATACCAAATCGACGAGTTCGGGCGTGTAAGCGCAAAATAGAGCCCCCCCAGGGGCATCAGAGACCCCCGTGGGGATAGACCGAGGTGTGAAAGGGTCAAGATTTAGATAAAACGAGAGCAACATTGGACGGAGATGGCGGGAAAAGGGAAAAGGAAAGCCGGAGATAATTGGATTTATACCTATTATCAAGGTATCAGAAACGGGAAGTTCATCGTGGGGCGGTGGATATCCCTCATATACGAGTACATCGTCAACGGGATCAGCGAAAAGCGATTCATTTTTGACGCAAAGAAGGCGAACGATGTCATCGATTGGATAGAAACGCATTGCTATCACACCGAAGGCGCACTCGCGCCGAGCCCCATCAAGTTGGAGGTGTGGCAGAAGGCAATGCTTTCGTGCATGTACGGCCTCGTAGATGAAGAGGGACATCGATATTTTAGAGAGACCCTCCTGGTCGTTGGCCGTAAGAACGGCAAGACAAAACTCGCCTCTTCAATAGGTGCGTATGAGTTCCGTAATCAAGAATACGGGTCTCGCGTGTTCTGCATCGCCCCGAAACTTGACCAGGCTGATTTGGTCTACAATGATATTTGGCAGATGACCACCCTCGACCCCGAGTACAAGGTCTTGAAGGAGACCCTCGGGGAGAAGGATATGCATAACAAGAAAATCCACGACGATGGACTCGTTCCCCGTCATAGGATGAGCGACCTCGCCATCCCCGGAACGAATAGCATCGTGAAGAAGATCGCTTTCTCGGCGAAGAAGAGCGACGGATTCAACCCGTCCCTCTGCATCTGCGACGAGATCGCATCCTGGGAAGGCGATGCGGGGCTCAAACAATACGAAGTCATGAAGAGCGGAATGGGAGCACGGCCCGAAGGGATTCTTTTAAGCTGCACGACATCGGGCTATATCAACGATTCCATTTATGACGAGATGGTCAAGAGGGCGACCCGATTCCTCCTGGGAGACAGTAAGGAAACCCGCCTCCTCCCGTTCCTCTACATGATAGACGAGGTCGGCAAGTGGAACGACATCAACGAACTCGCGAAGGCCAATCCCAACTTGAATGTGTCGGTCTCCGTGAAGTACATGCTCGAGGAGATCGCGATCGCCGAGGGATCGCTTTCAAAGAAAAGCGAGTTCATCACCAAATATTGTTGTCTGAAGTCCAACAGTTCCCTCGCATGGCTCGACGCCCAGGCGATCGAAAGTTGCACGGGCGAGGAACTGAAACTTGAAGACTTCCGTGGGTGCTATTGCGTCGCGGGAATCGACCTCTCAAGGACAACAGACTTGACCTCGGCGGTGATAGTCATCGAGAAGAACGCGGAGTTCTATGTCCTCGCCCGGTTTTGGCTGCCGAGTGAGAGAATCGAGGAACTGACCGCAATGGACGGCGTCCCGTATAACCTATACATGGAGCGGGGGCTTCTATACCCTTCGGGGACGAATATCATCGATTACAACGATGTTTTTATGTTTTTTAGGGAATTGGTCGAAAAGTGGGAGATATACCCCTTAAAAGTGGGATATGACCGCTATTCGGCATCGTATCTCGTCCAACAGATGGACGCCTACGGATTCCACATGGATGATGTCTTCCAGGGCTTCAACCTTGACCCCGCCATCCAGGAGGTGGAGGCGCACATCAAGGATCACGCGCTTCACATCGGGGACAATGACCTCCTCAAGATTCACTTCTATAATTCCGCGCTGAAGATCAGCACAGAGAAGGGAAGGGCGAGGCTCGTGAAGATAAGACCAAACGCACACATCGACGGAATGGCGTCCCTCCTGGATGCCTTTATTGTTAGACAAAAGTGGTGGAATGATGTCGGGATTCAGTTACAGAATCACCGAGAAGGAGATCAATAAATATGTCTTTGTTCGACAAAATATTTCGCCCGGATAGGGCAACAAAATCAGAAGACGCGCTTCGGGACGCGAGGGGATTCTTTCAGACCTTGAGCGCATACACGCCCGTGTTCACTAATTGGGGCGGGATGATCTATGAGAGCGAGATCGTTCGGGCGGCAATCGATGCCAGGGCTCGGCACATCTCAAAATTGAAGGTCGAGACCGTAGGAACGGCGAACCCGTCCCTTCAGAGCAAACTCGCCCTCGCGCCGAATCAGTTCATGACCTGGTCGCAATTTTTGTACCGAACGAGCACGATCCTCGATGTGAACAATACCGCGTTTATTGTGCCGGTATTTGACGAGCGGATGATCATCACGGGGGTCTATCCCATCCTCCCGCAGCAGACATCCCTCATCGACTACGACGGCGAGGTGTGGCTGAAATATCAGTTCAACAACGGGCAGACCGCAGCCGTGGAGGCGAGGAAGTGCGCGATCTTGACCAAGCACCAATACCGCAAGGATTTCTTCGGCGATTCGAACGCACCGCTCAAGGAAACGATGCAATTGATTCACATACAAAACCAGGGCATCGAGGAGGGTGTCAAGAACGCGGCGACCTTCCGCTTTATGGCAACCTTGAACAACTTCAGTTCGGCAGCTGACCTGGCGAAGGAGAGGGAAAGATTCACAGAATCCAATCTCTCAACGGATTCCAAGAGCGGGGGATTCCTTTTATTCCCGAACACTTATAAAGACATCAAACAGATCGATGTCCGCCCGTACTCGATAGACGCGGAGCAGATGAAGCAGATCAGAGAGAATGTCTTCAACTACTTCGGCGTGTCTGAAGATGTGCTTCAGAACAAGGCCAAGGCCGAGGATCTCGAAGCGTTCTTCGACGGATGCATCGAGCCCTTCGCGATTCAGTTCAGCGAATCCATGACCGCCGCACTTTTCTCTGAAAGGGAGAGGGCGCAAGGATCATACCTCATCGCGAACGCGAACAGACTTCAGTACATGAGCACATCGCAGAAGGTGCAGATGGCGAAGGAACTCGGCGACAGAGGCGCGATCCTCATCGACGAGATAAGAGAGTTATTCAATTACGCACCGCTACCGAACGGAGCGGGACAAGTTGCGCCAATCCGTGGCGAATACAAAGCAACCGACGAACTGACCCAAGAGGAGGACACAAATGGCAATTAAAGACAATAGAGAATATCGAAACATGACGATCGAAGTCCGTGATCCCGAAGAGGGAACGGAAGAGCGCAAGATCGTAGTGGGCTACGCCTCAACATTCAACGAGCCCTATATGCTCTATAAGGGCGACGGATGGGAGTTGTGGGAGACAGTAGACCCGACCGCATTCGACAACACAGACATGACAGATGTCATCATGCAATACGACCACCAGGGTCGCGTTTTTGCAAGAACAAGAAATAATACCCTCGCCGTGACGCCAAACGACAAGGGATTATTTATAGAGGCAGACCTCGGGGGAACGGAAATAGGCCGAGCCCTTTATGAGGAGATCGCCGGAGGCTACACCGACCGCATGTCGTTCGGCTTTACTGTCACCGCCGACTCTGAAGACCGCGAAAAGGACGAAGAGACGGGCGTGACCAAGTACACCAGGCACATCAAATCGGTGGGCAAACTCTACGATGTTTCGGCCGTTTCCCTTCCGGCTAATGATGGCACTTCGATCTCGGCGGATGCCGTGACTCGAAGCATTAGCAATCTGACCGACGGAGTGATCGAGAAGATTCAAGCGGAGAGACTTGAGGAAGAGAAGAGAGCCCTGGAACAGAGAAGAGCAGAAATCAAAAGAAGAGCATTAGGAGGACACTAATGACAAGAGAAGAAATCGCAAATCTCGGCTATGAGGAATTAGAGACCAGGAAGGCAGAGATCGCCGTCGAGACAGACACGGCGACCGCCGAAATGATCGAGACCCTCTCCGCCGAGCTCGACATGATCGAGGAAAGGAAACTCGCCCTCGATAAAGAGGTCGAGGAAAGAAAGAAAGCCGCCCAGGCCGTAGTTGCCGGAGCGGGAAAAACCATCGAATCAAGAAAGGAATCAACCATGACATTCGAAGAATTCAGAAATTCAAAGGCATATGTTGACGCATTCGCCAACTACATCAAGACCGGCAAAGATGAAGAGTGCAGATCTCTCATCAAGGAGTACAGAGCCCAGGGCAATACCCCTGATTCAACATTCCTCACCGAAAATACCGAAATTGTGGGCGAAGGCCATGTTCCCGTCCCGACATTCGTCGAGAGCAGAGTGAGAACCGCATGGGAGAGAGACGAGATCTTTAACAGAGTGACCAAGACATTCGTCAAGGGCAACCTCAAGGTCGCCGTCGAGACCGAGGCAGATCCCGCCGTCATCCACTACGAGGGCATAGAAGCTCCCAATATGGAAAAGGTGACCCTCACAGTAATCAACCTCGTACCGCATACCATTAAGAAGTGGGTGGCATTCTCCACCGAAGTCCTCGCCATGGGATCAGAGGACTTCCTCATGTATGTGTACGATGAGATCACTTATCGCATCATACAGAAGGCAGCCCAGGTGGCTCTCGATGCCATTCTCAACAATACGAACAACCTTAACGGAGGTAGTGTAAGCGGAGAAGTTACACCCGCCACCATCATCCAGGCCATCGCAAACCTTAACCCCGAAGCGAGAGACCTTGTTCTCATCGCAAATGCGCAGACCATCGCAAACATCAGAATCGCAGCACTCAACGCCCACTATGCATATGACCCATTCCAGGGGCTGACACCGATCGTAGCTCCGGCGGGCGTCCTCCTCAACCAGGCCATCGTTGGAGACCTCTCCGGCGTCCAGGCTAACCTTCCCGAGGGTGCAAATGTCAGATTCGTCCTTGACGAGTATTCACTCGCCGAGAAAGACCTCATCAAACTCGTCGGCAGACTTTACGCCGCCATCGATGTGGTCGGTCTGAATATGTTCGTTATCATCGACGGCATCGCGGGGGAATAAATTCCTCGAAGTCTAAAGCCGACACCTCGACCATGACAAAGGCCGAAATCCTCGCCTATGCGGAGGAGAACGGGGTCGAAGGTGTTTCTTCGAGGATGACAAAATCGGCAATAATTGAAAGGATAGAGGCGACCCTTTAGGGGGTCGCCTTTAAGAGGTAATATCAATGCTTGATCTCGAAAAAGTAAAAAATGCGCTCCGCATCAAGGCCGACGGATTCGATGACGAGATTCTCGATCTGATCTCTTCCGCCGAGGCCGACCTCGGCATCGCGGGGGTGGAAATCCCCGAGGGATTTGACGCGCTTGTATCGACGGCCATCATCACATATGTGAAGATGTCCTTCGGTCTTCCCGAGGACTATGACCGCCTCAAAAAGGCATACGACGAGCAGAAAGCCCAACTCTCGAACGCGACGGGATACACATCCTGGGAGGTCTCCAATGTATGACGGAATCGCTATTCTGAAAAAATACGGGACTCCAACCTTCGACGCGTATGGGAACGCGATCCCGACAATCGAGATGACGGAGGTGTTCGTTCAGCCCAGGAGCGTCTACGCGTCAGAGTTCTATGACGCCGCCCAGGTGGGGCTCAAGCCCTCCATCGTCCTCTACATGACCAACCGCGCCGATTACGACGGGCAGAAGACCCTCGAATATGAGGGGCGCGAGTATTCGGTCATTCGTGTGGACTGGAAAGCGCAGAGGGACGGGATCTCGCTCATCTGCGAGGAGAAAGTTGACAATGGCTGAAAGCATCACAAAACAAATGGAGGATATCCTTGCCGAGTACAAAAAGGAAGCCTATCGGGCAATCAATAACTCGATGGACATCGTGGCAAAGGAAGCCGTTCAGAAGTTGCGCACCACCTCGCCCAAAAGACCCGGCAAGGGTCAATATGCGAGGGGGTGGCGCGTGAAACGCGAGAAGGGTGCTCTTGGCATTAATTCGGTGATCGTCCACAACGCGACCAATTACCAATTAACCCATTTACTTGAATACGGGCACATCGTCCGCAACAAGTACGGCACATACGGACGCGCCCCGGCGATCCCCCACATCAAGCCCGTCGAGGAGTGGTCGCAGACCGAACTCCCCCAAGAAATCGAGAAGGAGTTGAGCAACAAATGACAATATTCGAGACATTGCAGACCATCGGCCTCCCGTGTGCATATTCGCATTTCCGGGATGACGGCATCGCACCGAAAGCACCGCCTTATTTGGTGTATTTAGGAGCGGGGCAAGACACATTCCAGGCGGACAATACGCACTACTATCGGGAGAATCGATACCAGGTAGAATATTACTTCAAAG
>Ga0247610_10002211_pt1 | contig 22823 bp, 29 predicted proteins | sample 174DNAGHGhighgp2_FD_193483 | JGI IMG/M metagenome (GOLD analysis project Ga0247610, IMG submission 193483) | Sheep rumen microbial communities from Palmerston North, Manawatu-Wanganui, New Zealand - 1742 DNA GHGhigh gp2 | ecosystem: Host-associated > Mammals > Digestive system > Stomach > Rumen...
AAGTGCCAAACCTTACTAAAGGAGATGGTCATTAGAGAGGTCATCCGCTCTGCCGACAGTCACCTTTGGTGTCCGGAGTACATCCAACGTTCGGGCAGCGACCAGCGTGTCTGTGTCTTCACAGGCAGCCACTGGGAGCAAATAGAATCCCAGCAATGGATGGACTTTGTCAACGACTGCGCCATGAGGTGCGGTATCCCCGAGTCGTTGCTCATGAACCATAACTTCATGAACCAGCTCTTCGAGGGCGTGGCCTTTCAACTGGCGAAATACCGTCGGCAGGTCATCCCCGAGGGTGAGGTGTGGCTGAACGTACGCAACGGCACGCTGGTCATCAAAAGCAACGGAAGTGTGGTGTTGCATGAGCACTCTTATGACGACCTCTTCTTCTATTGTCTGGGCTACAGCTACGATCCTCAGGCAGAGTGTCCACAGTGGCATGCTTTCCTCGATCGCGTGTTACCTGATCAGGATGCCCAGCGTCTGTTGGCCGAATATATCGACTACTGTCTGATGCCTGACCACAAGATGGAGAAAATGCTCCTTTTGTACGGCGAAGGTCTGAACGGTAAATCAGTGACACTGGAAATCATTGAGGCTCTGCTTGGATCGATGAACGTCAGCTACATGAGTCTGGCTGATCTGACCAACGATGACGTAAAACGCTCTGCCATTGTGGGTAAGATGCTGAACATCTCTCATGAGTCGGGCAAGGACGTCAACCCAAACGTATTGAAGCAACTCACCTCGGGCGAACGCGTCACCGTCAGACGTCTATACCACAATCCTGACGAGACTAACAACTACGGCAAACTCATTGCAGCCTTTAATGTGCTGCCAAGGGCCGAGAACACCTTCGGATTCTTCCGTCGCCTGCTTTTCCTACCCTATCTGGTGACTATCCCAAAAGAGGAGATTGACCGTCAGTTGGCCGTCAAGCTCAAACTGGAATTGCCTGGCATCCTGAACTGGGTGCTCGAATCGCTGCCAGGACTATTGTCACGCCGTGAGTTCTCACCATGCGAAAGCAGCGACAAGGCGCTTGAACAGTACCGCCTGCAGTCGGATAATGTCAGACTCTTCCTGAACGAGGCATGCGAAACCTCAGACTACACCACGCTAGCATCTGAGGTGTTCAAGGCCTATCGTTCCTTCTGTATTAACTCTTCGCTCAAGCCCATCGGCAAGACCAGATTCTACGAACGTCTGGAGAGACTCGGCTATGAACGTGTGACGTACTCGAATTCTCTGTATTACAAAATTAAGATCTCAGAACAATGAACAGTCAGCACGAACATTTCGACCTCGACCGCATCAAGGCCATCTCAATCATTGAGGTGGCCAAGCGGTTGGGCAAGATCAAGAAGTCGGGAGTGACCCAAAGAACCATCTGCCCCTGGCACGACGATTCTAATCCGTCACTGGTTCTTTACTACAGCACTCATCCCAAGATGGAAAACCACTGTCATTGTTTCTCCTGTGGCAAGGGAGGCTCTGTCATCGACTTTGTCATGCAAAAGGAACAATGGTCCTTTCAGGAAGCATGCCGATGGTTGTCAACAGAATTCGGTATCAGTACCATCAACTCGCCCAACTATTATCAGAGACCGAAGCCGGTTGAGCCTCCAAAGCCAGTGGAGCCCAAGTACACCTATATTCCAATGGAAATGGTCGACAAGATGGTATCGGCAGAGAACTCCCTGTGCCGCTGTCTGATGCAGTTCTTCCGTCCAGAGGCTGTGGAATGGCTCACCGAGGAGTATCGCATCGGATGTTATTCACGTTTCGGACATGATGACTACACCGTCTTTCCGAGCATCGACATTCACGGAAGGGTGTATAACCTGAAGGCGCAGCATTACTGTACCGACCCTTCGTCTCCGCGATTCGCTCACAGCGACGAGAAATCATGCTGCTGGCTAGGCAGTATACTGAGCAGCGAAGGGAAGTTGCCAAAAGATGCAGTGTTCAGACCATCATGCATGTTTGGCGAGCACCTGCTCAAACGTTATCCGGACAGCAAGGTGGTATTGGTGGAGAGTCCGAAAAATGCACTGTTCGGTGCGCTATCCTTCCAACAACTGACATGGGTTGCTGTAGGCAATAAAGGGATGCTCAAACGGGAAGTACTGTTGCCGTTGCGAGGACGTGATGTAATCGTCATCCCCGACCGCGATGCCATCGGTGAATGGAAGAAAGCCATTGACGGGATGGCAGATCTGGCGAATTTCTCTTTGAGTGATGTTTGCGAGCGACTAGCGCCTGATGACGAGCCGAAATTCGACATCGCCGATTTCATTCTTCAGAACCTGTTGGCCATGCAGAACTCGCAATAATGAGTTTTTGCTTAGTTTTTCGTAGCCGTCTGTCAGATTGTAAGTTGCTGACAGACGGCTATTTATATCTCATTCAGTTAGTTTCTTACGCTTTTCTTGCCATAACTTTCCTATTTTCTATATCTCTTAGAAAAAGTCTCAGAAGGATTGTTGTCATAAACTAACGAAAAACTGAGTTAAGGAATTGAAATCCAATCACTTCCAAGATCTTCAAACTCCTTGAAAAACTAACGGAAATCCCTTGCCCATGCATTTTTTGCGGGAAGGCTTCGTAACACTTTTTGGAAAGCCAAGGAAAAAGTGCTGGAAGGCCTTGTAAAAAATAGAGAAAAATTACAAAATCCAAGGTTAAAATTACACAGTAGGGTCGGTTCCTACTGTGTAATTTTTAGCAATTATTCACTAAAAATATTGACGTAAATATTTGGTGGTTTCAGATATTTTTAGTATCTTTGTACCATAATAATAAAGCGGGAAAGCGGCCACCCGGAGTAGTTGGCTGCACGATAGTTTAATACCATGAAATATTTTTAGAACTATGGCATTAAAGATCAAAGCAAAGGAGAAGAAGTTGAAGTTCTCCAAAGACGGTCCTGAAGTGTACCGTTATGTGATGGTGCCTGATCTGTACTCGACACTCGACTCAGAAAAGGTCATCAAGGAAGCTGCCATCCGCTCAGGCGTGAGCGAAGGAGTGATGCAGGCCTGCTGGAAAGGGGCCGGCGAAGTGATCAAGGCCTGGGCTACCGAGGGCCACTCTGTAGCGCTGCCCGGACTGGGTAACATGCGTTTCGGTCTGTCGGCGAAGGCTGTGGCGGATGTCAACGATGTAAAGACATCGCTCATCCGTACCCGTCGCATCATTTTCACCCCGACCGTGGCGTTGAAGGATGAGCTGGCCAACACTGCCATCCAGATTACCTGCTATGACCGCAATGGTGAGGTGGTGAAGCGTGTGACCAGTGCCGATCCCGGTACCGTTGAGGATCCCCAGGGCGATGACAACGGCCAGAACGCTGAAAACACTCAGAACACCGAGAACAACGAGCAGAACGGCAGTCAGAGCAGTAACGGCGACTCGCAGAACGGCTCGCAGAGTGGCCAGCAGGGCAATCAGAACCAGCAGAGCGGTTATGCGCTGACTATTGCAACGAGCGGTAGTGGAAGTGCAACCGTCACTCATGATGGCAACGCTGTGACCTCTGGTGCAACCCTGAGCGAGGACGACGAGGTTGAGATCGCCATCACGCCCGCTGAGGGTCAGGTGCCTACCGCAACCATCAACGGTTCGAGCATCGAGCTGACTGAGGATAATGGTGTCTACACCGGTAGCTTCGCTATGCCTGGACAGGCTTCTGCCCTCGTGATCAGCACGGGCGTCAGCGGTGACGGTGGCGACGGTGGCGAAGGCCTCGACAAAGACTAGCGCTCAAAAAATCCCCTCTCAGAAGCATCTGCGGGGGGATTTTATAAGTCGAGGTGACAGCAATGTTTCTTCGGCCTGCATTAACCTGCAAAAAGATGAACGCCGCATCTCGACGATTCTAATTTGGGTGCAAAGATACATATTTTTAATGGAAAAATTGTAAAATTAGGCGAATTTTTGCAATTTTTGGCCAATTTTGTAGTCTAATTTTTATTTCGTACCTTTGTGGACGATTTCTGGACGATTTTGCGAGGGCTATTATTTCCGACCAATTTCAGCACAGGTTTTCTTACCTTTGGAAATCATGAATGAAAATATTCGACCATCGGGTCGTAAGTGGCCGAAAGGCCGCCAACCAGAGGAGAACGGGATAGTTCGACTTACGCTTGGGACGCATGGGACTCACACCTTTGGGACGGTGTCACCGGAAAGTGGATTTGGACGCAAAAATTTGGGACGAGAAGGCTAGAAAAATCGAACCAAAGATTAAAAATGTAAAGAAATCCGCATAGCAACAATCCGATGACTGACGCCAAAAAGAGTACCTGAAGATGGTTTATTAAAGGACAATTGTCAAAAAAAGCAAATTTAGCCACTTCAGATTCCCCAAAAACAGCATTTGCAGGCCAAGGTTCGAAAAATCTCTCCTTCTTACGCAACAAGAGATAATATAGTATTAATGTAAAATTGCCGTAAGATGGAAACAAAACTTGACATTAAGTTCAGACTTAAGCAAAGGCTTGTAACGCATCCCGTTACAGGCGAAACGGTTCATTCTACTAGGAATGTACTGATCACGATGAGAGTAGTTTATGGAAAGTTGAGCATGGAGTTTACTACAGGCTACCATATCAACGTGGAATGCTGGGACGCAATCTCCGGCTTTGCCGTCGGGGCCAGTGACGGAAAGTCAGCCGACGAGATCAACAATGGATTGGCAGGGCTGGCTAAAAGCATCAGAGAAACTGCACAGCTGTTTGATGAGAAGGAGAAGATTCCAACATCGGAGGAGTTCAAACTGGCCTATTCAATCATCAAGGACGGCATCCGTTCCTCTTCTTCCGAGAACAAGACGGTTAAGACAAAGGGCAGGAAACCGACTCTTGACAATCAGGACATCGAAACCCCAAAACAGGACAAGAAACGATCAAAACAAACTTTTAACAAACTTTCAGAACCGAAGAAAGAAAAGGCAGAAAAGAAGGGTCTGACCTTCTGGGACGTATATCACGAGTACGAGGCATATGCGGGGAAGTTAAATGACTGGTCGGTGAAGACCCGGAAAAAGTATGAGACCATCCGATACAACGTCAAGTCGTTCCGTGACTGGAAGAGAAAGCAGGGACTTACGAATTTTGAAGTTACCTTCGATTATTTCGACGAAGACGGTCTGCAGAGTTTCGTTGACTACCTGCGTGATATAAAGATGTATGTCAACAGCACCATCAGGAAAGATGTGGTGATGTTCAAGTGTGTCATCCGCTGGGCTTACCGTAGGCGTTATCACAACAACCACTATTTCGAAGCTTACCGTCCTGCGCTGAAGAGTGCAAAGCAGAAGGTGGTATTCTTTAACAAGCACGAGCTGGAGAAACTTGAGAAATATGACATCCCAATGTCGAAGCTATATCTGATAAGGGTACGTGACGTATTCCTCTTCCAATGCTATACAGGCATCCGATATTCTGACCTGGCCAATCTCAGACGATGTGATATCCATGAGGACTATATCGAAATCACAACCGTCAAGACCGTGGATTCACTGAGGATAGAGCTGAACGTACACAGCAAGGCCATCCTGAAGAAATATGAGCCATACAACTTCAAGGACGGAATGGCATTGCCAGTGGTGAGCAACCAGAAGATGAACCAATACCTGCATGAACTTTGCGAGATGGCGGGTTTCGACGAGCCGATCAGACTCACATACTACAGAGGAAGCAAGAGAATCGATGAAGTTAAGCCAAAGTATGAGGTCATCGGCACCCATACTGGCAGACGTTCATTCATCTGCAACGCACTCGGTATGGGTATCTCTCCGCAGGTGGTCATGAAGTGGACTGGCCATTCAGATTACAAGGCCATGAAGCCATACATAGATGTGTGTGACGAGATCAAGGCAGAGGCTATGAAGAAGTTCGATGACTTCTAAAAGTTAAAAGAAATCTAAAAAACGGCAAATTTCTTGCATTTTTGCCGTTTTTTAGTTACCTTTGCAGCGTGAAATAATAATAGAGCGTATGACAGGAGTAAGTAACAACATCATCGCATATGCAGAGAGCAGGCCTCAATTCTCAGTTGACGACCTGATCTCATCTGCTACCAAAGGCTTCGAGCGCAATACGCTCAGTTGGCATTTGAGCAATCTCTGCAAGCTGGGAAAGCTCAGAAGAATCGGACGTGGTCTCTACTCTACTCAGATAAAGACCGCATATCAAGTCAAGGCTTCCAAGAAAGTCAGGAGCCTTTACCGTTCGCTGCACAAGGACTTCCCATTCGCGGATTTCTGTGTGTACGACGGACAGTTGTTTACGCCGCTGTTACACGACCTTTCCCCAAACTCTACTATCTATATCGAGACGAACCGCGACGTGATGGAGAGTGTGTTCAACCGTCTGAGTAAGAAGTATCAGGGCCGATTGTTCCTGGCTCCCACCAAGAAGATGACCTCCATGTATATAGACCTGTCACAGGAGAACATCATCATCAAACCGCTCATCACGGAGTCACCACTGACAGAGGATAATGGCGTACCGATGCCCACGTTGGAGAAGATATTGGTGGACACGAGGGTCGATGCCGACTTCTTCTACCTGCATGGATATGAGAATCTGGAGATGCTCAGGACAGCAATAACACATTACGATGTCAACCAGACACGTCTGCTGAGATATGCCGACCGTCGTAACGAGAAAGAGAACATCATCAAAGACTTGAAAGAAATACAATGATAAGAAAAGAATGCTTCGAAAAGGAATGGATCGACAAGGTCTGTTCATCACACAAGTTCAGACATCCTGAACTGGTAGAGAAGGTGATACGTGCCTTCTCGCTTCTGGAGATGCTTGCAAAGGAAGGCTGCCCGTTGACCTTCAAGGGCGGAACCAGCCTCCTGCTGATACTGGGCAATACAGCCCGCAGGCTCTCCATTGACATTGACATACTCTGTCCTCCAGGAACGGAGATAGAGAAGTACCTTCGGCACTGTGAGGATTACGGCTTTACTGACTGCAAGGCCATCAGACGCGAGAACAGGACAGGCAATGTTCCGAAAGGACACTTCAAATCGTTCTTCGAGGTGGTCTATTCAGACCAGGTAGAGGACTCCGTGCTGCTCGACGTACTCTATGAGGACAATCATTACCATCAGCTGGAGGACAAAGTTCTGGAACACCCGTTCATTGATACGGACGCTCAGGAAACCATCATTAAGGTTCCATCCATTGCCGACATACTCGGCGACAAGCTGACAGCCTTTGCTCCGAATACCTGTGGTGTACCTTATTACAAAGGCACGCACAACTCCACCATCAATGTTGCCAAGCAGATTCATGACATCGGCAGACTGTTCGATGCCGTTGACGACATCTCGACAACTGCAGAGACCTTCAAGTCAATAGCCCTCGTTGAACTGTCATCCTATCGTGACAAAGGTGATGATCTCAGCATCGTCTATGATGACATCCGCAACTCAGCGCTGGCACTGGCTACACGAGGAAAGGTTGACCCCAACAAGGATTATGAACTGCTTCAGGAAGGCGTAGATAAACTGAAGAGCCATATCTATGTGGGCAAATACACACTCGACCAGGCCATCAGTGATTCTGCCAAGGCAGCCTATCTGGCCACTGTCATCCAACATGGACTCTCAACTATTGAGAAGTATCCCGGAAATAGCAAAATGAATAGCGACAAGACAGTCTATCCTCTTCTTGACAAGGAACTGACAAAACTCAGACGAGGCAATCCCGAGGCATTCTATTATTGGGGAAAGATCTCACAAATACTCAAAGGGGAATGAAAAAGATACTTATCGACGCTCATACGCATACGGTGGCATCCGGCCATGCCTATAGCAGTCTGCAGGAGATGGCCAAGGCCGCTGCCGACAAGGGACTGGAGGTGTTGGGAATCACTGAACACGGCCCAAGTGTGCCAGGCACATGTCCGACACTCTATTTCAAAAATATGTTTGTGGTACCAAGGCAGATGTATGGCATCCGACTGCTGATGGGCTGCGAAATAAATATCCTCGACACCAAAGGGTCACTCGACCTTACAGAAGAGCAGATCAATTGGCTCGATATAGGCATTGCCGGTATCCATGGTGCCTGGTATCAGGCAGGTACAAAGGAAGAAAACACCCATGGGATGATTAATGTGATACGCCATCCGAAGATTCATATCATCAGCCATCCGGGTGACGGTTCGGCAGAGCTGGACTTTGAAAAGCTGGTACTGGCAGCTAAAGAAGCACATACACTGCTGGAGATAAACAACCACTCACTGGCTCCACAACGCAAGAAGTCTGTGGCTCGCGACAACAATCTGGAAATCCTGCACCTATGCAAGAAGTATGACGTTCCTACGATTCTCGGAAGCGATGCGCATATCTCGTTTCAGATTGCCGATTACGAACGCCTCTACCCTCTCCTTGAAGAGACTGACTTCCCTGAGGATCTGATTATGAACTATTGGCCGGATAAATTCTTCGACTATCTGGGCATAAAAAGATAAAATACACATAAAAGTTGATTTTTTGTCCACAGGATTTGGACGAATCAACTTTTATGTTTATTTTTGCACCATGAAAACGAACAGAGTAATTGACGGGATAAGGAAAGACATATCCCCAGAGAATAAGCAGCAAATCGAATTATCGGTGGCCATTGCCAACCGTATCTATGAAATTCTTGAAATCAAGGGAATGACACAGAAGGATCTGGCTCAGCGTCTGGGTAAGACCGAAACAGAGGTGAGCCGCTGGCTGTCGGGAACACATAACCTGACGCTATCAACTATCTGCAAGATATCCACGGCCTTGGGCGAGGATATCGTCACCGTACCCAAGAGGGTCATGGAGCCGGAGATGGAAATGGCCTGATGTTTTCTATGTAGGATTATGCGGGGAGTCCCAATATTCGGGGTTCCTCGCATTATTTATGGAATTTCTTTGTTAAAAACTAGCTGAAAAGTGCATCCATAGGCGTTTTTCTGCGATTTTTTGAGTACTTTTGCACCCCGATATGCAAAAGCAAAAGAAGATACTGTTCCTTCACGGATTCTATGCCAGCGGCAGTTGTGTGCCTGCTCTGGCATTGAAGGAAGCCTTTGAGAAGAGGGCTACCATACTGACTCCCGATCTCCCACTCCACCCTGCAGATGCCGTCAGGCTTATCCGCGACATCTGTGACCAAGAGAAGCCAGATATCCTTGTCGGCAACAGCTGCGGTTCGTTCTATGCGCAGATGATCTCACCGATTATCGGAGTCCCTGCCCTACTCGGCAATCCGCATTTCAAGATGTCAGACTTCCTCCGCGAGCGTATCGGCAACCATCAGTACAAGTCACCAAGGGCAGACGGCAAGCAGGATTTCACCATCAACGAACAGCTCATCAGCGAGTTCGAGGAGATGGAAGCCCATCAGTTCGACTGCTGTAATATATATAATAAGGTACGTGTATGGGGACTTTTCGGAGAGGAGGACACACTGGCACATTTCGAGCCATTGTTTCTGGAGCATTATCACAACACCTTTCATTTCCCCGGTGGCCACACCCCAACGGCAGACCAGTTCAAGACGTGGTATGTTCCTCTTATAGAGAAGCTGTTGTTGGAATATCCTATTTCTGAGGATAGAGTCAGATACTTCCAGCACTTCAAGGGAAACAAGTACAGACTGGAGCATATTGCCTTTGATTCAGAGACCCAGGAACGGATGGTAGTCTATCAGGCACTCTATGGCGACCGCAAATACTGGGTTCGCCCGGAAAAGATGTTTTTCGAGACCATAGAGCGTGACGGGAAACGTTTCTCACGCTTCACGGAAATAGACTGGGAAGAATAATCAACGATCCAAGTATTCAAGATCCTTCATACACTCTTCAAAGATAGCCTCGCGCTGAACGTCTGACATTTCAGACAATGGCATAAAGGTGGTAAAGAAACTGATTCTGACAGGGTCATCACCACTTATCGTCTCCTCACCAGACAACTTGAAGCAGAAGCCATCCTGAGCCAGGAAACCCTCTCCTGCAAATTCACCATATTCCTCGATACGTTTGTTGATACGCTCATCGACGGGCATAATTCTCAACGTTCGGTTGCGTGACAGAAATCTCACGGCAACCTCATTGGCCGACAGTTCAGGCTGCTTCAGGAACCTTTCTTTATAACGCTGCAGAAAATGGCTTGTTAGAATCAGAATCTCAGGAATACCTTTGTCAGTCCATTTGATGATGTATCGTTTGGTGCCATCAAACATGACACACAGATAACCAGACAGCACAGGTGCGAAGGGATGCTCACGATAGAAGTAGATGATATACTGGTTCTTGGAAGTCTGAATCTGATAGTCATACATCACACTGGCAGGAAACTCCTCGCTCCTTCTGAGGATATTCACGGCCTTGTTGAGCAGTGCGTCGCGCTTCCAGTCCAGCTTGCCCATCTCACCCATCAGGTCGGCATAGACCTCATGGAGATTCATGTTTGCTACTATCATAACGGCGGCAAAGGTACGGAATTACCATGAGAACAGAAGAGTCCACATCCCTTTTTTATCCCGTATCTATAGTAGTTTTTGACAAATATCAGTCGTACAAAGGTGTTATAATGGCATTGCAATGGTCACGTAAAAGGGGGATTTCCCCTAATACGATTTAGGAAAAACCACCCATCAGATTAGGTAAAATCCTTTTGAAATGCCGTGAAAATTACCGATCTTTGCACTGTGATTAAGAAACAAAGTGTTTAACTCTTTAAAGATAGGAGATAACAATATGAAGAAGATGATGATCCTGGCAGTGATGATGGTCATGACTATCTCGGCCAACGCAATGAGCTACAACGCAGCAAAGCACGAGGCTCTGTTCCTGAGCGACAAGATGGCTTATGAGTTGAACCTTACCGCTGCACAGTATGAGGCAGTCTACGAGATCAACCTCGACTACCTGATGAGTCTGAACGGACATGGTGACGTGTTTGGCATCTGGTGGGATCGTCGTAACGCAGACCTCCGCTTCGTGCTGACTCCGTGGCAGTATGACAAGTATGTAGCACTGAACCACTTCTATCGCCCCGTAGCTTGGAAGGCTGGCGGCTGGACATTCGCAGTTTACACTCACTATGGCAGAGACCGTTTCTACAATGCACATCCAAAAGTGTTCGTAACCTACAAGGGTGGTCACAACAGGGTTCATGGCTCACACTATGCTCACATGCACAAGCCTGCACCTCCTACTCCTGCAATGGGACATGGCCATGCTCCGATGCACGACAGAGGCGCAAGAGTGATGAACGACAAGGGTCACATGGGCAACCACAATATGGGCAACCATAACATGGGTAACCACAATGCTCATAAGGCTCCGAATCGCGAAGTCGCTATGAACACTCGCAGCAGTCACGGTGGTTCCGGCCACTTCGGAGGTCACCGCTAAGGTTGTTTACTTGCCTCTATCATATGCCTCGCAAGAGGACTCCTGGGAATCTCAGCAATGAGGTTCCCTTATTTTGTGCAATAACCTCTCGAAGACTCTTAAAAAATGTAAATCGCCTTTTTAAGCTTATATTTAATTATAATTTTAACAGGGGTATACCCCTGTATATTTTTATATAAATTATATATTTAAATAATTGATTATCAGACACTTAAAGTTTGTTAGAGCTCTGCGGTTTTTTGCCCCAAAAATTTGGACTGAGTGCAAAATCGTTCTATCTTTGCACTCGAAATTCAAAAACTCGCATGTATGGAAAAGTATCTATTAGACCCCAAAGCTCCAGGAGCATTTTCTTCTGATGTAATGCACAAAGTTGTATTAAACGGTATCGATTTTGAGCTCCCAAATGATATTTGGGATGCTATCGACGATGCATTTGGTAATTACTGGAATGTTGAAGTTGGCTATGGAGGCTGGCCAGATCTCAATTCCGCAGTAAGTTCTATCTCAATTTGGTTGCAAAACGAACACATTATCTTTCCAATTGATAAAATTGTAACCATAGTTAATATCATGTTCGATTGGATAGAGCAAGTTCCCGGAGCTATTCTTGATGATGATGCAGTCGTAATTTCTCATAGCTACGAGGCTACAGAGAAAATGCGCCAAGAAATAAAGAAGCAGGAGCGTCATCTTAAGGATCTATTACCGGGCATGTCTGGTATTCCTGTGTCTAACTTTAATGACAATATGACAAATTTTGTGTATATCTCCGATAAACTGAAAGAGTTCTATCCCAGAACTTATGCACGGCTCACCATGTTATTCAATGAAATGGAAATAGAATGGGGAGAGGTAGAAGGAACAAAAGATATCTGGATTCGTGACTATATGCCAATTCAGATATCAGATGACCGCTTCCTTGTATACAATTACAATCCAGACTATCTAAAAGATTCAGGAGAAGAATATCTCACGGATTCACATGCCATAGCCGATGAGATTCTTAATCATTGCAATAAGAGCCATTATGATATAACACTGGATGGCGGAAACATTGTAACATGTGCTGGGCATAGAGTACTCACGGATAAGGTGTTCCAAGAAAACGGGAAGGAGAAATATGATCCTGTTTTTTGTGATTACATATGTCACGTTCTTGATTCTAGGGTTATTTTTCTGCCTTGGCATTGTGATAATCCACAGGAGCCTAATGCAGATGTTTATGGCCATGCAGACGGTCTTGTTCATTGGACTGGTGATAATAGAGTCTTAATGTCTAACCACCGAGATTCTTTTCCAGAAGAGGCCAATGAGATCAAATATCGCCTGGAGGCTGTAGGATTTGAAGTAATAGAAATGCTTTTTGACGTACCAAATCCAAATAGTGACTTCAATTGGGCCTATATCAACTATCTACAAGTGGGAAATAAGATTATTGTGCCAACGTTTGGCATACCTGAAGACAAGCAAGCCTTAAAGTATATTCGCAAGGCTAATCCGGGATGTGTCGTGCGAGGTTTCCGAATGAGAGATATTGCTAAAAATGGCGGTGCTCTTCATTGTATTACTTGGAATATTAAAATATAAAGGTTATATGACTAGGATTAATATCATAGATAACATCGTAATAAAGGAAGGCCATCTTCGAGTAATTGACAGATTTGGGGATGAGAAAAGAGTGTTTTTAAGGCAAGGTTATCTTGAAGGGGAGTGTGCAGTATATAGTCTCCTGATGATGCTTATGATTCATCAGAGAATAGACGATGATGATTTGATTTTGAAAAATAGCAAGGTTTCTGCAGATGTGAAACAACTTCGAAAGATTTTCCTATATAAAAGAAAGGCACGCGGCTATGATTTTGAAGAGCTGCAAAAAAAACTCCTCAAAGTCTTTGATGATAATATCTCCGTCAACATATATACTTCCAATCCCTTTAAAGATGAACATATAGACTTTAAAGATCTATACTTGAAGATTAAAAAACATATAGATTCGGGATGGCCCGTTCAAATGGCTTTCTTTATTCCCGAATTAAGGGACGGTCATTCTGTAGTCGTTGTCGGATATGCAGAATATGCCAAATTTCTTAGGCTGTTTTGCCTAGATCCTTCATGGGGTATGCCTTATTCCTCATTCTGGAATAATATCATCGATGTCAATTTTGATAAAAGTGGTGAGGAGGTAATAGATTATGAACATATGTCAGAGCGATATATATTAGTTACGGAAATATTATTGATTGACGAAGAATTAGACATTATTGATTCACCTTTGCCGTTTTAAATTTTGTTTTATCAAAAAATAATAGTAATTTTGCAACAACTATAATCAAAATAAAAAATGAGATTAGAAAGTATTTTATCCCAATTTAAAGAGGCTTCTGATGAAAAAGAACTTCAGAAGAGTTTCAGAGCACTTGCCCCTGCATTTCTATACGGTGGTTATATTCAAGTTCATAAGGACTATCAAATTTATATCCGTACAGTAGAGTTTTATTATCATAGCGAAAAAAATGATGGTGTACATGACCCCATTGTTTATCATCGCAATGGCAGAATAATGGAGTCTGTTCCATATTTTCCCCTTATGACATTACATGCTCATAACTCTGGATTTGATATTACATTTGAGAGCGAAACCGAAAAATATCGTGCATCTGCACTCGTTCGTTCCTATGAGGTGAAAGATATGGCTGGTAATTATCTGAAATGGGATAAGAATAAAGATGGAGTATATAAGTTTATAAAAACCTCCGATTATTGTTATAATACCCAATCCACCTATTTATATTTTTTTCTTAACGGCTTTGATCTTGGTAATAATAATGATGTCAAGTGGATTGATTCTCCTAGAGCGCAGTCACTGCCTCTTAAAGAAAAACCTCGTCAAAATGTTTTTAAGTCAGAAAGTGAATGGGAGTACATAACAACAAAAGCAAGAAAAGAAAAATGCAATCGCGAATGGAGCTTTACCCGAGAAGATAGAGTGTAAATGAACACAAAGAGACTTTGAAGTGGCACGAAAGAGGACTCCGGGGAATCTCAGAAATGAGGTTCCCTTTTTGTTCAGCTATAGATAGAACATGAACTTGGTACCATGATTACCCTCACCGTCATAATCAGCTGCTACTGGGAACTGGTTAATAAGCATATCGGCAGTTTCCTCCTCTATATAATGGGTAAGTTCCAATTCAATACCCATCTTATGTTCATTGTAACTCAGATTCCAGATGCACTCCCCCAGAACGGCATTGACCACCGTTCTGATTTCATCCTGAGTGCGCCAAATGGAATCGAAGTCAGTCATCGTACTATCTTTGCCTTTTGCAGATTGTCGAAGTCACTCCAAAAGTCAGACTCTTCAGATTCACTGAATCCGTTGGAGGAAAGTTCATGGAGGATTGCATCCAAAAGTTGGACCTTTGAGATTTTTAAATCGGGTTCAATGTCAATTGGGTAAGTGAGAATATCGCCCAAAGAGCCGACATGGGCATTGGTGACAGCAACTTCCCCATCTATTATTTTGACCTGGATATGCCTATTGGAGCCATATTCAGGCTTTATCACGTGGAGCTTCTGGTATAGCGCGGAGTCGCTATATTGCTCAGAATCTACAGACTGTATGAGTTCACGTAAGGTCATGGTTCCAGATAATTTACTTTTTTTCCAGTTTTCTCGGCATAAATAATCTCACGTCTGGTACTTTCACCGATATAACCACCCACATTGATAACGAAAATCTCATCAGCCAGATCAATCTTGCGAAGATGCATATCATCAAGCATCTCTTTCGTGCCAGGCTTCCAAACTTCATCGTCACCAGAATGACCGAACAACCCTACGCTTATTACTATGCAGCCTTCAAGCGTCAGCCGTTTCTGGGTTTCTAAAAACTGCTCTTTGAAGCGGGTGCTTCCGCAGAGCGTAACTATCTTGTAATCCTTAATCATTTGTTTATGTAGTGATAGGCGTATTATTATTCATCTTCATCATCAGAAGCGTTTGAAACGAACTGAGCATTATGTTCCTCTACCATTCTCATGAACACTTCTTGGGATTTTGGATCAGGACAGCGTCTTTTACAGATGTCTTTGATCGTTTTCTTATTTACTGGGCGTTTGATGATTTTGTACCATGAAAGAAACTCTGTGATGTCCTCTTCTCGCGAGAAGTCATAAGAGTTTTGGAACCTGGTATTATGAGTTTTCAGCTGGTTCATCAGTTTTTTTGCCAGTTTCCTGCTCATGCTCTCAGCTTGAAGACGTTCTTGCTTGGAATTTCCCTGCAAAACCTTGAAATTAGTCTGAGCAGTAGTCAGCTCACCCTTCAGTTTTTTGATGACGCTCTCCTCCTTCCTGAAAATTTCATCAGTGTGTCGGACGTGAACATAGCAGTTGTATGAGTGGGCTGTCTCTTGGAACCATGCCAATACTCTCTCGTCAGTAATAAGTGTTTCCACAGCTTCCTTCAGCGACTTGGTGACCGGTTCCCTGCGCATGGCCAGTTCCCATAACAACTTGTGTACATCTTCAAAAGTGCTTATCTTGTCAAATCCCAGCTCTGCCAGTTTCTCTTTTGCTTCCTTGATAGATTCTGGGTCAACGTCCTTCTCAATAGGTCTTGTATCAAGAAACGGAGCCAACTGTGCATCAGTATATGGCGGGAAAGTACATTTTATCCAAACCTCTTTCCGTTCAATCCAGGAATAAATGGAATCAATATATTTCTCTGCCTTGGGATTTCCTTCACAATGGACCTTCACATAAGCATCTTCCAATTCAAAAAGTGCCTCATGGAAGATAACGCTGAGCATGTCAGCATCTACATGTTTGTTAATGATACGCACGTTTGGCTTATTTGCCTCTCTGTATGGGAACTTGATACCAGCAGTTGCCAATTGTCTTTTCACAAAATCCTTAGCCACGATATTGATTTCCTCGCCTTGCTGGTTTATGTTGACGATTATCGCCCGTTTACCATAAGCCCTCAGAAGGTCAACAAGATACATGATAGCATGATCCAGCCTTTCAGACGTTGCTATGTTATTTGTTTGATTCATTTTCTAAAATTGTTATATTTGTAATCATCCTAAGAACAATCTTTTTTCCGTCAGTCATCACCATTGTCTGCTCATACTCATCGATGCGCTTTACGATGCCCGTGTAGGACTGATAGGAGCCACCTTCCTTGTGCTCGTCGGGCACGAAATACTCGATTGTTACATGTGGCTGTTCTGAAAGATTGAATAATAGCAGCTCCATCTTGCGGTTCAACTCTTCATTAGCAGATTCTCCCAAGTCCATCCAATCATCTGTCATACGGTTTGATTCCTGAATGGCAGCATCATAGCCTGTCAATGCAGCAAAGGGTGCAAACTGGGCTGCACGGTTCCACATCGACATCCTCGGATGATGCTTTGGCTCGTATGTGGCAGATTGATAATATCGTCGTAATCGTTTGTCATGCTAAGTATCTGTCAGATGTTATTATTCCATCAAAGTCGAGGAACAATTTTTTCTTCATGGCCTCCCTTTTTTCCAGTCCAAATATATGCGGCTTAAGGCTTTAGTGCTCTCCATTTTTCGACTGATTAATGAAAAATTCTCAGGACAAATAGGGATACCGGCTACTGCTTCATGATCATAGTGATAGTCAGTAGTACAATAACAATATTCCTCCACAACATTCAAGATTTTTTCTTTATCCAGCTCCGATAGTTCGCTTCTATAAAAATTAATATAAAAATCATGATCCCATATCCTATTATCTGGAGCATCTTCCTTAAAATACAGGTAATTTTTATAATCAGGGAAGCCTGCAGCTACAAGTGCCCTACAGAATCCGCGATTGGCATCGCAGAACTTCTTGCGATGCCACGTGCGAAGGACCCATTTTCCAAAATCCCTTAACTTATAAAATCCCATCGCAATCAATGATAAAATAGCAAAAGAAAGTAAATCCATATCTGCTTTAATTAAATTAATCTGACTATTCTGAATTCCGCAAATTCAAGTTTGCAGCTTTCTTGTACGGCATATGCCATATCTGACATTATTTGAAGTTCCAGAATCCTGTACCAGTCTCAGGGTCGAACTTTCTTCCGATAGACCCTCCAACTGTTGGCCGTAGTTCTATCTCGGCAGTATAGAGTACCGTAGTCGATTTAAGATGTCCTCCAGCCATTCCATGCTGGCCATCCCGTTTGTAAGAGAATAAAGCATGGGTATGGTGATATAGTTGGCCGTCATCAGCTGAAACTACATTACCGTTGAGAGACACCAGTTCCAGCATCCCTTCAATCTTCTCTGTCTCAAAACTGCCACTCTCAGGGATGAACACCTGCAATTCGGCACTGCTGCAACCTCCTATGCCCGAGAATATGGCTGACGGAATGGACTCTTTACGGCAGATTTCAAGGAGATTGCTAATAATCTCATCACCTCGATCCATCCTGATATAGTACGTTTCACCTATCTTTTTGTATTCCATACCTATAGTCTTGACATGAATTTCTCTCGATCAACAATAAATCTCAGATGTGTTCCTTCTCCAAGCAAAGTCTCGCCGGAATAAGCATACACCTTGAATTCTATTTTCTTTCCATCTACCTTTATTACCTCAGCAGTTGCTTTCACAACATCACCAATCTTCGAGGGCTTCAGGTGAGAAGACTCAATATGACCGCCAACTGTCGTACAACCGTCCGGTAGTTCATTCTTGACAGCAAGCATGGCGGCATTTTCCATCAGTGCCATCAACATCGGAGTGGCTAGAACAGGCATATCACCAGAACCAACTTTAATAGCGGTTATGGCATCCGTAACCGTCAATTCGCTCGTATATTTCAGTCCTATTTCTATCATTTCTTACTAAACTATCATAAATGTCGATGCAAATTTAGCGAAAATTCCCTGATTATCACTATCTTTGCCAATAGTTTTAAGTGTATTTAGGTATTACGCATATATGTATATGAAACATATCGTCTTTTCATTCATACTGATAGCCATGTTATTATGCTCATGTGGCAGCAATACTACAAAGAGCGAAATAACGGCAGAAATGGCCTTTGAAGGAGTCAGCAACTATTGCCATAGCGAGTATGACTGGAGCATCGCTATGGAGAATCCTTCCATCATGTATGTTCAGATGGGAGAAGAAACAGACTCCACCTACCAAGTGGTGTTCCGCAGTTATACAGGGGCATTCGTCAATTTCTACGTCGATAAAGCTAGTGGTACAACGAGAATGGAAGAGTATGTTCCGACTCTTGATGTCAGAAACGATGCAGGAACGATTAATCTATTCGATTACATAAAAAAGAACCAATAATATGAAGTACGTAAAACTAATCTTCCGCCTGTTGTTAGGAGCATTTATGACCTATGCAGGTATAAGCCATCTGACGTTCAACCGTCAGGAGTTTGTAGCACAGGTGCCCACGTGGCTACAGTTCAGTCCAGGCTTTACTGACTTTGTTGTGCTGGCCTCTGGAGTAGTAGAAATAGCTTTTGGCCTTGGCATTATCTTCCTTGTAGCGAAGAAAAGGGCAATCGCAGGTGCCCTGTTGGCACTATTCTATGTTGCAATCTTCCCTGGCAACATCAACCAGTATGTGAACCACATCAATGCATTCGGTCTCAATACCGACAATCTGCGTCTTATCCGACTGTTCTTCCAGCCAGTTCTTATCTTCTTAGCCTTATGGACTACTGGCGGCTGGAAATACTGGAAACTTTGGGCGAAAGGAAAATTTAAAGAATGAATCATATGATTGATCAGATTATTGCCTATAATAAAGAGTTCGTGGCGCAGAAAGGCTACGAGAAGTATCTTACCGACAAATATCCCGATAAGAAGTTGGCGGTGCTGTCGTGTATGGACACCAGACTGACAGAACTGCTCCCTGCAGCCCTTGGCTTGAAGAATGGTGATGCGAAGATCATCAAGAACGCAGGTGGTCTGGTGATTTCTGCCTTCGACTCGGCCATGCGTAGCCTCATTGTGGCTATATATGAGCTGGGTGTGGAGGAAATCATGGTGGTGGCTCACTCGCATTGCGGAGCATGCCACATGAGTTATGACCACTTCCATCATGAGATGATTGCTCGTGGCGTGACGGATGAGACACTTGATACCATCCGCAAGTGCGGCATCAATCTGGATCATTGGCTGGAGGGGTTCCAGGACACACCTGAATCTGTCCGCAAGACTGTTGAGACCATCAAGACCCATCCTCTCGTCCCAAAGGACATTGTGGTTCGTGGGTTTATCATTGACTCAGAAACCGGGAAACTAGAAGAAATAGAGGACAATAGTAGAATTTGAAGAATGGACAATAAGATTTTTTGTTTAGAAACTGAATGGGAACAAAGCGTATATGATTTGACGCATGACACTCAGGCAAAACCTCTGCTTGAGTTCTTAAAGAGTTCGAATAATATTGATTTCATCTTTAGAAAAGTTGCCACAAAATCTGATTTTGACTACTATATTAGCCATCTTAAACAAGCATCATACAAAAACTATACTATTGTTTACCTTTGTTTCCACGGATTAAAAGGGTTGATTTCATTTGCCGATTCTAGGGGAAATAGTGATAAAGGTAAGTATGATCTGATGGATTTAGCAGAGGATAACCCGCATCTATTTGACAACAAGATTGTCCATTTTGGAAGTTGCAAGACACTCAACATGAATGAAGATAAGATAACCGAATTTAAGAAACTAACTGGTGCTTTAATGGTTACTGGTTATAAAAGTAGTGTAGAAATGACAGGGAGTTTCATTTTTGAAGCATGGTTATTGAATACTCTTTATAAGCATCCGAATTTTCGAGCGAAGCGTTTATTAGATTTGGCTCATAAAGAGATGCCTTATTTCATTGATAAATATAAATTCGTTGCATATTAAAATTTACACATATGAAGAGTTTCAAATCAACAGCGTGGATTCTTCCACAACCCGTACTGATTATCGGTACTTATGATAAAGACAGCAAGCCCAATGCTATGAACGCAGCTTGGGGAGGTCAGTGGGATATGCACGAAATCATCATTTCGCTCGGTTCTCACCAGACAACTGACAACCTTGCTGAGAATCCAGAGTTCACCGTCGCTTTTGCCACTACAGAGACGATGGTGGCTTCTGACTATGTGGGCATCGTGAGTGGCAGGAACACTCCCGACAAGATGGAAAAGACGGGATGGACTATTGAGAAGGCACCCAATGTGAATGCTCCTGTGTTCAAGGAGTTCCCGATGACACTTGAATGCCGGGTGAAGCAGAAGATTGATGAGAGTGAGACAGGTTATTACCTCGTAGCAGAAATCGTCAACATCCTCTGTGACGAGAAATATCTGGCCGAAGACGGCAAACCTAATGTAGAGAAGATGGAACTGATTACCTTTGACCCTGTTCATCACACCTACATCCAATTGGGTAAGACTGTTGGCAATGCGTTCTCAGACGGGAAACAATTGAAATAAGGACATGTTTGAACATATTGCAGATTTTACCGCCTGGCCGATACTGACAGGCATTCTTGTTGGCTATGTTGCCAACCGCATCATGAGCGGTGAAGGCAAAGGATGCTGCATGAATCTTATCATTGGCATCATAGGCAGCTATGCCGGTACATTCATCAGCCATCTTCTGAACATTGAACTGCTTGGCAAAGGCTATCTCACCAACTTCGTATTCTGCGTTGTTGGTGCTGTTACTGTGTTGTGGATTTGGAAGAAACTGTTTTGATCAGATAAATATGAAATACTATTATCCATTTGGTGAAGAAGTCCACCGTCTCGTTCAACAAGACAGAACGCCGAAGAAGGTTTTTGTCCTTGGTGTCTATGCCAGTGCTGTTCATGCTAGATGGAAAAAGGGCAATGAAATCATTTGCCAGGCATTAGCCGTTGCCAGTGAGCCAAGGATCTTTTGGGACGGGAATAAGGAGGAAGCAAAAGAGATTATCAGCAGAATACACATTCCCAAAGAACTTGGAACGCTTGAACCTGCAGGAAGCCATCTGAACGGGCCATCTGCAAAGGTGTTAGATGAGCATATCCTCGCACCATTGGGTTATACAAGAAAAGATGCTTGGTTATGTGACCTTTTACCGGAAACAAGAATCAACTCCAGTCAGGCAAAGGTAATAAAGGAGAAATACAATCCTCTAATAGAAGAATACGGATTGAACCCTGTAACAATCCCTAATCGACCGACTTCGTTTTGCGACCATAAACGATGTGAGGAGATTTTGGAGGAACTGAGAGAATCACAAGCAACACTTTTGGTTTTGCTTGGAGATATTCCCATCAAGCAATTCTTAAACAAGGTAGCTCCTGTTGATTATTCCACACTTCAAGAATATGTAGATATTTACGGCTATGGGAATAGTTCTGAAACTGTCGTTGACAATCGCACAATTAGTATTCTTCCACTAGCCCACCCCAGACAAATAGGGGCTTTGGGAAGTCATAGTGAGAAGTGGAACCTTGCACACCACGATTGGGAAAAGAGCAGATAATATGAGCTTTATTAAGTACATAGCAGACGAGAGCCACTACAAGGAAGTCCTGTCTTTGGTTAGTAAGGCCAAGCAGACGGTTTGGATAGGGACGGCAGACATCAAGGATTTGTATGTCGAAGACAAACCATTCCTTGCTCTCATTGCCTCCTTGCTGAAGAAAGGCGTGGAGGTCAGGCTGATTCACGCCAAGGAACCAGGAACGGCTTGGCGAGAGGATCACGAAAAGCATCCTATCCTCTATGACGGCATGGAGCGTGTACTATGTCCGAGAGTTCATTTTAAGCTTATCATCATCGACAGTACCATTGCATACGTTGGTTCTGCGAACCTGACAGGTGCTGGCATTGGTATGAAGTCTCCTAAGAAAAGGAACTTCGAGGCAGGCATCCTGACTGATGTCCCTGAAATGCTTGAAGCGGCCATCGAGCAGTTCGATAATGTATGGATTGGCAAGTTCTGCAAGGACTGTGGCCGACGTGAGTATTGTTCAGACCCGATAAAATGAAATAATAACTAATGAATAGTATGGGCTTTGGAATAGTTATTGGTATATCTATAACGTGTAGATGAAGGCTGTCTGAAGGCCGTGTTCAAGGTGTATCAGATGGATTACCCTGACTACCGTTTCTACGATACTCTGACAGCATCCCGCAGACAGTTCGGGCAGTCTCTGCCCAATCACCAGCTACACACCGTTGCAGCTGCCTGTGGCTACGACCTGCAGAACCATCACCATGCCTTGGCCGATGCCGAAGCCTGTGCCGCGATAGCTTTATACATATTGTGATTTCAGGCGCTCTGAAATCAAAAAAGGAAATTTATCTCTTCAAATCCTACTACTTTATCTTCCAGCTCTTCCTCTTCT
>Ga0247610_10002212_pt1 | contig 22812 bp, 22 predicted proteins | sample 174DNAGHGhighgp2_FD_193483 | JGI IMG/M metagenome (GOLD analysis project Ga0247610, IMG submission 193483) | Sheep rumen microbial communities from Palmerston North, Manawatu-Wanganui, New Zealand - 1742 DNA GHGhigh gp2 | ecosystem: Host-associated > Mammals > Digestive system > Stomach > Rumen...
AATAGAGCAGGAACACTATCGGCAGGAATACAAGAAAAGCGTAGGAATTGAAAAGCAAGCCGATAAAAGATTAATAACGAAAAAGCTTACTATAACTATCGTAAACTGTTCTTGATGGTGCTTATGATAAAGCCTCCTTTATATACTTTTGTTCTAACCCCTCATCTGACATGTGCGCCAGACAAAGATAAATCCTTTCTGGCATATTATGATATCTTAATTATGTCCGTTAAACGCTTCTATAGTAGCAGATTTCCCTGTTCCGTTATTAATATCTACCCTTTTTATTACTTTCATGATAGTGATCCAAATCACTTTCAAATCAGTCCATAGAGAGACGTGATCAACGTACCACACGTCGAGCTGAAACTTCTCTGTCCAACTGATATTGTTCCTTCCATGACATTGCGCCCAACCGCTGATACCGGGGCGTACTTCATGTCGGCGCATCTGCTCCTTGCTGTAAAGTGGCAAGTATTTTACCAGTAACGGACGAGGCCCAATAAGAGCCATATCTCCCTTCAAGACGTTGATTAGCTGCGGTAGCTCATCTATCGACGTGGATCTTACAAATTTACCCACCTTGGTCAAGCGCTGGGCATCAGGTAGCAATTCTCCGTCAGCTCCCCGTTCATCTGTCATAGTTTTAAACTTAATCACTTTGAAGATTTTAGCATCTTTACCAGGTCGCTCTTGAAAGAAAAATGCCCCTGCACCCTTATTGGCAAAGTGTAACCAGATAGCCACCACAATCAGAATTGGGCTGATGCATATCAATGCGATGAGCGATGTCCAGAAATCAATAAAGCGTTTAAAGAAATGCCTATACATCGTTCTTTAATCTCTAATCTTTAATCTTTCATTTCAATGATTTCCGGTATCACCATCGGCTTGGTCTTCAAGAGCATAGTTCCCCAACTTAGCCCAAGGCCAAAGCTGCTACCAAGGATGGTAGTAGGCTCTTTGCGCAACTTGTCTGCTATACGTGTTACCATAAGCGAAGGGATACTTGCCCCACCGAGATTGCCGAATTCTTCTAAGTTATAAGGACATTTCTCCTCCGGCAGTTTTAGTTTCTTCACCACACGGTCCACTATCAACTTGTTGGCCTGATGAATCAGGAAGAAGTCTATATCAGTATCTCGGTTGATGTTGTAGTCTGCCATAAACTGCTCTACACTTTTCGGCGGCCTGCTGATGGCAAACGTAAACACCTTCATGCCATTAATCATCGTGTGATAGGGCGCACGAACGATACCATTGCCGAAGTCCTCGTACTCGAACGACTCTGGGGTCGCTGGCTGGCGGAATCCACCGTGAGGTGTCATCAATGCCTCATAGCCACTACCCAGCGTATGGAAGTCGATAATAATTTCATTGGCTGTCTCGTCATATTCCAAAGCCAAAGCCGTACCACCATCGCCAAAAAGGGGTACACGACTCTTATCCTTCATCGAACCCATCCTCAAAGCCGTATCACCCACCAGCACCAATGCACGCTTAATTTGCCCTGTTGTAAGCAGGTTGCCAGCAACGGTAATGGCATACATACAACCGCAACAACCCATCGGAATATCTACGCAAAAGCAATCCTCGCTGAGTCCCATACGGTATTGCAGCAGGCAGGAGGTTGGTGGCGTTCGGTAGTCGCCTGTAACACTCTCAAACACAAGGGCATCAATGCTCTCTTTCTCCCACCCCAATTCTGCAAGCAGTTTCTCGCCTGCAGCCTGACACATATCCGATGCACACATCGTATCGGGTGCAATATGGCGTGATTTGATGCCTACTGTATTGTCAAAAAGCTCGGCTTCCTCCTTGGTAAAAAGGTCTATCTCGGCTGTCTTGACGGTATGTTCAGGCACAGCCATTGCCACACCTGATATATTGACGTTCTTAATCTCCCAACGTGCCATTACAACTTAATTTCATATTTTGCAAGGATTTCCTTACCACTCTTGTATGAGGTCATTTCCATGATGTCCTCTGGGTCGAACATGATGTCAAAAGCATCTTCCAGTTCTGTCATCAGACCTAACTGATGTACAGAATCCCACTCTTCTACAGTCTCCTTCCCGTAGTTGTCATTCAACTCTTCAGTCTTTGCACCAAATACCTGCATAAAGGCATTGTTGTACTTTTCAATATTTTCCATATTCTATTTTATTTGTTTTTCAGTTTCGCATATAGAATTTTGCCTGCTTCGCTCCTCGGAATCTCATTGATGATTCTCACTTCAAAAGATGAAGCAACGAGTTTCAATCTGCTTACAAGTTCTTCCTTGACCTGATCCTTATAGTTCTCATCTGTCAAATAGACCAACATCTTTTCATCTGTTCCAACACATGCACATTCAAGACCTGAGAACTTACCCTTAATAATCTTTTCGCACTCGTCAAGCCCCACTCTCATGCCGAATAGTTTCAGGAAACGCCCCATACGCCCAACGATATAGTAGCAACCGTCTTCATCGAAATACGCCAAGTCCCCTGTGCGGATAAATCCATTCCGCTCATCGCCTAAAAGCAAATCCTCACGATTGCGGGCATAACCCATAGTTACATTCTTTCCACTATAGCACATCTCGCCTTCTGTATTTGGGGAGGTTATAGGATGACCTTCCATGTCAACGAGTGATAATTTGCCATTGGGGACGGCAATACCAATACTCCCCACCTTCTCTACAGCCCATTTGGGCGGGAGCCAGGCCATACGGGCGGTACATTCCGATTGTCCGTAAGTGGCAATCCACCGCCGTCCCGTATCGCGACACCACTCAGCAAACTTCAAGTTCAGTTCCTTCGGCATGCGTCCCCCGCCCTGAGTCAGCAGGCTTAAGTCAGGCAGGTCCATACGGAAGAATCGCATCAAATTCAATATCTCATAGCTATAAGGCACCCCTGTGAAGCTCGTAGCCCGCTCTTCTTTGATAAACTGCCAGAAATTGCGGTCGGTCATGCTCAGATTGGTAATCAACACCGTTGCACCAACGTATAAATGACTGAACACCATCGACAGTCCCATTGTGTAGTAAAGTGGCAACACCATCAACGGACGGTCTTTTTCCGTCAGTTCAAAGAACGTGGAGATATTCAGAGCTGCTGCTTCAATATTATCATATTTGTGGCGTACCAGCTTCGGACTACCCGTACTGCCTGATGTCGGCAACAGGTGCGACAACTCGTCATTCATCGGACAAGCCTCACATCCTGTTTTCATCAATGTATAACCATAAATCGTAGCAACCGTCTCATACGGATATTTTTCTGCCATACCTTCCGGTACACAGACAAAAGGAGGTCGATAGAGTTCATACAGGTTATGATACAATCCTCCGTCAAGATGAGCATTCAGTATCAACGGCACATTCCCAGCACAGATATTTCCAATAGTCCATGCAATTCCCCCAACATTATTCTCCACGAGCAGGAACACTAGCGACCGCAACGGCATCAGCTCTTTCGCCATATCCGCAAAGTCCCGCAACTCACCGTAAGTCAATTGCCGTCCCTGTGAGTCAATCGCAGCAATCGCCTTCCTCTGCCACCTGTCCAAATTTAGAACCATCTTCAATTATGAATTATGCATTATATCGAGGCGCATCCATTCACCCCAAGTATCTCTCCTGAAATATAGTTGGCTCTGTCTGATGCCAAGAAGGCACAGGCATTAGCCACATCCTCTGGTGTACCCAGCCTTCCAAGTCCTATCCTTGAGATACGCTGATCTATCTTGGCTCCGTCACTCTCATAAAGTTCTGCAAATCGCTCTGTCTTCACAATTCCGGGAGCCACGGCGTTTACTCGAATACCCTGCGGAGCCAACTCCTTAGCAGCCGACTTCGTAAACGAAATAATAGCCCCCTTTGTGGCAGAATAGGCCGACTGACCCGGAGAACCAAGAACTGCTGTCACAGAAGCAATATTCACGATTGATCCGCCACCAGTACGAGCCATCAAGCGTGAGCACAATTGTACTATTTCGATAACAGCAATCACATTGATACGGAACATCAGCTCCGTTTCCGGACGCACAATCATGCCAATCTTCTTGTTGAACACCACACCTGCATTGTTTACCAATGCATCAATACGCTTCTCTGCCTTAAAGATAGCCATAAATGCGTTCTTCACTCCAGCCGCATCACTCACGTCGAAGTACATAGGAATCACACGGGTCTCATTGCGCTTAGAACACTCTTTCGCCCACTCATCCATACTTCCTTCACGCAAATCACAGGCATAGACTATAGCCCCATCAGCGGCAAACCGCTCAGCAATGCCTTTGCCTATTCCCTGAGCCGCACCAGTGACGATGCACACCTTATTATATAATAGCCTTTCCATCAACTATTCTCTTTTAACGTTTTAACCATCAAGAAGTCACCATCATCGATGTTCCACTCGTCCAGGCGCTGGCATCCGACAGCAGATAGATAACCGCCCACGCGACTTCCTCCGGCTTTCCGTAGCGTTTCATCAGATAGTGTTGTTTGTCACGTTCAATAGCCTCCGCTGAAAGTGCGCCCTGTTTGTTCATCGGTGTCTCAACCATGCCCGGCAATATGGCATTAGCGCGGATCTGCATCGCTGCATATTCCTGTGCACACGACCTTGCAAAGGACTCCACTGCAGCCTTCGATGCTGCATACATGGCATTACCGGGTGTCACTTGGCGTGCTGCCATTGATGATATGAATACCATCGAACCTCCTCGGTTAATCTTCTTGGCTTTCATCAAGGCCTTTGTCAGCGTAAAGGCCACAAAAGTGTTTGTATCGAACACTTCACGCAATTCTTCTTCCTTTACATAGCTCACAGGTCTTCGACGTGTTATTCCTGCATTACAGACAAAACCGTCAATCTGTGGCAAGTCCGAAACCAGCCTTGCCACGTCTTCTGCCTTAGTCAGGTTTGCCAGTATTGAGACATGACCATCGCCTATCAGCGTAGCCATAGTCTCACTGAGCCTTGTCTCGTCTCGTCCTGTTGCAACGACAGTAGCCCCTAAGCGGGAACATTCTATTGCCGTGGCCCGGCCAATACCCGAAGAGGCTCCAGTTACCAGCACCGTCTTGCCAAGCAGAGAATATGGGTTATAATCAGCCATTACCCTATTTTTGCCTTCACCGTGTTAAACAGGTCCTCGATAGTCACTGCTGCAGCCATTTCTTCGGGCTCAACCGTAACGCCATATTCTTCGTCAATCATTGAGATAATCATCAGTGCTATCAACGAAGTATATTCGTCCAGTTCATGAAACACCGTGTCCTTACTAAACTCGCTCAGTTCCGTATCCATGAACTGGCCAGCAAATCTTTCAATAAATTCTTGAATTTCCATAATGTATTATGTATATTGTGTAATTATAAACTTTCAATTCTCAACTTTCAACTTTCAATTTCCTTTACATCAGTCTCTTCGCCGGATTCCCAATAACAGTTGTCCCTGCTTTCACATCCTTGATGACAAAACTCAGTGCAGCCACATGTGATCTGTCCTCAACTGTCACATTATGGCTAATGACCGCCGACGTGTGGATATTAACCTCGTCACCGATGACAATTCCGCCAACACAAGTCACTCGCGTATCTATGCGGTTAAAATCGCCTATGCGGGCATCGTGGCCGATGATGGTGTAAGATTGTATCATGTTGTAGTTGCCTATCACTGCATCGTTACCAATCACAGTGTCCGCTCCTATAAAGTTTCCTTTACCTATCACAACATTCGTGAGTAGGCGTGCTGTGCGGTGTATAATATTGATAAACTCGCCACCTCGGTTCATAATACTTTCCATGCAGGCCTTACGGGCAGCCCCCCCGATGGAACAGACAAAAACATCGTCTGCCTCAGGTTGGTATCCGCTAATGGATCCGACAATAGGTGGATAATAATTAAAGCCATCTAGAGCATGGAGGTCATCATCGATAAATCCCTTCACAACAAATGTTTCTCCATAACCCCGGCTCTCCAGGATGTTGCTATACATCGTGCGGCCCATGCCGCCAGCTCCTATTATAATCAGTTGTTTCATTGTATATCTGTTTTCTTAATTTTAATTACATCTTTCTGAGCCGTCACGTACGGCAGGTATTTCTTCATTAGTGGTATGATCAGCTGGTAACTGAACATGACGACGGGCAACAGCACTAAAGCCGTGATCATGGTGGACAGATGTGCCCTTCGTACTATGGGTAGCAAAAAATGAATCAACAGCCCATGCGTACACAAAATCATAATGGAGTATCGTCCCCAATAGGTAATAAAAGGCAGCGTGCGCAGTATTTTGGCCGTAAAAATGATACCCAGTGTACCCGTCATGCCGCAGACATATTGAAGTATCGGATGAATTTGGTAACTATTCACGCGATAACTGCACTTTCCACCTACATAGAATGTCAGCGCAAAACATGCCACAACAAGTATGGGGAGAAGCTTGTCCCATCGATTCGGTACTAAAATGTCGGTAAAACGGTTGAATATGTAGCCTATAGCAAAGAAAGGTAAAGCAGACATCGCAGAGTCCAGAAACGCACACTTAATATGTTTCCCACCCAACCATACGGATCCTGCAAAGCCTATGGCGAAGCACACCACGGTGATGATGGCTGCAACGTTTCTTGGATTAGAAGTCAGTTTCTTTACTGGTACTAATATAGCATAGAAATAGATATTTACCAGGAAAAGTACCCAGAGGAACCAGATAGGGTTGTTGGAAAAATCCTCCTGAGTAATGAAGGCCCAGAGCCCGCTGATACCTAATGATTCTGTATTTGCCACCTTGAAACCGAACACATAGTAAAGCAGATTGGGCAATGCGAATGACGTGACCAAGTAGAAAAAGGCAAAGGGAATGAGCAGTTTGTTCACCTTCCTGAAGAAGAAGCCAATAAAGCCTTCATACTCTTTGAAGAAGAGGCCCGAAAGGAAGAAGTAGAGTGGCATGCGGAACACGGAAAGTGACCGGATGAATGGCGGACAGTCATGCAGGATGGTAAAAAAATGGTAGAACACCACTAGCGTGATGCATAGCCCCTTAGCCAAGTCTATGTAATCTATTCTCTGTTTCATTATGAAGTTTCTTTCCTAAGCGTTTATATTTTTATAGTTCGTTTGTTTGTCCAATCGATCAAAGAAGTATCAGCTTTATCAACGTTAACAAACTGTTCCGAATCGAGTAGATGTTCCAGTTTGGCGAAAGCACTAGCCACACCAATGTTTGTCTTTAATTGTCGCTTCCATCGGTTCAGAAATGTTCCAGGCTCCTTGAAGTAACGTTCGTACTGCTCACGGGTCAGGCGTGGGCGCTTTTCATCTAACAAGTCGGCTAAATGGAAATAGAACATCACATAATCAGTGTTCTTCACTAAGCGGTGGATGAGCCAATAAGGGAATATTCGGAAGTAGCCTCCACCTGTGCATACTACATGTTTTCCAAATAGCTGCATCGTGTTCACCGGGAATTCATGGATAACGGCATTGCCATATTGAATGTTGGCAGGTTCTGCGTTGCCATAACTTTGAAAGCCTCCCAATTCGCGTGATGCAGGAAATACTGAGGCGTCCCGAGTAATACCGCACTCAGCCAGCACATCGAAAAACCACGTGTTTGTCTCACCCACAGAGAATGCCGGTGCGCGATAACTCTTCACCTTCTCACCTATTAACTGCTCCAGTGCATCCACGGCCTGACGAGTATCAGATAATGCCTCCTCGGGTGTTAACTTGTTCATCCACGTATGGACATGAGAGTGGCAACCGATCTCATGTCCGGCTGCATGTATTTTCTTGACCACATAGGGATAGTCTGTTGCCATCTTTCCTAAACAAAAGAACGTAGCCTTTAGTCCACGTTTATCGAGAGCTGGCAACAGACGGTCAAGCAGTTCATCAAACTGCTTGTATTTCCACTCCCGACCGCCATGTACATTCTTCTCGAAATACCACTCTTCAGTATCAAAGGTCAGTATGTTCATTATCTCTTTCTTTAAGAAAATCCTCATATAACATGGAAGCCAACTTATCGTCCATGCCGTAAACACCTTTTCTGCCAAACTTCTCACGGAAGTTTTCTGAATACTTACGGTGTTTTTCTACGTACTCATCAAAACTACAGATATAGCGTGCAGGTACTCCCGCATATACCGAATTATCAGGAACATCTTTATTGACTAAGCTAGCAGAGCCAATAATGACATTATTACCAATCCTTGTATTATACAGTATCCTTGAGCCAGAACCTATGAACACATTGTTCATGATCTCAATACACCCTACTTTTTCTACATACTTGTCCTCTCCAAACTTACGATTCAGCATACGATGGATGCCATCGTGGGTAACAAATCCAACGTGGGAGGCGATGCTGACATTGTCATGGAGATAAACCAAATTAGAATAAAGTGGTAATTTATAACTCATGATCATACAATTATTACCGACACTCCCCAAAAGGCCATGTTTTTTTATAAACCGCGTCCTGACTTTGGCATTGGGGATCAATGCTAATAACAGAGAATAAACTATCCTTTTAAATCTATTCATCTTTTATCTTGTTTAAGTTTTTTGATTCCACACACAAACCAAGAATACCAAGTAGAGAAATCACCCCAAATAATATCTTGATAGTAAACGTTATTCCCGATGAAATAAAACCATGAAGGTGAAACAGAAAAGCGACATGAACTTTTCAGAAACCACAATAAATCAAGCCCCATATATCGTAATGTTTTTCCTGATTGATAATGCTGCAACGGAACAGACTGTTTCATTGTATCTGTCACGATAATCTCTGGAAAGTTCACACCTGAGATGTAGGCAGCTCTCAAACTGGCAGGCACCCGAGGATTAATCTCAATGATCTTATATTCACCTGTGTCTTTTCGCTGTAAAACATCAAAATCGGCCATCCCCACCCATTCAAGTTTTTCAAGTGTCATCTCACAAAGGCGTTCCAAGTCTTTGTTCTCCACCGTAATACAACAAGAACTGCTGCCAGCCCCAATAGGATACATGCGTATAATTTTGATGATGACACAGCCTAAAACACTCCCCTTTTCATCCCGGTACATCATCACGTTATAATAATAGTCAGGATTATCAATGAATTCCTGCAATGTGCATGCACCATATTTACTGCTAATCTCATGGAAACGAGACTGTAACTCATCAAGAGAATTGACACGTGTGATTCCCCTGGCACCACAGAATAATCAGGTTTTATTAAAGCAGGAAAATGTATCTCCCTTGCTACATCGTTTATGTTCTCTTTTAAAAGCTTTCGTGTACGAGGATGTGGAATGTCGTGTGTTTCACAGAATGCCATAAAAGACGACTTGTCCTCTACAACAGACAGTACACTATAATCTGGAACTGCACATTTTGTATTATATTCCTTTTCTATTTCCGTCCTATTTTTACTTAGATAAGAAGCAGACTTATCTCCCATAGGAATAATGACATCAAACCGTTCTTTTCCGAAGATATCTTTTAGCCATTCCCCATAACCAGACTCTTTATTAATATACTTATGTAAAAAGAATCTGCTTTTAATGATCTCATATTCGTTTGAAACCACTGACACATTAATATCTTTCTTCTTGAATAATGATTCACCGAAAGACAGGCCCTGTAATCCTCCACCTAATAATAGAACATTTATCATCCTTATCTGTAATATACAAAATCTAAATCTGAGTCGGCAGAAGTAATCAACATATCATTAAAATATTCCTTGTATTTTGGCATACCTATAGCACAATTCAGTTTTTTCTTCATTTTTATCGTTAATGGCAACAATCTGAATGTGTATTCTCTTGAACTCAATGTAATAACCAATCCTTTATTATTGCTTTTGGCAATCTTTGCTGCAGCCTTAAATGCTTTCACCTCATCTTGGCGGGATTGGAATCGATAGTCAACCAGTGACAAAATCTCCACTCCCTTATACCGAGTGGGTCTCACCACAACATATCCAATACTTTCGCCTCTCAATAGATATTGATAAATGGTATATCTTTCAGAACTAAAAACATCATAATATCTTTTTAAGAAGAACGCCTTGTCACGTACAAATTCTGCATGATCTTTCATCCATTGACCTTGAGAAGGAAACGCTATTTGACTGATGTCGCTCACTTTTTGGAGTTTTTCAAAACGACTTACAGATAAATGCTCAGGGTATTGGCATGTTGCTGGTTGTCCTCCAAATACCTTCCTGAATAACTGCATGCAAATTGACCAATTGACAGAAATGTAAACATTCACAGGTCTAATTGGTGTGAATCGCTTAACAAATTTGGGTTGTATCTTCCAGGCTATATCTGTTACACCAACAGATAACCAGTTGTCATAGAGGTTAACCCGATTATATATCTCTTTGCTTAATCCCTTGCCACGTTGATCTGGAGAAACTATTGTATTTCCTCTTGAGAAGAATCGTCTTTCTTCAGAATCTATCAGAAGACGTGCATCATTGACAGTAGTACAGCCTATTATCTTTTCATTATCTAATATTATAGCACATTTCTCCCAACATTTTTCATCAGATTGATCGATATTGGTAATCCACCAATCCAGATATCTGATATCTCTATAGGGATATACATTCTTCATATACTCTAATAAACGAGCATGCCAATATGGATGATATGAAATAGTCTGTGTTTGCATATTATAACTTTTCTTCTATCAAATGATTATATAATAACCTCACTATTTCATAATTCATTTTAGCACCATTGCCACCACATGTGCAGCCATTACAAATAACCACAAAACCGAATTTCTTCTCTGGTTCAAAAAACATCAAACTATGAATACCATGCGAGCCTCCTGTCATGCCACGCAAGTTTACCCCTTTCACGACCTTAGAATACGTCGAAAAAGCAAATCCGTAATTTCTATCAGTTCCTCGCGGTTTCCACATTTCAAGTTCACTATCCTTGCTGATGATTCTTTTCCCCTCATACTCACCATAATTCATGTGAACCAGTGTCCACTTGGCCAAATCCTTTGCCGTCATTCTCATTCCGCCTGCTGGTGATAAGGAAGCTGTTGACCACCCAAGCTGATAGTCTTTAAGTTTTTCTTCAATATAGTGATAATTGTATATGGAGAAGTTCTTTTGAAATCGCTGCTTTGACTTGTCATACTTCAGAGTCCTAACCAATCGTTTACTATCCATCTTAGTCAGATTGAAACTGGCATTAAGCCCCAATGGTTCACAAATATTCTTATCAATATACTGATCGAATCTCAAGCCTGTCACATTTTCGATAATGGCGCCTAAAAGGCTGTAATTCAAATTGCAATAGTCAAATTTCGTTCCTGGCCGATAGTCATTGAAGCATTCATTATATTTCTTATATGTTTTCGAGTCCATCATTTTCAGTGTCCATCCATAATGCTTGTCGTTGATGCTCGAACGGTGGCACAACAACATCCTAATAGTAACAGGAACATCTGGGTAATAAGGATTCTTGACCGAGAATTTCAGGTATTTATTCACGTCATCATCGAGCTTCAGCTTTTTCTCCTCGACCAATTGCATGATAGTAGTACTAATGAATGTCTTAGACACAGATGCCAGCCAATAAATACCATCAGATGGAATGTCTATCCGTAAGGTAGTATCGGAATAAACAGGGTTATAGCCATATGAATGCGAAAATACAATGTGGTTATCTTTAATGACTACAGCCGAAACACCTACTGCCTTGAATTTATCCATTACATTGAGGACATCCAGTTCTATACTTTTGTCATTATTCCCTTTACAAGAAAGGCACAACAGACATAAAATAAAAAATACAAATATCTTCTCCCTAGTCACTTTACAACACTTTCAAAAATTCCAGTAAGTTGGTTTGCAATAACTTCTGGTGAAAAACTATTTATACATTTTTCAGCAATTAACTTCCTGTCATATTTACTATAGTTTTCAAACATATGGCACATGGCCTCAGCTAATGCGTCCTCATTTCCAACTTCAACAAGGATACCATTTGTGGCATCAACGAATTCTTCTGGACCTCCGCATTTTGTAGCTATGGCTGGTAGACCTTGAGACAAGGCTTCGATACATGCAACCCCAAATGTCTCAGCTTTTGATGATAAAATGAAAGCATGACTTTTTGCCAGGATTGTGATAATCTCTTCCTTGCTTTTCCGACCTACCAACAAAACACTATCTTGCAAATATGCACGTCGTATCTGGCTTTTCAGATTGTCATGTTCCTGACCAGCACCCACAATGACAACCTTGCATCCAGACTGAGAAAGCCCCGATTGTCTGAAAGCCTCAACAAGTATATCGTAGCACTTTATTGGAACTAGGCTTCCTACTGCAACAAAAGTAAAGTTAGCATTGAGGGAATGTTCTGGTATAGGAGCTGATACGAATTCCTGGCCAAGCATGTCATGGACCACTGTGGATTCCTTGTCGAAATGTCTCTTAATGTGAGAACGTAATGATTCAGACACAGCAAGGATTTTGTCAGCATTACCGTAGGCTGTTTCTCCCCAGAAACGTTGCAATGGTGATAGCTTGCTCTTTGTCAGTTCGCTCCAATGCTCAATACCAACAAGTGGTATACCGTATTTCTCTTTCAGTTCAGCTCCATAAAAGATATTATATAGGTAGTGCGCATAAATCACATCAGGCTTACCACATCGTTCATTCACCTCCCTGTACACACGGTCATACATCCAAGAAACCAACATATTTCGTAACCTTTTACTAATCTGATTGACAGGTTTCATTGGAGCCAGAAAATAGCCAAACACTTCAATACCATCATCGTTCCTATAAGTAAGACCTAATTTCCTCCAATAAGTTCTGAATCTTCTGTCAACATACATGATGCATACTTCATGACCGAGGTTCTTTAAAGCCACAGCCTGATCCTTTTCAAAGCATCCCCATTGTGGGTCATGCTTATTAGGATATCCGTTTGCTATTACAACTATCTTCATTCTACTCTTATTTATTCAAGTTTCGCATTTGCTCTGGCTTCTTGTAGTTAAGAAGTTAAGAAGTTATCGCTTCACTCGCCCTACGGGCTGTAGTTAAGCCGTTACTCTTGCGGCTGATTTTACACTCTTCGACATTTGGCTTAACTTCTTTAACTACTGACTACTTAACTACTTCAGAAAGTTGTGTTATTTATTTATTCCTTTATTAACCATTTGTCTTTGGATGCTTGCACAACACCCCAAAACATAACTAAATACAAGAAATAACTAACATAAAGAACCAGCTGGCTAACACATGCCATGACAATAAAGATGCATATGGACAGGGTATATGGTATAAAATATACTGTATTATTTCGATAATGGAACAAGAACTGTTTAATGACATATACCCAAAGGCCTAAATAAATTAAAAGGGCGACTATACCATAGTCATAGATAATCTCCAAAAAATCATTATGTGCAGAGATTTGCAATGGCGAATGACGGAGAACGGCATTATGTCCATGTCCAAAAATGAGTTGAATATCGCTTGAATTAGCAATCATATCTAATGTAACGTCATAAATAGCTTCACGACCATTGCTTATATCGTCTTTTTCATAGTTAACAGTTCTGGAACTCAAACCGCCAGCCGTGATTTTATCAACAACTTCAATAGAACCATATGCTACACCAAATAGTATTACTGAAATCGCTATTGCCAAGCTTTTCTTTCCTTTGCTAAATAAATCTTTAAAAATATAAATAGCCCAAAACAGTATGATTGCAAGCATCATAGAACGTTTCATTGACAGCAAGGCTAAGAATGAAGTTAATAATAAAATCCTGAATCTCCATTTAGAATTACAATGTAATAGAATCATGGGAACAGGCAATATGAGAAAATATATCATATTTGATTGACTTTCGAACTGTTTCATGTGCATACTTTGATAAAAAACATACGCACCAACAATAATAAGCCAATAAAAGACTTTTCTTAGGCTCTTTATCATACTGAAATCCCATCTGACAATCAAATATGCAGATTCAAAGAAAAGAGGCCATGCCAATACTTTAGGATAATGACCGATGGATGCATTATTAATCACAAGACATACTAATGCAATGAGTTCCCATCCAAAGCACAACTCATGAATCCATCTATCATGAATCATTTTCTTATTTGCAAATATAATCAAGTATGCAGATAGGATTTCAACAAATACCAAAGATGTGTATAATATAAAATCCTTACCCTCTCCCATAGTGTTATCACCTAACCAAAAGAGAGCCGTCCTCCAGAAGAAAATCAGAAGGACAAAGATATAAAGATGATAGAAATCAGAATTCTTCATTTAGTCAAGGCTCTAGCACATGCCCAAAACATTGGTATTATAATGCTCTGGATAAATAATCCTTAGATTGTTCTATAATTGATTTTAAAAGAGTTTTTGTTTTTTCATAGTCTATCTCTGATGCAGATAGTCCATCTCGCTGTGAATGTATATAGCGGTCAGCAATGCCAACACTCTCTAACAATGAGACGACACGATTAGCCTTACCTTCCATGCCCACTGCGTAAAACTGTTTCTCATATATTATGGAGAATGCTACGCCGTGAAATGAGTTGCTCACCACATATTCGGCATCTTTTAGCAATCCAAGGAACTCTCCGATGGAGGCATTATTTATCAAATGAGATTTGCCACTAAAAACAGATGTCTTCTTGGTAATTTCATAAATTGGCAAGCCATATTTACAACTAAGCTGTCTTACGAATAATGTGCTTTCTGGAGTGTTAAGGAGGTTATAGAACAGAATGTATTTCCCCTTTTTACATTGCGGGATAACTAGTTTGTCCCAATCCTGCCTTGATAGCAGGAAAACAGGATCAGCTACCTGAATAGAACTAACATTGAGTTTCGTCAGATAGTCTTGCAAGTCTTTCTCTCGGACGGAAATTCTGTAGAAATTGGACATCTTTGTCCTTATATAACTATCATCTTGGGCATCAGTGTCAATCTTACCCATACTGCCTGCATAGACAATTTTCTTGTCAGCACGTACATTGTCACTACCAAAATACCAGTCATCAAATCCGACTCCATCCAAATTCTGTTTGCGCCATATTTGATCGCTGCCATAAATCACTGCATCATAATTCTCTTCTGTAACAAGGCTACGGTCTGTATATCGAGGATAAAATGACAAGCCTAAATATTTATGCATAAACTCTTGCATAGTGCGTTTCCGATTATATAGGATATATCCCATCAGCAAAAGTCTGCTTAATTTAACAATTTTACTTTTCAGAGGGCTACGCCAGAAGGCCTTCAACGAAAAGACTTTAAAATAATCAATGTGATACTGAGGCCAATAGTCAACGAACGCAACCTTATGTCCCAGACTCTCCAAGAATGTCTTGGTTGCGTATGCCTGAAGCAAAGCTCCGTAGTTCTCCGCCCTATGATATGTTAGTATGCCTATCTTCATTTCTCAAAGCCATCAAAACTTTTCTTCTATTTCAAGTACAGCATCGTCAAACACTTTACCGATAAATTCTTTGTATTTCGCAAACATTTGTTCACTTCCTTCGTCTCGCCATATAAATGTGTTGACATTCCTGTCTGAGACGTATGGTGCGAGTTCCTTATAACCATATAGCGACAGTAGCATATTCTTCTGTGCACGGCGCTTAGGAATGAACCTCATGCTACCAACGATATTCTGAACCATTACGGTAACGATATTCCTTAGGTTCTTTTTCATCTTTCTGCTTGCGAACACGCTACCAAGATTCCGTCCTTTATTTTCCTGTTTTGTGCGGCGGTAGTTCATGGCTGAATCGGCCTTCTTCTTCTCATCTTCTATATTCTCAGCCTGCGTAACTTTCAGTCTGACAGTTAGCACCACTCCCGTCTTCTCCTTGCGTTTAAGCACAGAGCTGCGGTGGGAATAACGGAAGTCTTCTGCCCGCCAAGTCTCTATACTGCCATCGGGAAGCAATACATCAGCAGAAATAAGCATTGAGGACAAAGAACATCCAAAACAACTGGCATTATTGACGATTGCTGATGCCACTGTACCTGGGAGTCCCACAAGTCCATAGAAACCTGCATATCCTTCTGCTAACATATCCTTTGACAGTTTCATAACATTACATCCACAGTCGCATGTCAGTATGTCGCCTTCAACTTTATACCCATTAACTTTGACTGTTGAAACCACTACTTCAGGATTATATGTAGAATGGAAGAATATATTCGAGGTCTGTCCAACAAGATCAAAAACGACTCCGTGGGTAAATAAGTACCGGCAAATCTCCTCTAATTGACCAGCTGATGTTGGCGAAATCCATAAAGCAACAGTTCCGCCAACCTTTATCCAACTCTTGCTGGTTAATGAAATGTTTTCCTCAAAAGGAATATTTCTCTCTGTTAAAAAATCAAGAGTCATTCTATCGGTAAAGAGTAATCTAATATATGATCATTATCATAATCCCTCATGACGTTTCTTGAAAGAACATGAATAGGGGATCCTCCATGAACACAGTAGGATTCATATTGTCCGCCACGAGTGACCATAGAGCGTGCACCAAAGATGCAGCGTTCAGGTGTCGTGACACTATGCATAACGTAGCATTGAGTACCAAACCAATTATAGTCTCCGATGATAATAGGTCCAAAAGTTTTTTTGAAGCGCTTTTTATCCATGTCGTAAAGCGGATGAAAATTGGTGTCCATGATTATACATCCCCATCCAACACTAGCATAATTGCCAAACGTTATAAGACAATTACAAACGAGTTTCGTGCCTGAATTCATGTTAAAATCATCGCCAAAAGTTAGAGTTGCCTGCTTTCCAACAATAATATAACAGTCGTTAGGAATCTTACAGCTTCCTTTGAAAATGACTTTTCCATGATTACGCCAAGTGATACCTGTCCTTGGATAGGTTGCTGCACGAGGAAAACCTAAACGAATCATACCACGTCGAACATGATCGCTGTCTATTTGAACTTTCCCTTTTAAAGCAAGGAAATGAGCGTGATAAACAAAGACTGGAAGTTTCAGAGCTTGCTTGAATGGAAAGTATTTAAAATTGAAAACAAGTGTGAGGTACATTAGCCTCAGTAAACGGAAAAGAATCATGGATGACCTTGTTTATTAGATGTACAAATACTATTTTATCTTTAATTTCTTCTCCACAAAACGAATTATAAATTTCCTGTCACCTCTATCGATAATAGATGCATACAAAATAGTCATTATTATCCATAAGAGTATAGAAACCAAAGCGAATGACATTAAGCTATCTACTTGATCAAAGACGGTATATTTTACGCCTAACATTAGGACAACACTTATAACTGTCAATTTGGCAATAAGAACTGAATACTGTATAAAGGGGAATCCCATCAGCCCCTTCAATAACCAAGCCCTAACGAACATTGACAAGTAAGATATGACTATTGATATAAACATCGTTGCTGTAGGTTCGCATCCCAACCTCAAAGCTACATAAGAGATGGGAAGATTAGCCCAAATGAGTAAAGAAATAATCAGCATATATTTCCGTATCTTACCTGTAGCTAAAGCAGCAGAAATCAATGGGCCATCTGTTGCATCAATCAAACCGTTTATAAGTGCTAATTGGGTAAAAAGCACTGCATAATCTGGCACTTCCTTCAACCATAGTCCCAGAATAAAACCAGTATCAGCCAGAAGGGGATATATGACAACAGAAACAAGAAAAACACATATAATCGTGCTACGCATAAGAAGTCTGAACATCTCCTCCATCTCTTGTTTTGCGTATGCTTTATAAACTTGGGGCTTAATTGCTGTAAAAAAGTTTGAAGAAAGAAGCATAATATGTGTCATCACCTGGAATGCGATAGCTCGCGCAGCATTTACAACAGGATTAAAGAACATATTCAACAATATGTTGATTCCTTGACTACGACAAGTAGTTGAAAACGTGCCCATGAAATGCCATCCTGAGAATCCAAAGAGTTCTTTCACTTCTACCGTATTCCAATACCAATAATATTTGCTCTCAGGGTAGTTACGCCAACAATATATGACATATGATACCGACGTTGCGAAAGAGAGCAAAAGAACTAAGATCCCATAGACTATCAATTTGTCATAAGGCATAGGAAGCAATATAAATACGATAGCAAGACGTCCTAATGCCTCGGCAACACCTATGTAAGCGAATATATTCATCCGCTCATGTGCAATAACTAAAGCCATATAAGGCACTGACACAATATGAAAAAGGAAAGATATGATAGAAAGTTGATATACGACGTTGGCCGCAAGCATTCGTTCTTGAGGTATAGTCATTTGTGTATTGACAAACCATAGCCCCACAGTTTCCAAGAGAAAAGTAATAAGTAACCCAAGAATGAGAAAAGAAGTGATATTCAAACAGAACCACTTGTTAAGACGCTCTTTGTCGCCGTGCGCCAACTCTATGGAGAAATAACGTTGTGAAGAGGTTGACAATGTACGGTTCATAAAAGCGAACATCGTCACCACTCCACCTACTACATTATATATACCATAGTCCACAACACCGAGGATATCCAATATCGCCCTGACAGTATAAAGGCTGATGCCCATTACAAAGAGCATCCTCAGATATAAATAAAAAGTATTCTTTGCAATTCGTTTGTTATTGACTGACGACATGGCAAAACTTAAGTTTAGGCTTCGTTTTCGACCTTTTCAAGGAAGTATGGCCGCGTTCTTCACAATACACTAATTCGTTATGATCTTTTGGGTTTTACTATCACTCCTATGAAGAATGTTTAAGCCCTTCTGAAGATGGTTTATTCTACGGCCTAGCATATCATAGACAAGAGTTCCTGGTAAAATATTAATTAAGAAGATATTATCAGTTGACTCTTTGAAACCTAAAATTTTTCCAAATCCATTCCATGGAGAGGATGTCTTATAGGCAACAACGGAGTTATCCTCAACGAGGAGCAATCCTGTATCAATCTGTGTATTCTCGAAAGCATCCGTTGCTGACACTGGAACACTCTCTGCACAGCAGTTGACAATGATAGAAGCTTCATTGCTTCTTGTGTGAGCATATGATGTGTTACCAACATCCGCAAACGCCTGATGACCAATTGCGTTCACATCCTTACCGATATTAATAACTATAAGGTTGATGCAGCCGCTAAAGGCATTGTCGCCAATTGTCTTAATACCGTTATCAATGGTAACAGACGTGATTTTGGTATTGTCCTTGAAGGCATTCTCTCCAATTGCTGTCACTTGATAAATACGGCCATTAATCTCGACAACACCTGATATTTCTAAGCTTCCTGTCTGATTACTTCCCTTGATGGTTACAGTTCTCTCACCTGTTATATCGTAAGTGTCATCACCTACTCTATATTCAATCTGAGTAAATGATCCTGTTACTGTTACATCGCGTGCTGGCATAGTCTTAGGAATATCGCTCCAACCGGAGAAGGTATATCCTTCCTTCGACGGCTCTGTCGCAGGAGTAATAGCTGTGCCATATTCGATGTCGTAAGTCTTGTACGCTTCACCATCAACAATATAGGTCAGCTTATAAATATTAATTGAGAACGTACCAGTTACTGTTACATCCATTGGCGGCATTGTATTTGGTATCTCAGACCAACCAGAGAATGAATAACCCTCTTTCTTTGGGGCTGCTTCAGGAGTTATCTTTGAACCATAAGCTACATCCATAGACTTATAAACCTCTTCATTAATTTTATAGATTAATTTGTACGTATATGACTCTGGATTCTGACACTCATACATATTAAACCATTCTACTAATTCTTTATATGCTTCAACTATTTGAACGGTTTCTCCATATTTTGTGGAAAATGTTACTTGAGGAGCTTTTACATCTGTATCAACCGCATGATGACCACCTAACCCAGAAGGGATTGTACGCAAAAAACAAGGAGAATCTGTTTTCCTACACATCTCAACATACCATTTTGAAATTTCATAAGGAACGGCTCTATCATCCAATGCATGAAATATTATCATTGGACAAGTTTGTCTTTTCTTAGTGTTGCTTATGATATTTTCAACTTCTATATTCTCATTTGCTTTCAAATATGGTTTGCTAAAGAATGCTTTTGCAATTTTATTTGCGTCTATGTCTGTCTGCATAATAAAGGGGTCAATATCTGCAAACACGTTCGCATGAGACTTCAAATAATTAATAATATCTTGATTACTTGACTCCACCTCGTACAAACGTGTTTTCTCTGCTACATTTGAGCAATCGACATTCAAGCCTAATCTGTCAGTCCAGTATTGCAGACTACCACCTCTTGTATATCTAAGCGATTCGATGATTGATATAGATGGAGATAATCCTGCTGATGTTATTATAGGAATTGGCTGGGTCTGAGTCATATATGTTGTAACAATGCCGCCATTAGATTTACCAAACATGAAACATCCGTCGTCCTTCAGATTGAAATTCTTCATTAGAAATTCATACATACTGCAATAGCAGGATATTGACATCAAGTTATGTCTGGCATCACTGATCGGTGGTGCAAGTTCTCCGATAGAATATTTGTCGCTCATGCCGCAACAATCACATACAGCATATCCATTTTTTGCCACAAATTCTAATAAGTCCTTGTAACTTCCTGAACTTTTCCATGAAAAGCCTCCTGTACCATGTGCGAATATCACTAATCTAACAGGATCTCCTGTATTACTATAGTTTGGCGGCAATATAATCATTCCATTATCAAAATGACGTTCATTTTCGTTAATAGATGGTTCTGTACTCCCTATATTATCAAATACTTCATAACTGAATGTAAGCCTTGACAATGATGAATATGTATTCTTTGTGTCAGGAAGTCCTTTAGTTACATAAGTTATGTTTAGTGGTTTTGTTCCAATATATTTGTGATCGTTTTCCAGTTTAATCTTTATCCATACAGTTCCCTCTAACAACTTATATTGCGTTGTAGTTCCAATGAATTTGAAATCTTCTGTATAACAGTAAAACTTAATGTTTTCTCCTTGTTCTATACTATCAACAGTTTTAATCTCTAATGCATTCAAAAAAACGGGGGTATTCAAATATTTTAGATATTCTTCCCTGCTAGTTGTAATTCTTTTAACGTTGCCATTGTTATATAGATCACCACCTTGCAAGACAATAGTTCTACTGATTTCCTTACAGTCTCCGTTAACAGTAAAATTTCCTGTTACTGTCACATCATTTGCTGGCATTGTTTCAGGAATGTCACTCCAACCAGAGAATGAATAACCCTCTTTCTCTGGGACTGACTCTGGAATAATATCCATACCATAAGGAACATCTGCAGACTTATATACTTCCCCATCTAACTCATAAACCAATTTAAAAATGGAATCTTCAGGATTCTGACAATGATACATGTCCTTTGTCGCCAAATAGGCTGCCACCTGAGCGATGAGGGCATTCTCATCCGTTACATTAACTGATGGATACTTCGACTCTTTGTCAGATACATCTATACGGGCAGAATTGCCTACTGCCGAAATACCACAACGCGGTGCAATGAGCGATTCATAATAGCAACAGGCTGCCGTGTATTCCGCCAAGCCGTATCCGCAATGAGTCCCGTCACTTGTCAAATCATATTCATTGTTAAGCGAACTCAATCTCAAATTCTGAATGGCAGTTCCGTATGGAATAACGAAATCTACGTCATAATCTTCACAGAAAGACTTGGCAGAATTGGCTATTAACTGCCATCTATCATAAGAAGACTGCTCTGTGTTTCTCTCGTACCCGCTCCAATAACTATGTACAAGGAGAAAACCAAGTTCTGCATTCGGTTGATGCTCCTTGATGACAGAAATCAACTCATCCAAATAACCAGCAGAACTATTGCTGTTCCATTTTGAATAATAAGGTGCATACCTACTATACTGATGAATAATGATCAAATCCCATTTCTCATTGGTTAAAACATCTCTAAACAACCTGCCATCCCCAGCTTCTCCTTTACCAGTTTGCACATTGGCAGACAGCCCACCTACAACCTTTGTAATTGAATAAGTCTTTGTAGTGTCCTTATCATTATAAATATCAACCCAGTTCTTGAAAGAAGCTCCACTACGATAGCATTGATACAGACACATGGTACTGAGGTCTGTCTTACTTGCCGTTGTAATGAGGGGCAGAAGACGAGTCGCCCCAGTAGTATAGCTATTCCCGATATCAAGAACCCTCAGCTCCGCCTTCTTCAATACCGCATTCTCAGCAGTTACAGGCAAACTTAACAGGATGCTGACAATAAAGCAATATAAATATCTCATTGTCTTGTCATATTTCTGTCTATTGACCTACTTCTTTGCTACCGGATAATAACCGCAGCTTCAATATCTCGTATAGTCAGGCCAAATTATCAGCAGACCCTATTTATTTATTCAAGTTTCGCATTTGCTCAACATCCTTGTAGTTAAGAAGTTAAGAAGTTATCGCTTCACTCGCCCTACGGACTGTAGTTAAGCCGTTACTCTTGCGGCTGATTTTACACTCTTCGACATTTGGCTTAACTTCTTTAACTACTGACTACTTAACTACTTCAGAAAGTTGTGTTATTTATTTTTCCCCCCAAAAAACATCACTAACATCACTTTTTGGTCTAAAACGCTGCAAATAAGCGGGTTGTGTGGTGATGTTTAGGGTGATGTTTTGGTGATGTTTTGGACAAATTGGTGATGTTTTGAAATAGTTGGTGACGTTTTTGTGAGGTTATAATGTTGTGAGAGCAACAATAGGTGCAGAGGCAGTTCCCGCCAGTGGGACAGGTTCTTCCCACAAG
>Ga0247610_10002214_pt1 | contig 22806 bp, 28 predicted proteins | sample 174DNAGHGhighgp2_FD_193483 | JGI IMG/M metagenome (GOLD analysis project Ga0247610, IMG submission 193483) | Sheep rumen microbial communities from Palmerston North, Manawatu-Wanganui, New Zealand - 1742 DNA GHGhigh gp2 | ecosystem: Host-associated > Mammals > Digestive system > Stomach > Rumen...
TCTAGATTTATTTAAAGAGGTTTATGAAAAAGCTATGAAGGATAATTATTCATCTACAGATGATGTTTCACTAATAGAGAAATATCATCCTGAGATTAAAATTCAAACAGTTTGTGATGAATCCTTGAAGGTTACTACTCCAATTGATTATGAGGTTGCACTTGCACTTTGGAGGAAGGAACAATGATTCGTATAGGACATGCTTGGGATACTCATAAGCTTGTAGATAATAGGAAACTATATCTAGGTGGAGTTGAAGTTAATTATGAGAAGGGCCTTTTGGGTCATTCAGATGCAGATGTTGTATTACATGCTGTTGCTGAGGCATTGCTTGGAAGCCTTGCCCTTGGCGATTTAGGCTATTTTTATCCAGATAATTCTTTAGATACATTAAATATGGATTCTAAGATTATTTTAAGTGAATGCTACCAAAGAGTTTTAAATTTAGGCTATCATTTAAATAATTTAGATTTAACTATTTATTCAGAATTTGTTAAAATTTCTCCAATTAGAAATCAAATTAGAAAATCCATTTCAAAGATTTTGAATATTTCAGTTGATTGTGTTAGTGTAAAGGCAACTACATGGGAGCGTATGGGCTTTATTGGTGAAGGTAAGGCTATTGCATGCGAATGTGTAGTTTTAGTAGAGAATTAGGCTATGATTAAGGTATTATTTGTCTGCCATGGCAATATTTGTAGAAGCCCTATGGCAGAATTTCTTTTTAAAGATATTGTAAAGAAAAAAGGATTAGAAAAAGAATTCTATATTGACTCAAAGGCTACATCAAGAGAAGAGATTGGAAATGGTGTCCATTATGGTACTAAAAAGATATTAAATTCCTTGGGTATTGATTGTAGTAAAAAAAGAGCAAGTCAAATGACAAAGAGTGATTATGATTTGTATGATTATATAATTTTAATGGATCATAATAATCTTTATAATATAAAAAGAATTATCAATTCTGACCCTTTAGGTAAGGTTCATTTATTATTAGATTATACGGATATGCCAAGGGATATTTCAGATCCTTGGTATACAGGAGATTTTAATAAAACCTATTCGGATATTATTTATGGATTAAATGGTTTTTTAAAGTATTTATTGAAAGATTAAACTTTTATTTTTAAAGGCCTTATTATATAATGGAAAAGGTGAATTATTATGGTATTTAAATGTGCTAAAGGAATGTTTTGGCTAAAGAAAAATGTAAAGGATGCGTTTAACCTAGATGCTTTTGTTGAAAAGTATTTAGAAGAATGCTTCGATAAGGATTTATATATCGTTGGAGATATCTCCTCAGAAATCTTAAGACTAAGAGGCTTTAACTCTGATCCTAAGAGTGATAGCTATTTTGGCTTTATTGAAGATTATATTGAAATCTCTTGTGCATTTGGTTGCCCATATTACATTTTAAAAAGAATTAAAACTGAAGAAGAATATCATAAGCTTGAGTCAAAAGAGGTAGATACATCAGATGATCGTATTACAATTACTCCAATGGAAAAAGAAAACTTTGATAAGGAATCCCTTGTTTTAAAAACAAGTCAGAAGGGCAAACCAAATATTGTCATTGACCCAAGAAAGATTAATCAAATTCCTCAAGGGGAATTACCATCTGATTTAAAGGATGATACAGATTCATCTAAGGATTCAAAGAAGAAGGATGGTAAGCCTGTTGAGAATGTAGTTGTTCAAACTTTTGTATCTTCATCTGAGGATTTTGATCCTTCTAAGAAACCTGACTTTAGAAAGCAAAACAATAAGAATAAGAAGCCAGATAATAGAAATAAGGATAAGAATAATCGTAATCAAGGATATAGGGATAAGCCAAATAATAAAAACTTTAATAAGAATAAAAAGGATATGAATCATGGAAACAAATGAGAGAAATAATGAAGAAATTTTAAAGGAAATAATGAAAGTCCTAGATAAGATTCGTCCATATTTAAATTCTGAGGGTGGAGACTTAGAATTTGTTAAATTTGAAGATGGAATTGTCTATGTTAAAATGATGGGCGCTTGCCAGGATTGTGGAGCTTTAGATTCAACTTTAACTGATGGTATTGAGGCATTATTAATGGAATATGTACCTGAGGTTATTGGTGTAAAAAACTTAGTTGATTAATTTTTTTGTAAAGGAGTTTGAACTCCTTTATTTTTTTACTATTTTTTGATATAATTGGTATGGATTTTAGGAGGAATATTTAAATGGAAAAGAAATTAGTATTAGATATCTCTAAAACAAAGGGCTTTTATGAGGAAGCTTTATACGAAGAGGTTAAGAAGGATGTATTAAACGCAGTTAAGGTTTTAAAAGCTAAAACTGGTGCTGGTAATGATTTTTTAGGATGGTTAGATTTACCATTAGATTATGATAAAGAGGAATTTGCAAGAATCAAGGCTGCAGCTAAGAAGATTCAAGCTCAATCTGATGTTTTAGTTGCTATTGGTATTGGTGGTTCATACCTTGGTGCTAAATCAGCAATTGAAATGCTAAAGAAGTATTTCAATCAAAAGGGCTGTGAGGTTATCTTTGTAGGTAATCAAATTTCTTCAACTTACGCTGCTGAGCTATTAGATTATTTAAAGGATAAGGAATTCTCTATCAATGTAATTTCAAAGTCTGGTACAACTACAGAACCAGCTATCGCATTTAGAGTATTCAAGGATTACTGTGAAAAGAGATATGGCAAGGCTGGAGCAAAGGAAAGAATCTTTGCTACAACTGATAAGAAGAAGGGTGCATTAAAGAGTTTAGCTGATGCTGAAGGATATGAGGAATTCGTTGTACCTGATAATGTAGGTGGTCGTTTCTCTGTTTTAACTGCAGTTGGTCTATTACCTATCGCTTGTGCTGGTATTGACATTGACCAAATGATGCAAGGTGCAAAGGATGCATATAACGATTACCAAGTTGAAGATATTGAAAAGAATGATGCATTAAAGTATGCATTAGCTAGAAATGTTTTATATCGTTCTGGTAAGAAAATTGAAATGCTTGTTAACTATGAACCAAGATTAAATTACTTCGCTGAGTGGTGGAAGCAATTATATGGTGAGAGTGAAGGTAAGGATCACAAGGGTATTTGGATTACTTCAGCATCATTCTCAACTGATCTACATTCTTTAGGTCAAATGATTCAAGATGGCGAAAGAACATTATTCGAGACAGTTATTAATGTAGATAAGCCAGAAGAAGAATTAGTAATCAATGCTACAGATGATAATCTTGATGGATTAAACTTCTTAGCTGGTAAGACTATGGATTATGTTAATAAGATGGCAATGGAGGGTACTTTAATTGCCCATGTTGATGGTGGTGTACCTAACATTCGTGTAACAATCCCTAGTGTTTCTGCTTACACTTATGGTTATATGGTTTACTTCTTCGAATTTGCTTGTGGTGTTTCTGGTTACACATTAGGTGTTAATCCATTCAACCAACCAGGTGTAGAAGCATATAAGAAGAATATGTTCGCATTACTTGGTAAACCAGGCTATGAAGAGATGAAGGCAGCTTTAGAGGCTAAATTAGGTAAGTAATAATTTAAGGATGGCGTGGCCATCCTTTTCTTAAATAAGAGGTTTTTATGGATAATTTTAAAAGAATAGCAAAATTTGAAAAGGTATCCTTAGAGCAATATTTAAAATCTATTGATTTAGATACAGATAAAGCTAAAGAGGTTTATCAAGGTATTTTATTACCTAAAAGAGCAACTAAAGGTAGTGCTGGATATGATTTTTTTGCTCCATTTGATATTGATTTAAAGCCAGGCGAAACAGTTAAGATTCCAACTGGTATTCGTGTATCAATGGAAGAAAACTATGTATTAAAGCTATATCCAAGAAGTGGACTTGGCTTTAAATATCGTTTACAACTAAATAATACTGTAGGTATTATTGATTCTGATTATTATTATTCAGATAATGAGGGGCATATATTTGCTAAAATCACCAATGATTCTAATGAGGGTAAGGTATTACATATCAATAAGAATGAAGGCTTTATGCAAGGAATCTTTGTTGAATATGGAATTACTATTGATGATGATACTACAAGCATTAGAAATGGTGGCTTTGGTTCTACAACTAAAAAATAAAATAAGATAAAACGCATTCTTTTTGAAAAATAATGCGTTTTTTATCGTGCTTATTGTATTTTTAAAGAAACTCGCATATAATATTGTCTAGAAACAAGGAGGTAAACTTATGGGATTTGTGAATTGGGTTGATGGACAAACCACATTAGTTAAGATCTTACTTTTCTTCCCTATTTGGGGATGGGTTTTTGGTTTCTTATATAGACTATTCAAGTTTATTGCAGATACTAATAAAGTAATTAACTTAGTTGGTGCTATCTTATTCCTATTAGGACCTATTGGTTTCGTTTTAGAAATTATTGATTTCATTTTCATTTTCTTAAACGGAAAGCCTACATTCATTGTAGAATAATTTAATTATGGTGGAACTAAAAAGAATGAAACTTGTTTTCATTCTTTTGTTCTTATTAAGGATATTAATAATTATAAAAACACAAAAAAGAAGAGAAATGTCAATCTAAGTCATTTCTCATTTTATTTAGTTTTGATTTGTAGTATAATTAATATGAGAGAGGAGAATATACATATGGATAAGTGGTTTAACAATTTGCCTCGTCTAATACAAATTATTTTACTTTTCATCCCTGTTGTAAACTGGGTTATGGAAATTGGTGTAAGATGGGGCGCATTTGTTCATAAGGGCGGAATAATTCGTCTAATCATTGCCTTAGTTGTTACTATTGGTGGTGTATTTGTTGGTTGGTTAGATGCACTTTGGTGCTTATTATTCCACCATATGATTTTTGGTTAAGAGATAGAGAGACAAACAAAGTCTCTCTTTTTCTTTTATTAATTTTTTTATAAAAAGTGGTTGACATGTTTCATTTTTTTGATAGAATATAAGTAATCCTACTAAATAAGTAGGAATACAGTGGATTAGAAAGAAGGGATATTATGACTATAATGGATGGTCGATGTATGTGTAAGAATAATATTATGAACATAAGGATGAGTCATAATATGTGTGGCTCAAATAACAATTAAAATATTATTCTAAGAAAAGAAAGAGGAGAAATTATTATGAGCAGAAATTACAAATTCGAAACACTTCAATTACACGTAGGACAAGAACAACCAGATAGTGCAACAGGAGCTAGAGCAGTTCCAATCTATTTAACTTCATCTTATGTGTTTAACAATTCAGAACATGCAGAGACAAGATTTGGCTTAAAGGATGCAGGTAACATCTATGGTAGGTTAACAAACCCTACACAGGATGTATTTGAACAAAGAATCGCAAAATTAGAAGGCGGTGTTGCAGCACTAGCAGTAGCATCAGGTGCAGCAGCAATTACTTACACTATTTTAGCCTTAGCATTTGGTGGGGATCACGTAGTTAGTGCAAACAATGTATATGGTGGTACATATAACTTACTAGAGCATACATTAAAGAACTATGGTGTAGATACTACATTTGTAGATTCACAAGATCCAAACAATTTTGAAGCAGCTATTAAAGAAAATACTAAATTAATTTTTATTGAAACATTAGGTAATCCAAACAGTGATGTCATTGACATTGAAGCAATCGCTAAGGTTGCACACAAGCACAAGATTCCGCTTGTTATTGACAATACATTTGGTTCACCATATTTAATTAGACCAATTGAGTTTGGTGCAGATATTGTTGTACATTCTGCAACTAAGTTTATCGTAGGTCATGGTACAGCACTTGGTGGTGTAATTGTAGATTCCGGAAACTTTGATTATGAAGCATCGGGTAAATTCCCACAATTAGTTGAACCAAATGCATCATACCATGGTGTATCATTTACAAAGGCAGTAGGTAAGGCAGCATTTGTAACATATATTCGTGCAATTTTATTAAGGGATACAGGAGCATCAATCTCTCCAATCAATGCGTTTGTCGCATTACAAGGCTTAGAGACTTTATCTTTAAGAGTTGAAAGACATGTAGAGAATGCACTAAAGGTTGTTGAATTCTTGAATAATCATAAGAAAGTATCAAAGGTTCATCACCCATCTGTCTCTAATGATCCTAAGCAAAGGGAATTATATAAGAAGTACTTCCCTAATGGTGGAGGTTCAATCTTTACATTTGAAATTAATGGTAGTGAAGCAGATGCAAAGAAGTTTATTGATCATTTAGAGCTATTTAGTTTATTAGCTAATGTGGCTGACGTTAAATCATTAGTTATTCATCCAGCTTCAACTACACATGCAGAATTAAATGATGAGGAATTAAAGCAAGTAGGTATCTATAGAAATACAGTTCGTCTATCTATTGGTACTGAGCATATTGATGATATTATTAATGATTTAGATGAGGCTTTAAAGGCCATTTAATTGAAAAATTTCATAAACGTGATATAATTAATTCTAGTAATCAACTAGGAATGGGGGGATATAGTGATATCAACAAAAGGTAGATATGCATTAAGATTAATGGCTGATATCGCTGCATATTCTAATGGGGAAGTTGTCGCCCTAAAAGATATATCAAATAGACAAAATATTTCAGTAAAATATCTAGAACAAGTAGTTTCACTACTTACAAAAAGCGGATTATTAATCAGTGTAAGAGGAAACAACGGCGGTTATTTATTATCAAGAGAAGCTAAAGATTATACTGCAGGTGAAATACTTAAAGTAGCTGAAGGTACACTTGCACCTATTGCTTGTTTACAGTGTGATCCGATTAGATGTGATAGAGTGGAAAGATGTTCAACCATCGGATTTTGGGAAGGATATTATAAGGTTATTAACGATTATGTTAATGGCATTACATTAGAAGATTTAGCCAACGAAGAAAGAAAAAGAATTGGCAATGATTATAGTATATAAAAGGAGATTATCATGAGCAAAATTTATAAGTCAATTACAGAATTAGTAGGTCATACTCCATTAGTAGAGTTAACTAATTTCAACAAGAATAATAATTTAGGTGCAACTATTATTGCTAAAATTGAAGGATTAAACCCTGCTGGTTCAGTAAAGGATAGAGTTGCAAAATCTATTATTGAAGATTATGAGGCAAAGGGCGTTTTAAAGCCAGGTTCAACTATTATCGAACCAACTAGTGGTAATACTGGTATTGGTTTAGCAGCTATTTCAGCAGCAAAGGGATACCATTTAATTATCACATTACCTGATACAATGAGCCAAGAAAGAAGAAACTTAATCAAGGCTTATGGTGCTGAATTAGTATTAACTGATGGTACTAAGGGTATGAAGGGTGCAATTGCTAAGGCTGAAGAATTACATCAACAAATTCCAGATTCAATTATTGCTGGTCAATTCGTTAACCCCGCAAACCCTAAAGCACATAGAGAAAACACAGGTCCAGAGATTTGGAAAGATACTGATGGTAAGGTTGATATCTTCGTAGCTGGTGTTGGTACAGGTGGTACTGTATCTGGTGTTGGTGAATATCTAAAGAGCAAGAATCCAAATGTTAAGATTGTTGCAGTTGAGCCAGAGACATCTCCTGTATTATCAAAGGGTGTTGCAGGTCCACACAAGATTCAAGGTATTGGTGCAGGTTTCATACCTGAGACATTAAATACAAAAATTTATGATGAGGTTATTCCTGTAAAGAATGAGGATGCATTCGCAACAGGTGCTGAGGTTGTTAAGTCTGATGGTGTATTCGTTGGTATTTCTTCAGGTGCAGCATTATTTGCAGCAAAAGAATTAGCAAAGCGTCCTGAAAACAAGGGCAAGACTATTGTAGTATTATTACCAGATAATGGTGATAGATACTTATCAACTCCATTATTTAACTAATATATATTGGGCTCGAAAGAGCCCTTTTAATATTGCATAAACTTTTATCTTTTGGTAAAATAGTATTCCCTACTAAAAGAAAGATAAATGGTATTTATATATGATTAAGGTATATGCAATAAAAAGTATATTATCAAAAAGTGATGAGTCTGTAACCAAGGAGTCATTAAAACTTTTAAATGATTTAAAGGAATTAACAAGGGAAGAATTTGTATTAGTCGATTCTCCTAAGGATTTAAAAGGCTCTGGCCTTTCTTTAATCCTAGTTCAAACTGGTGGATCAGAAGGATTCTTTAAGAAGGATATCTATCCTGTATTTGAAGGCCCATATTACCTTTTAACTTACGGTTCTTCAAATTCTTTAGCAGCAAGCCTAGAAATACTTTCCTTTATTAAAAATAACGCTAAAAAAGGTGAGGTTTTACATGGTGATAATTCCTATGTCGCAAATCGTATTAAGGAATTATCTAAGGTAAGTAAAGAAGTAACATATCGTTTAGGTGTACTTGGTATCCCATCTGACTGGTTAATTTCATCTGAGGTAGATTACAAAAAATGTAAGGATATTTTTAATATTGAGCTTGTAGATGTTTTAGAAGATGAGATTATAGAAGCGATTAAAAAACATAATAGTAAGGCACCTTATAATACTTTTAAGGCTAAATATAAGGAAGAGGAATTAGATAAAGCCTATAATATCTATTTAGGTTTAAAAGATATTGTAACTAAATATCAACTAGATGGATTTACTCTACGTTGTTTTGATATTTTAGGGGCAGTACATTCAAGTTCCTGTTTGGCTTTAGCTTTGTTTAATGATGAAGGAATTACTGCAGCTTGTGAGGGTGATATTCCATCGATGATTACAATGTTTATTTTAAAAAAGCAGTTTAATTCATTATCCTTCCAGGCTAATCCAAATTGGATTGATCCAGTTAAAAATGAAATTACACTTGCTCACTGTACACTACCTCTAAAGATGACAAGAGACTATGTCTTTGACACTCACTTCGAGTCTGGTATTGGTGTTGGTATTCATGGTAACCTAGATTTAGGCGCAGTAACTATTGTAAAGATTTCTTCAAATCTTGAGTTATTCTATACTGAAGAGGGAGAAATTATTACCAATGAATATAGAAAGGACAGATGTAGAACTCAAATTGTTATTCATCTAAATGGCAGTGTGAATTATTTTTTAACCTCGTCACTTGGAAACCATCATTTAGTTATTTATGGTAATCGAAAAGAAGAGGTTAAGAATTATTTAAAATCCCTAGGTTTAAGAGAAGTAAAATAAAAAATAATTTTTTACTTGCAATAATAATTGAATATGGTATAATTTAAGGGCTGTTTATGACAGTAAGGCACATTACTCCGCTGGCAATTGGGATTTATTGGCTATGAGTTTTGTTTATAAGGAGAAACAATTATGGCAAACGCAAAGGGTCAAACTTTAATCAATGAGATTACAGCTGAATACCTAAAGGAACGTCCAAGCTTCCGTCCTGGTGATTCTGTAAAGGTATATGTTAAGATTGTCGAAGGTGATACTCATCGTATCCAGGTATTTGAAGGCTTAGTTATTAAGCGTCAAGGTGCTGGTATTTCTGAGACTTTCACTGTAAGAAAGATTTCTTACGGTATCGGTGTTGAACGTACATTCCCTCTTCATACACCATCTATTGACCATATCGAAGTGATTAGAAAAGGTAAAGTACGTCGTGCTAAGTTACATTACATCCGTACATTATCAGCTAAGGCAGCTCGTATTAAGGAACGTCGATAATCTAAGAAAAAGACATGGCAACATGTCTTTTTTGTTTGCAATTTCATAGGATAAATGTAACATCTTATCTCTATGTTATTGAACATGTAAAACATCCGTGTTATAATAACTATGTTATGGGGGTAACAAACTATGAAAGATGATGAAATTAAAGTAAAGATTGCCGAAGTGGCAAAACAGGAGTTTTTGGAATTGGGCTATGTTGATGCTTCAATGAGAAACATTTCAGCTAAGGCTGGATTAACAACTGGCTCACTTTATAACCGCTTCAAAGATAAGGCGGAATTATTTGAATACATTGTAGGTGGAAGTGCAAAGGAGGTATTAGATACCTTCCAGTCTTTTAACTCTGCATATAGTGTAGAAAGCTTAAAAGGAAAAGAAAATATCACGGATGAATATGAAACATCCGCTATGAAATTCTTAATTGATAAGATGTTTGATAATTATGATTCCTTTGACCTTGTCATCAATAAGGGAGTTGGCTCTCCTTATGAGAATTTCATGGAAAGATTAATCGCTATTGCAACAGAGAATACGAAAAACTTTGTATTAGCACATAAAACAAATATTGTTGATCCTGTTGTAGCAGAGGATTTAACACATTTATTGAATGTAGCATTATTTGATGCTATATCAGAAATCTTCCGTAAGCATTATACAAAGGAAGAAGCAGATTTTTATATGAAAAATATTTTCTGTTTCTACAATGCTGGTTGGAATAAAATTTTAGATAAGTAAGGACTAGTATGGAAAGAATTAAGCTTAGTGGTACAAACAAGGTAAATATCAAGGCGATAGCTGAAGTTGAACTAAATGGAGATTTTGATACCTATGAGAGGTTAATCCAAACACCTTGGGGCTTTGTACAAATTTTGATTTATGAAGAATATTATTTTAGAATTCAATCAGATTTATCTGTAACTGTAATCTATGAGGAAAAGAATGATATAACAGAAATAGAAATTATTTCTGCAGGTGGTAAGGATGGAATTCAAGGTATTTCCTTTGGAGCAGAAAAGCAGGCATTAACTCGTATGTCAAAAAGATTAATCAAAGAAGGCTTTGATGTTGTTGAGGGCGAGTATGCAGGTATGCAAAGAGATGAAAAGAAGAAACTAAAAAGTGAAAAACAAGCTGCTAAGCAAGCAAAGAGTGAAGACAAGTAATCCTTGTTTTCACTTTTTTTCACATTTTTGAATATTTTTATGAAAATTTTCAAAAAACGCTTACATTTATTGTGGTTGAAATATTGAAATTGACTTTTCACTATGATATAATTGACTTGCTATAATGTTTTAGAGGTGAGATCAAATGGCCAACACAACAATTTATGATGTAGCTGGAGCTGCAAAGGTTTCATTAGCAACGGTTAGCCGTGTTATGAATAACCCAGAAAAAGTTAATCCAGAAACAAGAGAGAAAGTTCTAAAAGTAATTAAAGAATTAGGATATCGCCCAAATGCTATTGCGAGAGGCCTTGCAAGTAGAAAAACAACTACTGTAGGTATTGTTATGGCAGATGTTTCTAGAGCTGCTTCCGCTCAATTATTAGGTGGTATCATTGATATCGCTAAGAAATATGATTATGCAATGAAGATTTTCTCTATGGGAGAAAATGATGATATAAAAGAGACTATTCGTGCAGTTGTTGCTGAACAGGTAGATGGTATTTTATTCTTAAATGATGAATTAGAGCCATCTCAAATGGAAATGTGTATGTCTTTAATTCAGGATGCACAAATTCCTACTGTTTTATGTAATGCAATGTATGATGAAAAAGATATTCCTGCAGTTGGTATTGATTATGAGAATGCTACATATGATATCACTAAGGAATTAATTGATAAGGGTAAGAAAGATATTTATCTTGCAACTACAGTAAGAAGATATTCAGTTAACTTCCACAAGGTTAAGGGCTACACTAAGGCTATGGAAGAGGCTGGATTACAGCCTTTAGTATTCCGTACTTCTGGTGATGTTTCAATTAACACACTTCATTTCAATGAGTTCATCAAGAACAACAAGATTGAGGCGTTAATTGCAGTTCGTGACTCAATTGCAGTAAGCTTTATGAATGTAATGATTAAAGCAGGCTACAATATTCCTGAAGATTGTGAAATCGTAGGCTTACAAAATACAAAATATGCAATTTTATCACGTCCTAACTTGACATGCGTGGATACTCCGGTGTATGATATAGGAGCTGTTTCTATGAGACTTCTAACAAAATTTATGAAGCATGAAGAAATAGTTGAATCCAAGGTATTATTACCTTATCGTATCGTAGAAAGAGAATCAACAAAGAAATAGCCTGATGAAGGAATAAAGTAATATGTTATCTTTAAATTATAGAGATTCTATGGTTGGTGGAAATAGAAATAGGATAATATATGAATTACACTCTGGAGGGTATTTGAAATGAGTGCCATATAGAAATATATGGAACTAAGGTGGTACCGCGATATTTTCGTCCTTAGATTTATTCTAAGGACTTTTTATTTTATTTAATGGAGGAGAAAATTATGGGAATTTATGAGGAATTAGTATGGAGAGGATTAATTAAGGATGTATCTGATCCATCAATTAAAGATAAGCTAAACAATGGAAGTATGACATTTTATATTGGTACAGATCCAACTGGAGATTCACTTCACATTGGACATTTTTCTAGTTTTTTAATTTCAAAAAGATTAAAGGATGCCGGACATCACCCAATTTTACTAGTTGGTGGTGGTACTGGTTTAATTGGAGATCCAAAGCCAGATGCAGAAAGACCAATGATTACTTATGAACAGGTAAATCATAATTTTGAGTGCCTAAAGGCACAGGCTGAAAAAATCTTTGGCTTTGAAGTTGTTAATAATAGAGATTGGTTAAAGGATATTAATGTCTTAGATTTCTTAAGAGATTATGGTAAATTCTTCAATGTTAATTACATGCTACAAAAGGATATTGTTGCTAGAAGATTAGATGAAGGTATTACATTTACTGAATTCTCTTATATGATTTTACAAGCATTAGATTTCTGGTATTTAAATAAGACTAAGAATGTTACCTTCCAGGTTGCAGGACAAGATCAATGGGGAAATATCACTGCTGGTATTGAGCTTGTAAGAAAGAAAGAGGGTAAAGAGGTATATGGATTTACTATGCCTTTATTAACTAAGTCTGATGGTACTAAATTTGGTAAGACAAACGGAAAGGCTATTTGGCTAGATGCTAAAAAGACTTCTCCATATGAGATGTACCAATTCTTCATCAATTCTGAGGATTCTAAGGTAATTGATTACTTAAAGTTCTTAACATTCCTATCTAAAGAAGAAATCGAAGAATTAGAAAAGAAGAATCTAGAGGCTCCACATCTAAGAGAGGCTCACAAGGCTTTAGCACGTGAGGTTATTACATTCTTACATGGTAAGGAGGCTTACGATGAGGCAGTTAAGATTAGTGAGGCACTATTCTCTGGTAATGTTAAAGATTTAACTGCAGAAGAAATTGAAATGGGGTTCAATGACTTCCCATCAATTGAGGGTAAGGAATATACTTTAGCTGAGGCATTAATTGATGCAGGCTTAGCTAAGTCAAAAAGAGAAGCAAGAGAATTCATTAGAAATGGTGCAGTTTTAGTTAATGGTGAAAAGGTAGTTGATGAGGCTGCCTTAGTATCAAAGGCAACTGCCATTGGTAATAAATTTATCGTCCTTAGAAGAGGAAAGAAACTATACGCTTTATTAAGATACTAGTAAAAGGCCAGTTGGCCTTTTTCTTTTAAAAAAGCGTTTAACTTTAATTCTTTTCTTGTTTTCCTTGTATTAAATTTAATAAAACTATATAATGAATTATGATAAATTTGAAATTTATACAAATTTATCAAATTTAATTTCTTATTTCGGGGGTATTGAAATGGAAAAAATTAAAATGTCAACTCCACTTGTTGAAATGGATGGAGATGAAATGACTCGTGTTTTATGGAAGATGATTAAGGATGAATTAATTTATCCTTTCGTTGACCTTAAAAGTGAGTATTATGATTTAGGTTTACCTAAAAGAGAGGAAACTAAAGATCAAATTACAATTGAATCAGCAAATGCTACCAAAAAATATGGTGTTGCGGTAAAGTGTGCAACAATTACACCAAATAAGCAAAGAGTAGAGGAGTATCATTTATCTGAAATGTGGAAAAGCCCAAATGGTACAATTCGTGCAATTTTAGATGGTACTGTATTTAGAGCACCGATTATCATTGATTCAATTAAACCTTTAGTAAAGAATTGGAAAAAGCCAATTACCATTGCAAGACATGCCTATGGTGATGTCTATAAGGGTACTGAATTTAGAATCACAGAACCAGGTAAGGCTGAATTATTATTTACATCAAATACAGGTAAGGTAGAAAGACAAACTATTTATGATTTTGAATGTGGTGGTGTGTTACAGGGATTATATAATAAGGATTCCTCTATTGAATCATTTGCACATTCATGTTTTAAATATGCTATTTCTACTAAGCAAGATTTATGGTTTTCTACTAAGGATACAATTTCTAAAAAGTATGACCAAACATTCAAATTAATGTTTGAAGATATTTATAATAAATATTACAAAGAGGAATTTGAAAAGCTAGGCATTACATATTTCTATACATTAATTGATGATGCAGTAGCTAGAGTTATTCGTAGTGAGGGGGGCTATATTTGGGCGTGCAAGAACTATGATGGTGATGTTATGTCTGATATGGTTTCAACTGCCTTTGGTTCTTTAGCTATGATGACTTCAGTTTTAGTTTCACCTGATGGAAAGTATGAGTATGAGGCTGCCCATGGTACAGTTACTAGACATTACTACAAATATCTAAAGGGTGAAGAAACATCTACAAACCCAATGGCAACTATCTATGCTTGGAGTGGTGCTTTAAGAAAAAGAGGAGAGCTTGATAGCTTACCTTTATTAGTAGATTTTGCAAATAAGCTAGAGGCATCTTGTATTGAGGTTTTAAATGATGGTATTATGACTAAGGATTTAGTAGGACTTGTAGATGATTCATCTAAAGTTAAGGCTGTTAATTCCTTAGAATTCATTCAAACTATCAGACAATATTTAGAGAAGAAGTATAATTAATAGAATGCCTTAGGGCATTCTTTTAACTTTTATATAAGAAAACGGTTATAATAATGATAAATATTATGCAAATAGGTGTTTTTTTCGAATTTCTTATGATATAATATGAAAAATCTTTTGTTTTTGGAGGAGATTAAAATGGGCAAGACTTTAACTTATAAAATACTAGATAATCACAAGGTGAGTGAAGATTTAGAAAATAATAAAATGAGTATTAAAATTGACCAAACATTAACCCAAGATGCAACTGGTACAATGGCATACCTTGAGTTTATTAGCTTTGGTATTGATAAGGTGAAAACAGATTTGTCTGTATCCTATGTTGATCATAACACATTACAAAATGGATTTATGAATGCAGATGACCACAAGTTCTTACAAACAGTGGCAGATAAATATGGTATTGTGTTTTCTAAAGCTGGAAATGGAATTTGTCACCAGGTAAATGTAGAAAAGTTTGCAGTACCTGGAAGAACTATTTTAGGTTCTGATTCACACACTCCAACCTCTTCAGGTGTGGGTGCACTAGCAATTGGTGCTGGTGGATTGGATGTAGCTTGTGCAATGGCTGGTATGCCATTTACAATTGTTAGACCAAAGGTAGTTGGTGTTAAGCTATTAAATAAGCTAAGAGATGGTGTATCTGCAAAGGATATTATTATCTATTTAATTGGTAAGATGACTGTTAAGGGTGGAGTTAACAAGGTAATTGAATACTATGGTGATGGTGTAAAAACATTATCTGTACCTGAACGTGCAACCATTTGTAATATGGGTGCAGAGCTAGGTGCAACATCATCTATTTTCCCATCTGATGAAATTACTAAGGCTTTCTTAGCCCTTCAAGGAAGAGAAAACGATTATAAAGAGCTAAAAAGAGATGAGGATGCAACATACGATGAGGATATCGTAATTGATTTAGCTAAGTTAGAACCAGTAGCGTCTTGTCCTAATTCTCCAGATAATGTTAAGAATATTAGTGAATTAAAGGATATTAAGGTAGATCAGGTATTAATTGGTTCTTGTACAAATTCAAGCTATTATGACTTTGTTAAGGTAGCATCTATTTTAAAAGGTAAAAGGGTTAATCCAAATGTTTCTTTAGGTATAGCACCTGGTTCTAAGCAAGTATTACAAATGATTACTAAAAATGGTATTTTAGATGTATTACTAGAAGCAGGAGCAAGAATTTTAGAAACTGCCTGTGGACCTTGTATTGGTATGGGACAATCTCCAGCTACTGATGCAGTATCTTTAAGAACTTTTAATAGAAACTTCTATGGTAGATCAGGTACAAACTCAGCGAAGGTATATTTAGTATCTCCTGAGGTTGCAGCACTATCTGCAGTTAATGGTTATATTTCATCACCACTTGGAATGAAGCTAGATAAATTCTCAATGGATGTAGTATATCCACAAAATGATTCCTTACTATATTATCCTGAAGGCAAGGCAGAGGTAGTAATGGGACCAAATATTAAACCAATTCCAAAGTTTGAACCAATTGGTTTTAACTTTGATGCAAAGTGTATGATATCCTTAGAGGATAACATTACAACTGATCACATTATGCCAGCAGGCGCTAAGGTACTACCTTACCGCTCTAACATTGAAAAGATCTCTGAATTTGTATTCTCTAATATTGATGAGGGATTTGCAAAAAGATGTCTAGATAATGGTAGTGGTGTAATTGTTGCAAAATCCAACTATGGTCAGGGTTCTAGCCGTGAGCATGCCGCAATTGCTCCAAGATACTTAGGTATTAAGGCAGTTATTGCTGCATCATTTGCAAGAATTCATAAGAAAAACCTAATCAATTTCGGTATTCTTCCAATTGAATTAGATATTGAAGCTGACTTACTAGATTCAATAACTGTTACTTGGAATAAGGATAAGATTAAGGTTATAAATAATACAAAGAATAAGGTATACGAAAGAGATTGTGATTTAACTGAAGAAGAGTATAAGTTAATTTCAGTTGGAGGACTTTTAAATACCTTCTAGGAGGGATATTATGAAAAATGATTATTTCTTATTAGAAAAATATCATGATATGCTAGATGATGGTGCGATTGATGCGTCATTATATGATAAATATGATGTTAAAAGAGGCTTAAGAAATAATAATGGTACAGGAGTATTAGTTGGCCTTACTAAGGTAGCTGAAGTATCTGGTTATTATGTTGAGAATGATGTTAAGCTTCCAAAGGAAGGTAACCTTTATTATCGTGGAATTGATATTAAAGAAGTAGCCAAGCTAGCAAATGGCGATTTTGGATATGAAAATACCTGCTTTTTACTACTTTTTGGTCATTACCCTAATGAGACTGAGTCTAAGATATTTAAACAGGTAATTCAGGACCAATATGAATTACCAGAGGGCTTCTTGGAAAATATCATTTTTAAGAATCCATCAAAGTCTTTGATGAATCATATTACAAGATGTATTCTATCTTTATATTCATTTGATGATAACCCAGATGATATTGAACCATTTGAACTAGTAAAAAAAGGAATATCTCTAATCGCAAAAATGCCTGCGATTATCTCATATTCCTTACAATCTAAAACTCATTATCTAGATCATGATTCATTACATATTCATTTCCCAAAGAAGGAATATTCATTTGCTGAGAATATTTTATATCTATCCAGAAATGATGGTAAATTTACTGATCTTGAAGCAAAGACACTAGATATGTGTTTGATGGTACACGCAGACCACGGTGGTGGTAACAACAGTGCCTTTGTTGGTACTGTAGTATCCTCAACACTTACAGATATCTATTCAATGATTGCCGCATCAATGGTATCCTTAAAGGGTCCTCGTCATGGTGGAGCTAATATGGCTGTACTTGATATGATGGATGAGGTTATCAAAGATATCACATTAGAAGCAACTGATGATGAGATTAAAGAAGTTATCCAAAAACTATTAAACAAGAATTATTTTGATAATTCAGGTTTAATCTATGGTATTGGTCATGCTATCTATACCTTATCAGACCCAAGAGCTGAATTATTAAAGGGTGTAGCAAAGGAACTTGCCAAAGATAAGAAGAATCCAAAGTTTGATTTCTATGCTAGATTTGAAACTCTAGCAGTAGAAGCACTAAAGGCTAAAACAGGTAAGGCTTGTTGCTGTAATGTGGATTTTTATAGTGGATTAATCTATGAGATGTTAAACATCCCAAGAGATTTATTCATTCCACTATTCTCTGCAGCTAGAGTTGTAGGATGGGTTTCTCATGATATTGAAAACCTACTATACTCAAACAAGATTGTAAGACCAGCAACTAAATATGTAGGAGATAAAAAATAGCAGAACCCAATCTGCTATTTTCTTTTTGTTTTTTAAGTTTTAAAATTATAAAAAAAGAAAGAGTGGCATTTCTGCCACCCTTTCCTTTTTTGGGAGAGATTATTTTGAAAAGTTATTTTACTTTTAGCATCTTTATAATAACATCTATGAAAGCGCTTGTCAACACCTTTTTTATCATTTTTTTGTTAATTCTGTTAATTTTTTTCGAAAAAACATCATTATTTTTATAATGTTTTGTTTCAGACAATAAAAATAAGCATTACTTTTCTATTTCTTTATTTTTGAAATATGTTATAATCTTATGGTATCAAGTAGGTGATTTTATGAATCGTAGAAGCTTTTTATTAGAAATGAGAAAATCAGGACAGCTAAAGGGAGATAAACCTTGTTTTGTTGTTTTAAAATATAAAGATGAAAATAGAAACTATAGAGGTGAATATATCTTAAGCCAAAGATATGATAATCTCTATTTACAAAAAATCAACCGCTTGTTTGAAATGTTAAGACCAAAAGATGACTTTAGCGTAAGTATCCATTCCTTTATTGGCTTTAAGATTGAATCTAATAATAGTAGAAATTCCTTTATATTATATAAAGAGAATGGAGAACTTTTAAAGATGGATTATATGGTTGGCTTAAAGGAAACATTCTCAACAGAGGAAAACATTGAGCGAATTGCTAAGGTATTAACTGAAAAAGGCTTAAAAAGAATTGAGGATGATATTAATGGCTAAGGAATTAACTTTAGAAGAAAAGAACCTTATAAAGAAATATGAAGGAAAAAATAAAGGAAAGAAAAATACATTTAATGATAAAAAGGAAATGTATTTGAAGCAAACTGATAGAAATTACAAGGATGGTGATAGAAATTGATTACATTAGGAGAATACCAAAATTTAAAGGTAGAAAGAATCTCAGATCTAGGCTATATGCTAAGTGATGGGTTTGATGAAGTATTGCTACACTTCAAACAAGCCAAAGCAGAAAGAAAGGTTGGAGATGAGGTAAGAGTATTTATCTACTCTGATAAGGCAAAAAGAAAAACTGCAACAGAGCTAGATGTTCTAGCTACCATTTCACATGAGGGGTTTGTGAAGGTTGTAGATGTATTACCAAACTCTGGCGTATTTGTTTCTATCAATACTCCAAAGGATGTATTACTATCTAAGGATTACTTACCATATGATGATCAAAAGTGGCCAAGTGTTGGTGATACACTTTTGATTAGATTAAAGGAAAAACATGATACATTAATGGCAAAGCCTTTAAATCGCTTTGACATTAAGGGTATCAAAAATGATATTACCTATGCTGAGGCAGAGGAAGTATCTGGTTATATCAGTCATTTTTCTGATAAGGGGATTGGCTGTGTAACAAAGGATTTTAAATATGTATTTATCCCATATACTCAGCTAAGAGGTTCCTATCATTTAGGTATGGAAGTTAATATTACAATTACTAAACAATTAGATAATGAGTATTATGGCACATTAAATCAGCATAAAGAACTATTAATGGTTGATGATGCTAAATTAATCTTAGATTATCTAGAAGCTCATCATGGAGTGATGAAGCTTACAGCTAAATCATCATCAGAAGAGGTAGAAGCCTTACTAAAAATGTCAAGAAAGGCATTTAAAAGAGCCTATGGTAATTTATATAAAGAACATAAAATTACCTTTGATGATGAAAAAACTACATTAGTCAAATAATACTAGAATAAAGGAATCGCCAATGAGTTATTGTTGGCGATTCTTTCTTTACAAATATATACTTTATGTTAAAATATAATTCATTATACGAGGAGGGGTTCTTATGAATAATTATCATACTCATTCAAAATATTGTATTCATGGGTATAATGATATAGAGGATTATGTAAAAGAAGCTAAAAAATTAGAAATGTCAGAATTAGGATTTACAGCCCATATTCCTTTTGATGATAACTTTTTAAATAGTTCTTATTATCAAGATATTATGGCTAATGCCAATCGATATAACCCTAAAATACAAAGTGGTAGACAAAGCAGAATGCCACTTAGTAATGTAGATGCTTGTTTAAACGATATAAATGAGGCCAAACTAAAATATTTAGATATCAAAATATTATCTGGATTTGAATGTGAATATGATGAAACAAATGATGAATTTGTAAAAGAAATGAGAAAGAAAGTGGATTATCTATCACTAGGCTTACATCATGTGTTTAAAGATGGTAGGCTATATGATTTTACAAAAAGAATTGTAGTATCTAAGGATGAATATAGAGATTTAACCTACGATGATTTCAAAGTATATGTAGATGCTGCAATAAATGGTATGAAATCAGGTCTATTTACTATCTTTGTACACCCTGAATATTTTCTTAATTGGAATCAAGAATTTAATGATATATGCAAGGATTTGACAAGAAAAATGGTAAAGACTGCCATCGAAAATGACATCTATATCGAAATGAATACTAGTGACTATTTTAAGGCAGAAAAAAGAAAGAGAAGTATTAGTTATCCAAGGGATGAGTTTTGGGAAATTGTTAGTGAATATCCGAATGTAAAAATTATTATTGGTACTGATGCTCATAAGCCTGAAAGAGTAGGAGATTTTAGGCTTGATGAAATCAGTAAAATCATCAATAAATATAAATTAAATATTTCTAACACAATAACAATTAAATAAATATGAAATTGCCAACTAAAAAATGATAAAATGTTGGCGATTTTTCTTTAAAATAAAAAGTTAGTTGACACTAACTATAAATTGTGTTAACCTATTATAAGGTAATAAAATTACCTAAGGAGGTATTTATATGGGACTATTTAATAAAAGGAAGAATTATACATATAGTCTAGCAATTGATGGTATGCGCTGTTCTATGTGTGAAGCACATATTAATGATGTTGTTAGAAAGAATTTTAATATAAAGAAGGTTAAATCAAGCCATTTAAAGAATAATACAACAATTATATCTTTAGAACAATTAGATATAAATAAGCTAAAGGAAGTCATCAAAAGTACAGGATATGAAGTTTTGAAAGTAGAAGTAAAGATTAATGAATGAGTATGTTTATACAATTATAGGTATATCCTTAATTTTTGTATGTACTTCTTTAGGATCTTTATTTGTATTCTTCTTTAAAAGGAGTATTTCAGATAAGGTAAATAAAATATTTATTGGCTTTGCTGCAGGAGTAATGCTATCAGCATCATTTTTCTCACTAATCAAACCAGCATTAGAATTTGATATTTCTTATATGCCAAATTGGTTAGTTATAGGATTATCTATTATATTAGGGGCAGGTTTTTTATGGTTAATTGATAAGCTGGTACCACATTTCCACGTAAAGGAAAATAAAGAAGAGGGTGTTAAGAATCATTTATCTAAAACCTCTAAAATGTTTTTAGCAGTAACTATTCATAATGTTCCAGAGGGATTATCTGTAGGTATTGCCTTTGGCGTAGCTTTAGCTAATAAAGATAACCCAGCATTACTTATAGGAGCATTATTATTATCTATTGGTATTGGTATACAAAATATACCAGAAGGTGCAGTAGTTGCCCTACCAATTAAGGCAGAAACTAAAAGCAGTAAAAAGGCATTTCTATTTGGTGTGGCTTCTGGTATAGTTGAACCAATTGCTGCAGTTATTGGTCTATTCCTTGCTATGCAAATTGAAGCTTTAATGCCTTGGGCCTTAGCATTTGCTGCGGGTTGTATGATTTATGTAGTAGGTGAAGAGATGATACCAGAGATGAAAGGAGAAGAGCATGAACACTTTGGTGTTTGGGCATTCATCTTAGGTTTTGTTATTATGCTAGTATTAGATTGTATTCAGTTTTAGATTTAACGGAAAATAGTATAAAATGTTAAATCTTTATACTGAATCACAACACCATGGAGATATTGAAACACTATGAAAACAATAGATCATTTTATGAAAAAGTATGAAAAAGTTTTCATCTTTTTGTGAAAATGATTACATATTTTTATTTCTTAGAGAGCATATATAATAGAAGCTGTAGGGGGGATAAAGATATGACAGATATGATTTTCGCATTGTTATTATTAGTTTTTGCAGTGGCATTTTTCGCTTATCTCTACAGAGTATTATCCGAAGAGGAAAAGAATGAAAAAGTAAAATGTAATTCTGAAGATTATGAAATCTTAAATCAAGTTACCACTAGAAAGTAATAATATAGAGTAATTAAAAATTTATATAAATATAGTTTAGACTGGATTTTTTCAGTTCTATAAAGAAACCGATGTGTAGTGCATCGGTTTTTTATTATGTTGGTCGAATGACCCACATGAAAACCGCCTGCTATGGAGGTGAGAATAGAAAAGCGATATATATTGAACCTGATATAGCAAATATAATTGATTTATCATTTAAAATTAAAGCCGCTTAGATTATCATATAAAAATACTGAACTGGAATTATTTGTCTCTAAGTTCTTAGAAGATACAAGAAGAGGAAAATAGTATTATTCATAGAAAGTATTTATTAAAGCATGATGATTAAATTATTGAATAGAAATATTAAAAAAATAAAAAATGAATTAATGGAGTGCTATAAATATGTTAAAACCCGACTTTGCCACTTAATTTAATCTATAATAGAATTTTTTTAGGTAATTTATATATTTTATATATAATTGCCTTTTTTTATTGCCATAATCTATATTTTATGATATAATATTTATGTAGGTATATACTAAAGTTTAGGGGT
>Ga0247610_10002215_pt1 | contig 22803 bp, 18 predicted proteins | sample 174DNAGHGhighgp2_FD_193483 | JGI IMG/M metagenome (GOLD analysis project Ga0247610, IMG submission 193483) | Sheep rumen microbial communities from Palmerston North, Manawatu-Wanganui, New Zealand - 1742 DNA GHGhigh gp2 | ecosystem: Host-associated > Mammals > Digestive system > Stomach > Rumen...
CTTCTTCAGCAGATTTCGTTGCTGATTGGTCGATGCCGTAAGCGTAGAGTTTGTTGAGTTCTACCGGGTCGGTGGTGAAAGGTTTTGCTGGTTCGTAGTCGTCACTACTGCAAGCCGTCATCGTCATGCTGGCAATGGCTGTCGCCATCATCCAAGCGATTGTTTTGATATTTTTCATCTTCTGCCTTGTTTTGAAATGATAAACTCTATACTTATATAGTCCGTCGAACCAAGAAAAGACTGCATGGCTACCAGGTGAATCTTATGCCTATTGGCAATGAGAAGGTGAAAGGATGTTCGGTGTGGTAGGTCTCGATGTCGGTATGCGTCGGAATGAAGTATTGCAGACCTGGCTCCACGAAAATGCCTATGCCGGGAGTCAGATGGTATTGCATGCCCAGTCCGAAGGTGGTGGAGAACTGCCACGGGGCACGAATGGTGGTCTTGTCACTGGCTTCATACAGACCATGCACGTAATAGTTGGAGTACAAGGGGGCATGGACTGGGATTTCCGTCACCAGGCCAGCACTGCCGTAAAGGCCCCACGCCTTTCCGCCATATATGTTGAACAATCCTTTCACTGGTATGCCAAGATAATGTATCGTCTGTCGCTGTTCAATCTTGTTGCCGTCCTCACCCATCTCAAACTCAGAAATGAGTTTGCTGTAGTTCAGGCCGGTTTCAAGTCCCCAACGATGATTCAGTTTGTATTTAAGTGCCAACGACCATGTGACTGGCATTTGGTGATGGCTTGTACGAAGGATTTTGTCTTCGCCGGGACGATTGGCATTGCTCAGTGCAATGCGCATGATGACGCTGCGGGTTTGTTCACTTGCTGCATCCGGGTTGTTGGCCAGATAAACGGCATAGTCGCTCCAGTTGTCGATGCTGCTCGGAATCGTAGGACTCGTACCCGGGTCAGACTGGCCTGGCAATGGCTTGGGCTCGTAAGTGTATGGCTGATTGTAATTGTTCCACTTGTCTAACTGCCCTGAGTATGCCAGTTCCAAAGACCATTTCGGAGTATGATTTGTGGTCGTTCTTTCTGGAATCCTGTTTGTGATTTCGTGATGCGGCATTTCCATCTTTCGGAGGGTTTGGGTCGTGTCTGTCTGTTCCTCGCTCTTGATGGTGTCAGAGATAATATGCTCTTGTGCGGTCATATTGGAAAGGGTGTCGGTCATTACAGAATCCGCAGCCTGTGCTATTGTCGATTGTAATGTGTCAGCAACGGGGATGGTTGTATGAGGTACCGTCAGAGGAACAATCACGGGGTTGTGCGATTGTCTTGTAGGAGATATTCCTGGTTGCGAATTCGGTTTCGATTTTGGTTTCGCCACAATAGGTTTCTTTTCAATGGTGGCAGGAGATGATGGATGCTCACTATCAAACGCTTTCTTGAACAGATAGAACGCAAGGGGAACAAATAGCAGCAGGATCATGGCCCAGTACTGCTGCATCATCTTGCGCAACATCTTTTTTGCCCGCGAAAGTTGCGATGATGAGGAATGTGGCTCGATGTCCAACACGTCGGCGATTTCCTTGTGTGTCATTCCCTCGAAGACCGACAAACGGAACACCTGTCCATAGCCTTCCGGCAATTTGTCAATCAAACCTATCACTTCGGAAAGAGGGACACCTCTCACATCTTTTTCCTCGGCCAGCAGGCTCGCACCGTCATCTTCAGCATCAAGTAGTTCTGCCCTGTCCGTTTCTTCGAGCGGAACAGTAGGCAATGCATCCAAATGGTCCTTGCATTTTGAAGCCACGTTCCTGACGATGGCCATCATCCATGACTCTGCACGCCGTGGGTCGCGAAGTCTGTCAAATGAAGTGAAGATGATTACGAAAGCGTCGTGGACTACATCTTCCACTGTCTGCTTGTCGTTGATATACCGGCGGCATACGCCTCTCATACGATGGGCGTATGCCTCATACAGTTCTCCGAGGGCTTCACCGTCCCCTTGTCTGCACCGTTCTATCAATCGAACAATCTCCATTGCGATCATGATGTCTCAATATGAATAGTCCGACTTTTAACGAAAAGACTGCACGGGAATATCTTTTTTTTGCAACTTGCTTGTCTTTCGTGTTACATACGTGATAAATGAAAATACAAAATTACTACACGTCAAACGAAAAAACCCTGGTTAATCCAGGAAAGTGGCTGCCGAGGGTAAAAGTCTGAACATTTGTTCAGACTTTTTATGTCGTTGTGCTGTCAATCTTCGAATGTGACAGCTCTTCTGATTCGTGACAACTGTTGTGGGGTTAAGTTCAGGAATGAGGCGATGGCGTGCAAGGGCAAGTGTTGCACGATGCCGGGACAACGGCGGAGCAACAGGTCGTAGCGTTCGCGAGGCGTGGCACTATGGAAATCCAGATAACGGGCACGTGCCTGGCAGAGCAGGTGCTCACCGATGATACTGCGTAGCTCCATGGTTTTCGTGTTCTTGTTGAACAGTTGCATCATTTGTTCGCCACTCACCCTTAACACGCTGCTGGGCATCATCGCCTCTATCGTGGTCAGGGCACTGCTGCCGTTGAGGCAGGAAGGGTAGTCGCCCACATACTCGCCCTCGAAAGAAAACCAGGTGATGTGCTCCTTGCCGTCACTGATGCCTTGTGTCACATACTTGAAACATCCTTTGGTGACAAAGCCGAACCACCGCGACGGTTCGCCCTCACACTCCATCCGCTCGCCTTTCTGATAACCGACAGTCTCACCTTCCTGTTCGCAGAAGTCATACAACTCTTGCAAGTCAATGCTATTTATGCCGAATTTTAGTTCCATATCATCGAATATCTCCTCATTCCAAGATATATAATAGACAATGATTCTTGCCAATTATTGCATGGCACCCCTCTTGCATTTGGATTCTTTAACCTACTTTTGGGGTAATAAACACATTCAAATAAAGGTATTGGCCTCAGTCATTCATCTGTCTCAAACGCCTATCCTTGAATTACTCTAGTTTGCTCAATTTCCTGGAGCTCTCCTTCGCTCCCGGCCTGCGGCCCCCTCTCGGGCAGAGAGGGAGGAGCTAATGGGATGAATGCTCACTTTCTCAAGCAGATTCAATGAATAATAGAGAAAATGATTATCCGCATCTTTCCGATAACGCCCCGAAGGGGCAATAAGCCTCCAGCCCAGGGCAACGCCCTGGGAAATTGGGAAGGAGGCAATCGCCCTTTAGAGGCATAAGCCTTTCATCTACAAATGCTTATGCCCCTACAGGGCGACTATGAACATCTTGACACCCAAGGCGTTGCCTTGGGCTATGTGCTTGCAGGCCTTTCAGGCCGCCCTTCGGATACAAGCGGATAATCATATAGAGAATGTAAAAGAATTTGCGAACATGAAAGAAAAAACAAGGGATATTCTTTTGAAGTCGGTTTATTTTGAATAACTTTGCACGTGAGAATGAATGCGCATGTTGTGAATCAAGAATTTGCGAGGAAATTCTTTTTCACAGATGCAAGAAACATGTTCTCTTTTTTTTAGGTTCTAACTTATTCAAAGCAGCAACGTGAAAATCAAAAGACTCATCCTTTGCCTGTTTGCGGCATGTTCGTTACAGATGAATGCTCAGTATCTGGAACATCTTTATGATTATGTAGAGAACACCTCTGTTTTTGAGGAGAATCAAGAAGAGGGCCACGCTTATTATCAGGCCGAGCAACGCTTGTCCCTGAATGGTGATTGGCGCTTCTTCTTTGCCAACACCCCCGAAGAGGTGCCGCAGAATTTCTTCGCAACCAGCTTCAAGGATGGCAAGTGGCGCACCATCCATGTGCCGAGCAACTGGGAGATGGAAGGTTATGGCGACCCTCTGTTCCGCAACGTGGCGGCTCCGTTCAAGGCCAATCCTCCTTATGTGCCCAGGGAATACAACCCTACAGGCGCATATCGGAAGACATTCACCATACCCTCGACGTGGAAAGGGCAACAAATATTCCTACGAATGGAAAAGACCCAAAGCGCATCGTTCGTATGGGTCAATGGTCAACAGGTGGGCTATAATGAAGGAGGGCAGGAACCTGCAGAATACGATGTGACACCCTATGTCAGACCAGGTAAAAACACCTTGGCGGTATGTGTGTTGAAATATTGTGACGGCTACTACCTGGAAGGCCAGGACTATTGGCGTTTGGCTGGGATATTCGACGATGTCACTCTCTATGCCACACCGAAGACCCGCCTGTTCGACTGGTTTGTCACCACTGACCTTGACGATGACTACAAGGATGCCACACTTCAAGTGAAGGTGGATGTCAAGAAATATGAGGAAACATCCAATACCTATGCCGTGCGCGCCACGTTGACCGACTCGAAAGGCAACAAAGTGAAAGAGATGCTTTCCGACCGTTTCACGATGGACGGCAAGGGAAAGAAAACTGTCGAGTTTTCATCGAATGTGTCCAACCCGGACAAGTGGACTTGCGAGACCCCGGTGCTATACCAGTTGAAGCTCGAACTACTCAACGAGTCGGGCGATGTCATGCAGCGGATTGACAGCAGGATGGGGTTCAAGGAAACGGAAATCAGGCATCAGACCTTCTATCTCAACGGACAACCCATAAAAGTGAATGCCACCAACACGCATATGCAACACCCGGAATTGGGACATGCCATGAATGAGGAAACCATACGCAAGGACATGGAGATTCTGAAACAGCACAATTTCAATGCCGTGCGCACCTCACACTATCCTCCTGTCAACAAATACCTTGAACTGGCCGACGAATATGGCTTGTATATCATCGACGAGACCGGCGACGAGGCTCACGCCACGGAGTACATCTCTAACAATGAGAAGTTCCTCCCCATGTACCTGGAACGTGTGCGCCAGATGGTGCTTCGCGACCGCAACCACCCCTGCGTCCTGTTTTGGAGCGCGGGCAATGAGAGCGGGGAAGGACCTATCATCACGGAAGTGGTGAAAGAAGGAAAGAAGTACGACCCCACACGCTATTTCATGTACGGAGGCAATGCATACGCCCATCCGGGAGAAGACATCATCGGCCCCCGCTACCCAACCCCGTACGAGTTGGAGATGAATACGGCGATGGTGCCTGAGGAGCAAGACCCGCGCCCTTCGTTCATGGATGAATATCTTTCGGTGGCAGGCAATGCAGGTGGCGGAATGGACGAATTCTGGGCTGCCATCCGCCGTCATCCTCGTCTGATGGGTGGCGCCCTTTGGGACTTTGTCAGCCCAGGCCTCACGGAGCATATCCGTCCCTTGACCGACAGTTCACCCTTCAACACACCCGTCCACCTCATGGGCAATGCCAAGGTGGAGAAGGGAGTGCTGCACCTCAACGGGCACGACGAATGGGTGGAAGTGTACAGAAGCAAGAATGTAGAGTTGTCTGGGAAGGCGTTGACCATCAGTTTCGATGTCAAACCAGGCAAGTTGAGCGGCATCTACGAGGGTGCTCCATACTTGACGAAAGGCAACACACAATTTGGCGTGGTGCAGAAAGGCAGTGACAAACTGCAGTTCTATCTGCACTCCGGCGTGAAACATGCGCTCACTGTCGACCTGCCAGAAAACTGGATAGGCAAGTGGCACCATGTGACAGCCTCATGGGATGGCAAGGAAATGAAGCTCTTCATCGACGGAGAGCTGAAAGGCACTGAAAACACGGAACCGAAAGAACAACCCAACAACAACCGTCGTGGCAATGCTGCTGTTGAGCGAGGCATGCTCAGCAATTTCCCTTATCCTATCAACATCGGCAGATTTGCCGGCAACCACGCGCAAGACCCTCAAACCATCTACACCGCAGATGCCGAGATGGACAACGTGGCGATTTACGACAAGTGTCTGGCTGATGGTGAGGGGCGTGCCGACGAGGCAGTGCTCTATCTCACATTCGACGGTAATGGCGACAAAGGCACTTTCTATACGATTGGCGGAAACATGCGTACCTATGGCAGCATCTGGCCCGACCGCACAGTGCAGCCAGAGATGAAACAGATGAAATGGACCACCCAACCAGTAAGCGTTCGTTTGCTCAATGCAGAGACTGGAGAGGTGGAGGTGACCAATCGGCTGTTCTTCAGTGATTTGTCACAATTCAAATCCCACTGGGAATTGATGGCTGACGACCAAGTTGTGGAAGAGGGCGACATCCAGTTTGCCACCCGGCCGCAGCAACGGCAGGTCGTACGTATTCCATACCACAAGCCCGCCATCGTGGCAGGAAAGGAATATCGTGTGACGATCACCTCCATGCTGAAGAAAGACGAAGTATGGGCAAAGGCCGGTCATAAAGTGGCATGGGACCAACTGGAACTGTCGTCATGGAACATTCCAGCCCCCGCCCCGCAGTTGGAGGCCAAGAATTTGGACACACAAGAAGACGACAAGCAAATCAAGATAAGCGGCAAAGGCTTCTGCTATGTCATCAACAAAGAGACTGGCAATCTCGAGCAGATAGAGATAGGAGGAAAGCCTGTGCTCAAATCACCCATCACCTTCAACCTGTGGCGTGCACCGATAGCCAATGAGTTTGACTCATGGGATGCCTTCCGTGTCAACGGAGGTTATGCAGAGGGATGGGGCAACATGGTTTCCACCTTGTTCTATTCCAAGGGAATCAATCAGCTGCGCATCATTCCGACAGCAGTGCAGCTGACACACAACCAATACGAAACCACTGTCACGGTCAACCAGCTTGTGCAAGTAGGCGCTTCATCCTACGGAGCACTTGACCTCTACATACAAGGAGTGCAGTTGGCGGGGTTCACTCTTGACTACACTTATAGTTTCTACGATGACGGCACGGTGAAGATTCACAATCATCTCAGTCCGCAGGGCAAACTGCCTGAGATCTTGCCACGTATAGGCTTCACTACATCGGTGGCAAACGATTTCGACCATGTCACATGGTATGGCCGTGGACCAGAGGAGAACTATCCCGACCGCAAGACAGGCTATCAGGTAGGCGTCTGGACCAAGACTGTCGCCGACATGTATGAGCCATACCTCTTGCCTCAAGACCACGCCCTGCGTACCGACAACCGATATGTACAGCTATTGGACAAGGATGGCAAAGGAGTGCAGATATCCATGAACGAACCATTCAACTTCAATGCCTATCAGTTCTCCACGGACAATCTTACCAAGAGTCAATTCACCTATCAGTTGCAGCCTCAGCAAGACCGCTACACCTTCAACCTTGACTACTGTACAACGGGGGTGGGGTGCACTTGTGTCTATGTGCTCGACGAATACAGGGTCAAGCCGGCCTCCTACGACAGAGTGATCACCATCAAGCCCAGGTGACCTTCTCGTCAACTTGCCTCCCAAGCTTCGTCAGCGGATACCGCCGCCACCGCCTCTGCCGGAGAAGCCGCCGCCGCCACCACCCCATGAGGAACGGCCTCCGCCACCCGATGAGCGTGAGGATGAATGGCTTCTTGATAAGGCGGCTTGGCGCTGATTCTCTTTGATGATGTCTACCATAAGGTCTGTGCCTTTGAAGACGGAAGCGCACACGGCTGGAAGGAGCACGTTGTCTGATAGTTGACTGGCCACTTGGTCCATTTTGAAGAATTCCGGATTGATGGCTTTCATGTCTTTCATCACCTGCTCTGCATTGCCGTAGAGGGTGGCCCACACCATGTAGTCGCGCCACAGCCGGGTCTCGGTCAGGTGGCGCTCGTTCATCAGCGTAAAGTCTTCGAGGAAGCGTTTGAAGCCATAAACCTCGGCCATCTCGTCCTTGCGGTCTTTGTAGTATTCTCTTTTCCGCTCGGTGTATAATACATCAATGAACGAACGTATCTGTTTCCGATGGTACTCGTCCCTCATGAACCTTTCCAGTTCTTTGGGGTCGAGCACGTGGTTTTCGCCAGCTGCATTCTTGAAAATGTCGAACATCTTGAAGGCCAATAAGGGCAAATCTTTCTCAAGCGGCAACTCCTCCTTTACTACAAAGCGTTTCGTCATCTCACCCGTTGCTGTCATTACGGGTTGGACGCAGAATGCCCCTTCATTGATTAGTTGCAGAACGGTGGCAGACAGAAGACGCTTGTAATCACGGGCTTTCCCGAAATTGAATGCGTTCAGCATGTCGTTGGCCTGTTGCAAGTTGCCTCCCAAAGGAATGGACTTGAAGTAGTCAAGGGATTGAACCCATTTCTCATGCTTTTTCCTGCGATAAGCCGGCAGACCTTTGAACAAGTAGAGAATCAACCCGCCAAAACCGACGAGGCCACCGCCCATGATGCCCAATGCTACAGGAAGACTGTTCGAATCGTCACTTGATTTTTCGATGACAGCATCCTCATAATCACTGCCTTCAAGGGCCTGTTGCATTTTGTGTTCAAAGGTGTCGTCGGTCGTCTGTATGGTAGGTTCCATCATCCCCTTGGGGAATTTGGCCATGACATAGAGGGCGGCTTCTGAATTCATCGGCTCGGTGGTCTCTGCCACCATCGTCCCGTTCTCAAACCTCAGGTCGCCAATGAACCGGAACCCCCAGATGCCACAGGTGTCTGGCGTGAACACCAGCGTGGTGTCCGCACCCACGATGGTCACCTTGGCATGTTCCGGTTTGGGACTGACACTTTCGTCGAGAAAAGTGTGACGGAGGGCGTCGGCATCGGGATAGCCGCGCACCAGCCCCGTGATGGTGTAACTGGTGACATAGGTGCGTTGCCCGCTGTCGCCGATGCCCCAACAGAGTTCATAGTACCCCTCGCCTTTCTCCACGATGCCGCAACGGCCAGCCTTTTCCTTCCTGCTGCGGTCGACTTTCCACGCCCCGATGTTTTCGTATTGGCGTCTGCTCTCGTCGCTGACAGTGAGGTCTTTGACCGTGCTTGGACTCATGTTGTTCAGTCCGATGTAGCACTCTGTTCCATTGTGGTCGATGGTCATCTGCCGTGTCTCGGTGATGCGTGCGTCACCGTTCTTGCTCAATTCCACGCGGATGTCGAGGTCGTGCAACTGTGGTTGTGCGAAAGCCGTTGTCGATAAAGCCAAAAGCAGCAGCGACAAGGTGATGCGTATTGTTCCTTTTGTCTTCTTCATTTCTATTTGCATATGATGAAGCAAAGATACGCCATTCCTCTCAAATGACAAAGACAATGGATGAGAAATCTCAATTATTAATTATAAATTGTAAATTATCAATTATTTGAATGTGATGCCTTCTGCTCCATTGACCACCACGTTGACAATGTCGACCTTGCCACTGAGTATGTAGCTCACCAATGTCGTCACGTCGGTTACGTTGACCATCCCGTCGCCAGTGACATCAGCTTTCTTCTTGACCTCGCTGTCCGCGTTGCCGCTTAGGATAAGGCTCACGAGGGAGGTGACGTCGGTGATGTTGTCCCCGTTCACGTCCCCAATGTTGGTGTTTGCGATGAAGAATGCCTGGAAGGCGTTGATTCTCGTAGCACCTTCCGGATAGAGCAGGGTGTTGTCTGCTCCCAGGTAGAGAATGTTGTGGTGGCCATTTTCCGCGATGTCCATAGGAGCGTACAGTCCCTTGAAGGTGACCAGGTTGGTGGTGATGGCATTGTCGTCGGGTGGGGTGTTGCCGACGGTCACGTTCCTGAATAGAGGGCTTTCGATGGAGGGATGCTCCGTGTCGTTGCCCCATTTGATGACATAGGGCTTTCCTGCCTCGATAGTCGGTGAATCCCCTCCAACAGCATCTGTGAAGTCGAGTGTCAGGGTTTCGCTGTTGAAGGAGGCTTTGTCGAGCGTCATCACCGAGGCACCTTCAAGGGGTGTGCCCGTCAGGTTGTCGATGTTGAAAGGCAGGCAGATGGTGCTCCATGTCCCGTCCTTTTGGAAGGTGTTGCCGATGAGGGCGACGGTTTGCGTGGTGTTGTCCCACTTGGCGAGTGCCGAGGTGTTGTCGGCGTCATCCTTCAGGCCGAGAAGGCCGCAAGCACACTTGTAGTCGTCGATGAAGGCATGTGGCTCCGAAAGGCCGCCCATCAGGCAATACTTGCAACTGTTGATTTTGTGTTGTATGGCATCGGTAATGGTGTAGCCGTTATCGCTGTGGGTGCAAGGCTCGATAGATGCACATCTATGATTTTGTGTCTCAACTCCTCTTATATCAAAATATTCTTTTGTGATGACTTTCGTTGTAAAGCCTGAGAATTCTCCTGCGCTCACCATCATATTGTCACTAATGGCAAGCGAGTTTGCACCATATTCCATGTCATTGGAATAGATGGCCTTGCTGTCCACACCGCCGTAGTCATGGACGGAGCCCCCGCTGATGGATATGTTGCCCATTGCGGCATCCTCGCCGGCTCCAAGGCCGGCACCGGCGTCCTTTCCCTCGGCCATGACATACCCCCCGGTGATGGTTATGGTGCCACCGTCGATGTCTTCGCTTTTCTCCTCGCCGCTTCCTATTCCCGCGGCATCAGTGCCTCCGAAGGCAAGGACCTCCCCACCGCTGATGGTGATGGTACCGCCACTGCTGTCCTGCCCACCGCCGATGCCGGCGCCATAGTCGCCGCCATGAGCCTCCACCTTGCCGTCAGTAATGGTGATTTCGCCGCCATTTGTAGTAAGTGAACCATAAATACCGTTATCGAGTTCACCACTTCCAATTCCTGCAGCGTCGCCGCCATAGGCATTCACCTCACCCCCATAGACGGTAAGTTCGCCACCGCTGCAATAATAACCTCCGCCTATACCGGCTCCATTCTTTCCGCCATAAGCCGTAAGCTTGCCATCATATAAAGTGATAATGATTCCACCCCCAATATAGGGGCCACGCCACCTATTCCGGCTGCATTTGAACCACCTTTGGCAAAGATATAGCCGCCATGGATGGTGAGGGGGCCACATCTGTATTTACCTCTTGGGTTGCCTATGCCGGGGTTGTCATCAAGGTCGTCGCTGTTGGAATAGAGTTTAGTCATTCTTAATGAAACGTGCAAGAGAAAAGGTTACAATGTCGTCCGTAACCGATATAATAAGCCTATGAAACCGACAACAATAAAATGTCGGATTATAGGAAGTGGGAGCGCGGGCGTCCCCGCCCGCATCAACAAAGAAAATACAAAAATACATACACCAGGAGACTGTCAAACCCCAGCCTCCTGGCACCTCCCGGAACCTCCTAAACCTCCTATCCCCTCCTAAACCCTCCTGCTGCCAAATCTCGCTTAAAACACAATCCTGTTGCTGTTGGTTTCTACTTCGGCTGTAGTCGAGCCACCCGTCTCGTCGTCTTTTGAAATGTTGCAGATGCGGTCGAGGGATTTGCGTGAGCGACGTGCGGTGGTGGTACTCTCCACAGCCATGATGATGTCCTCGTTGTCGAGGTCTTCCTGCTTGAAGATGTAAATGTTCGGACGTGGCTTGTAGGGGGTGGATGTGTTTTTACCGTAGTAAGTTTCACGACGATTGATTTGTTTCCTACGATGCTCTTCCTCATCGGCCAGGCGGGCGGAGTCGGTCAGTATGCTTTTGTTCTGGCGCTTGTCCATGCCGTCGACATGGTCGATGCCGAAACCTGTGGCAAGGATGGTCACCTTCACTTTCCTGCCTATGTCGGGATTGATGGCAAGTCCCCATTTGATTTTGTAGTCGTTGCCGAATTTGGCCATGAAGTCGTGGACGTCGTCCATCTCCTCCATCATCAGCCCCTCGTTATCCTTGTCCTCGGCGAAAGTGATGTTCAGCAGTATTTTCTTGGAGTTGAACACATCGTTCTCGTTGAGCAGGGGAGAGTTGAGCGCGTCGTGGATGGCCTTCTTCACACGTCCTTCCCCTTCACCGTAGCCAGTGCTCATGATGGCGACGCCGCCGTCTTTAAGTACGGAGCGCACGTCGTTGAAGTCGAGGTTGATGAGTCCGTGGACCGTGATGATTTCGGTGATGCTGCGTACGGCGATGTTCAGGGTGTCGTCGGCCTTGGCGAAGGCGTTGAGCACGGAACAGTCGGGATAGATTTGGCGGAGGCGCTCGTTGTTGATGACGAGCAAGGCATCCACATGCTTTGCCATCTCCTCTACGCCGTCGAGTGCCTGGTCTATTTTGTTGGCACCCTCGAATTTGAAGGGTATGGTGACGATGCCCACGGTGAGGATGCCGAGTTCCCTGGACAAGCGTGCGACCACGGGGGCGGCGCCGGTTCCTGTGCCGCCACCCATGCCGGCGGTGATGAACGACATCTTGGTGCCGTCGTTGAGCATCTGGTGGATGTCGTTCACGGCATTTTCCGCAGCTTTGCGTGCCACCTCGGGGATGTTGCCGGCACCAAGGCCTTCGCCCAGTTGGAGGTGCACGGGTACGGGTGAGCCGCTGAGGGCTTGGCGGTCGGTGTTGCAGACCACGAAAGACACGTCCTGTATGCTCTCACGATACATGTGGTTGACAGCATTGCCGCCGCCGCCACCAACACCGATGACCTTGATGATGGGATTCTCTTTTTGAAGGCCTTCGAAATCGAGGACTTCTTGTATGCTGGGGTTGTATTCGTTTGGCATGTTTCTATTATTTTTGGTGGTGAGTGAGAGGGTCAGTCATCGTAGTCATCCTCGTTCTCTGCGGAGATGATTTTCGTGTAGAAATCCTGCAACATTCCATATCCGCGGGAGATCCACCCGTCCTTGTGCGGGGTGTTTGGCTTTTCGCGGATGTCTTTTTCCTGTGGCTTGCGTTTCTTTTCGCTGGATGGCTTTTTCTCGGGATAATCCATCTGTCCTGTTTCACCCATTTTGCTGGCTTTTGTTCTTGGGGTGTCTGGTTGAATGTTGATAGGGCGTTCTTCGGTGTCAAAGAGGTCGGGGATGGGTTTGATGGCCGAACCGGCACAGTTGATGTCGCCTTTGGCGAGAAGTGCAAGGGCGGTGTTCATCGTGCCGTCGTGGGCGTTGACTCCCCTGTCGGTGGAGGTAACTTTTTGGTTCACCGTGTCTGCGATGCGCACCTTCTGGATGCCGGTGATGTCGGTGAACGCCTTCTTGATTTCCTTCATCCTCGACCCTCCCCCGGTGAGGATGATGCCGCCCATGAGCTTGTCGTAGTATTTTGGAGGCACCTGGCCGAACCATACATTCTGGATGATTTCATCGACACGGGATTCCACCAGTTCGTTGAAAGCCTTTGCCGACACTGAGCGCTCGGCATCGATGGGCAGTGTCTCATCGGTGTCGATGTCTGTGGGCTCAATGAAAGCCTTGCCATACTTGATTTTCATCTCCTCGGCCTCGTCGTCTTCCATCATCAGGGTGGAGATGTCCTTGGTGATGTTGTTGCCGCCCAAGGGGATGACTGCCAGGTGGCGGAGGATGTTCTTGTAATAGACGGAGACGGTGGTGGTGTCGGCACCCAGGTCGACGAGGAGGCAGCCGCTGCGCATCTCTGTTTCCGTGAGGATGCTTTGCGCCAGGGCGATGGGTGCGAGATACATCTCGGCGATGGAAATCTTGGCCTTTTCAAAACATTTGACCAGGTTGCGGTAGAACGACTTGCGGTAGACGATGTTGAGGAAATTGCCCTCAATCTTGTCGCTCTGGATGCCCACGGGGTCAACCTGATACAGAGTCCCCACCTTGTATTCCTGGGTGGCTGCATCAAGGATTTCAAGGTCGGTGTAACGGGTGCAGCGGTTGTTGTCCATCAGTTCGTTGACCATCTCCTGGGTGATGATGGTGTCTTCGGGGAGCGTCTTCACGCTGTTGTTGGGGATGCAGCGGATGGACTGACCGCCGACGCCCACATATACTTGTGATATTTCCGACTTGAGAAGTGTCTTCAGTTTGTTGATGATGTTGATCAGACAAGCGCTGGTCTTGTCGATGTTGTAGACCACTCCTTTGCGGATGCAAGGGGTGGCGTCCTCCCTCACGACGGAGAGCACTTGAATACTCCCGTCCATGTTCTTCTTGCCGGCGATGCCGGTGATTTTCGAAGAACCTAATTCTATTGCTACAATAAATTCCTTTGCTGCCATATTTGTTGTACGTTGGATGATGATATGTTATGTACGCATACGCTATTTTACATATAAATACTGGCATCATCCATTGTTTCTATCATGGACAGACGGATTGTTTCATATTTTTTATCATTTTTTTAAACGGGATGACAATAATATTTTCGAGCGTGTCTTTCTATGTTGGTGCAAAAAAGGGTAGGGGCGGGCACAAGACCCGCCCCTACGACTTCGGGGGATAACCAACAGCCCGACTATGGAACTATTGTCATTAACTTCGAGCGAAGCGATAACTTCTTTAACTTCTATAACTTCTATAACTTCTTCAACTTCTTCTTTTATTCCTTGTCAGGTTGTTGCCCGTCGTGTGCCGCCCACATGCATTCTGTGACCTTCATGTCAGAAAAGACAGCCGTAAACGACGACTCTTCGGGAGAACATGCATAGATGCCAAAACGGATTTCCTCTGCTCCTGCTTGCATGTGACAAATGCGCATTTGGCTGAATTTCACACCATCTTTGGAGCATTCGATGCAATAATCGTCCTCCCTGCGGGAGAAGCGATACCACATGGTCTTGACATCAGCGGGAATGGCTGTCGTTGCCCAGTCGGAGTAACCATTGTTGGTCACCACGCTTCCCAGATGTTGAAACTCCTCGTTCTCGTACTCTACGGAGCCTTTCAGCCAATTCGCACTGTCAAGATACATCACGATGCCGCACTGGTCGAAACGGTGATGGCTTTGGGTGAAATCGGTCTTGACCACGAAGCTGAAGAACTTCTCCCGTGTCTTCATCTGCAGCACCGGGGCGTTGTCGTTCTGGAAGTGATAGTAGGTGCGCTGCCACAGGTCGGTGTGCGGTGCCGTGGTGATGCGGATGGTGTCGCCTTTGATGTCGCAAGACTGAGGGCTCCTCGTCCACTGGAGGCTGTCTAATATGATGTGGCCGCTATCGGCAAGCGCCACCTTGACATCGTCTGAAAATTCCATGTCTGATGCCTTTTGTTCTTGTTTTTGACAAGCTGCAAACATAAAACTGATACCTAACAAGGCTAAAAGGGACTTGTTCATATTCATATCAATTTTGATTTGACGCGTTGATGGTCCTCTTCATAATGGTTCACACCATTATTCGATGGCTTTCACCCAATCCTCCAAATCTTTCTTTGTGATGCCGTTGAGCAGTTTGCCTTCTTTCCAGTTGACGTCGGGGTAGGCGGCTTTCAGGTCTTCGCATGCCTTGTCGATGTTGCTGCCGCCAGAGGTGGCAAAGGGGATGACGGTCTTGCCCTTGAAATCGTATGCCTCCATGAAGGTGTTGACAATCGTGGGGCAGGTGTACCACCAGATGGGGAAGCCGACATAAATGACTTCGTAGTCAGCCATGTTCTCCAGTTTGCCTGTAATCGCGGGTCGGGATGATTTGTCCTGCATCTCAACAGACGAGCGACTCTGCTTGTTGTGCCAGTCGAGGTCGGCTTCCGTGTAAGGCTGTTCCGGCTTGATTTCGTGCAGGTCGGCGCCTGTCACCTCAGCCAACTGTTGGGCAACGCCCTTCGTCACGCCTGATGCGGAGAAATAGGCAACCAATGTTTTCTTCGTGTCCATGTTCTCCGTGTTTTCTTTGTTCTCTTTGCCCTTGTTTCCTTGTGAGCATGCAGCGAGGCCGATTGCCAGCACTGCCGCCATGATAAATAAGATTTTCTTCATAGTTGTATGGTTTGATGATGTGTTTCTTTCCTTTCGTTTCCTTCAAGGTAAGGCCAGATTCCAATACTTGCCCAACGGCCTTGCAAATTTAAGCAAAAAAATCGATTGATGAGCCGGAAGATAGAAAAAATGTCGCCATTTGGGGGAGCGCAGGCGAGGACGCCCGCGCTCCCTTGTTCATTCTTTCAAGAACTCAAGCACTATGCGATTGAAAGTATGTGGACATTTGTTGGCGACAAAGTGGTTCCCCTTGATGAAAGCGAGTCGGGCGTCAGGGATGTTGCGGGCTATCAGTCGTGTATGCTCCTCCTTGATCATGTCCTTGGTTCCGGCGACAACCAATGTCTTTGCCTGAATGCCACGAAGTTCTTCCGGCAGCACGTTGGGGTCGTTGACCATCAGTCCCAGCATCTCTGCGTTTTGTTTGGCAGACTTGCTCATCCTCGCAAACATGCTCGCGATTCTGTAACCCATCTCGATGGGGATTTGCACAGAGCGTTTCACCCCTTTCGCATCAAGGTTGGCTCCATTGAGTATCAGTCGGTTCACACGACCAGGATGTTTCATGGCAAAGACCATGGCGATGTTGCCTCCGTCGGAGAAGCCAAGCAGGTGGGCCTTTCCTATTTGGTGCGCATCCATGAAGCCCAGGAGGTCGTCGGCAAACTGCCTGATGGTGAATGGTGCCTCGCCCCTGGGTGTCTTCCCGTGCCCCCTGGTGTCAATGGCAAGGACACGATAATATCGGGCAAACTCATCCGTCTGCCCTTGGAAATAGTCGCTGCTTTCACCATTGCCATGGAGGAGGATCAAAGCCTCCCCCCGGCCTTTTTCCAAAAAGAAATGCTTGATGTCCACGACAACTTGTTTTCAATGGTGCATTGGCCTTGAAAGAGGGCTGGCAAGGACGTTCACTTGATGTACTTCACCTTGGAAGCATCACGGGGTTTTGCTGCCGGTTGCTCATCGGGATAGCCGATGGCGATGATGTAGTTGAGTTTGTAGTCGGCAGGGATGTCGAGGCGGTCGATGAAGAACTTCGCCTTTTCGCTGGCTACGAGCCATCTCACAGGACCACCGAGGCAACAGGTGCCAAGTCCCATGGACTGTGCGGCAAGCATGATGTTCTCTCCCAGCAATCCGGCATCCAGTTCGCCGCCGCCATTTGCCGGTGTGCAGACGCAGATGAGGTTCGGGGCATTGCGGAACATGTTTTTGAAATCCTTGTCGCGATTCACCTGTTCGGCATTCTCCTGCTTGTAAATCTCGGTCACTTCGGCTATCAGCTTCTGGTCTTCCACCACCCTTACAATCCACGGCTGGCGGTTCATCCCGCTCGGTGCATTGATGCCGGCACGGACGACGACCTCCAACTTCTCATGCTCCACGGGCTTGTCGAGGTATTTGCGGACGGAGCGCCGTGTCATGATGTTGCTCAGCACAGGGTTGGCTTCCATCAACACGTCGGCTTCTACGTCGCTCATCTTGTCCGTCGGTTCGTAGCGCTTGACGACCTGTCCGTCGCGGTTGACAAGAAACTTGGTGAAGTTCCATTTGATGTCGGATTTCTTGTCATACTCGGCATCCTGCCTGCGGAGCATCCCGTCCATCATCTTGCCCCGCTCATCTGCCACGTCGAAGCCACCGAATCCCTTCTGGGATTTCAGCCACACATAGAGTGGATGTGCGTTGTCTCCGTTCACCTCGATTTTGTCGAACTGCGGGAAATTGATGTTGAAATTGGCCGTGCAGAATTGGTGAATCTCCTGAATGGTACCAGGAGCCTGCTGTCCGAACTGGTTGCAAGGGAAGTCGAGAATCTCGAAACCATCCTTTGCGTATTTCTCATAGAGGGCCTCCAACTCTTTGTATTGGGGCGTGAATCCACATCGTGTGGCGGTGTTGACGATGAGCAGCACTTTCCCCTTGTAGTCGGAGAGGGATACTTCCTTTCCGACATCGTCCTTCACCTTGAAATCATAAATGCTTTGTGCCGACAGCATCAGCACGCTCGTCATTGCCATGAGGCAGAAAAATAGTCTTTTCATATCTGTATTGTTAGGTTGTCATACTTTTGGGTTGCAACATCGTTGAGTCCACTTTGAAAGTGGGAGGTGAGCAAAAGGGTGGGGCGCAAACTCCACCTATCCCCCCACTGGCTCAGAGGGCAAGGCTGAAAATTTCAATACTTTCCAAACGACCTTGCAAATATATACAAAAAATGGATTAATCAGACAAAAAAGAAGAAAAAATGAAGTAGGCAAGTCGGCTGTCCTGTCTCAACAACTGCAACATTTGTCGCTCCCCGTTGCAAATCCTCCTTCGAAGTAGTAGGGGCGGGCCTATAAGATTGAAGATTGAAAATTGACGATTAGATTCATTGTCATCCCGAATAGGAGAATTATTGACTGAAGTACCCATTCAAATGCACTAATCACATCCATAAAGCAGAAATTGTTTACGGACTTTTATGACTAAAAGGACTATATGCGCTCGGCGCATTCTCCTTTCATCCTCAACTCCGTAGACCCGCCCCTACAGAGGAGGGGTATACAACTACGCCAAACGGTCTTGTTGTAACTGTTGGGACTTGCTTCATGCATATCTGTACAAACGGCCAAGAATGGCAGTGCGGCAAACGTTGCAACAGTAGGGGCTTGCTTCATGCATGTCCGAAAATATGCCGCAACAGGCCTTTTGGCGTAAAACCATCACAGAGAGGAAAAGCAGCCTCGACATCCCGTCGAAGCTGCTCAATGATGAAACGTTAGTGAGAGAGTTTAACGATGTCATCATTTTTGTTCTTTCCTTATTTGTTGTCATAGAAAGCATATGCCTGTTCTCGTGTCATCCTCGGATGCCAACGGGGTGTCTCTGCGAGGTGCCAGGGAGTGCTCCTCCCCATTGGCATCCGACCGTTTTGTCGTAATCAGAATGATGTCATGGGTAAGTCCTTCCGGGGTTTCCTTGATGGCATCGGCTGTGCCTCTTTTCAGCCTTCGCTTCTCCTTGATGCAATTCGGTGAAATACGGTTTGCGGCTTCCTTGCTCACTCTTTTCCCATCAACGATATAGATGACGGAGTCATCCTGCATCTCTGAATAGAGCATCCTCACGCCATTCCCTATATTGACCACGACAAAGTGCGAGGCTTCGTTGTTTGGATTGGTCTTGGTGGTGAAAGTGATGTTTCCGGAAGGCGCAAGATGATTGCCGCCTTTTTGTTCCCCGTTGTAATTGGCGGCAGTGACATTCAAAGGGTATCGCTTGCCCATCCCATCATCTCCTGCCGTCGCTGTAAATGCTACTGATGTGTTAGGCGTTTCCGTTTCAGATGGTTCAATCATTGTCGCCACTTGTTTGTTGTCCTCCCTTATGGGAATGTTGGGTTCTTGAATGTCCTTGTCGCCAACCAACTCCATTGATTTTTGCGCCGTGTTCCCTTCTTCCACCATGGTCATTTGGAATTCCGTTTCTCTTTCCTTTTGTTGCGATTGTTCCTTTAAGGATGTCTGTCCGTTAGTGGGGGATGTCGTGGTTGTTTTCATTGCATATTGTTGCGATGCGGGAGTTTCTTTCATCGTTCCCTTGGTTATCAGGCATAAGGCAAGTATGAGGGCGGCAACCACCGAGAACGCCCATGACATATTGGATGGAATCTTGTGTGATTTCCAATCAACAGTGTCCCTCTTCATCATCTTGTCGAATTCAGCCTCCTTTTCGTCATTCAACCCGTCCACCTCGACATGCCAGTTGGTGGAAAGGATGACGAGCCTCACATTCTCCTCTTCAGGAGTAAGTTCCTCCTCTGCATGCATGAAGTATTCCAGGAGTTGACGCTCCTCCTCAATGGTGGTCTCTGCTTCCAGATAACGACGGATGAGTTCGTGTCGTTTCTTCTTATCGTTCAGGTCTGTCATTTCATTTCCTCCTTATATTGATAGTTGTCATCAGTTGCTTCCTGGCAGTGCAAACCATGGTTTTTGCACTAGCAGGTGTCGTGCCACAGGCAGCAGCGATTTCCTCCATCGTCATGCCCTCACTCCTCATGACGAGCATCCTGCATTGTGTTCCAGACAATTTCTTCATCGCCTGGCCGATGATTCTCTCCGTATCGTGGAAGATGGCTTGATGGTCGGTTTGCAATGGCGCAAACACGACGATGCCGTCCTCCAAAGGTTCATGCTGAGAGCAGGCTTTCTTCAGCATGTCTATGCAAACGTTCTTGGCGATTTTGATGGCCAGGGTCTCAGGATTGTGATACATCCTCAGTCTTTCATGCATCAGCCATAGCCGCAGCAGTGTTTCCTGCACGGCATCCTCGGCATCGCAGGCCAGTTCCTGTCGGTCGAAGAAACTACGGCACAGGGAAATGAGCCTTGGGCGAATCGCCGTCGCTAATTGTATGAAGTCGTTATGCATATCGTTTCCTATACTTATCACGAATGAGAACGAAAAAGGTAAAGTAAAAAATGACAGGCAAAATAACGACAAATATGACGAAAAGGCCCTCGGTGAAGCCAAGAAAGTGGATGCCGAGGGTGAAAGTCTGAACAAATGTTCAGATTTTTTTCAAATAATTATGTCACAAAAAGGGTTATATGGCGTCATATAGACAAAAGAACGACAAAAGGTATGACGACAGAGAGATTGATGGACGAAGTGAAGGCCATGCGCCCGACGCTGCTGAGCGTAGCCAGGGGAATCCTGGGCAGCGACGAGGAGGCGGAAGACGTGGTGCAGGATGCCATGCTCCGCCTGTGGCAACTTCGCGACGAGCCCATCATGAATGTCCGTGGATTTGCCAGGGTGGTCGTCCGCAACCTGTCTCTAAGCAAAGTCAGGCGAAAACGAGCGACGGTTGACATCGCCCGTGCCGATATCGCCAATGACGATGAGTCGGAATTGACAAGAAACGAGCAGATAGACCGGATGATGGAACTGGTCGACGCCCTGCCTACCATGCAACAGACCGTGCTCCGCATGCGGCACATGCAGGAAATGACGATGACCGACATCGCAAGTCTCATCGGAACCAGCGAGGCCGCTGTAAGACAGTCGCTCAGCAGGGCACGGAGAAGCATCGTCGAACAATTAAAATCTGAATCAAAATGAACGAAACCTACATACGACAGCTGGTGGAGCGCTTCCTCAATGCTGAAACTACGTTGGAGGAGGAACAGATGCTCTACAACTATTTCCAAGGAGAGGACATTGCAGAAGACCTGATGCCTTACCGTGAAGTGTTCCAAAGCTTCTCCGCTGTGAATGGCATGGACAAGGAAATAGTCAAAACTCATACGCCGGTATGGGTTACTCTCCTGCGGACAGCCACGACAATGGCAGCAGTATTCTTAATCGGCCTGTTTTTCGCCGTCCAAGGAGAGAACAATGAAGTACCGCAACAGACAATGGCAACCAACCAAACAGGACATACGCCCGACCTCTGCGAGGGGAGCACACCCCGGGAATTATATATGTGCTACTTGGAGCGGAAAAGGGAACAATCGAAAACCTATCGTTCACTAAAACGGATGATTTATGAAAACCAACAGTAAAACCATAGCCGTGATGATGCTGGTGCTCTTCATGGCATCATGCAAGAACAAGGATGCCCGCATGTTGACCGTCATCAACGAGGACGGCACCTGCATCCGCGAATACTCGTTCCACACCGAGGAAAAGAAACTGATGAAACCGCAGGAAGAGGATTTCGACAGTCTCATTGACAAACATTGGGAACGCTCCTGGTCGGTCATTGGAAACGACTCCCTGCGACATCCCGTGCCCATGACCCAGGCCCAGGTCGACAGCCTTCAAAAGCTGAATCCTAACAAGCAACTGTCCGACACATTGATGGTGCACGTCAAGAAACAATTCGAGACGGTGCAGGATATGAGCGACCACCTGCTCATGGCCGAGGGCTTCAAGGCAAATAGCAAGTTGGAGAAAAACTTCAAGTGGTTCTACACCGACTACACATTCACAGAGACTTTTGCCTATGACGGTCCGCCACTTTTCCCCATCCCTATCAGTCGCTTCCTCGGTGCCGATTCTGCCTCTTACTGGTTTACCGGCCATCCTGACCTGACACGAAACTGCAGTGGTCAGGAAAAGAAAGACGTGTTGGACAAGATGGAGGTGAAAGTCAACCAATGGCTCAATGCCAACTGGTTTACTGAAATATGCAAGATCATTGCCGACAACTACGACAAAGTCAAAAACCCGCCTGTCAGCAAGGAGGCGTTCGTCAGTCAATGTGATGAGTTGGCCATGCATCCAGATGTGCTCAACTACACGGATGACAAATTTGACAACTTCAAAAAGTTGCTCGACAGTCATTTCCATTCCGATGCCTACACCTCCCTGAAACTCGACACATTAGACAATAGTCTGCACTATGAATCATTCCTGGCGTTCAACACCAACTATGACCTTGTCATGCCTGGACGAGTGACGGATGCGGGTATGGGGGAGTATGACGGGCATGTCATCCACTACCGCGTTTCAGGAGAGCGTACCATTCCCGATGGTTTTAAGTACAGTATCAGTGCAACCTCGCGTGTTACTAACATCTGGGCATTCGTCGTCACCTTCCTTGTCATTGCCCTGGCCATCGGTAGTTTTTTCATCCGACGACGAGGTAGCCGATAGGGAAAGAAAAGATGATGCATTCTCTTGTCCACCTCAATATCCATACAAAAGCCAAGAATGACGGTGCGGCAAACGGTGCGGCTGTAGGGGCGGGTCTTGTGCCCGCCCGTAAAATTCTCCAATTCTAAAATTCGGGATGACAATGAATCTAATTTTCAATCTTCAATCTTCAATTTTCAATTTTCAATCTTATAGACCCGCCCCTACGACTTCGAGGGACCATTTGGTCTATTCGGACACGCATGAAATAAGTCCCTACAAAGGGTCCGTACCCCCCAAAAAAATGGGGTGGGGCGGGTTGTAAACACGAAGAGAACGGTCTTGATTTGCTTTGCTATTTGTCCTTTTTTCTTCGCAATCTGTTTTTCTTTGATGCGTTTGGCATTTTTTTTAATGATTATCCGCTTGTATCCGAAGGGCGGCCTGAAAGGCCTGCAAGCACATAGCCCAAGGCAACGCCTTGGGTGTCAAGATGTTCATAGTCGCCCTGTAGGGGCAT
>Ga0247610_10002216_pt1 | contig 22792 bp, 24 predicted proteins | sample 174DNAGHGhighgp2_FD_193483 | JGI IMG/M metagenome (GOLD analysis project Ga0247610, IMG submission 193483) | Sheep rumen microbial communities from Palmerston North, Manawatu-Wanganui, New Zealand - 1742 DNA GHGhigh gp2 | ecosystem: Host-associated > Mammals > Digestive system > Stomach > Rumen...
GGACATAGGGCATGTCGCCAGTCATCTCGCCAATGCTATAAAGGCGGCTTCTATCGACATGACGATAAGGATAGTACATCAGCAGGTCGCCAATGGTCTGGATGCCCAGTTCCTGACTGAGCATCTTTTTCCTGTTTGGCCCAACGCCAGGCAGGTATTGTATGTCCTGGGTTAACAGTTCATTCTTCATTATTGGTCCTGAACTAACAAAGAGGCTATTTTCAGGTCGAAAGGTGTGGTAATCTTAATATTTTCGCGGTTGCCGTCAACCAACGTGATGGTTTGTCCGTAACTTTCCACCACACTGGCATCGTCAGTGAAGTCGTCCTTGTAAGGCTGTTGGTTGGCAGCCTTGAGCAAATGTATGTCGAAGGTCTGGGGCGTCTGTACCAGCCGGTAGTCATTGCGTGGCACGGTATGGCTTGTAATGCCTATCTTCCTGATGGTTTCCACCACAGGCACCACAGGAACTACAGCCTTGGTCTCACGTGCCGTTTCGTAGCAACGTTTTATGACATCGATACTTGGGAATGGCCGTACACCGTCGTGGACACCTACCACGCCCTCAGCATCGTCAGGTATGAATGCCAGTCCGTGCTGCACAGAGTGAAAGCGTGTCTGTCCTCCGTCAGCCAGTAGGTACTCCACGTTAAAATTGTATTCCTTGCAGAGTTCCTTCCAGTAGTCTTGCTGGTCTTTGGGCAATACCAAGATAATCTGTAGCGCCTGCGAATATTCACGAAAGCGCTCCAGCGTACGCATCAGTACTGGTTTTCCCCCAATGGGCAGGAACTGCTTGGGAATGTCAGTCCCCATGCGCAGACCCTTGCCTCCTGCTACAATGATGACATAGTCCATGTCAAGCGTTCATGAGATGAACAAACCTCATGCCCTCTGCTATCTGGTCAGACGTCTGACGGTCTGTGAGTTGCGCCAGCAACTCGTAGGCATAGGGGAAAGCTGCTGCTGGTCCTTCTGCTGTTGTGATGTTGCCATCGACAGTTACCAGCTCACCAGTGTAGGTTGCCTTTGTCAGCATGTCCTCAAAACCAGGATAGCATGTGGCGCGTCGTCCGTCGAGGATGCCCAGTTGCGCCAGTACGACAGCTGGTGCAGCACAGATGGCGCTAATCATCTTACCTTTTTCGTTCTGCTTCAGCAGTGCCTCGCACAGTTCTTCGTGTGCCTTCAGGTTGCTGGCTCCAGGCATTCCGCCTGGCAGCATCAACAGGTCTGCTTCGTTAGGTTTTATCTCCATGAACATCAAGTCTGCCTCAATGTTTACGCCATGGGCTGACGTTACCACGTAACCGTCACCCACACTCACTGTCTTTACATCTACTCCACCACGACGCAGCACGTCCAGTGGAATCAGAGCCTCCACGTCTTCGAAGCCCTCTGCCAAAAACATATAAACCTTTTTCATATATTTTCAATTCTCAATTCTCAATTTTCAATTCCCAATTCCTCCCTATATCTTCTGATGGTTTCTTTCAAACCCATGTAAAGGGCATCGCAGATGATGGCATGGCCAATACTTACTTCGTCGAGCCAGGGAATCTGCTGATGGAAGAACCTTAGGTTCTCTAACGACAGGTCATGACCAGCATTCAGACCTAATCCTAACTGCCGAGCCACCTCTGCAGCCTCGACGAAGGGGGCAATGGCGGCCTCGCGGTTGGCAGCATAGTTGGCAGCATAAGGCTCTGTGTAAAGCTCTACACGATCGGCACCACACTGCGCAGCACCTTCCACCATGCGTGGCTCAGCATTGACGAAGATGCTTGTGCGGATGCCAGCCTCTTTGAAGCGTGCACAGATATCGGTCAGGAAACCACGATTCTCTATTGTGTCCCATCCGTGGTTGCTTGTCAGTTGGTCATGTCCGTCAGGAACCAGTGTTACCTGCTTGGGCACCACCTCTAAAACCAGTTGCGTAAACGAGTCGATGGGGTTGCCTTCAATGTTGAACTCTGTGGTGATGAGTGGCTTCAATAGGCGTACGTCGTTATATTTAATGTGTCGCTCGTCAGGACGAGGATGAACGGTGATGCCTTGTGCTCCGAAGCGTTCGCAGTCCTGCGCCACGCGCTCTACATCAGGATTATTGCCACCGCGAGCATTGCGTAAGGTGGCTACTTTGTTGATATTTACACTTAATTTTGTCATATTTTTTTTTGCATTTTCGCTTTCCTTTTCGTACTTTTGTAGCCGTAAAGGGCGGATTTCATTCGCAAAGTTACAAAATATTTGGCAAATAACAGCACATTTAGCCCTAATTTTTTATGCACAGACGCAAACTTATCATCGCATTGTTCGGCAATTGCTACCAGGCAAAGAAGTCGGCATCCATTCAGGAAGTCCTTTCCTGTCTGAAAAAGTATGGTGCACAGGTACATGTGGACCGTGAGTATTTTGAGTTCCTGCAACATACAGCAGGTGTCCAGCCTTCCTTTGCACGCGTGTTCGACCGTTACGAAGAGCCTTACGACTACGCCATCTCCATGGGTGGCGACGGCACTTTGTTGCGTACGGCCAGCATGGTGGGCAGTGCCTGTACACCCATCATTGGCGTGAATATGGGACGCTTGGGTTTCCTGGCCGACATACGTCCTGACGAGTTCGAACAGTGCATCATTGACATTCTTGATGGTCATGTGCAGACAGACCAGCGCTCGCTCATTCAGGTAGAGACAGAGGGTCAGGCATTGCAGGGGTATAACTGTGCGCTGAACGATGTGGCAATCCTTAAGCGTGACAATGCGTCGATGATTTCCATTAAGGCAACAGTAAATGGTGAGTACCTGACAACCTATCAGGCTGACGGACTGGTGGTTAGTACGCCAACAGGCTCCACGGCCTATTCGCTTTCTAATGGTGGTCCAATCATTATTCCTCAGACACATGTGTTTTCCATGACTGCTGTTGCTCCGCATTCGCTGAATACGCGTCCGTTGGTCATTCCAGAGACCTCTACGCTACAGATTCAGGTGGAGAGCCGTACGCATAACTACCTTGTTGCCATTGATGGACGTAGCGAAAGCATGTCGGAAGACACTCGTCTGACGCTTAGTCTGGCTCCTTACAAGGCTCACATTGTAAAGCGCAAACGTCAAAACCATTTTCAGACGTTGCGCGAGAAAATGATGTGGGGGGCGGATATGCGTGATGTTTGAAAAAACGAGTGCTCCCTTATAGTCCGCTCACCCTGTGGAGACGATCCAGATTTTCGTCCCAAATGCCACGTAAGTCCTCAATGTCGTCAGCATCAGCATAATCGGTGATGAGCATGTTCAGCTGGCCAGTAAGCTCGCTGGGCTCCAGACGAATCTCCCAAAAAGCCTGTGGGTCTTCTTCCTGATAGTCCCATTTCATGCGGATGTGACTATACTTGTTGCACTCGAGAATTTGCGAAGTCTTCGTGTCACGCTCTGTCCACGGATGTCCCCAGGTGAAGGTGAGCGACTCGCCGTCGGCAACCACAATGTCGGCTAACCATTTCTGCATGCCCTCTGCCGTGCTAATCATGCCCCACACTATGTTGGGTGACTTCGTATTTAATTGGTATTCTAAAGTTAGTTTCTTCATGTCTGCTTTAGATTTTTAGTTGTTGTGGGCAAAGTTACAAATAAAACTGCAATTATCCAAATTATTTACAATTTATTATTTCTTTCAAAAATTCTTTCTTAAAATTTGGCAGTTACAAACTTTTGTATTACCTTTGCAGCCGATTTCAAGAGAAATCTCAATCATGGCGGGGTAGCTCAGCTGGTTAGAGCGTCGGATTCATAATCCGGAGGTCGAGGGTTCGGGTCCCCCTCCCGCTACGAGGAACGTCCTGTGAGTCAAAGGCTTGCAGGACGTTTTCTTTTGTCTGTATTCTTGTTCAGTTCAGCTCGTTATAGATTTTCTCGTAGTGGCCATGGGTGACCATCTCAATGTATCCGGCTTCACGCCAGCGTTGCACCATTTTCTCTGCATTGCGTTTCTTTATAAAGCATATCTCTTCCACATCTTTGACAGTAAACGAGCTGGGAAGACTATGGTAGCGCTCCTTCAGTTTCGCTGAGTGGTATTTGCGCAGTCTTTCATTGCTTTGTGCGTCATGCATGCTACGGAAATAGTCGTCCCAATAGTGTGCGAAGAAATGTCGTTGGCATGTGAGCTGAATGTTGCATACGAGCATGCATAGTTGGATGTCCTTCTCGTCGATGCTAAGCGTGCCATAGCGTTCCCATTCCTTCCAGTGGCGCATGACGATGAAGGGTACGGAGACGTTGATGCCGTAGTAGGCCACACGCTTGCACAACAGTTCTTCGGTCTTGGACTGGTCGTCCTTAGCGTCTTCCATGCGTCGTTCGGTCCATCCGTAGCATTCCTCCACGAGTTTCCAGATGGGCAGCTCGCCTTGTGTCTTGTTCAACCGTTCTGCCCACATCCTTAGTGTCTTGTCCTCTTCAGGCTCAGTGGCTTGCTCGTCCAGGTACTCGCGTTTTATCATTCTGAAGTGAGTTGCCGGCATGGGGATGGTGGCCAGGCGCGTAGCCAGTCCGTTGCCAATGTTTGCTGTGTTCACCCTATTTCTTAAAGCAAGAGGTGTGCCTGTATAGACATAGTTCCAATAAACACGGAACGAAGGTAGCAGCTGGCTGTTGACGAAGCATTCTCCGTCTGTTTCGTTATGAAACGCTTTCAGTTCCATGTACAGCTTGTTGTTCCATGCCTGACTCTGATTGCGAGTGGTGTTGTCCAATTCTGTGTCGAACGACAGCAGATGGAGGTGCATCTCTTCGCCATTGACCACGTCAACGGCATTGCACATGTCTTCGATGAATACTTTATTAGATGTACGCGCAGGATGAATGCGGATGAGCGCTTTGGGCTTCTTGGGACCATCGCCTTTCTTGCCACTGTTTTCCCATTGCTGGTATTTTCGTTTGTAGCGGTTGACGGCATTCATGCCCTTTTTCGATTCACGTTCCAACGGCTCGGTCAACACCTTGTATAGGTGAGCTGCAAATGACTTTCCTGAGCCAGGGTCGCCAATGATATAGACTCCGTAGTTCAGTCGTCGCAGTTCCTCTGGCCTATGGTAGAACCTGTAGGTGCAGCGTGTCATGAGTGTACCCATGAAGCAGGCACTGGTGAAGAGTGCTGCAGGGAAAGCAGCAGTCTCCAGTCCTCTGCACACTTCGCTCAAGCAGGGGAAGTCGTCCATCAGTTCCTCTATCTCTTTGCCCGCTACCTCCATCTGGGTTTCTATGTGTGGGCGTCTTTCTGTTGTGTATTCTTCTATCATTTTCTATCAGCGATGGCTTGTTGTTTGTCAGTTGATATTTACTGTTGCAAAGTTACAAAAAATTCTTGGAGCTACAAAATTATTACGACAAAAACTTTAAATTAATACGTCATTTTAGATTCTTATAACATATAATAATATTATAATATAATATTTATATTATATATTAATATTATATAATGATTGTAAATTCGTTATGACGTAAAAATATTATGTTTTTGTCGTAATGTAGTTTGATACTTTGTATCATGAAGAAAGTAGTGGGTGTAACGTGGGTTTGCCATAGGGTAAACGCATGTAGAAAGGCTTGTATCTACCCCTTTGCCCTATGTTAAACTTTCGTAGAACGGCTTGCTTCTCGTTGTTGCCCCAGGAGATTGTATGGCATTAAAAAGATAAAAAAGATTAAGGCAGTAGCAATTTCTTCATTCTTCATTCTTCATTCTTAGCGAAAAACGCTACCTTTGTGCCCGATTTATGTTTCGCATTAAGAAATTAGACATATTCATAGCCAAACAGTTCCTGCTGTTGTTCGCAGGAACCTTCTTCATTTGTCAGTTCGTACTGATGATGCAGTTTCTTTGGCGATATGTTGACGACCTGATAGGTAAGGGATTGTCACTGTCTGTGTTGGCACAGTTCTTCTGGTACATGGGACTCATGCTGTTGCCACAGGCATTGCCGCTGGCCATTCTGCTGTCGTCGCTCATCACTTTTGGAAACCTGGGAGAGAGTTCGGAGCTGACGGCCATCAAGGCTGCCGGCATCTCGTTGATGCAAACCATGCGCTCGCTCATTGTCATTACGCTGCTGGTTACGGGTGTGTCGTTCTATTTCCAGGATGTCGTAGGTCCGGAGGCCAACAAGTCGTTTGGTCAGTTGCTACTGTCGATGAAGCAAAAGAGTCCAGAACTGGAGATTCCTGAAGGCATCTTCTATGACGGCATACCCAACAGTAACCTGTATGTGCAGAAGAAGGACATGGAGACAGGCATGCTCTATGGCATTATGATATATCGCCAGAACGGCAGTTTCGATGACCATGCCATCATCTTGGCCGACTCAGGACGCCTGCAATCGACAGCAGAGAAGAAGCATCTGTTGCTGACACTCTACAGTGGCGAGTGGTTTGAGAACATGCGTTCGCAGGACATCGCAGGCAGTGCCAGCGTGCCTTATCGTCGTGAGACCTTTGGCACCAAGCGCATCGTGCTTGACTTCGACGGTGAATTCAATCTGGCAGACGTCAGTGGCATCTCGTCCAGTGCGAAGGCCAAGAGTATGAAACGCATCTATCACGACCTGGACTCCATACGCGAGTACAACGACTCTGTGGCACATGTGTTCTATCACGATGCCCAGGTCTCCTACTTCAGAAGGATGGAGATAGAGAAACCAGACTCAATGAAAGCCGTGGCAGCTGCCATGAAGAAAACGGCCAACTTCGACTCCATCTTTGGAAAACTGACGGCAGAGCAGAAGCAACGCGTCGTCAAACAGGCTACAGACCGTGCTCGCAGCACGCAGATGGACCTGGAGATAAAGAGTGATTACTCGCACATGCTCAACCGTAATGAGCGCGAGCACCAGCTGGAGGGACTGGGAAAAATTACGCTGTCGCTCTCATGCCTGATATTCTTCTTTATAGGCGCACCTCTGGGAGCCATCATCCGAAAGGGTGGACTGGGCGTGCCAGTGGTTGTGTCAGTACTGGTGTTCATCGTGTTCTACATCTTTGATAATACTGGTTATAAGATGGCACGTGAGAACGAGTGGACAGTATGGTTCGGACGATGGTTAGGAACGGTGGTCCTTACACCTATTGCCGTGTTCTTCACCTACAAGGCCAACAACGACTCCGTGGTCTTCAATATCGACCTCTACAAGAACATTGCCATGCGCATGTTGGGTCTGCGTATGAAACGTAACCTGACACGCAAGGAAGTTATCATAGAAGACCCCAACTATGTCAAGGACCGTCAGCAACTCATGCAAATCAATCAGGAGTTGGACGACTACATGCACAGGCACAAACTGCTCAGGTGGCCTAACCCCATCAAGGTGTTCTTCCGTCCTGGCGACGACCACGATATAGAAGTCATCAACCAACAGTTAGAGGAGACTGTCGAGGACCTGAGCTATACCAGCGACAAGATTGTGCTGAACGAACTGAACAACATACCAATAATAGCTACGCATGCGCACACGCGACCCTTTGTGCGCAAATGGCTCAACGTGGTGACTGGACTCTTCCTGCCTACAGGACTGTTCTTCTACTTCCGTATGTTGAGGTTCCGTTTCCGTCTGTATCGTGATCTGCGCACCCTGCGCCAAGCCAGCGATGCACTCATTGCACGTATCGAAGAGAAATTTATTTGACTATACATTATATAATATAAAGGATGAAGCAAACTACTGACGACAATCATATGGAACGGTTCCATTTGAACACCATCGACGAGGCCCTGGAAGACTTCAGAAAGGGTGAATTCGTGATTGTGGTTGACGATGAAGACCGTGAGAACGAGGGTGACCTGATTATAGCAGCAGAAAAGATAACACCTGAGAAAGTGAACTTCATGCTGAAGTACGCGCGTGGCGTGCTTTGTGCACCCATCACCATCAGCAGAAGCATCGAGCTGGACTTGCCAAGACAGGTGCAGGACAACACTTCTGTGCTGGGCACACCTTTCACTGTCACTATCGATAAGCTGGAAGGCTGTACAACAGGTGTCAGTGCGCACGACCGTGCAGCAACCATTAAGGCACTGGCTGATCCTGCTTCCACACCTCAGACCTTCGGACGGCCAGGACACATCAATCCTCTTTATGCCCAGGACCATGGTGTGCTGCGCAGGAGTGGACACACTGAAGCAGCCGTTGATTTGTGTAAGCTGAGTGGGCTCTATCCTGCAGGAGCGCTGATGGAAATCATGAACGACGATGGTACCATGGCACGCATGCCGGAGCTGCAAGCATTCGCACAGCAGTACAATCTGAAAATCATCACCATCAAGGATCTCATAGCCTATCGTCTGCGCAAAGAGTCGCTCATCGAGGTTGGCGTGGAGGTGGATATGCCCACCGAACATGGTCATTTCCGTATTGTGCCGTTCAGACAGAAGAGCAACGGACAGGAGCACTTCGCACTCATCAAAGGCACATGGAATGAAGATGAGCCCATACTGGTGCGTGTACACTCGTCGTGTGCCACTGGCGACATACTGGGTAGCAAGCGCTGTGACTGTGGCGAACAGCTGCACAAGGCTATGGACATGATAGAGAAAGAAGGAAAAGGCGTACTGGTATATATGCAGCAAGAGGGTAGGGGCATCGGCCTGATGAACAAACTGGCAGCCTATAAGCTACAGGAAGAGGGCTACGACACGGTGGATGCCAACCTCTGTCTGGGATTCAAGGCCGACGAGCGCGACTATGGCTGTGGAGCACAGATGCTTCGACACCTGGGTGTGCACAAGATGCGACTGATGACCAACAACCCTGTCAAACGCGTCGGACTGGAGGCTTATGGTCTGGAAATCGTTGAGAACGTACCCATAGAGGTGACTCCCAACCAGTATAACCTGCGTTATCTGAAAACCAAGCAGGACCGAATGGGTCACACCTTGCACCTGAAATGATCATGCTTGTTGTCTTTTTTTTTACGAATAAAAGTGAAAAAGTGACAGATTTTCTTCGTTAAGAAGAATAAAATGTGTAATTTTGCACTATCATAACAGACAAATGACAAAAATGGCACAACTATCCAACCGCTTGCAAAGATTGGCACCGTCGGCTACGCTGGCGATGTCGCAGAAAAGTTCTGAAATGAAAGCACAGGGCATCGACGTCATTAACATGAGCGTTGGTGAGCCTGATTTCAATACACCCGAACATATCAAGACTGCTGCAAAACTGGCAATCGACGAGAACTATTCACGCTATTCTCCTGTCCCTGGCTATGCTGAGCTGCGACAGGCCATAGCACGAAAGTTGGAACGTGAGAACCAGCTGCACTACCAGCCGTCAGAGATACTGGTGTCAAATGGTGCCAAGCAGAGCGTGTGCAACACAGTCATGGCACTGGTCAACCCTGGTGATGAGGTCATCATTCCTGCTCCCTACTGGGTCAGCTATCCACAGATGGTACTCCTGGCAGGTGGTACACCCGTCTTTGTTGAGGCACGCTTCGACCAGAACTTCAAGATTACACCAGAGCAGCTGGAGAATGCCATCACGCCAAAGACGCGAATGCTCATCCTCTGTTCACCCAGCAATCCTACAGGAAGTGTCTATTCAAAAGACGAGTTGGCAGGGCTGGCAGAAGTCATCAAGCGTCATGACGACCTCTTTGTTCTCGCAGACGAAATCTACGAGCACATTAATTATGTAGGGCGCCATGAAAGCATCGCACAGTTCGAAGGCATGAAGGAACGCTCCATTATTGTCAACGGCGTGTCGAAAGCTTATGCCATGACAGGCTGGCGTATCGGATACATTGCCGCACCAGAGTGGATTGTCAAGGGATGCAACAAATTACAAGGACAATATACCAGTGGACCATGCTCTGTCAGCCAGAAAGCTGCAGAGTTTGCATACACACAAAGCCAGGAGTGCGTAGAGCAGATGCGACAGGCGTTCGAACGCCGTCGCAACCTCATCGTTGAACTGGCGAAGGATATTCCTGGACTGGAGGTCAACGTGCCTGAAGGCGCTTTCTACCTCTTCCCCAAGTGTAGCAGCTTCTACGGCAAGAAGAGCGTGGTTGATGGTTTCGCCGTCAACAACAGCACTGACTTCGCCATCTACCTGTTGGAAAAAGGTCATGTGGCCACTGTGGGAGGTGATGCTTTTGGCGATCCGGAGTGCTTCCGCATGAGCTATGCCACCAGTGATGAAAACATCCGTGAGGCCATGCGACGCATCAAAGAAGTGTTGGAAAAACTAAAATAATTGAGAAATATCAAGTTAAAAAATATTAACTGCGCTTTTAGTACGGCTGAATTTGCTATCTTTGCCGAGAGATAGCGTACTGAGAAGTTGCTATTTCTAACACTAAAACAACATAATTAACGTTATATCAGAAATATATCAAACTTAATTTTTTAACAAATAACTAAAATCAAAAAACAATTTAATTATGGCAACTACACAAAAAGCAGCAGCCCCAGCTAAGAAGAGCCAGGGCTTCCAAGGAGTCAAAGCAGCGTTCTGGATCATCGTTGTATGTTTCATCCTCGCAGTTTGTTTCTTCAAATTCTTCCTCGGTAACAGCGATCACATCGCTGAGAACGGCGAAGTCATCGACGGTAATATCTGGGGTACCATTTATAAAGGTGGTATCGTGGTGCCTGTCATCCTGACACTGTTGTTCACTGTTATCGCACTGTCTATCGAGCGCTGGCTTGCTCTGAACACCGCTTTCGGTAAGGGTAAGCTCCCCAAGTTCGTGGCTAACATTAAGGCTGCACTCAACGCTAACGACTTCGCTAAGGCACAGCAGCTCTGCGACGCTCAGCGTGGTACAGTAGCTAACGTTGTTGGCGCTTCTCTGCGCACCTATAAGGAGATGGAAGCTACTTCAGGTCTGAAGAAGGAACAGAAGATTGCACGCATTCAGCAGGCTCACGAGGAGGCAACCCAGCTTGAGATGCCTACTCTGACCATGAACATGCCAATTATCGCTACCATCGTTACTCTGGGTACACTGACCGCTCTGTTCGGAACCGTTGTAGGTATGATCCGTTCATTCGCTGCTCTGGCAGCTGGTGGTGGTGCTGACTCTCAGGCTCTGTCACTCGGTATTTCTGAGGCCCTGGTTAACACAGCATCGGGTATCTTGACATCTTGGGTAGCCGTTGTAGCTTACAACTACTACACAAACAAGATCGACAAGCTCACTTTTGCACTCGACGAAGTTGGTTATTCTATTGCTCAGACTTACGAAGCTAACCACGCAGATGAGGCTTAATTTTTGCTAACCCTTTAAATCATTTATCGCTATGGGTAAAGTAAAAATTAAGAAAAGTGACGTCTGGATAGACATGACCCCTATGTCTGACGTGATGGTGCTTTTGCTGACTTTCTTCATGATGACGTCAACGTTCGTCACACCAGAGCCAGTGCAAGTCAACACACCTCAGTCACAGTCGAAGGTCAAAGTGCCAGACGTGGATGTGCTCAACATCCTTGTCAACCCTGAAGGCAAGGTGTTCATGAGCATGGATAAGGCGCCTGACTTGGAACAGACCGTAAGGACTATTCTGAGTGAGAACAACATGAAGGAGCTGACTCCTGTACAGATGAAAAAGTTTAAGGACGACCCCATGTTCGGCGTAGGACTGAAGAAGTTGTATGGATACCTTGACCTGCCACAAAGCCAGATGGTCAAAGCATTGCAGAACGAGGGTATTCCTACCGACAGTATCGGCGGAGGCATGAGTGAGTTCCAGCAGTGGGTGAAGATTGCAAAACGTACTGCTAAGAACCCAGACCCATCGATGGGCAATAATCTGGATTCGCACGAACTCAAAATCTGTATCAAGGCAGATGCTCGCACTTCTTACAAAGTTGTGAAGAAACTGATGTCTGAACTCCAGGATATGGAAGAAAACCGTTATCAGTTGATTACATCGTATAAGGTTCAAGACACTAACGTAGAAAAGACGGAGGCTAAGTAACATGGCAAAACAAAAAGCAAGCAAACAGAAAAAGATGAATGTCCGCGTTGACTTTACGCCAATGGTGGATATGATGATGCTTCTGATTACGTTCTTCATGTTGTGTACCACGCTACAAAAGCCTCAGGCGATGCAGTTGACCATGCCAAGTAACGACAAGAACGTTCAGGAACAGGATCGAAACGAAGCGAAGGCTTCCCAGACCATGACCTTCTATCTCGCAGGTAATGACAAGTTGTACTATGTCGAGGGTATCACAAAGTATGACGACCCAACCTGTCTGAAGGAGACCACTTATGGAGAGGGAGGTATTCGTAAACTACTCTTGGAGCACAAAACTGAAGATGAGTCTCAGCCAGTTTGGTGGATTAGAAAAGCTATGGAGACACTGGAAAAGGAAAAGAAGGACAAACCCGAAGTACCTGACTCTGTCTGGGAGCAGAAACTCTCAGAAATCAAGAAGGGTAACATCAGCGTGGTAGAGATAAAAGACCTGCCAGCATCGATTAAAGTCCCCACCAAGGTGCCTACCATGACGATCATCATCAAACCATTGGATGTTGCTACCTATGACAATATGGTGACAGTGCTCGATGAAATGCAGATTAGCGGTATTAATACGTACGTCATTGATAAAGTTTCCGAGGATGACCAGAAACTTCTGACAGCCAAGGGAATCAAGTATGAATGATTGTATAACTAAAAAATGTATTAAGAATTATGGCTAAAATTGATCTTATAGACAATAGTTGGGTCGATCTCGTCTTTGAAGGCAAGAATCAGGCCTACGGTGCCTACCAGCTGCGCAAAAACACTGGTAAGCGTAATCTGTGGTCGATCTTTATTATGCTCATTGCCGCTGCTCTGATTGCTGCTGTCGTTGGTGCTAACGCCATCATCAGTGCTGCTGGTGAGGGTGATGTAGATATCTCTGCTGACGTAAACCTCTCTTCTCTTGCTGAGAAAGAGGCAAAGATGGAAGAGGAAAAGGCACCTGTGATTGAAGAAGCAAAACCTGTAGAGCAAGTTAAGAGCTCTATTAAGTTCGTTCCACCTGTAGTTAAGGAAGATAAGGACGTTAAGGAAGACAAGGAGCTGAAGAGTCAGGACGAACTGGCCGAGACAAAGACGGCTATCGGTGCCTTCACCGTGGAAGGTAACACTGACGATGCTGACGCACACGTGCTTCAGGCAACTGAGGAAATCAAGAAAGAGGAACCCAAACCCGTTGAGGACAAGATCTTCGACGTCGTTGAGCAGGCTCCTACTTTCAAAGAGGGTGACGTACGCTCATGGCTGGCTAACCACATGCAGTACCCACCAGTAGCTGCTGAGAACGGTATTGAAGGTACAGTCGTTGTAGGATTCGTCGTTGAGCGCGATGGTTCTATCTCGAATGTGAATGTTCTTCGTAGTCCAGACCCAAGTCTGAGTAAGGAAGCTGTACGCGTGGTGAAGTCCATGCCGAAGTGGAATCCTGGTATGCAGAATGGTTCTCCTGTACGTGTAAAGTACAACGTTCCTGTTAAATTTAAACTGCAGCAGTAAAATGAAGCGATTATTCAACGTAACAGTTGGATTAACTCTCATAATAGGTTTGCTGTCGGCATGCTCCGACAGCAAACCTAAACATAGTAAATATACCCGTACTGATACCTATTCAGCAGGTGAGATATTTTTTGCTGCCGATGAGAGTTTCAGTCCTATCATCAACGAAGAAGTTACGGTCTTTCAGGCTACCTATCCTAAAGCATTGCTCCATCCTATCTATACCGATGAGTTCGATGCCATGGAAAGGTTGATGAACGACTCTATTTGTCTTGTCTTCGCTTCCCGTGACTACACCGAGAAAGAAAGAAAAGCACTCAAAGCACTCGGTGGATCACCTATGTCCACACCCATCGGCTACGACGGCCTGTCGCTTATTGTCAACAGGGCAAACGCTGATACCTGTATCTCCATCAAGGACGTACGCCGTATCCTCAGTGGCGAAGTGGCGAAGTGGAAAGACATCAATCCCAACTCCAAACAAGGAGACATCGAGGTTGTCTTCGACAACAAAAACTCCAGTACCGTTCGCTGGTGCGTAGATTCTATTCTGGGTGGCAAACCCATCAATAGTCCTAACATCTATGCCGTAAAGACAAGTGCCGACGTGGTCACTTATGTTGAGCAACATGCCAATTCTATTGGAATCGTTGGTTCCAATTGGCTCAACGACAAACGCGACACGACGAACGTTACCTTCAAGAAGAATATCCGTGTAATGTCGGTAAGTAAAAACGACACGGCAACAGCCATGAACAGTTGGAAACCTTACCAATATTATTTATATACAGGTGATTATCCACTCATCAGGACGATATACGCATTGTGCAACGACCCTATTCATGGACTGCCATGGGGCTTCACACAGTTCATCTCCTCACCAAGGGGACAACTTATTATCTTCCGTTCCAGCTTGCTGCCTTATCGTGGAGATCTCACCGTCCGAGACGTTAATGTTCGTAAATAATATAAACTTTTGCAGATTTGAAGCGTCATAAGATTGACAAATGAATGTTTCACTTAAAAACCAAAACGAATTATGAAAGCAATCAAATATCTATTCATCGGAGCAATGATGTTAGTATTCAGCGCTCCTGCTATGGCCCAGGATGAGGACCAGGCTACTATCAATGCTATCACTAAAGTCATTAAGGACAACAAAAGCGGATTCGATGCCATTAAGGACGAGGTGAAGGCTGTCTATAAGAAAAACAAGAAGAATGCGAAAGTGCTTACCGCCATGGGTGTTGCCTTTAAGGAAGCCGGCGACACAGCAACTGCTCGCGAGTATGCAAACTATGCCCTGAAGGCTGCTAAGAACCACTATGCTCCTGCACGTCTGTTGCTCGGTGACATCGAGGCTATTGCCGACAAGGCTGGTGATGCTGCTTCTCAGTATCAAATGGCTATCGACGATGACCCCATGAATCCAGAGGGTTACTTCAAGTTCGCAAGTGTCTATCGTAAGGTAAGCCCACGTCTGGCTGTTGCCAAGCTTGAGGAACTGCGCGCTAAGCGTCCTGACATCGCTGTTGACATCAAAGCGGGTAGCTTCCTGTTCGAGGCTCAGGAGTTCGATAAGGCTATCGAATCTTATAAGAAAGCTCCACTGTCACAGTTCGAACGTCCTGACCTCACCAACTTTGCCATTGCTTACTATTTTACTGGCAAGCACGCAGAGGGTCTGCCCATCATCGAAGAGGGTGTCAAGCGTTTCCCACGCCATGCTCCACTGAACCGTATGGGTATGTTCTTCAACTACGAGACAGGCAACTACGACAAGGCACTGGAGTTCGCTGACCGTCTGTTCAATGCTTCTGACAGCTTGAAGGCATCATGGATGGACTACTTCTATCGCGGATTGTGCCTCCAGAGTGCACGTAGCGACTACGACGGAGCCCTGAAGGACTTTAATATGGCTCTTGGCATGGATGTTCCTGCTACCAACCGTATTAGTCTGATTCAAACCATGTATCAGGCATATTCTACCAAGGGAGACTTCGACAATGCTATTAAGTTCTACAACGACTATCTCGTAGCAAAGGGCAACCCCAGTGCTAACGACTATAACTCATTGGCTCGTATGTATCTGAAGCATGCCGAGGAAGTGCCCGATGCTGAAAAGGAACAGTGGATGATGAAGGCTGACCAGACCTATGGGGAGGCTATCGAGAAGTTCCCTGCCAATGCAGAGTACCTGAACATCCTCCGTGCCCGACTGAATGCTACCATGGATGCTGACATGACCAAGGGCCTTGCTAAGCCTTATTACGAGGCAGCTGCCAACATGCTGGAGGCAAAGGGTAACCTCGAGGCTGGTGAGAAGTCACGTCTCGTAGAGTGCTATCGTTACCTCGGTTGGTTCTACAACGAGAAGGCTGATCGTGAAAAGTGCCAGAGCTACTGGCGTAAGGTAAAGGAGCTCGATCCTACAAACACTGAGGCAGATCAGTTCCTGAAGTAATATCCAGAATTTTCATAAGTACATTAAATCTTGTAATGGGTGTTCCCCGATTCAGGGGAATGCCCATTATTTTATTGAAGTATTTTCTATTAGGGAAAAAAGAAAGGTCTCTTCCAACGAAGAGACCTTTTTATTGTTTTGACCAAGTATTTTCAATTAGGGCAGGCTGATGGCCTCAGACGGACAAACGTCTGCACATGTGCCACACTCAGTGCACATATCGGGGTTAATTGAATACTTATCGCCCTCAGAGATAGCTCCAGCGGGGCATTCGTCAATACAAGTACCGCAAGCGATACAATCGTCACCAATTACGTAAGCCATAATGTTATAAATTAAAAGTTAATACTCAAAATTAGTGATGCAAAGGTAATCATTATTTTGGAATATTACCTACTTTTGATTACTTTTTTTTATTATTTATACATTGTCGAAATAGACGGCAATATAATAAGCAGCCACTTTTTTCGTTATAATAATTGTATGAGACGATTGTTGTGTTATCTATTTCTCTCTGCTGTCATGCTGACAGCTGCCGCCCAGGAGCGTAAGCCGATGAACAAACCTTACATCGACCTGCGTCCCTTGCACTTTGGTATTCTTGTTGGTGCTAATTTGCAGGATGTGGAGTTCGAGAACGTTGGTCCCCAGCAAGTTACGTTGGAGGATGGCAGCGTCGTGGAACAGACAGTGGTCACCGATGCCGACAAGTGGAACCCTGGCTTCTCCGTTGGTGTGTTAGCCGAGGGTCGTCTTGGTAGTCATGTCGCCTTACGTGTGGCACCAACCATGCATTTCGGTGCCAAACATCTGGTGTTCCGTCATTTATCCGACCTTGACCAGAACGGAGAGCCGCGTATAACCACACAGGACCTGAAGAATACCTACCTCTCGGTACCCATCAACCTGAAGTTCAGCGCCCAGCGTTTCAATAATCATCGTCCTTACATAGTGGTAGGCTTTAATCCGATGATTAATCTTACCCATAAGGATCAGGACCTTATCCAGTTGAAACGCTATGATGCAATGGTCGAGATAGGTTTGGGTTGCGACTTCTACCTGCCTTTCTTCAAGCTCAATCCAGAGCTGAAGTTCTCGTACAGTCTGACGAATAGCTTAGACACAAAACATGCGGACGAACTTCGCGACGCTAACATGCGCGTCTATGCGAATTCCGTCCGCGGTGCTCATACCAAGATGATTACCTTGACGTTTTATTTCGAATAGTTGCTGCCTATTTCAGATTGACCAGCAGCTTGCCGATGAAGATGCCGTGTTTGCCGTTCTGGTCAACGGGAATGGCATGACCGTCCATGTTGTTTACGTATTCCAGTTTCTCCAGATAGGTGTGGGAGTGTCCACCCAGTACGACGTCGATGTTTCGTGACCCCTTGATCATGTAGCTGTCATCGTCGCCGCCAATGTCCCATCCTAAGTGTGAGATGCATATCACGATGTCGCACTTCTTCTCTTTTTTCAGCATGGTAGCCGTCTCTAATGCCACTTGAGCAGGGTCTAAGTATTTCACGCCTACGCAGTTCTTGTCGCTCACCAGTCCTTTCATCTTTGGTGCCAGTCCGAAGACGCCAATCTTCACTCCTTTTCTCTTTAGTATGATGTATGGCTTTACCAGTCCCTCGCATACGGTACCAGTGAAGTCGTAGTTGGCGCATACAATGGGGAAGTTAGCCATCTTGAACAGACGTGCCATGTTGTCCAGTCCAAAGTCGAACTCATGGTTGCCAATGGTAGCCGCATCAACGCCCATCTGGTTCATCAGTCCTACCTCCACGTCGCCCTTGAACATGGTGTAGTATCCTGAGCCCTGCGAGAAGTCGCCACTGTCGAAGTAGAGCAGTTCAGGGTCTTTCTTACGTTCCTCTTTCAGCATGACAATACGTCGCAGGTATCCTCCGCGTCCTGCTATCACCGTATCCTCAAAGTTAGGGTTCAGAGGCAGAATGGTGCTGTGCGTGTCGTTCGTATGCAGTATGGTCAGTTGCTTCTTCTGTGCACTGACGTTCAGAGGTAAAAGGGTGAAAAGACAGAAAGGTAACACCAGTGCTATCGCGCGCGTAACCTTATTATATTTATATAATCTGATATTTGTTTTCATAATGACTTATTCTTTTACGGTTATACGTCCTTCTATCTTTGCATCAACCAGCTTGCCTTCCTTCTCCATGGCGCGGAAGTAGTCCATGATGATGAAACGGGTGTTGTTCGACACCTCCTGTGGGGCTTTCAGGTCGCGCCCTTTGGTAAAGGCTGTCATGCCGTCAGTACCACCTGCCAGATAGTCGATGGTTGCCAGTCGGTAGTCGTTGTCAGCGTCTATCTCCTCACCGTTCAGGGTGACGCTGACCAGCTTGCCGTCTTTGGTAATGACCATGCGCACTGCACTGCTCACTCCTTCTCCTCCGCGTGCTGCTATCTGTTGGAACAGCTCCAGCAAGTCGCTTCCTTTCAGAGTCATAAATGCAATCTTGTTCTCAAACGGTGCAATGTCGAGCACGTCACCATAGGTTACGGCACCACGGGTAAGGTCGGCGCGTATGCCTCCTGTATTGTAGATGGCAAATACGGGCTCTTCGTCATAGAACTGTGCTGCCCACATGAGTATGTCAGGCAACAGGTTCGACAGCTCGCTCTCGGGCCTGTCAGCCTTCATGCTGCGTGCCACGTGTCCCACGATGGGTCCCAGCACGCTGTCAACATCATGTTTGTAGGGTGTGAGGAATTGAGCTGCCTGTGCGTCAGGCTGTGCGTCCCATCTGCTGTCGATGAGGATGCGCGAGCGTTCCACGCTTGCCACTTCGTAATGATGTCGGCAAGCAGTCATGGTCATCAGCATGGTAGCGATGACCGCAAGGATAGTTGTTTTCTTCATACTCATATAGAAATATTGGTTAGTTGTATGGGCAAAGGTAACGAAAAATTCGCTAAAAAACAAGAAAAGTGTAAAAAATCAGTTATTCTTTTGGTTATTTGCATAGTTCTTCGTACCTTTGCAGCCGCTTTCCGCGTAATCGCTGGCAGGAAGATAGGAGTGTTGCCTGTTATGTTGCGTTGGAACGATACAGCAAATATTAAAAGATTAAAAATTAAAGATTATGGATTTAATTAAAGTTGCTGAAGAAGCATTTGCAACCGGCACCCAGCATCCCAGTTTCAAAGCTGGTGACACTGTAACTGTCGCTTACAAAATTATCGAGGGTTCTAAGGAGCGTATCCAGCTCTACCGTGGTGTTGTGATTAAGATTTGCGGCCATGGTGAGAAGAAGCGTTTTACTGTACGTAAGATGTCTGGAACAGTGGGTGTAGAGCGTATCTTCCCACTCGAGTCTCCCAACATTGCCAGCATCGAGGTGAACAAGGTTGGTAAGGTACGTCGCGCTAAGCTGTACTACCTGCGTAAGCTCACTGGTAAGGCTGCACGTATCAAGGAGAAGCGTCGCAATGTATCGGCTGGTGAAGAGTAATCCTCAGAGGCAGAGATAAAAAAGAGACACCATCGTTTTCATGATGGTGTCTTTTTTTTATCTCCTGTGAAAGCCTATCCCTAATAGCTCGGACAGTAGGTGTAGCCCTCCTGGTCATATATGGTCAGCAGTCGTGGCAGGCGTTCCACGAACGCGTCGTAGTCTTTTTGCTCAGGCTTCACCCATTGCAGCTCTGACAGTGCTGCTGCCCTTGGCAGCATCTGGTACAGCAGCAGCGAACGCCATGCTATATACTCCGTCCAGATGTTTGCCTGTACGCCGATGATGTGCTGTCGTGTCTCCTCGCTCAGCTCGGCAGGTGCCGGCTCGTAGCTATACACCTTCTGCAGTGGCACGTAGCCGCCAATGAGCAGTGGCTTGCTCCATACCTTCTCTTCGTCCAGCTGGTAATAGTCGAAGTAGCAGTATGCCGTGGGAGCCATGATGACGTCGTGACCGGCCAGTGCCGCCTTCATGCCGTGTTCTATGCCACGCCAACAGAGTATGGTGGCACTCTGCGAGATGTCACCTTCCATTATCTCGTCCCAACCAATGATGCTGCGTCCCAACTTCTTGATATACTGCTCCATACGGTTCGTGAAGTATCCCTGCAGCTTAGCCTCTGCCGTCAGTGTGCTGTCACCATGAATGCCTTGTTCCTGTATGCGTTTCTGACATTTCGCACACTGCTCCCAACGCTTCTTCGGAGCCTCGTCGCCACCAATGTTGATATATTTCGAAGGGAAGATGTCCGCTATCTCGTCCATCACACCACACAGCAGTTCAAACGATTTCTCGTTGCCTGCACACAGAATGTCGTCGAACACTCCCCATGTGGGTTCCGTCTCGTAAGGACCGCCTGTGCAGCCCAGTTCAGGGTAGGCTGCCAGTATGGCCAGCGCATGTCCAGGCAGTTCCACCTCTGGAATAACGTTGATGCACCGTTCTTCAGCATATCTTACTACTTCGCGTAGCTGCTCCTGCGTGTAGTAACCACCGTAGGGTGTGTCGTCAAACAGTCCGGTGTTCCGTCCTATCACGGTATGGCGACGTTTCGAACCTATCTCGTGCAGCCTTGGGAATTTCTTGCTCTCAATGCGCCATCCCTGGTCGTCCGTCAGATGCCAGTGAAAGGTGTTCATGTTGTGCAGAGCCAGAATGTCGATGTATTCCTTTACCTGTTCCACACTGAAGAAGTGGCGACACACGTCCAGATGCATGGCACGATAGGGGAAACGTGGCTCGTCGGTGATGACCACTGACGGCATCAGCACGGCCGACTGTCCCTTTGCCTCGTCTGCCAATGCCTTTCTCAGGGTCTGCACACCATAGAACACGCCGCGTGGCGAACCGCCTTCTATCACGATGCCCTGGCGTTTGCCCACCGTCAGCTTATAGCCTTCGGCGTTGGTCAGTTTGGGGTTGACAGCCAAGCGTATGCACTTTGTGCCCTTGGGGGCTTTGTCTGTTACAGCCAGTTGCATGCCTGTCTGCTTGTCGATGTAGGCTGACAAGAACTGCGCGTTACGCTTCATTTGCGCATCCTGACCGTTATACACAATGACGCACGAGGCATCTAAGAGGAAACCGTTGTCGTTGGTCAACTGTACTTGTTTAGGCAGTGGCACGGTGTTGTAGTTTACTGCCCACGCTCCCTTGGCAATGGCTAACAGGAGTAATAGAACAAATGTATTCTTCATATATTCACTATTTTGTCGTCAAAGGTACGAATAAGTGAGAACAATACAAAACAAATAACGAAGTTTTTGTTTTTTTTGTCGAGCAAATGTTGTACCTTTGCATGTCGAAAAACAATTATATGTCAAACCTATTAATATTCTCAACATGAAAGAACTCACCTATTCAGACATTCCACACACCTGGGCTGTATGCTTCCAGAACGACTGTCCAATGGCTCAACAATGCCTGCGCTACCATGCCGCACAACTGCTGCCGGCTGATAAGAAGACACACAACACCGTGCTACAGACAGCACGCAACGGCGAAAGCTGCCAGCTCTACGTGGCTGACCAGCCCGTGAAGGTGGCCTACGGCATGACTAAACTCTTCAGTGGCTTGAAATCTTGGGCGGCTTCCGACCTGCGCCATCAGGTCGAGGTAGTGTTTGGTTCACTCGCTCAATACTATCGTTATCGTGGAGGGAGATACCCCATCTCGCCCAAACAGCAGGCACTCATAGCCGACATATTTGCTCGAAACGGCCTGCCTACTACGTTGAATTTTGATCGCATTGAGGAGAAATACTATTTCCCACGTATGGAAAACTAAATTCTCACCGGTGAGAAATTAAATTCTCATCGGTGAGAAATCTTTTTCTCACTGGTGAGAATTTAATTTTAATCCGTATCAAACAGGACGTCAACCTGTAATGCGCTTCGTACTGTCGCGCATCTCCAAGCGTGCGTTGACGGTAATGTGTTGTACTCGGTCGTCACCATTGATGTGTCCAAGCAGCAGGCGAACGGCCTGATGACCTATCTCACGCAGGTTTTGCTTGACTATCGAGATGCGCGGATGTGACATCTCCGACACCCAGTCGGTGACGTAACCAATGAGGGATATATCTTCTGGGATGCGTAAACCCTGACTCGTGATGGCTTGCAGGGCCGAGATGGCCAGCAAACCATGGGTGGCCAGTATGGCGTCTGGCGGCTCTGGCAGGCTGAGCAGTTCCAAGGTGTCGGACAGTCCAGAGTTGAAACTGATGTGGTTACACTTTACCAGTTCGGTTCTGATGGGGATGTTGTGCTCGCGAAGTGCCTCTAAGTATCCGTGTTTACGGTCGATGGTCTGTACCATCTGGTTCGTGCCTCCAAGGAAGGCAACACGCCGTGCTCCGCTCTCTATGAGCATGTTTGTGGCCTGACGGGCAGATGCCTCGTCGTTGATAATGACTGACGAGATGTCGATGTTGGGCACACGGTCGAAGAGTACAACGGGAATGTGTGCCTGACGGAGCTGTAGCAGATGGGAAAAGTCGGTCGTGTCCTGGGCATGGCAAATGATGATTCCTTCTACATGCATGTTGATGAGCCGTTCAATGCAACTGACTTCGTTGGCGTACTGGTCGTCGCTGTCAGTAATAATACACATGTATCCGGCTTTGCGCGCCTCGCTCTCCATACGTCTAACAATATGGGCCCAGTGGCTGTACGACATGTTGGGCACTACAATGCCGATGGTTCGTGTGGTGTCGTAACGCAGACTCGTGGCAAAAGGGTTCGGACGATACCCATGTTCCTTTGCCATTTGTTCGATTTGTTCTCGTAGCTTCTCGCTCACGCCGTCGAGACCGCGT
>Ga0247610_10002217_pt1 | contig 22786 bp, 28 predicted proteins | sample 174DNAGHGhighgp2_FD_193483 | JGI IMG/M metagenome (GOLD analysis project Ga0247610, IMG submission 193483) | Sheep rumen microbial communities from Palmerston North, Manawatu-Wanganui, New Zealand - 1742 DNA GHGhigh gp2 | ecosystem: Host-associated > Mammals > Digestive system > Stomach > Rumen...
TGAGGTTAAACCATTTGCTTTAGGTTATGAGATTGATGGTGATGAAAAGAAAAGAAGAATCTGGTATTTATTCTGTACTGCAAAGCCTACATCACTTGGAACTAAATCTAAGACTGATTCAGTTGAAGCAAATTCAATCACATTAGAAATCACAAGTTATGCAATCAAAGATAAAAAGGATCGTGAGATCATAAAGATGATAGCTAATGAAGGCGATTTGAATTATGATACTTTCTTAACTACAAGACCTTCATTGAATTTTGTTACAACAGTTACTTATAGATACTGTCCAACAGATAATATAAATACTAACGATTTCTTTGAAATTACAGGAAGTCCATCTGATGTTTCAAATCATACTTATGATGGTAAGAGTTATACTAAAGGCTTAAAGTTTAATTCGAGTGCATTATTAAGATTTCAAACACCAAATTATACAAGAGCCACAATGACTCTTGTTGGTTATGCAAATCAATCAGCTGAAATGCCATCACCAACGCTAAATGTAGGCTTTTCAACTCAGGCAAGATCCTTTCAAATTTCTGGTTGGAGTTTAAAGGATGTAGTTGAGATGAGCCGTAGAACCTTTAATAACTTATATAAGAATTCAACGGTACGCTTAAGTAAAGGAACTGAAATAATGCTTTGTGATTTGATTGTTACGTTCACTATAGAAGAATAACTTGAAATAGTAAAAGCCAAGAGCGAGATATAGTAATACCTTAAAGGTAGAAAGGAGCCTGGTTATGAATTGTAATATAGGTGATGTAATAAAAATAATATCAATGGAAGGAGAGCCACAGTATTCTGGCAAAGAGGGAACTGTGACATTGATTGATGATGCAGGACAAATTCATGGAACCTGGGGTGGATGTGCAATTGTTCCTGAATGCGACAGATTTGTTGTATTGATTCCTAGTAAAAATAGCGGAAATTAATATATCAAAGATATATTAAAAAGATACACAATATTACTGGACTTTATACCTCTTTAGAGTGATATATATACACGAGCAAAGGGAACAACCCTTGCAGGAGGTAGAAAGATGAAAGCAAAGATTGAAGAACAAATTGAAAGAATGAAGAGCCAAACAATCGGAGTTGAGGTTGAGATGAACAACATCACAAGACCTAGAGCAGCTAGATTGGTTGCAGAGTATTTTGGAACAAGTGCATACGAATCAAGTGCATTATACGGATATTACAGTTGGAGTTGCAAAGATAGACAAGGTCGAGTTTGGAAATTCCAAAAGGACGTATCAATCGCAGGTGATGATGAACATAAATGCGAAATGGTTACACCAATCCTTAAATACGAAGACATTGAAGATTTACAAGAGATTATTAGAATCCTAAGAAAAGCTGGAGCAAAGAGCGATGCAACAAGAGGATGTGGAGTTCACATTCACATTGGAGCAAACGGACACACACCAAGAACACTTAGAAACCTAACAAACATTATGGCAAGCCATGAAAACCTAATAATTGATGCCTTAGATATTTCAAGGTCAAGAATCAATAGATATTGCAGAACAGTTGACCCTAGGTTTTTAGCACAAATCAATAAGAAGAAGCCTACAACAATGAGCCAATTTGCAGACATTTGGTACAAGAGTCAAGGAGAAGATTTTGGTAGAACCCAACACTACAACGGTTCAAGATACCATATCTTAAATTTCCATGCCACAATGACAAAGGGAACAATCGAGTTTAGATGCTTTGAATTTAAAGCACCAAGCGATGGAAAGCAAAATGGACTACACGCAGGACAATTAAAAAGTTACATTCAATTTTGCTTAGCCTTAAGCGAGATGGCAAAGTCAGCTAAGGGTGCATCAAGCAAACCTCAACAAACTGAGAATAAGAAATTCGCAATGAGAACTTGGCTATTAAGATTAGGATTCATTGGCGAAGAGTTCAAAACTGCAAGAGAAACATTAACAAAGAACTTATCTGGAGATGCAGCATTTAGAAGTGGATGCAGACCAGAGGCAAGAGCATAGGAGGTAGCGAAATGAAATACTACCTAGCCTATGGTTCAAATTTAAATTTACATCAAATGAAATTCAGATGCCCTACTGCAAAGGTGGTAGGCATCGGATGGATTGATGGATATGAATTGTTATTTAAGGGAAGTTACAGTGGTTCTTATTTAACAATTGAAAAGAAGGAAGGCGCAAGAGTTCCAGTTGCAGTATGGAGCGTTCAACCCTCTGATGAATTAAAACTAGATAGATACGAAGGTTATCCATCATTCTATTATAAGAAGACAATTCCAATTGAGTATATTGGTATTGTTAGCAAAAGGAAATATCAAGTTAATGCATTTGTATATATTATGCATGAAGAGAGAAAACTTGGAATTCCATCTAAGGCATATATTGAAACTTGTGCAGAGGGTTATTCTTCATTTGGTTTCGATATTGAATATTTAAAACAAGCATTAAGAAAAAGCGTGGAGGTGTCAAAATGAAGGTTGAATTAGTAAAGAAGAGAACCTGTCCAAAATGTGGTAAGGTGTATAAAGGAGTACCTGCTCTATCAAGAGAAGACAATACAACTCCAATATGCCCTACTTGTGGAACAAGGGAGTCTTTAGAGGCGATGGGTGTAAGCAATGATGAAATTGAAAAGATTATCAGTGAATTACCATCAAACCTAAATGACATTAAAGATTTAGATTAACTTGGCTTTGTAAGCCTTTAAATTGCCCTTTTTAGGGCTTTTTCTTTTGGAAAGGAGTTGTTGTTGGTGAAAAATGAATACGAGCGTTTAAAGGCATTGTTTGTGAATGTAGAGCCTTCAAAAGCAGAACTTTGTGATGAACTTTTGCATAAAGCAGCATTCCTTAAAAGTGAATTAGATAATTTAGAAAAGCTAATTAAAAAGTATGGTTCAGTTGAGCGTTCTAATAAAGGAAACGTTAGAGAGTCAATTTATTACAAGACTTATTTATCATCTGTTAATGTTTATCAAGGAATAATAAGAACCCTGAATACTATCATTGGTAAGAATGTAGTTGATGCAGATGATGAGTTTGATTCATTCATGGAGAGTTTAAATGGAACATAATTATTTGTTGGAGTATTATGAAGAGATCCAAAAAGGAAATATCATAATTGGAAACGAACTAAGAACCACACTTGATAAATTAGTAGAAGACTTATCTAATCCAAGATATATTTATGACCCTACTCCAGGAGATAATAGAATAAAGTTTATTGAAACTTTTTGTAAGCATACCAAGGCACCTTTTAATGGGATGCCTTTTCTTTTAGAACTATGGGAAAAAGCAATGCTTCAAGTTGCCTATGGCTTTAAGATGGCAGATACAGGACTTAGAAGATTTAATGAGGTTATTTTATTAATTGCACGTAAGAATGGTAAAACAACATTCGTAGCTGGAATTGATATAGCAGAGTTCTTTATTTCTCGTGGTGGTGTAGATATTGTGTGTGCATCAAACACTAATGATCAGGCATCGATTTTATTTGAAGAGATAAATAATATGCGTGAGCATTCAAAATCACTATCTAAACCTTCAAGAAGTAAAAAGAATATATTTTATATCTATTCTCCAAAGAATAAAAACAAAATAAAGAAACTTTCTGGTCAGTCAAAGAACCTAGATGGACTTAATATCGAGGTTGGATGTATTGATGAAGCCTGGGGAATGTCTGACTCAAAAGTATATGATGCAATTAAGCAATCTCAATCAACTAAAAAAGAACCACTTATTTTTATCATTACAACTGAAGGTAATGTTGTAGGTGGATTCTTAGATAATAAATTATCTTATGCTAGGAAGATGTTAAAAGGTGAGATTGAAGATGAGAGAATACTACCTTGGTTATATACACAAGATAGCGAGAATGAAATCTATGCAGATAGAAGAACCTGGCAAAAATCAAATCCATCAATTGGAACAGTTAAATCTTATACATACCTTGAAGACATAATGAACAAGTCAAAGAATGATTTGTCAACGAGAGTCACAATGCTATGTAAGGATTTTAACATTAAGCAATTAGAGTCTGGTGCTTGGCTTACTTTTGATGATTTAAATAATGAAGAAAAGTTTAATATTGCAGATTTAAAAGACTCATATGCAATTGGTGGAGTAGACCTTTCATCAACAACAGATCTTACAGCTGCAGTATTACTAGTCCAAAAAGGGAAAAAGAAATACATCATTCCTCATTTCTTTATGCCATCAGATGTTTTAAATAAAAGAATAGAGGAAGACTCAGTTCCATATGATATTTGGTTGAAAAAGGGATTTATTACTTTAACTGATGGTAGTCAGAATGATTTTACTTTAGTAACTGATTGGTTTAAGAAGATGTTAAGAGAACATCAAATTAGACCTTTATGGGTAGGATATGATCCTTGGAATTCTCAATACTGGGTTAATGAGATGGAAGAGTATGGTTTCACAATGGAAAAGATACGCCAGGGTGTATATACATTATCTGAACCTATGAAACAACTAGAAGCTGATTTAAAGAATAAAGTTGTTATCTATGATAACAATCCAATCCTTAAATGGTGTATGGCAAATACTCAAGCCAAGGTTGATGTAAATGGTAATATCCAACCATGTAAATTAAATAGCAAGTATAAGCGAATTGATGGATGTGTTGCATTAATAATTGCTTATGCTGTTTTAAATAGATATAAAACTGATTATGAAGCTATGATTACTTAAATCATTGTGATATAATAAAGTATCAAAATATCGATTAAAGGAATGATGTTATATGTTTAAAAAAGTATTTTTAATAGTGGCTTCATTGCTTTGTTTCTTATCATTATCTTCATGTGATTCGAGTTCTATTTCAAACACTAGTACATCCGGCGATACAAGTATAAAAACGAGTACGAATGATAGTACAACAGATACTGGTAAAACAAAAAATGATAATTATTCAATAACGGTATCTTCATATGAAAATGGAAGTATAACTGTGAATAAAACAACTGCAAAGTCGGGCGATACAATTACAGTAATTCCAAATGCAAATACAGGATATATGCTCGATACAACAAAATTATCATATGTAGGTTCGGACAGTACTTATGAGTATAAGATTTCAAACGGGTCATTTACAATGCCGGCATTTAACATAACTATAAAAGCGGTGTTTGTAAAAGCATGTAGTGTAAATTTTATTGTTAATGGCGCATTAGAATATACAGAAGTAGTTAAAGAAGGAAGTATTCCTACAGAGTATAGAAATCATATAACTAATCAGTATCATGCACTTAATATTTATACTAATCCAAGCTGTACAAGATTTTATGGCTCAACAAAAATAACTGAAGATACAACACTTTATTGTACTCGTAAGTTGGATTTGTTTTCTAATGTATCAGCAAATAAAAATAAGGTTGAATACAGTGCTACAGGAACTAATGATATGTTAGCTAATGTAATAACAAATGCTAAATGTACTTTATATAAAGAAGCTTATTTTAAAATCCCTTTAAAAATAGGTGAATTAGCAATTGTTACTACTGATACAAAATATCAAAAAATGAGTTCATATTTGATGCTAAGCTTAGCAGGAGCTAGAGGAGAAGCTTTAAATGGTGGAACATTTAATAGTTTTACTAGAACTGAAGATTTCTATGGACATAATGTTTTGATTTTCTCTGTAACACAGCCTGGTGATTATTATGTTGTAGTAACTTATAGTCCTGAAGCTTTAGAACAGTTTGGGGCTTCGTTCTTATCCACGTTTGAATATGTCTTTGACGTTACCGCAGTTATAAATGATGGATATTTATTATAGTTTATTAGCTTACCTTAAATGGTAGGCTTTTATTTTGCAGCAAGGAGGTATTAGATGGGATTATTTAAAAGAAAAAAGAAAGTTAATGAACCTGTAACGGCATTCAAAACTGTAACAAATACATTGATGCCTTTCGTACCTTTTGGTGATTCAATAACTAATTCTGATGTAGTAAAGATGTGTATAGATAGGGTTGCAACTCAATGTGCAAAACTTAAAATGTCTTATATCAAAATCAATGATAAGGGTGAGGAAATAGAAAAGAATGGTGATATAACATTTGCATTAAAGTATAGACCTAATGAATATATGACACCATTCCAATTTTTATATAAATTAATCACTTTATTACTCTTAAATGATAATGCCTTTGTTTATCCTTTATACGATAGACTTGAAGGTACTTTAAAAGGATTATATCCTTTAAGACCTCAAATAGTAGAACCTATAATGGATGAATCAAATAGTCTTTATTTAAAGTTTTATTTTGAAGATGGAACACAATATATGCTCCCATATGAGAATGTAATTCATATAAAGAAGTTCTATGGGCAAAATGATATCTTTGGTGGTTCTGGTTCTAGAGGTGACCATGAAGCATTAATAAAGACATTAAAGATTAATGATGCATTACTGCAAGGAGTTGAAGGTGCTGTTTATTCATCATTTCAAATAAGAGGTATTGTTAAGATAAACGGTATCCTAAAAGAAGCTGACAAGCAAAAGCAAATTGATGAGTTTAATCGAGCCATAAAGAAGTCCGGTGAAGATGGAAGTGCAGTAATACCAATTGATAGTAAAAGTGATTATATACCACTTAATAGTGATCCTAAACTAGTAGAATCAACTACCTTAGATTTTATACAGTCAAAGATATTAGATTATTTTGGTGTATCTAAGGCTATACTAGCAAATGATTATAATGAAGATGAATTCAATGCATTTTATGAATCAACGATAGAGCCTATTGCTATACAAGTTAGCGAGGCTTTTTCTTTAGGTTTATTAACTGATAATCAACTAGAACGTGGTGAGAAGATTGTCTTATTCTCAGAGAGACTTCAATATGCATCATGGCAAACAAAAGTAAATGCCATCGAAAAACTAATGGGACTTGGAGTCATGACCTTAAATGAATCTAGAGCCTTACTTGGTTTAGAACCAATTGAAGGCGGAGATAAGAGATTGCAATCACTAAATTATGTTGATGCTGATAAAGCAAATGAATACCAAGTAGGAAACAAGGAGGATAACAATGAAGTTTGAAAAGGAAGTAAGACTTGCAGAAATGCGAGTTGAAGAAGCAGAAGATAAAATGATACTTGAAGGCTATGCGATAGTCTTTGAAGAAGAAACATTAATAGGTGATGAAGAGCGTGGATTTAGAGAAGTAATTTCAAGAGACTCTTTATCAAAAGCAAATATGAAGGATGTTCCATTAAAGTATAACCATATGGACTCCTTTTTAATTTTGGCAAGAACTAAGAATAAATCACTTAGCTTGTCAGTTGATGAAAAAGGTTTAAAGGTTCATGCAGAGCTACTTAATACAACTACAAATCAGGATGTATATAAGATGGTCAAGGCTGGACTTTTAGATAAGATGAGTTTTGCATTCACTGTCAAAAAGCAAAGCTGGGATAGAAAAGCAGAGATACCTCTAAGACGTATAGAGGAAATTGACAGACTTTATGATGTGTCAGTAGTTGACTTGCCGGCATATGAAGGCACATCAATTTATTCACGTTCTTTAGATTTAGTGGAGACTGAACTAAAGGCTATGGATTTAGCTAAGCGTGAAGAGGAAGCAAAAGTAATCAGAAAAAGAATAAGCATTAAAACATTAATTTAACGGAGGATAACAACATGAATTTAAATGCTAGAAAAAATGAAATCGAGGCTAGACTTGCTGAAATTAGAGGGCTAGTTGATAAGGAGACTGATACTGAAAAGTTATCAGCATATGAAAAGGAATGCGACGATCTACAAAATGAGCGTTCACAAATTGTAGCAAAGTTAAATATTGCTGATAAGACAATTGTAAAGCCAATTGTTGTAGAGAAGAATTCAGTGGATAAGACTGAATTAGAGGCTCGTGCTAAATCAATGAGAGAAGGTAGAACCATCACTGTAGCAGCTGATGAAATCTTATTACCTAACCATGTTGATACTACACTTGCTCCATATCCATTCCAAGAAGTATCTACATTAGTAGATAAGGTTAAGGTTGTTAATTTAAAGGGTGGAGAAACATATACAAAGTCTTTTGTAAAATCTCATGGAACTGCAGGATTAACAACTGAAGGTCAAGCATATACTGAAACTGAACCTGAATTCGGATATGCAACTATCTCAAAGGTAAAGATGACAGCTTACACTGAAATTACTGAAGAGTTAGAAAAGTTACCTGCAATTGATTATCAAGCAGAAGTTGTAAAGAACATCAACGTATCATTACGTAAGAAGTTATCTCAGCAATTATTACTTGGTGCAGGTACAACTAATACATTCAAGGGTATCTTCTCTGATGCCTGCGAAGCACTAGAAGACTCTGAAGATTTAGAGTTAACTACAATCGATGAAAACACACTTGATGATATCGTATTTGCCTATGGTGGAGACGAAGAAGTCGAGGGTGGTGCTGTTCTAATCTTAAATAAGAATGACTTACGTGCATTTGCTAGATTAAGAACTGCAGAAGGACGTAAGGTTCATACAATTGATTATAAGAATTCTACAATCGATGGAATTCCATATATTATCAATTCAAACTGTAAGGCAATCACTGATACAGCAACTGAAGCTGGAGATTATGCAATGGCTTATGGTGCATTAACTAATTATGAAGTTGCAATCTTCTCTGGTGTAGATATTGCAAAATCAACAGACTATAAGTTCAAAGATGGTATTATCTGCTATAAGGCTTCAGTGTTTACTGGTGGTAATGTTATCGGTTATGATGGTTTCTTAAGAATTAAGAAGGGTACAACAACTACTCCAACAACTACTGAAGAACCAGAAACACCAGGAACAGGAAACTAGTAGGTGACCTATGAGTAGTGCAAGAGATAATACCCAATTCCTCAACAAAGTAAAATCAACTTTGATGATTCAAGAAGGTGATACCTTTGTTGATGAGGAATTACAACTTCATATTGAATCAGCAACTGAACTACTCATTTCTATGGGTATAACAGAAAGCCTAGCAAATTCTAATCACCCTTTAGTTGAAGGTTTGATTATTATCTATGTTAAGACTTATTTTGGATTTAAAGCGGATGGATCAGTGAGAGAACTACCACAAAGTTTTCATTTGCTGGTCCGCCAGCTTTGTTTAACTATGGAGGGTGTCGATGCATCCTAGTTCAGGTAATACCAAAATAACATTACTCAAAATAGATTCAATTACTGATTCAATTGGAGTTAAAAGAGTAAGGATAGTAAGTTCACATGAGGTTATTGGCTTTACTAGGTCATTAACTACTAGTGAATATACTAACCAAACATCAGTATCTAAAATCTTTGATTTTAAAGTTTTAATCCAATCATTCTTATACAAAGCTGAAAAGTACGCACTTATAAATGATGAGATATATAAGATTGAAAGGACATATTTAAATGGCCAATATCAAGAATTATATTTCACATCAAGTAATTATAAGATTGAGGACTTAGTAAATGATAGTGAAAATTGATAATCTTGGTGTAGCTATAGAATCACTCGTTGATGATTACGTCATTGATGTTAATGATTTAGTAGAAGATAGATTGGATAAAACAGCTGATGACATACTAGATTATATTCAAAAGTACTGTCCTAAAAGCAGTGGAGGGAGCAAGCATTTATCCGATACATTTGTTAAAACAGTATTTGGCGATGGTAAGGATAAAGTGATATACATATCATCACAAGAAAAGGGAAGACTCGTTCATCTTGTAGAGCTTGGATTCAAGCATAGGAGTGGTAAACATGTGGCACCAAGACCATTTATGAGACCTGCCTATGATAAGTTTACGCCTCAAATGTTAGAGAATATAAAAAGAATAATTAATGGAGGTAAGAGCTTGTGAATTTAGAAGACTTATATTCCATTTTAAATGAAGTACTAGAGAATAGGGTTTGCTATGGAACTAATGTTTACGATGATGAAAGTAATGTTGACATGCCATACATTGTGTATCAAGAAACATCAAAGTTTCCTATTGGATACCATGATGACATGCCAATATTATATAAATCAACAATACAAATCACTCTAGTTACAAAGGACAAAACGCCTGAGCTTGAAAAAAGACTCGAAAGTTATTTATTAAATAATGGAATTGCCTATGAAATGATTAATGAATTTTCTAATTCAGATAAATCAATAAATAGGATTTATGAAATTAAAATGGAGGAATAAACAATGGCTAATAATATAGTAAGTTTTGGTTTAAAGAATGTACATTATTCAATTGCAACACAAGCAAATGATGGTACATGGAGTTTTGCTACACCTGTTGCCTTAAAAGGTGCTCAGGAATTCACAAGTGACATTGTAGGTGGTTCAACTCCTGTGTATGCTGATGATCAGGTTGTTGCAACACTTAATCAAAATGCTGGAAGAAGTATTAGTTTAAAGGTAACTGAATTATCTGATGAATTTAAAACTCAGGTATTAGGTTATATTAAACTTGCTAATGGTAATTTACTAGAAGTATCAAATGCACCTGTAGTTACATTTGCTTTAGGACTAGAGTTCCAAGGTGATGTTAAGGCAAGACGTGTATGGTTCTATTTATGTACTGTAACTCCTGTATCTGAGGGTACAAAGAGTAAGACAGACTCAGTAGAAGCAAACTCAACAACACTTAATATTACTGCAAGACCAATTGAAGTAAATGAGGATGTTGTTATTACATACATTGTTGCAGCTAAGGGTGATTCGAACTATGAAAACTTCTTAGTTAATGCACCTGTATTACCATCATTAGAATAAGAAAGGATTTGTTGTTTATGGAACGTAAAATAAATATTGGTAATAAAGAGATAAGATTAAAATCATCTTTATTTACTATGATTGCATATAAAAATCAATTTGGCACAGACTTGTTTCAAGACGTGTCTAAGATGGATGTTAAAGAGGATAAAGAAACCCAGGATGTTTCTGGAGTCATTCAGGTATTATTTCAAATCATTTATATCTTAAATAAGCCATTTAATGATGTTTCATTTGATGAGTTTTTAAATCAATTTGATTTTGAAGTTTTAACAGATACTAATTCTTTAACAAAGGCTATGCAAGTTATAGGTGAGTTATTAGGTTCTGCAAAGAATAAGCAAAACAATAAAACACCCTATAAAGGGACCAAGCCATACACCAACAAGTAATATAATATTCAATTTATCACAAATGGGCATCTCACTAAGGGATGCCTGTTTTATTGAAATTGATACATATTTTGAATTACTTGAAATGCATAAAGAAAGTATGGAAAAAGAAAAAGGTCCTAAACCTGCAACGCAATCCGACATTGATAATTTCTTATTGTAGGAGGATTAGATTATGGCTGAAACTATAAAAGGTTTAAATATTAAGCTAGGTTTAGATGCTACTGAATTAAATCGTGAATTAACTGAGTTAAAGTCTGAATTAAAAGAGCAACAAAATGACCTAAAGGCTATTAATGCAAAATTAAAATATGACTCCACAAATATTGATGTTTGGAAGCAAAAACAATCTAAATTAAATGAGATTTTAGAGACTACTAAGAAGAAACTTGAAACTCAAAACAAACGATTAGAAGATGCTAAAAAGGCCGTTCAAATCGGTGCTATGAGTGAAACTGAGTTTAAGAAACTTCAAAGAAGTGTTGAATATACTGAAGCTGATGTTGCAAAGCTTAATAAAGAATTAGAAACAACAGCAAATAAGATATCTGCACTTGGTAAGGTTGAATGGAGTAATATTTCAAAGATTGGTGCTGGACTAACTAAATACATTACTGCACCTGCTATTGCAGCAACAACTGCAGTAAAGGCACTAGCTATTTCAACTTTAAAGAATCTTGATGATATAGCAGATAATGCAGCTAAAGTTTATATGAGTGCAGAAGCATACCAAGAATGGTCTTATGTATGTGAAATCTTAGCTGTTGATGCTAATCAATTACAAAAATCATTTGTAAAAGTAAATGCCTTACTAGGTGATATAGCAAAAGGTGATGCAGATAACGTTAATAAGAAATTATCTGCAATTGGCTTAATTGCTAAAGACTTACAAGGACTATCAACTGAGGATGCATTTATAAAAATAAGAGACTCATTATCAGAACTTGGTGATGAGGCTACAAGGACAGCTGTTGCCAATGAGATATTTGGTGATAAGTTAGGCTCTGAATTAACACAAGTATTATCTGCAAGTTCAGATCAGATTGATGATCTAAGAGCTAGATGTAGGGAACTTGGAATTGCAACAAATGAAGAAGCAGATGCAGCAGGAGCATTTACAGATAAATTATCTGACTTAAAACAAGCTGTTAATAGTTTGAAATATGAACTTGCCATGGCATTATTACCTACACTTAATTCGATGGTTGATACTTTGACAAATAAGGTTATTCCTAAGATTAAGGATTTAATTAAATGGTGGAATGGACTATCTGATTCAACTAAGAAACTAATAAAGGTAGTTGGAGGTCTTTTAGTAGCACTTGGTCCTGTACTTACTGTTATAGGTAAAGTTGGTGGTGCTATAAGCAATGTAAAAAAGGCTTTTGATGCAACATCAGGTGCTATAAAGATATTTGGTGGAACCTTAAAAGCATCAACAGTAGGCTGGGTTGCTCTAATAGCATTAATTGCAGTTATATTACTTCAAAATGAAAAGTTCAGGGAATTATTAAAGAAATTATGGGATATCTTGCAACAAATAATCGGTAAGATTATGGAGTTGTTTGCAAAACTTAAACCTGTCTTTGATAAGCTGATGGATGCAGTAAATCAATTAATAGATTCTATAGTTGATCTTTTATTTGATCTACTTGATGCACTAGAACCAGTTTTGAATGTAATCATGGAATTATTAACAAAGTTAATAGATATTATTGTAAAACTTATCGATGACACTATCGATGAAGTAATAAAGGTTATTGAAGTAGTTGTAAGTATCATCAAGAAACTAGCACCTATACTTGAAAAGATTACTAATCAAATAGCAGAAATCTTAGTACCAATTTTAGATTTAATTGTGATGTTGCTAGAGCCTATTGGTGAAATTTTAGAATTAATTGTTTCTTTAATTGGTGACATCATTGAAGTAGTACTTGAACTTATCAGTGAAGTAATAGATCCAATTATGGAAGTACTAGGAATTCTAGTGGATGTAATTGGAATCATTGTTAAATTATTATCAACTGTAATAAAGGTTGTAGGTCAAATCTTAAAGCCTATTTTAAAGATTATAGTGGAACTATTAAAACCAATATTTAAAGTTCTAGAAGTGATTGTTTCAGTGCTTGGAACTGTAATGAAGATTATAGGTCCGCTTATCAATACACTTTTAAAACCTTTAGTAATTCAACTTGATGTAATAAGTAAAATCTTAGGTGTGTTTGAGCCAATATTATCTGCAATTTGTAATGTGCTAGATGCAGTTTTAAGACCAATTCTAGAAGTTATTTATAAACTATTAGAACCAATTTTAAATATCATCAATTGGATAATGGAAGCTATCGAATGGGTAGTTAATTCAATAGGAGATTGGCTTGGTGGAATCTTTGGTAATGTTGATGGTTTCTCAGATGGAATTGTTGACTCAATAGGAGGGGCATTCGATTGGTGCTTCGATAAGATATCAGGATTCTTTGAATGGTTAAGTAGCTGTTTTGAAACATTTGTAGGATGGATTCAAGATTTAGGTGAAGGTATAGCTGATTTCTTTGGTAGCGCATTTGAAAGTATCGGTGATTGGTTTGGCGATGTATGGGATGGAGTTACAGGATGGTTTAGTGATGTTGGTGAAGCAGTGGGCGGTTGGTTCTCAGACGTTGGTTCAACCGTAGGTGGCTGGTTTGAAGATACCTTCATGGGTGGAAGCAAGAGCAGTACTACAAACAATAACAATAATGTAACAAACACAGTAACAATAAATACTACAGCATCAGAGTTTGATGTTGACTCAGTAAATAGAGCGTTAGGAGGTGCCTACTTATAATGAGAAAATTTTATCTTATTAATGATGTAGGCACTACCTACAGATTTGATTATTCGTCAGGAACTTTAATAGCATCTATTGCAGATATTGGATTTCAAAAAGATAATACCTACATAACATATAAAAATACATACACAAAAGTCGATGAGAAAAATCCTCAAGTGACATTAGAATTTGGTTTAGTATTCTTAGCTGGTTATCAAGGCTATACAGACTTTTTGAAGTATGTAAGAGAGTCAAAAGAATTAAGGTTATTTTATGAAGTTAATCATAATGCTAAATATGTGTATGTTGCATTTAAATCTATATCAAAGACTCAGCTTGAGTATGGATCACTTCAATGTAAGTTAGTTTTAGATAAACTATCTTTATGGCAACAAAAGAAGAATTATGAAGTAACAATTGGCATTGTATCTGGTGGTAAGGTTTATCCTTATACCTATCCATATACTTATGCATTTTCTTATGCAGGCCAAGTCTTAATTCAAAATGATGGTGAGGTAAATGCTCCACTTAATATTGAAATAGAAGGTGCGGTTTCAAACCCAAGAATAGAAATCTATTCAGGTGATGATTTAGTATCTACAATGCAGCTTTATGTAAGTTCAACTAACTGTAAGATTCAAGTTCATGCAGAAGAAACAAACCAATATATGGTAAAGATAGAAAATGGAATAGAGACAAATATTTATCAGTTACAAGATTTCAATTTTGAGAACTTCTTATTTATTCCAAACGGAAGTTTTAAATTAATATTCAATCCTGGAGTTACATCTAATAGTGTATGCAGGATTGAAGTTGTAGAAGGGTACAGTGGTCAATAATGGAAGTAGTATTTTTAGATTGCAGAACTTTAGAGGTTCTAGATTTTGGATTTGCTAGTGATGATTTCAATATCATTATTGATTGTGTAGTACCTCAGGTATCTTCATTTAAAGTTAATAAAATAAATCTAAATGTGGAAGTTGGTGATTATCTTGTAATTAAGAACTCACCAATTAACTATATTGGAATTATTACATCTTTAGATGTTGAAGATAATGCTCATGTAACTGATATTAAAACCAAAGATTTTATATCGATTTTAGATATCAAAATAAAGCTAACTAACTATTCTGGAAACCTAATTTATTATTTAGGAAATCTAATAAAGAACCAATATGTAAATAATGCTGATGCAATGCAAAACTTACCTTATTTAACTGTTGAAACATTAGGCTCTATAAATGGTGCTTTAACATTTGAAGAAGATACAGTTTCAAGCATTTCAAGTGTGGTATCAACACTGAATAAGGCTTATTCAATCGGAGTTCATTATGAGCTTATATATGCTTTTGGTGCGTTTGCTGGAATCAAGTTATATGTGAAGCCATGCACTATGGGACTAAGGTTAAAACATAACTCATCAAGCATTACTGATTTGGTAATAACTGAGAACAATACTCAGGGTATTAATAAAATAACCTTTGTGCCTAAAACAAGTAATACTTCATATAGAAATACCATTTCATATTACTTGCTTACAAATGGCACAGTTACAACTTCATCAACAAGTAATTATAGATATAAAACAGTTGTTGGAACTACAAAACTTTATGGCGATAACGACTATAATTCTTTACTTACAACAGCAAAAACAGAGATGATGTCTTCCTCATTCGACCATTCAATTACATTTAAGTATTTGACGAATAATAAGATAGCATCTCTTTTTACTGATATGAATGTTGGTGATTTTATAGAGTTCATTGGTCCAAGTAAAACCTATGACACAATGATTACTAAAATCAATTTTAAGAATAATCTATATCAACCAGAGATAACTCTTGGTGAGTATAGAGTTTCTTTAACTGAAAAACTAAAACTATTATCTATGAAATAGAGGAGGATTTTATATGGGATTAGTAAAAATAACATTTGATGATTCAACAGTTACATCTAAAGAAGATGCAGATATTAATTATCATTTAGGGAACTTAGTACCTGCAGGAATTATAAAAGGCTTAGGTGACCAGTGTTCTGCATCAATTTCAAACAATAGAATTATATTTGGAAGTGGCTATGTTCAGATATATGGTAGGAGGATTTTTGTAGAGTCACAAACCTCAGTATCAATTACAACTGATTCTACAAAATATGGCTATGTAATTATCACAGTAAATTTATCTACCAACTCAGTATTAATTACAACAGTAGAATCCACCTCATCAAGTATTTCACTTACTCAGCAAGATTTATCTAGATCAGGTACGATCTATCAAATGCCTTTAATCAAATATAGAAAGACTACAAGCTCTGTTTCATTTGATACATCATTTACGCCTACATACATTGAACCTGCTATGCCTGTAGCTCAGCAAGCATTAACTAAAGCTAATTCAATCTCCTTAAAGACTGTAAAGCTATGGCAATATACATATGACTATGGTGAATATGAATGGAAGAGCAAGGTAAGCTTTGATATATCTAGTATTCCGTCTGATGCAATAGTATTAATAAAGTTTGAAGATGGTGATGTAGAAGGATATGGTAGTTTATCAAATACTCCAGGATGTTTAGTGTTCCAAAAAGGTGATTTAACTTGGAATGAAAATAAAACTCAAATTAGAAATGATAATAATAGCGGTTGGATTGGAATTACTATATCTGGCACTGATGGTGAGCATATTGATATCACATGGAGTACAAATACTAATATGTTTGGAATGGTTAGTTTGATTGGCTACTACGTAGGATAGGTGATGTTATGGAGATTACACAGTTAGTTATTACAGTAGCATCAGTTATAACGGCTCTAGGAGTAATTCTTGGAGTCATTTTAACTGTTTATAAATGGTATTTAAAAAATGAAAAGCAAGATTCAGCTATAAAAGAAATCAAAGAAGAGCAGGCTTTATTAACTTATGGTGTTTTGGCATGCCTTAAAGGTCTAAAGGAACAAGGATGTAATGGTAGTGTTACTGAGGCTATAAATGCTATAGAGAAACACATGAATAAAGCTGCTCATAAATAGGAGGTTAAAATGGATTATTTGAATTTAATAAGTGTACCTGCAATAGCAACAGCAATTTATTTTATTATTGAAGTTTTAAAGAAAGCATTTAATAACAATGAGAAGTTCTTAAGATTAATACCTTTGATTTCATTAGTCATTGGAACAATCGCTGGTGTTATTTGTTTTTACTTTATTCCATCAATTATTCCAGCTACAAATGTGGTAGTAGCTATTATAATTGGTGCTGCATCAGGATTGACTGCAACTGGTACAAATCAAATATTTAAGCAATTTACAAAATATAAAGAGAACTAATTATTGCCTGTGAGGAAATTAATCCTTGCAGGCTTTTTTCTTTTGTGTATATAATTAAGTTCGGTGTTTTATATGAGAGATTTAATTGACAGGTTTGGCCCTTACTGGAGCAAACATTTATCTTATAATTTTCATATGGCGATGTTTTATAGAGTTTGCTATACCGTATTAACAACCTTCGGTGATACAAGTGTTTTTTATTTGGCTTTTACTGATAAAGAAAGAATAACACCAATTGCCTACGGTAGAAGACTTGATGATTTTGATTTATATCTAGATAAGGTTCAATTATATTTTGTTAGGACGACTCCGGTTAAATACAGGATGTATTTAGAAACTATGTTTTGTAAAACTTACGGTGAAAAAGTAAGAGCAGCATTTCATGCATCAGAAAATATAAGATGTTATGGTAAAAATGAAGTATTTGAAATTGCGAATTTTCCTAAAGAAGCATTTGAAAAATACTTAAAAAGGACGAGAGAATATAAACATGTTACATATAATGGAAAAGTATACTCAATGTGGAAATTAAGAAAGTATTTAAATGAAAGCGAAAATATTTTTGATCCAAGCATTTATAAAAGAACATACTTTTGTGAACCCGTAGATATAGATGATGTACCTGATAGAGATCCAATTGAAGAGGATGAATTCTGTATTGACAATCAAATGATTTATACAATGCTGCTTGGAATTAATGAAACTTTTGGTATAAATAAAAAAGTATACATAGCATATTTTGATAGAGACTTAAAGCATCATGTTGGAATAGGACTTAACAGATATGATATGCAGTTTTATCAAAAACGATTAAAGAAGTTATATTATGTTGAAACCACTCCAATACGATTTATGTATTATATTGAGGAAAGAATATTTCATCCTGAACATGAATATTTTTTTGTAGAACAAAGACGAAATGAATATTTTAATTATTATGTTATTCTAAAGTCATTTGCAGAAGGACGTGAAATATTTGACTTTGTAATCGATGAGGGTGTAACGATTCGTTATTTATTAGATAAAAGATTCTATAAAAAATATGCGAATCAGCGTGAGAGACTTTTAAAGAAATGCATTGAAATATTTAAGATTAAAGATGATTTTTTTAACAATGAATTTTATAAAACGACTAATTTGCTGAAGTTCATAAATTATTCTAAGATTCCTTTTGCATCAGATTATAGAAGAGAAGATTAATAATAATTGATGAAATAGAAAAGCAAAAATGATATAATTGAGTTAAATATAATTAACGATTGAAAGTAGGTGAAGGCATATGAAAAAAGTTCTAGGTTTTTTATGTGCATTCTTTATTGTTATGTTACTGGCTTCATGTTCAATGAAGAAAGAAATAGCTGTTAATTCCTTTGGTGCAACTAATACACCAGCAACAATAGAGTCTAACAGTGAATTTTCTAATCTTGAGAATCCTGTGAGAGAAGATGGTGCAGTATTCGAGGGTTGGTATTCATCAATGAATTTTGATTCTAAATATAAGGTTAATTCCTCATCTGATTCTATAGGAAGTTATACATTATTTGCTAAATATGATAAATGTTATTCATTTTCATTAAGATACGGAACACTAGGTTGTTATGGTATAGAAGATGCCAATGCTACAAAGCTATCATCTGATGATTATTATATTGATTACTTTATTCCAAGTGGAAAATATGACATCACATTTACTGATTATTCAGAAGCGAAAATTGGAAGCATAATGATAATGTCAAATGATGGTTATACTGCAAAAGATGGTTATCCATATTTAAGACAAAAAGATTTTAGTAAAACAGGTCAAAAAGAAACTGTAACTATTGCTGAAGGTGAGCATGTTTTTATAACTGCAAATTCAGTATTCTTATTTCAAAGAGCTGATGTGAACAGTTCATATGTTACTTATCAAATGGGGCCTATTGTTAATAGTCCTGTCAATTTTTGGGCTGTGTTTGGTATTGCATTTGCAGGATTCTTAGTACTGTTTTCAACAATCGCTGTTGTTATGATAATTAAAATTAAGAAAAAGACAGAGGCTAAATAAATTGTTGTTTTGATGAAAGAGGTAATTTTATGAGCGAACAAAGAACTATTTTATCAGTTATAAAGCAAATTGAATCTAAGGATATATTATTACCTTCTTTGCAAAGAAAGTTTGTGTGGGAAGATTATCGAATTGTAAAATTATTTGATTCAATTATGAGAGATTATCCATTTGGTTCATTTATATTCTGGAATATATCTGATAAGAAATCATTAAACAAATATAAATTCTATGATTTTATAAAAAACTATTCTGATAAAAATAATTTTAATGAAGTCGCAGGTACTATCTTAAAAGATAGTATTGATGTTGTAATGGATGGACAACAAAGATTAACAGCAATTAATATTGGAGTTAAAGGAAGTATTACTCGAAAAGAAAAATATAAAACAAGGAAAAAAGAGGAAAACTATAAAACTAAATTTTTATATTTTAAGCCTTATGTTTCTGATGATGATAAAAAAGAAGATGAAGAGTGGATGTTCAGTTTTTTAGAAGAAACTGAAGCTGATGCGTATAATAGCGAAAGAGAACCATTCGATCGATACTATAAAGTCGCTGATATAATTGGAAAAACAAAAAAAGATTTAAGAGATTATTTAGGTGTTGGTTTAATCAAAAATTCTGGTTGGCAAGCAAATTTGGAAAAACTAAGAGTGAGATTGAATGAAGAAGAAATAATAAACATTATTCCTGTTAGAACTAATGATATTAAAGATGTATTAGAGATATTTGTAAGAATAAATAGTGGTGGTAAAGTTTTATCAAAGTCACAGTTGTTATTTTCTACTATCATTACCAATTGGGAAAAAGGTAGAGAAGAAATGGATAAGCTTTTAAACATTTTTAATTCAAAAGGAATGTTTAGAATGCAGATTGATACATTGATATCTGCTTGTATGTATGTCTTGAATCAGCCAGCAGGTTTAAAAATTCAATCTCTAAATCAAGTATCAGTTGATGCTGTAAAAGAGAATTGGAATAAGATAAAAGAAGCTGTTATAAATACTAAAAATTATCTAGATAAATACAATTTAACAGGCGAAAACATAATATCTTACAATGCTGTGTTGCCAATCATTTATTATTTTTATCATTATCCAAGACCATCAGTTGAAGTTGAAAAAGAGTTCTTCAAGTTCTTTATTATATCTCAGACTTTTGGAGTTTTTGGTGGTACAAGTTCATCAACATTGGATAAGGTAAGAGAAAAATTATGTGTTAAAGATAATCTTGGAGATGTAATAGAAAACTTTAAGTATGAACAACTATATGGAATAGACCTTTCTGGTGGTAGAATTGACGCGTTCAGAAAAACTAAAAAAGATATTACAAAACTAGTGGATGATAATAAGAAGGGTTCTATAAAAACAAACTTGGTGCTTATGCTTTTATATCCTCAGCTTAATGTTCAAAAGTATAATTTTGATCAGGACCATTTACATCCTAAAAATGAGTTTAAAAAGCCTTTTAAGAAAATGGACACTGATGCAAAGAAACATTATGAGGCTATGATGAATGGCATTCCAAATTTACAACTATTATTTGAGGATAATAATAGAGTAGATAAAAATGATGCCCCTTTATATGATTGGGTATCAGCAGGTAATTCATTTGAGTTTGATCCATATAAAGATTTAGGTAATATGGATTTATATAAATTCACGCTAGAAAACTTTGAAGATTTTTATACAAAGAGAAGGAAGTTAATAATAGATTATCTTATTAATTTATTTAATATTACTGAATAAAAATAAAAAAATTAAGAAAATGTTTACATAGGGTATTTGGAGAGATTTTTCTCAAAAAGTGCCCTTTTTCATTTGATTTTCAAAAATAATTTAAAGTTTTAAAGAGTTTTTGAGAAAATCGTTATATTAGCCTAACTGCCATCGATTTGACATCATTTTTTCATGTGTTAAAATTACGTTGAATAGCGCTATTAAATTTGGCGAAAGGAGTAATTATATGACATTTGAATTTGATGAAGATGAGCTTTATACTTTAAAGATGGTTGTTAAAACTGAGCTTGATGAATTACCAGGCTTGCTTGAAGTTTTAGATAGTAAAGATAAAGCAGAAATGTTAGAATATAAAGAGAAGGTTCAAAAAATATACGATAAGTTAAATAAGTAATGGTGGTGATGTGTCATGCAATCAATGTTTGATCCTAGAGCATTTGATAAGATGATAAAAGAAATGAATAGAGCAGATGAACAAGCATTACGTAAGCTTTTTAGTCCAAGAATTAAGCAAAGCTTCTTAATTGAAATGATGCATAAAGTTATGGATACATTCGGTGCTGAACTATTCAATTATTATGATTTAACAATGACTAATGAAAAAATGATTACTGGTGAATCACCATCTGTTAAATTCGAGATTTGTAGAATGATAGTAGGCGTGCATAGATCTAACTCTATATTTTTATCAGATAGTGAAAGAGTAAAAAATGAAAGTGATGATACTTATAAAAAAGAATTAGCTGAAAACGTAATAATGCACATCAAGTTAAGAAACTATGCTGCTGACTTTTTTAGGAAGAAACAAATAGTAATTGGTGATGAGTTTTTATTTTTTCCACCATTATATAAATTGTTTGCTATGAGCATGAATGCATTGTTTATATTAAATGAGCATAATCAAGAACAAACATTAAGATATTTTTATTCAATGATATTTAATAAGGCGTTGGCTGCATTAACACTTATTGAGGATAATTTCCTTGATAATGCATATCCAATTTGTAGATTAATTATAGAGTTATATGTTAAACTATTAATTCTTGAATTAGAACCTGGATTACTCGAAGAGCATGATAAGTTTTCAGATTATGATTTAAAGAAGACTTGCTGTGGTATGGATTACCCTGATGAATTTAAAGAAAAGTTTAAAAACAGAAAGAATCAAAATGAAAGATCTAGAATTGATTTTTTACATTATGGTTGGTTAGATATCTTGGATGATTATCATGACATAGTTAAACAGAATCCATATTCAATAAATGGAATATTAGATTATTTGAATGAAAAAGTCGATTATGGATATGATTTTCAAAATATAAAGTTCTATTATAAGATGTGCCATACATATACTCATGGCAATGTTGGTATTTCTAAATATCCTTTATTACATTATTTTGAATTATCTTTAATATTAGGTATTACACTACCTCGTACATATGAACTTCTTTGTAAACATACAAATGTTGATGGCTCAATAGGTGGAATAAACATCATACCTTCATTAGTACAAGATATTGAAAAAGTGTACCAGCAACATTCGATAAGAAGTACAGTGAATTTTGATGCTTACTATAATTTCAAGAAATAACTAAATAATACTTTTATATAGCTGTGGCTTAATTGCTGCAGCTTTTTTTATTTTTTTTAACTTTTTTTCAAAATATCCGCCGAATTGGCTTCTAGCTGTCCCTTAACAC
>Ga0247610_10002220_pt1 | contig 22768 bp, 20 predicted proteins | sample 174DNAGHGhighgp2_FD_193483 | JGI IMG/M metagenome (GOLD analysis project Ga0247610, IMG submission 193483) | Sheep rumen microbial communities from Palmerston North, Manawatu-Wanganui, New Zealand - 1742 DNA GHGhigh gp2 | ecosystem: Host-associated > Mammals > Digestive system > Stomach > Rumen...
TCTCGCGGTTGCAAAATCGGAAATAATTGTCGCATTGCCAATAATGCAAGTATCGCTTATTGTTTAATGGGTAATGATTGTTATATCTATACCGGAGCGAGAATCGGACAAGATGGTTTTGGATTTTCGGTTGTAGACGGTCGGCATAAGAGAATACCTCAAATCGGGCGTGTTATCATAGGAAACGATGTTGAAGTCGGCGCAAATACCTGTATTGATAGAGGCGCTTTGGATGATACCATCATTGGTGATGGCACCCGGGTTGATAATCTAGTCCAAATTGCGCATAACGATAAAATCGGTAATTGTTGCATTTTGGTAGCACAAACAGGTATCGCTGGTAGTTGCACTTTTGGTGATTACGTTGTTTGTGGTGGTCAAACAGGATTTGCAGACCATTTAAATATTGGAAGTGGTGTGCAAGTTGGTGCTCAATCTGGTGTTATGCGTGATATTGAGCCAGGAGCCATAGTTATGGGTACACCAACTGTTCCTTTCAAGGATTTTATGCGTCAAGTTGCATTTTTACAAAAAAATAGCAAGAAATAATTAGGAGAAAATAATGTCTGAAAATATTAAGGTTTATCCTATTGAAGAAATTATGAAAATGTTACCTCATCGGTATCCATTTTTGTTAATTGACAGATTAGAAGTAGAAGTTCCGGGTGAAAAAGGTGTCGGAATAAAAAATGTTACGATGAACGAAGAATTTTTTCAGGGGCATTTTCCAAATAATCCTGTAATGCCAGGTGTTTTACAAATTGAAGCCATGGCGCAAACTGCCGGTGCAGTTGTGGTCGCGCAAAATAAAAATTATGCGGAAACTAAACGTAATGTTTTATTTATGGGAATCGATGGGGTAAAATTCAGAAAACAGGTTAAACCCGGTGACCAGCTTAAAATGCATGTGGAGAAGATTAAATCACGTCGTAATATTTTTGTTTTTAAGGGTGTTGCTATGGTTGATGACCACGTAGTATCTGAAGCTGAATTTACGGCTATGATTGTGGATTAGTCTTCTAGACATTTATATTTTAAAGTTGAAAAAATTAGAGATAGGTTTTATCTTATCTCTAATTTTTTGAGGTGAATAAAAATGTTTGATGCTTATGCTGTTAGAAAAGATTTTCCGATATTAGAAAAGAAAATAGAAGGAAAAAGAAATACCTATCTGGATACAGCCGCTTCTGCGCAAAAGCCGTTAGTTGTTTTGGATCGAATCCAAAATTTTTATAAGGAAGAATACGCTAATGTTCATCGTGGAAGTTATTGGCTATCTGAAAAAGCTACTGAGGATTTTGAAATTGCTCGGAAAACTGTAGCGCGTTTTATTAATGCTAATAATTGTAATGAAATTATTTTTACAAGAAGCGCCACGGAGGGCATTAATCTTGTTGCAGCAACATTTGGCTCGCAAAATTTGAAACCTGGTGATGAAGTTTTGCTTTCCACTGCTGAGCATCATGCAAATCTTGTAACTTGGCAACAATGGTGCAAAAGAACAGGAGCTGTTTTAAAATATTTCGATTTAGATGCTGATGGCTCTTTTAATATGGAAAATTTTGTTACAGCACTTACCGATAAAACAAAAATCGTTTCCGTAACGGCTATGTCTAACGTCTTAGGGACAATCTTCCCTATTAAACAAATTTGCGCGGCAACCCATAAGATTGGTGCGAAAGTTCTTGTAGATGCTTGTCAGTATGCTGTGCATAAAAAAATTGATGTCAAAGATTTTGATTGTGACTTTTTAGCATTTTCCGGCCATAAAGTTTATGGACCAACCGGTATCGGTATTTTATACGGAAAATATGATTTATTATCGCAAATGCCTCCTTATCAATATGGTGGTGATATGATTGAACATGTTTCTTATAATGAAACATCATTTACGCTTCCACCAGCTCGTTTTGAGGCTGGAACGCCTGCAATTGCACAAGCTATTGGCCTAGGCTCTGCTCTTGAATATATGATGACATATTCCTTTGATGATATTGAAGATTATGAGCGGGAATTAACAACTTATACCTTACAAAAAATGCTGAGTATTCCTGGGCTTAAAGTTCATGGTATGGCAAAAAACAGAGGAGGAGTTTTTGCTTTTTCTTTAGATAATATACATCCTCAGGATTTAGCTTTTGTATTAGGTAAAGAAGGTGTGGCTATCAGGACAGGACATTTTTGTGCCGAACCTATTGTCAACAAACTCGGTTATACTTCTTTAGCTCGTGCATCTTTGGGTATATACTCTGTTAAAGAGGATATTGATATATTTATTGAAGCATTATATAAAGCCAAAAGTTTTTTTAGTTAGAAGAAAAGAGATGACCATAGAAACCACACAAGAATTGACAACAGATGATATGGAAGCACAGCTACTTGCTGCAATGAGTATTGATGACACGGAGGAACTCCCTGTTTACAAAGCTTATGCAGGGGAACCTCTCGCTGGTAAAAGACCTATTGCTCAAATAACTGAAATTATTGAAGCGCTTAAAACTGTTTTTGATCCGGAAATTCCTATTAATGTTTATGATATGGGACTTATATATAATATAGATCAATCGGAAGAGGGCAATATACATATTGACATGTCTTTAACTGCCCCAGGATGTCCGGTAGCAGGTGTCTTACCTCAGCAAGTTGCTGATGCTACCGCCAGTGTAGACGGTGTTGGAAAGGTTGATGTGGAAGTTGTTTGGGAGCCGGCATGGACAATAGACCGTCTAAGTGATGATGCCAGAATGATGTTGGATATGATTTAAGAGGTTTGTATGAGTATTGATGAATTAATTGATAATTTCTCATTTTTAGATTCTTGGGAGGATCGGTATAAATACCTTATTGAACTTGGAAATAGTTTACCACATCTTCCCGAAGATAAGAAATCTGATGAATGGAAAGTTCCCGGTTGTCAATCTCAAGTCTGGATTATTCCTCATTATGAAAATCCGAAAATTTCTTTTGAAGGAGATAGTGATGCTATCATTGTCCGCGGAATAATTGCTGTCGTTTTAGAAATTTTTAAAGATAAACCTGCACAAGAAATTTTAGATATTGATGTTGAAGATATTTTTGATAAAATGGGTTTAAGAGAACATATTACTCCTAACAGGCGTAGTGGTATGCTTTCTATGGTGGATAAAATTAAATACTATTCAACACAAGCTCTAGGGAAACAGAATGAACGTTTATGAGTATCAAGCTAAAAAGATTTTTAAGGATTTCGGAGTATCAGTTCCGCGTGGCTTGGTTGCTTATACCCCTCATGAGGCTTACACTGTTGCCACACAAGTTTCAGAATACGGACCTTGGGTTGTTAAAGCACAAATAAAAGCAGGATCAAGAGATATCGGAAAATTTTCTGATAAACGTGCCGGAAAAAAAGGTGGTATTCGTTTATCAAAAACACTAGATGAAATTTATGAGAATGCTGATGAAATGCTGGGTAATATGCTTATTACTAATCAAACTGATGATAAAGGTCGTTTTGTCAGCCGTGTCTATATTGAGGAATATATCAAAACTATCAAAAAATTTTATTTAAGCTTGGTTGTTGATAGAATTTCTGCATCAATTATATTGTTACTTGCTCATATTTCTCAAAATGATGAAGGTGATGTTATATCTTTAGCCTCTCATAATGCAGATGATGTCTTAAAAGTAGATCTTGGTCTTCAAAAAGAGATTAACACTGAGCAGCTTATGCAAGTTGCAGAATTTATTAATTTTGATGGACATAAAAGTGTCTTAAAATCTTTTCTAAATAAGATACTTAAAGTTTTTTATAATTATGATGCAACATTACTAGAAGTAAATCCTATCGGAATAGATAAGCAGAATAATATTTGGGCATTAGATGCTAAGATTGTTTTTGACAGTAATGCTTTATACAGACACACTGATATTTGAAATTAATTGATGATACCGGTATAGAAGGAAGAGAAGCACTTGCGGCAAAGTTTGGTTTTCAGTATCAAGAACTAAATAATGGCATCGGCATCATTACTAATGGTAGCGGATTGGCTATCAACATCATCAATGAAGCTCAAAAACAAAACTTAGATACAGCTTGTTTCTTAAACCTTAAAGGTGGTGTTGACCGTGATAAAATGGCCGCCAGTATTAAATTAATTATGACGAATCCTAAAGTTGATGGTATTTTCATTAATATTTTGGGTGGCTTTTCTCGATGCAATCTTATTGCTGATGGCATTATTACTGTTGCTAACGATTTAGGCTTAAATATTCCTCTGGTGGCACGCTTTGAAGGGACAAATAAAGAAGAGGGTATCAACATCTTACAAGCTTCCGGTCTTCCACTTAAAATTGCTCAAGATACATGTTCGGGGTTAAGTCTGCTTAAAGAAGCAATAGAGGAGGACTTGTAATGTCTATTTTTGTTGATAAAAAAACGAAAATTATGGTTCAAGGTCTGACCGGTACACAAGCTTCTTTTCACATCCAAAGAGCAATGAAATATGGCACTAATGTTGTAGCCGGTGTTGTTCCAAACAAAAAGGAAGATTCCTATCTTGGTGTTCCTGTTTTTGATACCGTTCAAGAAGCCAAACAAAAAACAAAAGCAAATGCTTCTATTTTATTTGTTCCGGCAAAATCTGCAAAATCTGCCATTTTGGAAGCAATTAAAGCGGAATTAGAGCTTGTTGTAGTTATTACTTCCGGAATACCGGTTAATGATATGCTGGAAATCAGAAACGAACTCAAGAATTCTAAAACACTTCTGATTGGTCCTAATACACCTGGTATTATTACTCCTAAGGAAGCTTATATGGGAATTTTTCCGGATAATATTCATCAGTCCGGTAATATAGGTATTATATCTCGTTCTTCAACACTAACTTATGAAGTTATCCTAGAAATAAACCGTGCCGGATTTGGCGAATCTACGGTTGTCGGATTGGGAGACGATTTTATCATCGGAACCGGTTTTATTGATATAATTAAAAAATTTAACGAGGATAAGGATACCAAGGCCATTGTTGTTATTGGAGGAATCGGTGGAAATTATGAAGTTGAAATGGCCCATTTATATGCTAAAATGCCTCATAAAAAACCAGTAATAGCCTTGATGATTGAGGATCCGACGCCTATGGCCAAAGATGATGACTTAGCTTTGGATATTTTATGCCGAGGCATTACCTCAGATGAAGAAAAGAAAGAATTGTTAGAATCTTCAGGAATGATTGTCGTTAACAATTTGGTTGATTTAACCAAACAGCTTTCAGAACTATGATAAAATGGTTTAAATGTTTATTAAATCTTATCTTACCGCAACGTTGTTTGTTATGTGGTAGAGTTATTCAATCTGAAAATAGTCTTTGTGCTGATTGTTTTAAGGAAATCAATTTTATTGTTGCCCCTTATTGCCAGCATTGTGGTAAACCGCTTGATTTGGGTAGAGATGATATACAAGAGCTTATGTGTATTTCTTGTCTAAATAAAAAAGATATTTTTCGCCTTTGTCGTTCTGCTATTATATATGATGATAAGTCTAAAAAACTCATTCTTGATTTTAAGTTTGCCGATCATTTAGAAAATAAACTTTTACTTTCTAAATGGTTATATTATGCCGGAAGAGATATTTTTGACACTGAGGTTGATCTGATTATTCCTGTTCCTCTTCATTATACAAGGTTAATTAAGAGAAAGTATAATCAATCAGCTGTATTGGCTGCAGAATTATCAAAGTTGACTAATATTTCTGCAGATTATAAATCTCTTAAGAAAATTCGTTATACTATACCTCAAGTACAGTGTGATGGTAAACGACGCAAGATAAATGTGAGGAATGCCTTTGTGGTTACAAATCCAGATAGAATCAAAGGAAAACGCATTGTTCTAGTTGATGATGTTTATACAACAGGCGCTACTATGCGTGAGTGTGCTAAAGTGCTATTAAAATCCGGTGCAAAGTCTGTTGACGTTTTAACTGTTGCGCGGGTATGTAAATAATCTTATGAAACAGAAAGAATCTTAGCATATTTTTGTAAAATACATTCAGCTGTTTCTGATAATTTTTTTCCTTCTGCCTTATCAAAGCTACGGTCTTTTACCAACATATCTGCGGTTAATTCAAAAACATCACCACTGAAATCCTTAACACAATGTTTCTTAGATTTATTTGTGATAATGCTTTGACGCACGAGTTCTATTGTTTCATCTATTTTTTCCGGCATATATATTCTCTATTTCTTAATGTTGGTTGAAAGCCATTTTCCACTTGTTTCTTTATATTTAGCATCTGCATTGTATAAATCAACCTTTAATTTTAAATCTTTTGCGGTTAATTTTCCCATAGCTTGCAGAATGCTCAAACCTGCCACATAATAGTCATGGCGCGTTGTGACTTCTTCAACTTCAGAATTTAACAGATATTGATATTGGTTTAGAACATCTAATACAGTTCGATTTCCTAAGGCTTCTTCCTCTCGAACACCGTTCAATGCTACTTGATAAGCTTTGGTTTGGGCTTTTACAGAGCTAATTCTGGCTTTATTAGCACTTAGATATTCCCAAGCACTGGTTATATTAGCTCTTAGAGCATCTTCTGTATTGAGTAAATCTTCTTGCGCTTGCCAATGATAATATTTGCTTTGACGAATTTTAGCGCGGCTAGAGCCAGCATTGTATATCGGCATTGTAAAAGTGACGCCTAATTCAACTTCATCATTTGTTGGATTTTTATTGTAGTTATAATTTTGAGTTTTGATGCGACCTGCTTTGGCATATGCATTGATTGATGGCAGTAAATCACCTTGATTTGTGCTAACATCGTATTTTCTAGCTTTAAGTGTTTGGCGGGCAGCTTCTAATGCGTAACTATGTTCTCTGGCATATTCTAATGCTGCTTCTAGACTCTTAGGAAACATTTTTTCTATTTCCTTAGGATTTTTTAATTCTTTGGCATCAACACCTATAATCTGTTTGTAAACAGATTTTGATGCCTCCAAATTCCCTTCTGCTGCAATTCTTTGAGACTGAGCAGAGGCATAACTTGCTTCTGCTTGAGATACATCTGTTGTTGTCACTTCTCCCACTTTGAAGCGTTCTTTTGTTTCATCCAATTCTTTTTTTAGCAACTTTTCATTATTTTTTTGCAATTTAACAATAGCTTCATCTTGTAAAACATCTAAATATGCTATTGCGGCTTCCAGTAAAACACTTTGCTCTGTTGCCATTAATCCTGCTTGAGATGCTTTAGCATAACTTTTGGCTGATTTTACGGAATTTATGGTTTTAAATCCTCTAAATACAGGCTGAGAAATGGTTGCAACTAATGTTCTACTATATCCATCCACAGGTTTAATCGGTGCATGCGCATTAGTATTAATCTTAGAATCAGAATATCCACCATCAACAGATAGCGTCGGCCGATAGCCTGACTTAGCTAATGCTATATTTTCATCGACAGCTTGCGAGCCTGCACGCGCAGCCTTTAGCGTAGGATTATACTCATAGGCTTTTGTTAATGCTGTTTCCAAAGTATCTGCTTGTACAGAAGAACAAACCAAAAAAGCCATTAAAAAAGCCATAATATTTTGTTTTTTCATCATAAATTCCTTTTATTTTATTCATATTCGTTGTTATTTTATATACAATTTGTTAAAAAAATGCCAAACTTTATTTTCATTTTGTAAAAATATCTTATATTGTTAGCGAGATTTAAATCATTTATCAGTATTTGCTGTGAATAGTTAAGTATGTTAATATAGGGAGATTGTATTGTGAAAAAAGGAAAATTAGAAATTAGCGATGAAATGAAAAAAGCTCGGTTAAAGCTTTCTATTGAGCATTATGTCAAATATTTCATCGGTAAAAGAATTTGTGAACTGACAAAAGAAGAAGCGTTATATGCTGTATCTTTAGCTGTTCGGGAATTTGCTATGGATGAGCTATATAATACAATGGCCCGATATAATTCCAGTAAGTCTACAAAAAGAGTTTACTATTTATCTATTGAATATTTAATCGGTCGCTCTTTAGAGAATAATTTACACAATCTCGGCCTTTATGATATATTAAAAGAAATAAAATTAGATAATTTTCCTGATTTTTCAATAGATGAAATTTTTGATACAGAATATGATCCTGCTCTAGGAAACGGCGGTTTAGGTCGTTTAGCAGCTTGTTATCTTGATTCCATGGCCTCACTCGGTTTACCTGGTTTTGGATATGGTATCAATTATCAATTTGGTTTGTTCAAACAAAAATTTGAAAATGGCTGGCAAATAGAACAAGCTGATGATTGGTCTTCTGATTTTTCTCCTTGGGAATTAGCCAGACCGGACAGACAGGTGACTATTCCTCTTTATGGGCATGTAGAGACTTATAAAGATGCTAACGGTAAAGACACTTACGTTTGGGCAAATACACATACTTTGTATGGTGTACCTTATGATTTTCCAATCGTAGGCTATAATGGTAAAGCTGTTAATTATTTACGTCTTTTTTCTGCAAAGACTGATGATGAATTTGACATAGATATCTTTAATAATGGCGGCTATATTGAAGCAGTGGAAGATAAAATCAAAACCGAATCCATTTCTAAAGTATTATATCCTTCTGATGCAAATGAATCTGGAAAGGCTTTACGTTTATCTCAACAATATTTCTTCGTTTCTTGTGCAATACAGGATATTATTCGTCGTTTTCTTGAAAAGAACAATGACTTTGATAGATTGCCAGAAGAGGTTTGTGTTCAATTAAACGACACCCACCCTGCTCTTGCTATTGTTGAAATGATGCGTTTACTTATAGATGTTTACGGACAAGAATGGGATACTGCTTGGAATATTGTTACAAAAGTCTTTGCATACACAAATCATACCCTTTTACCTGAAGCTTTAGAGACTTGGCCGGCAAAGTATTTTTCACGCATGTTACCGCGACATTTGCAAATTATTTATGAAATAAATCGTCGCTTTATGGAGTTTGCCAGAGAAAAATTTGGTGAAGATGAAGCAAAACTTTCTAAAGTTTCTATTGTTTCCGGTGAGAATGAAAACCAAATAATCAGAATGGCAAATTTATCTATTGTAGGCTCTTTCTCAGTTAATGGTGTTGCACAAATCCATTCTGAATTGATAAAGACAACGCTTGTACCGGAATTTTATCAGTTATGGCCAGAAAAATTTACAAATGTCACAAATGGTATTACGCCGCGTCGTTGGCTATTACACGCCAATAATTATTTGGCATCTCTTATTTCTGATAAAATCGGTAAAGATTGGATTAATCATCTTGAGCTTTTAGAAAAACTTACAGATTATACTGATGATGTTGAATTTGTACATAAATTTAGTAAGATTAAAAAGATTAATAAAGAGATTCTCAGACAAGAAATCTTTAAACGCAGTAATGTCGCTATTGCTACAAAGAGTATGTTTGTTGTTCAGGCAAAGCGTATTCATGAATATAAGCGCCAATTAATGGCTATCTTGCAGGTTATAGGTGATTATCTGGCTATTGTACGCGATCACGCGCGTCCTATTTGCCCCAAGACGTATATTTTTGCGGGCAAAGCAGCACCTTCTTATACTTTTGCAAAATTAATTATTAAATTGATTAATAATGTTGCCAATGTTGTTAATAATGATTCACGCGTAGGAGATGCATTAAAGGTTGTATTCATTCCGGATTATAAAGTTTCTGTTGCAGAGACGCTTATTCCTGCGGCTGATGTTAGTTTACAAATTTCCACTGCCGGTTTTGAGGCTTCCGGTACTGGTAATATGAAATTTGCATTAAATGGAGCATTAACTGTTGGAACATACGACGGTGCAAACATAGAAATTCGTGAAGCTGTCGGTGAAGAAAATTTCTTCTTATTTGGCTTAAGAGAAGAAGAAATCCAAAAGATGCGTCCTTTTTATAATCCTCGTAAAATCTATGAAGAATCGGAGTATGTTAAACGCATTTTGAATGCCATCAATTCCAATATGTTCTGCGAAAAAGATATACCTACTCTATTTAAGCCAATTTTTGATGAATTGCTGAATCGAGATTATTTCTTTGTCTTAGCTGATTTAGAGGCTTTTGATGCAGCTATGAAGCGTGCGGAACGAGCATATCTTAACCAAGATGATTGGGCAAGAATGGCTATTTATAATGTTGCAAAGATGGGGTATTTCTCCAGTGATCGGTCCGTTAGAGAATATGCGGAAAAAATATGGCATATTAAGCCTATAAATGGAGATAGTCTTTCATCTGCAGAAGAATATGATGATGTAAAGTCAGCATAATTATTTTATGCTATTTGTAAAAAATCCCGAAAATATTTCGGGATTTTTTATTGCAATAAAAAAACGGCTCGTTCTGAGCCGCTTTCTTAAATTATTTTGTTGTTATTTATTTTCTGTTTCCAAAATGATTTCTCCAGTCTTTTGAAGAACAATCTTATCTAACACCCATTTATTGATTTGTTTTAATTTTTCACTATCAACATTAACTTTTTCAGCAACATCAATAATAAAATCAATTTCTCTATCATCTAAACCTGTATCTGAGTTTGCCAAATAGCAAAGTTCTTTTACAAGATGCAGAGCCTTGGTACGTTCTGTGATAGTGCCGACCTTTTCCATAATTTCTTCTTTCTTCATTCCTTTTAAGATAGTAACAATTTCTTGCTCCGGAATACCATATAACTTACCAATGCCTTTTAAGAATTCAATCTCTTCCTTGGCAACATTACCGTCTGCATAGACCATACAGCAGAAACTTTCTACAAAAATTCTTTTTTCTTCGGCACTTAAATTCGCAATATAATCGTATTCATGATCCATATTTTTTCTCCAATTAAAACTCTTTGTATGCAATATATAGTAATTTGTTTAAAATGTGGTAAATAAAAAATCAAGCAATAAACAATAATTTTTAGCAAAATTCAAAAAATCTATTGACGACAACAAAAACTTCATATAAATATGCTTCAAGCTACGGAGTGTTGGCAGAGCGGTAATGCAGCGGATTGCTAATCCGTCATCCTGAATAGGGATGCACAGGTTCGAGTCCTGTACACTCCGCCACTAATTTAAAAGTCGCCAGAAATGACGACTTTTTTCTTTTATTTGCAAGTTTCTACGGTGTTTCTTGATGTCATTTTATTTCCTTTGGACAAAATTGCGTTTTTTATTTACTTTTAATTAAATATTTGCTGTTATATATGTTGTATAATATTTTTAGGTTTATTTAAAATAATTATTGACAAAAATGAAAATACCTGTCATTTATTATGTCAATAATAAGAAAGGAACAAAGTATGATTAAGGCAACAATTAGTAATGAAACAAAGAGAAACACTTTTGCAAAAGCAAATGCTAAGCGCGTTGCGCGGAGCAAGTGTAGTTTAAAACCTGTACTTCGTGGCGGTTTGGTTTTGAATAATTATAAATTAATCGCCAGTGGTACTTGCACTTTGCAAAAAATAAACACTATGGATAACGTTATTCTCTTCACAAAACAACAACAAGAAAAAGTTGCTTAATATGTTGATACAAACTTTGAAGACTCGCTTTTAAGCGAGTTTTTTTATTTTAAACGCACAAATCTACCCCTTTAACGAAAAATTGCTTGCAAATATCTGCCAACTTTATATATTTGCTATGAGTTTAATAATAAAGTTTTTAAGGAGAATATTATGCCTTTAGTTTCTATGCGTCAGATTTTGGATCACGCAGCTGAGAACAACTATGGTGTTCCGGCTTTTAATATTAATGATATGGAGCAAGTTATCGCTGTATGTGAAGCAGCCAAAGAAGTTAATGCTCCGGTTATTATTCAAACATCTACTGGTGCACGTAAATTTGCTGGTGATCCGATGATTCGCCACATGATTGCAGCTGCAATTGAAATGTATCCGGAATTGCCAATTTGTTTACACCAAGACCATGGTGCAACAGTTGACATTTGCCAATCTGCACTCGTTAACGGATATTCTTCAGTCATGATGGATGGTTCTTTGGAAGCTGACGGTAAAACTCCTTCATCTTTTGAATATAATGTTAGAGTTACTAAAGAAGTTGTTGCTCGCGCACATGCTGTCGGTGCTTCGGTTGAAGCTGAACTTGGTGTTATCGGTTCTTTAGAAACCGGTAAAGGTGACAAAGAAGATGGGCATGGAGCAGAAGGCGTGATTGATAGAAAACGTTTAGTTACTGACCCTGATGAAGCTGCTAAGTTTGTGGCAGAGACAAATATTGATGCTTTAGCTGTTGCTGTTGGTACGTCACATGGTGCATATAAATTTACTCGTAAACCGACCGGCGATATTTTAGCGATTGATGTTATTGAAAAAATTCATGCCAAATTGCCGAATACGCATATGGTTATGCATGGATCTTCCTCTGTTCCGCAAGAATTACAAGATTTAATTAATGCTTATGGTGGGGCTATTCCGCAGACATTCGGTGTTCCGGTTGAAGATATTGTTCGCGGTATTAAAGCCGGTGTTCGCAAAGTTAACGTAGATACGGACTGCCGTATGGCAATAACCGGTGCTATTCGCAGATTATTTGCTGAGAATCCGAAAGAATTTGACCCTCGTAAATATTTGAAACCGGCAATTGAAGAAATGAAGAAAGTTTGCATTGCACGTTATACCGCTTTCGGTGCTGCTGGTCATGCTGATAAAATTAAACCGATACCGCTTTCTGTTATGGCAAAGAAATATGCTGCTTAATTTTTTGGTTTGCAGATATACAAAAAAGGCATTCTTTCGAATGCCTTTTTTGTGTTTTAGATTAATGCTCTGTTACTCGCTTTATGATTTCACTTGATTGAGGTGTTTTGCATAAAGCTATTTTCATCAGAGCTTCCGGACAAAGCTTGTGACCAGGATAGTGCGTGTGTGCATGAAGGAGCTTATATGCCTCCTCTGAGCCTTTGCTGAATAGGTCTGCCAGCTCTATCTGCTCCTTATCCTCAAGGAAGAGATTATTACCTTGTGCAACCAAAAGCTCGTACGCATCGGGAACTCCCTGACGCCAGAGATTGAAAATCTTTGAGACGACAAACTTTGAGTCCAATTTTGTGGCGGTAAGCAAATTGTATGCTTCCTTTGAGCCGGCAAGCCATAAATCGACAAGTTCTCCTTCGATGTCTTCTGAATAAGAGCGCTGAACCGCTTGAAGAACGATGTTGTACATCCCGGCCGGATCTGCCTTGAAAAGCTTCATGAGTTTTTGCTCAAAACGTTTATCGTAGACGGGAAGACGTTTTGTATATAAAACCATGAGGTCTTTTGCGACGGCGGAAACTTTTTCGGAGCCTTTTTCGATGTAGTCCAAAAGGGCCAGAGGAACTTCCACATAGCAGGCGGAACCAATGTCATCGTAACGCAGGTATTCCTCAAAAATCTCTTTTACACCGAAATCTTCGGGCATTGTTTCCAGAAGCTTTGTCAATTTGAGCATAACTTTTTTGTCTTCAAACATGCATTTCAAAGCCTTTTTGTTCTTGATGATGTCTGCGACTTCATTAGGATACTGCTGCCAGATGTCCAACAACTTCAGCAGTGTACTTTCTTCGTAGGATCGTTGAGCTTTTAAAAGCACAATTGCCAAGCTGTTTGGAAGAAGTTCAACAAGTGCTACCTGAGTGTCTTCGAAGAAATCGTGCCTTTTGCTGTACGACAACAGGAAGTCCCCAAATTTGAGAGAATCTCCCTTGATAAGTTCCGTTTCTACCCTGTAACCAAGCGACCATTGTGCACTATACTTTTGCAAAAAGCAACCAGCGGTGTCTGATCCATTCTTCCAAAATTCCAAAAGTTTTAAAAGAGCGGCATCGCCCAAGGATTCGTGCTCACAGTAGGCGGAAAATAAACTCTCGGCCAGTTGAGGATTCTTGCGCCAAAGCTCTACAATACCGAGCTCTTCCTCATCTCTCAAATCGTACGTTTTGACGTGTTCAAGGAGAATTTTTGCAATTACATCAGGTCTTCTATCCAGAAGCTTAATGTACTCTAATACCGGATTTTTCATACTAATAAAAAATTTGATTTAACATAAAAATAACTATTTATGTTGCTTATATATTAATATTGACAAATATTCAAGCATTTTTTGGCTAAAATAAGTTTTTTCATAAAAAAACCCTTGTTCATATAAGACAAGGGCAATTTTATCGATTTCTACATTAAAATTCTATGCCGGTGAGACCATCATAGACATCTGTTTGCCTTCTAATTTTGGCTCAGAGTCCACTTTGCACAGTCCCTCTAAATCTTCCAGCAATTTATTTAATACTTCTTTCCCCATATCATTAGCACTCAGTTCACGGCCTTTATAGCGCATTGTGAACTTAACCTTATCACCTTGGCTTAAAAACTTTTTAGCTTGTTTAAGTTTGACTTCATAATCATGTGTATCAATCATCGGACGAAGTTTTAATTCCTTAATATTTATAACTTTTTGATTCTTTTTTGCTTCATTCTTTTTCTTTTGTTGCTCGTATTTGTATTTACCATAGTCTAGGACTTTGCATACCGGCGGATTAACCTGCGGAGAAATTTCTATCAAATCTAACCCGACTTCTTCTGCTATTTTGAGCGCTTCTTTTATAGAAACAACACCCAAATTTTCTCCATTATAATTAATTAAACGAACTTCTTTTGCTTTTATATCTTGATTTATGCGTGGTCCGTCTGCTTCGCGTACTGGCGCATTTGTATTTTCCGTAGCTATGGTTACCTCCAATTAAAAATTAAAATTACGGATAATATAATACTCAAGATATTATACTTCGCAACAAAAATCTTAACAGATTTGATTTATTTTTTAAACTGCGTAATATTTGTTTTGACGATAATTTCTTAAAATATCATTATCTACATATTGCTGCGGTATGCGATAGTATGTAGAGTGAGCAAATATAACATCGGCCGTTTCTTTATTAAACTCTATACCTATAAAACCTTTTTCAATCATAGAATCTATTAAATCTAAACGATTATACGGTAAAGAAACTCGTGTCTTAATACATGATAATACAGTTTCTTTTTCTATTGGTTTATGTAATAAAGAAATTTTACCTCCATCCGAAGGATCTATTGCTGTTGAAAATAAATTGAAACGACAAGCAAAATAAGGCAACATGTTCCAACGATTATTTCTATCTACAATAGATGTACAATCCGTACAACTTAAGCGGTGCGCTTCTTCTATCCTGTAATTTATCATAATTGTGTTTAGTCCATTACCACGGTATGCTGGTAAGACAGAATCAGCTCCAAATGATGCAATTTTTGTTTTACCATTATTTCGTTTGGGATTGAAGAAGTCGTAGTCAGAATTTGGTAGTTCCTCTTGTAGCTCCTCATTATTTCGACATATTGTTATATATGACATCCCTATCAAATTTTGGCCGGCAAATACTCCTATATAATGGACATCCGGATTTTGAAAAATCTGATAGTAATATTCTTTTGTGTGTTTATGAATAAAACATTCCTCACCGATACGTAAATTTTCATAAATTGTTTTTGAAAGATTACCCATTGCTTCCGCATCATTTATATTCAGTGGGCGAATACGAAAAGCAACCGGTGTTGCTTTTAGGCCATTTACTTTAGTTAAATAGCCAGTCCAAACCGATTGTCCGTTAACTTTATATTTTCTAATTTCGTTTTCCATCTTTTCCCCATAAAAAAAGCGGGGCTTTACCCCGCCATTATTGCTTTTTCGTTTCACTTATATCAGCATAACAAAGCATACGACGGGAATGTATTTTCCGTGCGTTTTGACTTGAGTTGCTTTATTGTGCATATAATAACCATTGGTTTCCTCATAAAGTTGCGTGTATTGTAGTTTTTTTTATAGCAAGTTGTCAACTATTTTTATATGATAACTTGTTCACTTAGGAGATTAAGATGCTTGATATTAAAAATATGACTGAAGAAGAAGCTAAAAAGCAACTTGAGTATTTAGCAAAAGAAATTGAAAAAGCTGATACAGCGTATTATCAGAATGACGCTCCCTATCTAGACGATGCACAATACGATGCACTTCGTCATCAAAATCAAGCAATTGAAGCAAGATTTCCTCACCTTGTACGTCCTGATAGTCCTTCTCTCAGAGTTGGAGCAAAAGTTAAAAGCGAATTTAAAAAAGTAGAATTATCCGTACCAATGCTTTCTTTAGCTGATATTTTTAGCGAATCGGAAGTTTCTGATTTTATAATGAGTATTAAGCGCTTCTTAAATAGTAGTAATGATGTTGTTTTTACATCTGAACCTAAGATGGATGGATTATCTTTTTCTGCATTATATGAAGATGGTGTTTTTGTGCGCGGTTCAACACGCGGTGACGGTAGAATAGGTGAAGATATTACGGCAAATCTCAAAGAAATAAAAGGATTTCCTTTGTTTTTGGATAAAAATATTCCGCATATTTTTGAGGTACGTGGTGAAGTCTTTATGTCTAAAGCTGATTTTTTGGCGTTAAATCAAAAAAATGAAGAGGAGCATAAAAAAACTTTTGCAAATCCGCGTAATGCTGCTGCTGGCTCTTTGAGGCAATTAGACGCACGTATTACCGGAAAACGAAATTTAAGCTATATTGTTTATACCTGGGGTGAGGTTTCTGAAATTTTATGGAAAAGCCAAGTTGAATTTTTGAGCTTTGTTAAATCGCTTGGATTTCCTGTTAATCCTTATAATAAAGTATGTTCTGATGAAAAAGAACTTCTAGAAAGCTATCGTTCGCTCATGGAAAATCGCGCAGATTTACCTTATGATATTGATGGAATCGTTTATAAAGTTAATGATTTGGAACTGCAACAGCGGCTTGGTTTTTTAACACGTACACCGCGTTGGGCTATTGCTCATAAATTCCCTGCAGAGCGTGCGGTTACACGCCTTAATAATATTCGCGTTCAAGTTGGTCGTACCGGAGCCTTAACCCCTGTGGCAGATTTGGAACCGATAAATGTCGGTGGTGTTTTGGTTTCTCATGCCACTCTCCATAACGAAGATGAAATTAAACGTAAAGACATTCGTATTGGTGATATGGTTGTTATCCAGCGTGCCGGTGATGTTATACCTCAAATTATTGAAGTATTAAAAGAAAAACGTCCCGAATATCTTGCCGAGTTTAGTTTCCCTACGGTCTGTCCGGAATGTGGGGCTCATGCGGTCAGAGAAGAAGATGAGGCTGTACGCCGTTGCACGGGTGGACTTTCTTGTCCGGCCCAAGCTGTGGAAAGATTAAAACATTTTGTTTCGCGTGAAGCATTTAATATTGAAGGTTTGGGAGATAAAGTTATTGAAGATTTCTATAAAGAAAAAATTATTCAGACACCCTTTGATATTTTTACTTTAGAAGAACGCAATCGCCCTGCTGATTTATTTTCCGCAAAAGAATCTCTTAATTTGGAAAATCGCGAAGGTTGGGGTAAGAAGTCTGTGGCGAATCTTTTTGAAGCCATTGAAAAAAGTAAGCATATTTCTTTGCAAAAATTTATTTATGCTTTAGGTATTCGTCAGGTTGGTACAGCCACGGCTTACCTTATTGCAAAGCATTATCATAGTTTTAATGATTTTATGCAAGCAATGATAAATCAGGATTTACAATTATTAGTTAGTATTGATGGCGTCGGACCGGCGATGGCTAAGGATATTGTAGAATTTTTCAAAGAACAGCATAATCTTGATGTTATTCAAAAATTACTTTCTGTTATTCATGTTGATGTTTTTGATGATGTTATACAAACTGATTCTGCTATCTCTGGAAAGACAGTTGTTTTTACCGGTACATTGCTATCTCTCACGCGTAGTGAAGCTAAGAGTAAAGCTTTGTCTTTAGGTGCCAAGGTTGCCGGTTCTGTTTCGCCTCATACAGATCTCGTTATTGCTGGTGAAAATGCGGGTTCAAAATTAACTAAAGCCCAAGAATTGGGCATTAAAATCATATCAGAAGAAGAGTTTAATCAACTGATTGTTTAGTTCTTTTAGCTTGTTTATAAAATATTTTGTAAATATTTATAAATACTATATTAAAATATATCGGTAAAAATGACATCAGATAGATGGTCGTTTTTATTTGGTATACTTTATCTATATAATGTGAAATAGCTATTAGTGAACTCATAATAAAGGCGCATTGCACAAAACTCCAATAGTTTCCACGTGTTCTTTTGTATGCATCCATAATTGATCTACTTTTTCCTATTAATGCTGATATCCATGCCAGATACGGACGACCAATCGTAAAGGGAGATAACAGAAGCATCAATACATAAAAGAAAACTGTTCCCAATAGAGCATTATGTCTATGTATTAATTCCATGTATTCTTCAAAGAATTCTAAATATTTATCACGAAATCCCATAAAGAACGGAATATATGGTATTATTGAGATAATGACATATATACTAATGTTCATGAACATTATTTTGCTTGATGGAATAAGTCCATTAAAAATCCTGATTAATGAAAAATAGGGCTGATGTTGCTGCATATAGCGAATGAAAATACACCAGTAAACATAATATAATATTAACCACACTATGCTTAAAGAGTTTGTCCATCCATTTGGAATTAGAGTGAAAATATATAGAAAACTAAAATTAAGTAAAAACCATATCAAAAATGTTCGCTTAAAGAGCAACACAAACTTTGCGCTGCTCTTTAATACCGAACACAGAGAAAATGTTTTTATCTCTGCTTGAGAAGATTTAGGCTTCGTCTTCCTCAAAATCACCCTCTTCCTGTGCATTAGGATCGTAATCTATTCCCAGTTTGGAGAGAATATCCTCATTTTCATCCATACGTTGTGCAACAATCCAGTCCGGAACCCATGGAGAGTGTGGAATCTTTGATTGTGCCAGCATTTTCTTATCCAAATAGAATCTTGGGGCGTCAGCCATTATCGGTGTTTCAATAGCACCTTGCATTAGAACAACTTGTTTTAACATCGGCAAACTAAGTAATTCATTAGCGCTAATAGCAGAAACACCTTGTAACTGATAGCTTACATTTCTGGAAAACGGATTAAATTCCTTATTACTAATGCCACCTTCTTGCTTAGAGTAAGAAGTTGTTTGGACTGTTTTGTTACCTATCATCTTAGAAAAACGTTGAGCGGTTTGTTCATTATTTTGAGATAAAATAACTTTACAAGCCGTAGTAGAAATAACTGTTTCCAAGTCATCTTTACCATATTTACCGGAAATTTGGCCTAAATCTTGTCCAATCAACAAATATGACACTTTTTGACCACGACCAACCGCCGGTCCATCAATAACTGCTTTTAATTTTGGCATTTGAGGAAACTCGTCAAGAACAAATAGTGTTGGGAACGGCCCCATTTTTCCATCAGATTTATTAACAGAGTTAGGCGGATTAGAAATTAAGTATGCACTCATCAAGTCCACAAAAGTCGCGCTAATCGGGTTTAGGGCTTGAGCATCTGTTTGATTAACCGAAAGATATACAGAAATAGGTTTCCATTCTCCGGTGACCGGATCTTTCATACCGCGTAAATCTTTAAATTGAATATCAGAAAAGCTTGTACGAGCAACCACCGCAGAGTTCTTAAATATACCAATACCGGTTAAACCTGTTGATAAAACAGAACCACGTTCCTTATCCGGCATCGCACTTAAAGCACTCAATTCTGTTACACAACGTCTGGAATAGCCGTAATTATTAGCTTCCTCTACTGCTGCATCTAATAAATCACGCATTGGGTCAGCCATGGCAGCCATTTGGTCACCTTCTTCCAAACGACGTTTAATTTCGTTTGCCTGTTCAATTTGTGAAGATGTAATCCATTCCAAAATCATTGCCATACATGGCTCATGGTTAATCCACTTCTCAGGTAAAAGATTCCATGTACCAACCGGCAAATAATTTTCTATGGTTAAATTATCGCTTTGCAAATCTGCTATTGCTTTTGCAGCATTTGCTCTTAATGCGCCAGCATTCATTTCACTATATAGGCGCATTAGTTCTTCTTTATCCGCCGGAGTTAGAGAACCTTCGTATATCTTTTGGATAAAGCGTTCATTTGCTAATGCTCTTTCACATTTTGATGCAATAAAGTGGATAAATCCGCACAATGCACTACGTCCGGTTTTTGACCAGTGTGGATCAGCTCCACCTTTTGGATCTTCTACCAAAGTGTTACACATGGAATCCACATACAAATCTCGTGCCGGACCAGGAGCCGGTAAAGCTCCAGGAGAAAGTGGATTCCAACTCGGATAATATTCTCCGGTTTCTGGATTGTCTTCTTTACCCCAGTTAATAACAAATACTGGACCCACTTTATTTCTTGCACCGGTTGTACTAAAGCACAATTCAGGTTTCGGGTCATTAACGATAATACTCATACCTTCGGAGTTAAAAATTGTCGGGATAACCACACCTGCTGTTTTACCGGTTCCCGGAGGTGCACAACATAATGTTGATAATGTCTCTTTTAATTTTAGCATTCTTCCTTGGAAACGTCCGACAACCATGCAGAAGCCGTCAAAACCAAGCAAAGGCATTCTTTCTATATCGCGCAAGGTCGCTATATGGGCAGAACCATGAACATTTGATTGGAATTTATACGGACATTTAATGCCACCTATCGCTAGTATGACAGGAAAGGAAATGAATGGTAACGCCGGCAACCATAAACTTGCTTTAAATGCTCCATGATAATGCATGGCTTGTTTAAACCATCTTATATAGCGATCATAAAGAAAACCAGGATCTCCCAGCGATTTTTTAATAAAACGAATCGCTACATCTACATTTTCTTTAGATACACCTTTTTGGAACAGATATGCCAAAGGTTGCGCTAAATATATCAGAACAATTGTTACTACCACTGAAATTAGGAAAGTTGTTGCCATCCACCGCACGGCGTTGTCATATTCTTCCCACTCTCTACCTCTTTCTTTTGCCATATTTCCCTCTTAAAAAATAATTAAGCTAAACTACGAATAAGTTTTTTCAGTTTTTCCAAAGTGTTTTTATCTGTACTTTCTTCACAATTATCCAGTGATTTAGAGAACAGACGAATTTCCTTCGGACTACCACGATTGATTCTTGCGACATTAATATTCATGCCATCCCAAATCTCAAACATATCTTCTGCATTAATGATATTGCCAGCTTGGATAATCACATAAGAAATTATTTCATAATTCATGTCTGCAACCGCCAGTTTTGTTTTTAATATATCTCTTGCAACATCAATCTTACGGACAGGAGATATTCTATGACTGCTCTCAGAGAACCATAATGGCTCTTCATCATTGAATTTTTCTTCATCAGCCAACCAATCTCCTGTTTCTTTATCTATTAAGCATAAAATCAATTGATTTTTTGAAACCGCCACATAATCAATAGTTGTATTTTTGATAATGGCAGAAGGAATGACTTCATATCCCTTTTGTTTAAGGACATCTAAAACAGGAGTATGAGACTCCTTAATCGGAGATGATGTGTTGTCCTGTGTTTGTGACTTTGATTTTGCTGATGAATCCTTAGAAGCATTATTCTTCTGAGGTGACGGACTATTATTTCCGGACACTTTTTCAGCTTTTACTTCTATTGTTTTAGGCTCATCAACAACCAATGCTGATGGTATAGATTCTTCTGTTTTTGTATCTTTTTTATCAAAATCAAAATCCAAATCAAAATCATCATCATCAAAATTAAATAGCGCATGGCTAGTCGGCATTTCCGGATTTTTCTTAGTTGCTGTCGGATATGCTGATGATGTGCGAGATGAAGCCGTTGCTAAATTATTATTTACATTTGATTGCATTAATGTAGCAGAAGGTAGTGGCGCTCTTTTTATCGGTGCTTTTTTAATAATTGGTGTTTTTTGGACATTTTTTGTTTCTTCTGCTATAGATTTCTTTTTAACAACAACTGGAGGTTTTCTTTTTAAGGTTATTTTTCTAAACAAGTAAACAGGGCTTAAAATTATTTTCTTTAATATGCGCTCCCATTTTATAAGGCAGAGTCCTACCCAACCCGAGAACCATAAAGGTATTGAACTGACGATAATCAGAAAGAACGCCATTTCTGAGCGGCTCATAGAGGCTCCGCTGTTCCATTTATAATTTAATAACAGCCAGTGTTCTCTTAGGAAAATATCGAAATGCCAGTTTATTAACAACAAGACTCTTAATCCATCTATGAAGACAATGCTCCAGAGATAGCCTATTATCAGTGTTTTTAATATTATTAGCAGTGGTTTCAATTTATTCTCCGACTTTTTATTTTTTGATTATAAGCACTGATTAGTTAACAAGTGATTATTGTTTTTCGTTTTCTCCAATTTTTGCTGAAATTTGTTGGCGCAAATCTTTTGTTGTGTGTCCAGAAGCGCCTTTTTGCCCTTGTTCCTTTATTTTATCAGCAATAATATCTTCCAAACTTTTATCTTTTCCTCCCAGATTTTTGACTACAACATGCTCTATTTCCATACTTTCCGGACGAGTTAATCTTCTATATGATTTAATTATCGGTTCAGATAAAAATCTACCTAAGCCATATTTATATAGCTTACGACTATAATAAAGCCATAATATCGGAAATAGGAATATAGCAAAGCCTAGGCTGTAATCTCTAAAAGAGTCAAAAACACCGCCGCTGTTCCAGTAATCACTTATAATCATATAAGAATTTTTATCCAATATATCAAAGTTCCAACATAGACGGAATATAAATCTCCCGATATAAATAAAAACTACTAAAACTAAAAGGCTGATAAAACTAAAACGTAAAAAATATTTAAATTTCTTC
>Ga0247610_10002221_pt1 | contig 22765 bp, 20 predicted proteins | sample 174DNAGHGhighgp2_FD_193483 | JGI IMG/M metagenome (GOLD analysis project Ga0247610, IMG submission 193483) | Sheep rumen microbial communities from Palmerston North, Manawatu-Wanganui, New Zealand - 1742 DNA GHGhigh gp2 | ecosystem: Host-associated > Mammals > Digestive system > Stomach > Rumen...
TGGGGTTTGAGCTGTCTCCTATATTGTGGAAAAAAGTAACTACCGGACTTTCGGCCGGACGAGTACAATCGGTTGCCGTACGACTGATTGTCGAAAAAGAACGGGAGATTGAAGCCTTCCGTGCATCGTCCGCATATCGAATTTTTGCCGATTTCATCGGAGTAAATCCGGGTGACGCATCTGTCTTGAAGTGCGAACTGAACCACCGGTTCTCGCATAAAAAAGACGCTATCGAATTTCTGGAGAGCCTCAGCTCGGCCATGTTCATCGTGCGCGACGTACAACGTAAACCCGTAACACATATTCCTGCGCCTCCGTTTACCACTTCGACTCTTCAACAGGAAGCCGCGCGCAAACTGAAATTCTCCGTCTCGAAAACAATGAGACTCGCGCAATCACTCTACGAAAGCGGAAAAATCACCTATATGCGTACCGACTCCGTTAATCTCTCCACTCTGGCGCTGGCTACCAGCAAAGAAGTCATAATGGAGCAATTCGGCAGCCAATACGTGCACACGCGCCAGTTCCGTACTAAGTCTAAAGGAGCACAAGAGGCACACGAAGCCATCCGACCGACCTATATGAGTACGCTCAGCGCCGGAGAGACAAAGGACGAACAACGGCTGTACGAACTGATTTGGAAACGGACCATTGCCAGCCAGATGGCGGAAGCACAAAGCGAGAAAACAACAATTGAAGTGTCTGTTCACGGAAGTAAATACGCGTTCGTCGCTACAGGAGAAGTAATCACTTTCGATGGCTTTACACGAGTGTACGTGCAATCCACGGACGAAGAAGCCGAAGAAAGACGTACGCTGCCTGCTATGTCTCCGCGTGAACGGCTCAAACTGACCGGAGCCGAAGCGGTTCAGACATATGCAAAACCGCCTTTCCGCTTTAACGAAGCCACGCTCGTCAAACGAATGGAGGAATTGGGTATCGGAAGACCTTCCACTTATGCCACAATCATCGATACGATTCAGAAAGTGAAGTATGTAGAGCGCGGTTCGGTCGCCGGAACAAAACGCGATGTAACGATTCTTACGCTCAAGAACGGAATGGTTCTCGAAAAGCAGAAAACCGAACTCTACGGAGCGGAATCACAACGACTGCTTCCTACCGACCTCGGACGGATTACGAATGATTTCCTCGTAAAGCATTTCCCGGAAATTCTCAGTTATGATTTCACGGCGCACGAAGAAGAACAATTCGACAGAATAGCTGTCGGACGGGCACAATGGCAACAAACGGTGGACTCTTTCTATAAGACCTTCAAACCGCTACTTTCTTCGATTTCATCGGGAAAAGTAGAGGCGAGATTGCTCGGAAATGACCCGGCAACAGGACTTCCTATTTACGCCAAAATCAGTAAAATCGGACCATGCGTACAATTAGGAGAAGTGAAAGACGGCAAGCCGCGTTTTGCAAGTCTCAAGAAAGGACAATCTATCTTCTCTATCACGCTCAACGAAGCTCTTGAACTATTCAAGACCTCACTCCCGCTTACGCTGGGCGAATACGAAGGAAAAGAAGTGATTATCGGGGAAGGCAAGTTCGGTCCGTACGTGCATCATAACAAGTCCTTCGTCTCTATTCCGAAAGGGAAGGATCCGCTTACGATAACATTGGATGAAGCCATCGAACTCATCAAACAACGCCAGCAGACAGAAACTCCGATTCACCAGTGGGGAGACATACAGGTACTTAATGGCAGATACGGAGCTTACATCCATACACAGGAAGGGAATTTCCAACTCTCCAAATCGACCGACTTGCAAAGTCTGACGGAAGCCGATGTACGGGCAATAATAGAAAAAAACGAGGCAATTCAGCCCGGGAAAAGGCCTTTTAGACGAAAAAGTGCAAAATAATTGATAAAAATTGCAGAATTATTTGCGCAATTCAAAAAAAAGCAGTACCTTTGCACCCGCTTTCGCAAAAACGAGAAATTTGCCACGGTAAATAATCCTCTTTTTGTCCAAAGCAATCGAGAAGTAGCGCAGTTGGTAGCGCACTACGTTCGGGACGTAGGGGTCGGGTGTTCGAGTCACCTCTTCTCGACCAAGAGGAGAATTGAAGCAGATTCAGTTCTCCTCTTGCTTTTATTTGTGCTTGTAATTCGTTGTAGTACAATAGAATGAGAACGAACGCCACGTTCGTTCGAGGCGTTCGAGAAATCCCAGAATTGACATCATACTCAATTCCGTCAGGAAACACTAAAAACTCTAATTTCTTGCGGTTTCCGCTATCCATCTTATTCCATAAACTCCCTAATTGTGAGGCAGTTACGAGAGCCTTATCTATTTTTGATGAGACGTTCGAGGAAAGTTCATTAACTACCCTAAACTCTTCGTCAATTTGGGCTATCTGCTCAAGGAGTATCTTCTTTGCCACTTCATAATCCTCTTTATCTATTTCTTCTGTAGCATTACGCAATCTCACCTTATCTAACTTTCCCATTAACTCCGTTTTCCTTGCTTTCAAAACCTTATTATTATCCTCATTCTCCTTGTTCTGCACCTTGAGTTCTCGCTCTATTATCCTCCTAAGCAAAGGCATGTAACGTTCATCCACCCTATATGCTCCAAGCATTTCCCCAAACTCCTTATGAACCGAATCAGCGTTCACATTGCATTTACAACCATAAGTGCTGCACTTATAGTAGCGATATAGACGCTCTCTGCCGTTCTTGTTCTTGCGGTGAGCCTCATAACCAGATAACACACAGCCACAACGAGCGCAGCGAATAAAGGTGTTCATTGGAGCGTACTCAGGTTCTTTCGCCTGCTCATAGCCCGCAAAAGACGAGCCATTCGCCTTTCTGAAGGTTGGCTCGTCTATCAATGCAGGGAAGTTCCCCTTAATACGATGTTCCTCATTCTCAATGAGTTCACTCTCTATATACCCATAGTAGAAGGGATTTTGTAGAATCTTGCTGAGGCGTTTGAGGTGCATGGGTCTTCCACTCTTCAGCCTCAGCCCCATAGCATTTAACTTATCCACGATATCCTGCAACTTCTCACCTTTCGCTCTCCAAATCCAAGCATTACGGAGCAGTTCTCCTTCAGGAGTAATCTCCAATATGTGATGAGTTCCCTCTTTGCGCACGCGCTTAAACCCGAATGGCACTTGCAGACACCACTCGCCACGATTAAGAGCGGCTATCGTACCCGAATAGGTGGCGTCTTTCCTTTGCTCGTTCTCGGTGTTATTGAACACATCACGAATACTATCCATCATCCTACACATCTTATCATCAGGATTATAGAACTCTTTAGCAGGGATAACATAAATGCCTTGTGCTCGTAACTGAGACTTGATAACAGAAGCCTCAAGACCTATACGGCTAAAACGTGACGAGGTGCGCACAAGAATTACATTAACCTCTTTGTCCTTACGCGCGAGGGCTAACATTTCCTTAAATCCCTTACCTTCATTCTTAGCACTCTCATACTTTCCTCCAAGATAATACTTGATGCGGATTCCATTCTCGGCTGCAAAGCGTTCACAATCCTCCCTTTGAGTGTCCAAAGAACAATTTTCTCTCTCTTGTTGGAAAGAACTAACACGTGTCCAGACGATAGCCACCTTGCGGCTCAAATCATTGTAAGCAATTGCTTTCTTTCTCATAACTATAAATTGTTTATATTGTTTATTACCATGTGTGCGAACTGCTCTAACTGAACAATGATTTGCTCCTGTTGCTGAGGCTCAGTAATCCCCAAAGCCGCCAGAAAATCTATGTCATTCATGTTCCTCATTGCAGTTCATTTCTGAAATCTGGTGCAAAGGTACTGCTTTAGTTTTGTATGTGCAACACCTTGAGCACTAAAGTTTTAAGAAAATAAGTTGCTCAAGGTCTGGTGTGTGTCGATTCTTTTGCTATCGCCTGCGCACGCGCTCTTAATATAAGGTGTTGCTGAGGCTAACGTCAAATTATTTGCATTGCTCAAAAAATATGTGTACTTTCGGAGCAGACAACCAATCAAACGACCATGACGAATTATTTGCACCATCCGAAAATTATGTGCACCACGCTCACGCGAGGCTGTGGCTTTAAGAACCCAGCAATGCCCATTTATGTAACCACCCTTCAAAAAGATGTTAAACAAACACAACAATGATAAGAGCCGACCGCATCAAAATTGTTTTCCCCGTACCGAGGGATTTTGATATTAAGCAAATCATCTTAAACAAACAGGTTATGTCTCACAATCCATCAAAAGGGTATTGGAAATACTGCCATGATAACTACAACCTAACTATCACCTTACAGGAGAAGCAAACTATCGTTGAGACATCAGGCTTGATGCTAAACAGAAGTTTCTCCATTGAGTTCACATCAAAGGTATTAGGAGAGAGAATGACCGAACTGATATCCTATGACAACATCTGGGATTGTCTCAACATCATTAGGGATATGAACATAATTCAGTTTGATGTTGATGAGGTTCTTGAAAAAGGGGAAGTGGTTCTCCTTCATATTACCCAAGACAAACCAATCACAACTGAGTTTGCAAACCACTTAAATGAGTTTACGGCGTGGAATATATGTAATCACAGAAAATACACCTTAGAACGCTATTGCGGAGGCTTCACGCTTGACAAACACTCAGCGAAAGGGGATAACCGCACACACCAGCGTATGACCTTCTATAACAAGGCATTGGAATTACGCACATCAGCCCCACAACTTCAATCGCACTTTCAGGGGATTTATCGGCTGGAGAGAGAACTTGACAGCAAGCAAAAGATACGAGAGGCTTTGAATTTAGAGAAAGGCATGATAAAGATAGAAGATGTCTTTCGATCGAATAGCAATGTCTTTCTCGACTTCTACGCAAAGGGGGTTAATATGGAGGGATGCCCAATGCCGCTAACAGGGAGTACAGCGGATAATGTACGTATGAAACTCATAGAATGTGGATTCGACCCTCTGCATCCTGACAAGTGTGATGATAGTAAAGTATTAGCAAAGGTTGAGGAATGGCTTCGCAAACGTATTAGCCCAAGAACAGGAAAGCGGATTCCCTTTGCCACTCGACAACTCGACAAATACAGAAACTATCTCCAGCAGTTGCGCCTCAGCAATAAACCACCATTTACGCATGATGATATAACTCAGTTCTTCAGCACCTCAGACCTCCCCACATAGCCCCTCCCTATGCGGTTGCCCTCCCTATGTTTTTCAATAACTGAGTTGTCTGTGTATCTTCTACCTCGTACTAAGAAATCACACACCCCTTTTTAGACGCTCTATGTCGTCCGAAAAATTTTTCTGAGTATAGTTTCTATTCCCACAGAGAAAGTGCCTCAAAATGGCTGATTTCATACGGTTTTACGTAAATTTGTGCCCAGTATTCTATGACATATAGGAACTCTAAATGCTCTCATCCATTATTATTTCAGGGAATGTGGTGAAATCGAAACGATGTCGCGAACGAAATAATTGAGTTTTTTGGAAAATTCTTACTGATTTTAGGATATTGACCTCAACTGAGTTAAGAAAAGGTGGTCATGCCCATTTGACACGCCACCTCTTAACTAAGTTTTCACAACGCAGTTAGTTATTTGCGCAAATAGCGTTTATAGTCAGATTCTTAACTTCCCATGTAGCAGTAGAGCCGCTTCCTCCAGAGGTATATTTGAACGCGATAACGGTCTTCTCTCCTACATACTGAATAGGGATGTTCACCGTGTTAGATACAAACGTCCAATTATTGCCTGCGGGATAATTGGGAATAGTGACCTGTTGCCAACTTGTAGTTGTTACATCGCCCGTAAAATCATCCGTCACCCACATTGTCTGTTGCGTCTGCATGTCACCCGCGTAATTGATTGCGTGCTCAAATGATACCTGTACAGAAGCCATGCCGCTCATATCGTACGTAGGAGTGTAGAGCCATGCCTCGGTATTGGATTTGCTGACGCGCGCTCCATACTTCTCATCATAGAACCATGATTTGGCTCCAGATACAAGTTGCTCCTTCATGTCTCTAAGCCCAGAAGCCCCAATAGGCAAATAAGAGGCTTGGATGTTATTGCAATCGGAGGGGCCATCGGGATTGTCGGGAGTATCTGGGTTATCATAATCTTCTAATGGGAGAATTTGTAAGGCATGAAAAGCCCATCCATCTTCATCCGCTTGATATTTACTGATACTTTCTTTGGGTACATACAAATTGTATTTATGATAATCCATCAGTCCACCATACTGCGGTGGATTTACCCCGTAACATCTCACTTTTTTTAAGCCCACGCATCCGCATAACCCTACTACCTCAGCAGACTGAGGAATAGATAACGTTTCCAAAGCAGTATTATCATATAGTATTATATTCTTTATCGCATTAGGAAGTTCTACCTTATCAAGCATAGGACAATACGTTATATGTAGAATAGTCAAACTACTTGGTAAGTTAATCGAGTTGAATGCTGCACATCTATTTATTCCCAAAGTAGCAAGTTTATTAGGCAACACTATCGTTTGAATTAAAGGACAATTATCAACTGCGTTAGAAAATACAACAAGACTCTCAGGAAGTTTTATTTCCTTTAGTGATTGACAATTATAGAACGTTGAGTGTAACTCAGTGATACCTTCGGGTATGCTAATTGTTTCTAACGCACTACACTCAGCAAACGCCATTTCTCCGATTGCTCTAATTGAGTTCGGGAGAATAATACCAGATAATTTGCTCATTCCCCGACAACCATCTTTATGAATCCCCTCTACTGAATGGGTCTCATATTTACCACCCCCCATATCTACTCTAACAGATGCAGGGACTGTCAATATGCCGCTATAGGCATATTTCTCAATCATTTCAGCCGCTTGGCTGTGTCCGCTATAAAACCATTCTGCGCTTATTAGAGAAAAATACTCGGGGGTATCCGTATAGTCTCTTGTCAAGAGGAAATATAAACGAGTGCCATCTTTCATTTCTATTTCATACTTCATCCCATTCCGACTGATTAGTTTGGCATCAGTCGTTTCCTGCGTTGGATCTTCGGGATTATTTGTGCCCTTGCATCCTATTATTCCAAGCGACATAACTACAGCCGCAGCATACAAAAATAATTTAGTTTTCATGGCGTATAACATTTTTTTTGTCCAAATACTTGTAAAACTCTCGCAAATCCTCCAACTTGTAAGAATACTTTTCAATATACTCTGGAATTAGAGCACCATTGACCGCAAAACATTCTTCTCCTTTTGTCATGCCCCCTGCCTCCTTTTCTGACTTATACTCATTTACTAAGTCTTGTAGGTCGTCATTTACGAGATTCACATCATCCTTAAAAAGATGATATGCAAGTTCCTCGAAAGCGTAATTACTTGTAGGTTGTGCACACCAAGTTCTAAATGCGTTTTGGGCACTACCACTTAAATCATCAAATTTCATAATGTTAATAATTTTTTTTGCTCCTTTCCCTTCATTTCGGCGGTTGGTTCTCCGCGATAGCCCGATTACTCAGTTAATGTAGACACATACAAAAGCGCGGACTATCTGCTTGGAAACTCTATATTGGGTTCTTCGGGCATCCACTCCCATACTACTCCAATACATGCAGAAAGCCCACGCTAAATGCGTGAGCGTTTCGCTATATTCATGGAAGTAGTATTCGACGCTGTGGATGTGTGAAGAACTCCTCAAATAAAGCAAACGCTTTTGTATGTTATGTCTCTAAATGACTTTTATTTTCTCATAGGCAGAATGGTTTTGCACAAATTTTGCGCAAAATTACTACTTTTTTCTGATAAATGCAAGAAAATCGCCCACAAAAGTAAATTTTGCAGGCGATTTGTCAGCATTTGCGAGTTAAGTTCTACAAATCGAACGTTTCTTTTAACTTCTGGATGGTAGTTTTGCTGCGGCTGGTAATCTTAGCAACATTGCGAACCGAATAACCTTTGCGCAACAGAGTTAAACACTCTTTGTATTCCTCTCGCATCTGGTCTTTACTCTTGTTCGTCCCTCTCGGTCTTCCAAACCCAGCCTCAGCGAGCGTTATACCTGCCTGCAATGCCTCTTGCTTTTTCTTCTCTCTGGCATCGTTTAAGCGGAATTTAATGCTATCTCTCTCAATGGCAGAACAAGTGGCTATAACCGCAACGAAAATGGCTAAAAATGGGTTCTCTTTGCCATCTATGAATAACGACATCTGTTCCTTCTGGAAATAGGCATTGATTTTATGGTCAAGCATCCATTTGATGTTCTCCTGTACCTCCCAGATGGCACGCCCTAAGCGGTCAAGGCTGCTGAAATAGATAATGTCGATTTGGTTCTCTACTGCGTATTGCAGACACTCATTCAGAAGCACGCGGTTCTTGTTCAAGGTCGCTCCAGAAATGTGCTCCTCAAAGGTCTTCACCAATTCATCACCATTGGCTTCTATCAAATTCGTTAAAGAGTAAACTTGTCGGTCTGTACTCTGTCTGTTCTCTTGCGCTCCCGATGACGATGTGCGCGCATATATAAGGGCTTTCTTGGTCATAATATATCAAAGGTTAATAGTGGTATCTATTTTCTGTGGTACACTTCATTTTTTGTGGTACACTTTCCATCTGGTACAAGTGGAATGGGCTGCGGCTTAATCGACCCATAAAAGATTTTCCCATCTGAAACTACGCCACTCCCCTTTCTCAATGTCAAAAAATGCTGTTGTGTTAAAGCACTCGCGGCTGATTCCGTTGCCGTTTGTCTTGGCTGCGGCTATATTGCTTTGGATAGTTCCGAATGCTTCTCGGATAGAACCGTCCTTCTTCATAAAAGCAAAATGCGCAACTCCGCTAGCCATCTTGGTTTTTAGCAATTCAATCTGTATCGCCTTAGCCGCAGCGATGGTGATATCATCTGTACGATGTGCAATAACTCTCATGCGTGATGCGGTTGCATTGTTAATTACCATTGTGCTCATTCCCTTGTTGTTGATTGTAGCAATAGTTGTCATAGTTGTAATCTCCTATTTGTTAAGTTGTGTTATTGTTGTTTTCTAAATCTGGTGCAAAGTTAATAAAATTATTGGAATATGCAAATAATAATATAATAAAATGCAATTTTTCTGTGTTCTTTATTATTTTTTGCATAAAATAGTCATATTATTTGCAAATATGCGAAAAAATATGTACCTTTGCACTCGAAAACGATAAGGCATGGAAAGTAACAGAACAATCATCCACCTTGAGTGGAAAGAAAATAGAGAACCGAAGCATGAATATTTCGGCTCTCCATCCTCACTATTCGACAAATACTCAGCGGATGAGTTGGGAATAGGTAGAGGCGCGCTTAATAACCTTTATTGCAAACAAGCGAGTAATGGGATGGCTCAAGAGTATCAAAACGACAAATGCGTTATTCGCAAAAGTCGCCTGTACTGCAAACCCACCGAGCGAGGGCGCAAGCCTTCACTTTCGGAATAGGTGTTTGAACTCTTGATAAAACTCCTCTATGCGGTTGAGGTCTTCCAAAAACGTTCGAGAATCAGATACGCTTCTCGACATCAAGTGACTGATGAGTAAAATCGCAGTCACTTTTTGTTTGCCTGTTTCTACGCATTTATCTACTGCGAGGATTAATACATTTTTTTGAAAGAATTGAAATCAGTTCGGTACTCATTTCCGCTTCCCTGCGTACCCATAGTTGCCAGAACTGTTCACGCAAGGGGTCGTTCTCCGGATAGAGATTCATGAGCGAATCACGGATGAGCCATTGGGATTGAACATAGTTGCTGTAAGCTTTAGAGCAGGCTAGATAGGCTTTCCTATCTTCCTTATTATCAGCATCATACGAATCGCGGCTGTTAATCAGTTCCAAAAGATATTCACGCTCTTTGGCGATGTACGAATCAATCTGCGCGGTCATGGCTTCGAAGCGCAGCTGCTCAATGTGGCGTTCGTGCCACGAGAAATAGAAAAGCGTGATTGCCGCCGCCAAAAGGAGTGCGGAGAGGATAACCGGCAGCAGTCGGAAGAGACGTTTACGGCGTTGTAGCACTTTGCGCAAAGCAGCAATAGTGGCAAACTTTCCATGAGGACAAATGTCCGGGAAGAGCTTTTGGAGGGCAACAATGTCCTTGCGCGGGTCATTCGTCAGCGGCGATAGTGTGTCGTCCGTGAGCGAAAGTCCGAAGTCGTGAGTTTGACGTTTGAGCCGTTGCGGGTAATGAGAATGTTGTCGGACTTGAGATCCCTGTGTACGAACTGGCGGCTATGGATATATTCGAGCGCATCCAATAGTTGGTTCAAGACACGTTCCCGCGATGCCTTGGATGCTTGCGTTTGCAGCCACTCTCCAAATGTCATGCCGTCAATCCATTCCTGCACGATACATCGTCCTACTCCATCGATTTGTTCTAATGAATAAGTCGCGGCTATGTTCGGATGGACAAGTTGGATACCAAGTCGGAACTCCTGCTCCTGCCGCAATCTATAGTCCGTGAGTGAGGCTGTTGCCGGTGTTAGGGTCTTGAGCAGGAAACGGCGTCCATAACGTGTAGCGGTATAGATGAGCGTGTGGGAATGAGTCTGTGAAACGGTTATATCACGCCATTCTGACTAGAAATCAGCGGGTACTATGAAGTCAGAGGAGGATTCCATATGGACAAAATCAAGACAATTTGCGGACGGAGTTCAGACCGTGTTTGGAACCTGCGACGTAAGAAAATCCTTCTTTGGTACTTTGTACATTATTATCGTCCCTTTGTACATCATCAAGGTACATCGGTTTGCCGATGATAAAACAAACGGCCTCGAACGAATCGCCGACATGCAGTTTGGCGTTTTCCGCCTCTTCTATCGTGAAATGCGCTTCGCCTTCATAACGGAAGACGCACCGCCTGTTCGGCAGCCATGTTACCTCTATTCTGTCGCCTTTCTGCAAGTCATCTATATGGATGCCTTCTCCCTCAAAAACGGCACTCTCGATGTCCGAACGTGTAGCCGCAGATGTGAAGCGCACAAGACAAGGCACATTCTCTGCCGCTTTAATGACTGTATGGGCTTTGATACCACCTTTCTTTTTGCCTGTTTTGGGATTCCGTCCTGCTCCTTTAAGAATGTTGGAAAACAAAGTTATCGTTGTAGAATCCAAGATCTACAGCCTTTTAACCCATTCCTCACTGCGGCAGTCCGGAAAAAGTTGTAACTTTGCACATTGTTTTATCTTTTTTTGTTTGGCGACACAAAGATACAACAAAGGGCTGACTCTTGAAAGGAATCAGCCCGATTTTTTTTCGCAGCATACCGATATTGCTATAATTTGCTATTTTTTACCGGACAGTAATAAATCTTATTACCGGACAGTAATAATATTTTTTCTACCTAAGTGTCTACTTCTTCGATAGCATCAATGGCGAGAGGTGAGCTATCGTTCCGTATCCGTCCCGTAAGCGAGTCGTAGGCGGCAAGTAAAACAAATTATTAATACTGCTTGATGTTGATGGTAATGTCAAACGCAAAGAGTGAATTGCGGCAATGATAGACAAAGAGTCCGTCGGGATGTTGGGTCATTGTTTCCCATTTGCCGGAAATGGTCCAACTATTATGATGAATAATGACTTGTTTGTCCTGTGCCGGGTCGGGACTAGAGATGATTTTAATATAGTTCTCCGTTCTGGAAATGTCCGTTCCTTCAAATAACGCTTCATCCCACCGGGTGATGTGTTCTTCGCCAGCAATATAGTCCATAGGAATAACATGCATTTCCAACATCACTTCTTCCTTATCTCCGAATGAAACAGCTACAGGATAAACAGAACTTATCTCTCCGTCTTTCTCATATCCAAGCCATTGCTCATAAATAGCATAGATAGAGTAACCTCCATTGCCTTCTTCGCATAACGAAGCATATTTGAGTTCGCTATCCGGTTTTTTAGCTTTCAAATATTCCCATTGTTCTTTGGATAGTTTACTCGGAACTAATTTGGGCTGCAATAAACGACAACCGATAGGCGGCTCTATTTCAAGTTGTGATGAATCCTGAGGTAAGGTGTTAAAATAGGCATCTTGTTCATCTTCGCGGAGGAATTGGCCGTTGTTGTCAAAATATTCTGTGTGATAGATTACTCGTTTCATTCTTCTTCGGGATTATCAAGCGTTACTTTTCCGTTAATATAGAATAAGACCTCATAGCCTTCATTCATGAGCGGGTCAATTTCTTCTTCCGGGATGTCTTCTACCACATAACCAGCTTCATCTTCTTTGCCTTCTGCGCAAATAGTGCAGGCACTCCAGCATACTCCGCCTCTGGTAAGCCAGAGACGTTCATCTTCGTCAAACCAAGCATCAATGAGGATTTGCCGAGTTTCTTTGTCAACTAAGTATTCCATAATCTATCTTTATATTTCAGCATTCATGTATTCACGGAAGAAATCTATAACTTCTTCTTCGCTCTTTTGCACCAAGTATTCTTCCAACCAATTGAATAATTGGTGTTGTTCTTCGGATGTATAATCCCCGGTCATTGCATCTTCCGGATGATAGACGAAGCCGTTATCAATACAATAGTTCCGCAAGTTCTGATAATCAACTTTGAAACCGGTTGTATATAACTTCTGCCATAGGGATTCTACTATTTCGCTCATAAGCTAAATATATTAGTTGATAATAAGGTGAATTGTATTACTTTTATAAGGGGCGAGTTGTATGCGTAGTTCGTCCCAATCGAACGGGATATGGCTTCGTTCGGCGATGTACTGCAAATCATGAAGCAATGCTTCATCGACATTGAACATTCGTACGCTCCCCTCTGCTCCATATAGGTCATCACACCAATCCACGAGATACGAACGCATACCTTGTGAGATAGGCACTTCTATCTCATCCCAAGCATTCTTTGGGACAAAATTCTCATCATCAATATCAATGATACAATAGTCCACATGAGGTTTTTCCTCAGATATGTATTCTTTGAGGTCGCGTAAGGAGTTACAATTTGAGTTTTTCATACTAACCAATAATTTTAGGATGCTCAAGGTCCACATAAGTAACATATGCATCTACATAGTAACCGAATGCATTCGGACATAGTGCTATAATGCCAGATTGTTTCCAGGCATCGTACATCCATTCATTCCACAAATCCGCATCTTCCGCATGATTGGGATTTGTGGCTATGAAGTCTTTACGCTCCAATTCTATGAAATCTTCAAATTCCTTTATTTGGTGTTCATCAAACAACACCCAGCCTTCCTCCTCAAAATTTTCCTCATCTTGCAGAAGACGCCATTTAGCGAAATAGAGTTTATAACTCAATTGTTCTTGATCTAGTGATTCCATAATTAAATTTATTCGTTTTACTGCACATTCATTAGTTGACCTATTTCTGCCATATTCTACTTTTGAAAATGACTTGCAAATTTTATAGACAAGCCAATTGATATATCACCATTATATCTTACGAACAATCGCCCATTTAATAACCCGCCACTACTCATTCCCACACCTCCTTCAATCATAAACCACATATATGACTCTATCGCAATTATCGGTCCAGCGGCGATTGTTGCAAACCCCACACCATCTCCCCAAGGGAAATATGCCCTAATCGTAGGTGTGTAACTTATATCTAAATTTTCTTCCCGAATATTCGGATGTAATGAAATAAAATGCCCTCCAATGTCAAAAGAGAGAGGAGCTATCTCTAACATATAAAATCTCCATTCTAAAGCAGAGAAAGTACCCCCCCAACCTGTTCCCGCATATGCTTCCAGTGCTAACCAATTAAGTTGAATTTTTCCATTTATGTCATAAAAATTGTCCAATGCATATGATAAATCCGATGGTACTTTAGTTTTTGCCACTGTTGAAGAAGCTGGGGTTGTTTTATTTGAATTTGTTGTCTGACTCTTTTTTGAAGAAGCTGACTCTTTGGGGGATAGATCAACTTTAAATTTCTTTTCCTTACCATCTACATAAATTTGTCGTACCCCGCTGTACTTTTCGGTCTCCGCTCTTACGTAGTGCACACCATATTGAATATTAAGATCCTTTTCATTTCCATTCCCATAGAAACGGTCATCTATATACCAATTTACATTTTTGGATGCAGTTAAAGTGATTAATTTAGTCTTTTTCTTTAGATGGCAGTTATATTCTTTAGTATCCTTAGAAACAATCCAATTACTTTCGTAACTCGGCTCATAATTATCTGCCGAAATAAGGACCTCGTGCTTTCCTTCTGTTAATGCTATTCTACCATTTGAGTCAGGATTTTTACGAGAATGATCTATAATTATATCGGCAGTAACAGGTGTGGTTATAAATCTTACTTCTACAATACTTATGTCCTGATTTTTTTGCACGGAATAACCATGAGAACTCTCCTCTCTTTTAGCTTCTATAATTGTAACTTCATACGTTTTTAGCTTTTCTATATGTTTGATTCCTTTTTTAGCAAACTCAATGTGAATGGGTTTATATCCATGTACACGAATATCTAAAAAGGCAGTCCCCTCCTCTACATATACCCAATATTGACTAATTTTGTCGTCTTCAGGATTGTGATATAAATATTTCTGCCCATGAAAGGCAGCTCCGTTTAGAGCAAGGTTAATGAGTAATAAGGCACATGGATTTCCATTAGAATCTATTTTTTTTTGAGAAATGGCTGTTGGATCATTTTCCAGAAACACTATTTTGTCAACTATTAAACTCTTTACTGGATTCTCTATCTGAATTTTATATGTTTTGTATGCTTCCAGTTTTTTGATGTTGTAATCCTCAAATCTAATATTTAAAGGTAAGTATCCCGGAGTCTGTATGGTGAAATATTGTGCCGTGTACGGGAGTAATATATAGTCTTTGGATTCTTTAAAAATATTTCCTTCATAATTGACAGAATCAATTTCATTTTGCCATTCAATTATTATTTTAGAGCAAGGTGTTTTATTCTTATCAACGTCTTTTATGTTGTTTACTCCTCCTACTTGTATAAAAGAAGTTATCCGCAGTTCAGCGGCGCAAATATAAAATCCAGAACAAACTAATATAGAGAATAAAATAAAACGTTTCATTATGCGCGGAGAGGGCTTATCTAATTGTAAAATCGTCTAACTTAAATATATCTTCTTCTGGGAGTGGTTTACCATTTATTTCATAAGGTTGCCATGTACGAACTGTAATTTGAGGGTAATTCTCATCCCTAAAATCCCATATCAAAACCAAATAACCATCATCGTGATACCCACCACTTGCCGAATAACCTTGGTGTAACGTTACACAATATACTGGCTTATTGTTATGAGCAGTGACTTTGATATCATCGAAAGTTACTTTGATATATTTATTCTTTGCAAATACTTTTTTTAGTCCTGCTATATAATCTCGTTTGCTTTTGGAATTATAGACTATTCTTTCCGGTTGCGAAATATTATCTTTTGTCGAACGAATAACTGTTCCGGTTATTATTAAGGCGTCCTCACTATAAACCTTTTCCAAGAAATCAATATCTTTTGTGTTATATGAAGTGCGTAAACGCTCTGTCCAATCAAGTATAAGTTGGCGATAGCGCAAGTCTGTAACATCGTTTCCATCTTTGATAACATTCATATAAAGATTCATGCTAATACTGAGATAGAAACTCTCAATATTACCTTGTCGATCAAAACTTATAACAGCCTCTTGATATTCACTCTCTCCAAAATTGCGGTCTGCACGCGGTTTCATCATCAATGGGATGTTGCGAACTTGATAGCCGGATGCAGTAGTGAGACATCTTTCTACTATCTCATCATCCATACACATGAACGGAGAATTCTCCCAAAGCATAGATAGTGACATCTGTACAGAATTGGAGAGATTTAGATTAGTAAAGTTCAAAGCTCTTCCACTCGCTTGTGCAGCGTTGATTTCTGTTAACAACGCGGACATTTTTGTTTCCATCTTTGTCTTGACAGACTGATTGTCAATTCCATCCGAAATAGAAATCTGAACACCAGCCCACAATATAGCAGGCATGGCTACTAATAATGTAAGAATATATTTACGCATACTATCAAAAATTATTTCAGTTGAAACCACCTAGCGCCACATCCGGCATAGTTGGTGACTTGATCTTGTTTACCTGTTTTAATATTAATGTATGTATTACCTTGTTTATGCAAATACGCTGGGATTGCCATATCTCGATTATAGACGAACAAATAGCAGTCTATTTCTGTTGGCATATCTGTGTATTTGCCATAATTGACGACTCTGCCTTCCGATTTGAGACGCTTAATGAACGTGCCGATATTATTTGCATCGGTTATGGACATCATTTCTTCTTCAAATTCAGAAGGTTGGTATTCTACCGGAACCTTTTTAAGAGAAGAAGACACTTCGCTGATGGTAGTCTTTTGTTCCTCACTCATCGGAACAACTACCAGTTGAGAAATATTGTCATAGGGAACAATATCCGTTTTTTTTACATATACAAATGCACGAAAACGATCTCCGCGCATAGATTTCAAATTATAGACATGGTTCTGTGCCTCTGCAATGTATCCGTCAGCAGGTTTAGAGTCAAGTGTTTTTACCCAAGTCTCAATCTCCACGCCAAGCAGATATTTGGCATTATCCAAGGCCTCTTCCCATGTCTGCGAAGTGGATTCGGCATACAGATAGATATCTCCCTGCCTTTTTATCTCATTGATGGATTGAGTTGCATTACCTTGTGCAAACATGCAGATTGCAACGAAAAGAGATAATCCTAAAAGTGTTATTCGTTTATCCATACCCTTTGTTTTTTAGGTTTTGTCGTATATTGTTCGTATAGATTCGTTATATTATGTGTCGGAATGAAAGCATTGAGTTTTACAAGCAATGTGCCGGAAACCTCCCCTAATGCTTTTCGAGGAACGAAGACAGAAAGCAGATGATTATATGCCAAGTCGATATTCTCTGCTACAATCAACACTTGAATGGCCTCGTCAGACGTGCCTTCAATAGCCACATAACATGTCAAATGCTCTGATGAGCAGTAATTAAGCCATTGCTGCAAACTGATTGTATAGTCCAAATGCTTGAAACCATATACGCTTTGCGATACTTGTAGTAGATAATTCTTGCTTAACCCGTCTTGAAATAAGTTTGCAATCATGAATTCTGTCTGCGCAGCATCTCCAATCAATTGCAATTCGTCTTTTGTGTTTTTATAGAAGTACTGACAATTATTCAGAGACTGAATCTGGTAATGCTGTTTGGGCGCAGTGCGATATACATTTGGAGCGATACTATCTAATTGAATATCTCCGTCTTTGGGCACATTACGTTGCGGTGCAGACATCATATACTCCTGCAAATGTTGTTCTATTTCTATTTGCGGCATACCAAGAATCAATTCGTATTGAATAGGAAATGCCACGCGAAGCAATAGATTCTTTCCATTAGCCCACGATGCTTCATACGCTTTGTTATCATACCGGACAAGTGAGAAAGAGGTGGAGTCATTCACTTGGATCAAGTTCTCCAAAGCACCGTCCAATAGTACGAATTTATCGTCCCGCATCTTTTGCGGCAGACTTATATTCGGCTCATTCCATTGTTCCAGTTCCGAAATATAACGATTAAGGAAAGCGCAAACCTGCGGATGGCTCTCGTTATCACAGGGCAGGTCTATTGCTCTCGCGAAAGACGAGAACAATAGACATACACCTATAATATATACGCGTGCGTGCGCCATTACATTCCGATAATAATACTGCCTTTTACGTTGTTGTCAGAGTCATACCAAACTCCTTGAACCAATTTGCCGTTTGCAAACTCGCCAATGATATAATCACCTTTAACAGCGGTACGCTTCTGCGGGTCACGGCTATCAATGAGATGCTCTTTGGTGTATCGCATAGTACCTGTTCCATTCGGTTTACCGTTTTTCCAAGCCCCGGACCATTTGCCATAGTCAATACTGCCAGTTGCGGTCGATTGTTTCTTTTCTTGTTTAGCTTGTTCTTCCGCAAGACGCGCAGCCTCGGCAGTCGCAGCGGCTTCCGCTTCAAGTCGAGCCGCTTCTGCTGCTTGTTCTTCTGCCAGTTTGACAGCAGCAAGAGAATCTGCTTCAACTTTTGCGATTGAATCCAAGCGTGCTTGTTCAATAGCAGCGAGACGGCGTTGCTCTGCTTTATTACGGCTACTCTTTACTCCAAAAATGATGCCGCAAGCGATGCCAGCGATGATGAGAAGAGAACAAACGGCAAACAATATTCGTTTGGTAGCCATTGACATACCTTTTTTATCGCCTGCCAGCACATCGTCTTCACTACCTAATGTATCCTCTTCAATAGGCTGCAAAGGAGCCCCACATTCACATTTCGGATGTTCGCCAATCATTAACTGCCAATCACCTTGACGACCACAACTACAATTTGGGTCTGTACAGCGTCCGTATCTTTCTTCTTCCTTTTTCATATTACATCTCCTTTAATTGATTGTTAAACAAATTATTTGCTGCATTAACGAATTTGCGATATGTCTTATCTGTATCATTTCCTCCACATAAAGGGAGCAATACATTATCTAGTAATTCATTAATGGCTTTTGATAGTTCAGCCTTTTTAGCATTATGACGATAATTGGTCGCCAATTCACTATACACCAGTTCAGAGAGCATATATGCACTTGGGTTGTCAATTTCCAGTTTAGCAAGCGAATCTAAAATATTATTCCCTACATTTATAAAGCCCTCTGCTCTGATCTTTCCATTCACGTTAACACCAGAACGTTTGCCATTGTTTTGTGTTAAATATCCTATTCCGTTATAATGAGCCCCCGTTTCCGAATCCTCTTTTTCTGTTACGATTCCAGGCATGCCATAAGCAAGAAGAAGCACAGGATATAGTTCTGCTCGCAACTCTTCTTTTGTCTTGTTCAATAAAGAAGGAAGAGGCGTTGCAAAACTTTCGGTATGAATCACTTTTCGATAAGCTATATTTTCACAACATTTATCGTACAAAGGTTTCAAAACATTGACGTTGTGGATAAATCTGAGAGGGAAAGTGCTCTTGCCGGTTAATAGTACCAATTGTGTAACTTTTCCTTCTATTATTCCTTGCAGTGAACCATCCTCTGCAAATTGATAACCATTTCCGCTGCAATATGCTTTTATCCTATCTATTACTGCATCACGGAATTCATTGTTTTCTTCGTATTGCGGCAGACACAATTGTATGGTCTTTCCTATTTCACTATTTCCGCCCATAGCAATTTGTTTGTCCTCAAATTCAAGCAAGACCTGTGCTGAATTGCAAAGATTATCAATCACTTGTTCCCAATTAGGTTCTTGGCTGAGTTTTTCCAATATGTTTACTCCAATTAGTTTTTGCTGCTTGTTTGATGCTGCAAAGTTCTGCATACATGCCGTTGCATTATCCCAATATTGAGTATTGAGAGCTTTGTCTATGTCTTCTTTATTTTTGAAGCGCTTGAATATCTTTTCAAAGCCATCTTCTCCGATAATAAGTTCGCGCACAAGTTGTGCTTCATCCGTCCGTTTCTTTTCATCATGGACGAAACCATCAACTAATTGTTGTACCAATTTCGGATCATATAATTTCACTACTTCTTTATCAAAAGAGAATCCGTCTTCTTTGCATTTTTCAGACGCGTGCTCCTGAATCATTTGTGCATAATCTTGCATCCGTTTAAAGAAGGAAGTAACATCATCTAACAAGGAAGACAAATCACTTATGACTTGATTTATTAACTCTTTTGCAAATATCAAAGCTTCTTTCCTTGTTTTCGTAATATAAAAATCACGTTGTTTATTTGTATATTGCTCAAAAGTCTTATCCGAGATCTTGAAAACATCACCTAAGAAACTTCGATTTGCCCATTTGGCTTCTATTTCCTTTGAAGCTTGCATAAGTTTTACTATGCGTTGTTGCTCTAGCGCAATAGAATCATCATAATGTGCATATCGAGCACGACAATCCTCGATTAAGAATGTGAGATATTTTTTCAATTCAGCTAATGAATAATCTCCATTTTTCCATTTTGCAAACAAAGTTTCGCCAACATGGTGTACCACTTCATGCGAAAGATTCGGAATATCGTCTTGGCATAGTTCATAGAATCCTCTCACTCCTTGACCTCGAAAATCCTTATTGAACTGACTGGATAATTCATATGCCATTACTTTACACCAATCATTTGTGTCTTTCTTATCTTTGATTAGTTTGAAGAAAACTTGTGCTTTTTTATTCCAAAAATCATTTATTCCGATCCAGCTCTTGCTTCTGTCCGAATACAAAGTAAAATACTCGGAATCAATCATGAAACGAGCATCCGTCATCTTTAAAGTATGACGAGCCTTAAAATTATCGTCAAATTTAGTGTTTATAACATCACCCTTGCTGATATTCACATCCTCATCTGACAATTCTCTTGGGAATCCATTTTTTGGCCATCCGTAAAGCATTTGCAACGCTGTTACATGAGCGAAACGATAACTTGTATATTCAGTTATTTCGGTTTCAGGATAGATTAACCGTTTTATACCGAATGTTAAGAAATTGCGAGCATGCACAAACTCTCCTGCAGCATCCTTTTCGGGTAAAGAACCTGCATTCTCATTAATCTCAAATCTTGAACTTATGCCAATAATGATCTTTTGGAATAAGAAATCAGCAACCATAGAGGGTAATTCAGAAAGATTAAATTCATTTGTACCACCATCTGTTCTATTGGTATATAAATATGCATATGAGAATGCATTCTCTTCCTTTAATAAACGTATTACATCACCAGATTTATTGCTTATGTCAATAGGGCAATACTTAAATTTATCTGGAAGCATCATGGCATTCAGTTCAAGAAGAGCAGCATATCCATTAGGACGATACAAATGCGGCTCTTTATCACATTCTGGATTTTTAATAACTTCCTCTGGGATATATAGGTAGAGACAAATCCTGTATTGTTTATCATTACCATTCTGTTTATATAAATTGCGAATTTGCGCAACCGCATCAACGATAGTACCAGACCCTGTTCCTCCTGCTAAACCTGCACATATATGGAAAGTAACATTACCCGTATCGCCTCCTCCTTTCTTGGCATTTTCGTAAAGGCGATCTACCCCATTCTTTACGCGAGCTATAAAGGATAAAGACGCTTCTCCACCCATATTATTTGCAAACAGCATGCGCCCAAAACGACGACGTTGTCCACCTATGCCAGCTCCTATTATATTAGATAGATCTTCTGATAAATCTTTTTTATCTTCGTCTGAAAAGAAAGAATGAATATGTGGATACTTATACAATTCAGAGATTACGGCACTTGGCAAACCATTTATACACAATACTTGTCCTCGGCCAAGACCAACTGAATGACCGAGTGATTTCCAATTCACCACATCATCAATAGACGATCGATCCGAATCAACATAAAGATAGTCCAAGAAGATTTTCTCTGTTGGGGTGTTACTACGATATTCCTCGTAGATACGTTTTCTAAGTTCACGCAAGACAGCACCTCCTGTGCCACCTAAGCCAATGATTAAATGATTTGCCATAATTGTACAATATGTTTAGTTAAATATTATCTTCTTCGTCAATAGAAAATTCAGTAGTTTCATCAAAATCAACACTTAATGAATTACTAGCATATTTTCTTTTGCACTTTGCAGTTGATGCCACGACAATTACTCCAATTACAAACACCACGACACATAAGATTCCGTTTATCCAGAGATATTTGTTTATTTGTGATTTTTGGTATGCGATTTTTTCTTCGGAAACATCCTCTCCTATGAATAATCCTACAATGTCCGCTAAATCCTCATTATACTCACCCAATAGTTCCTGTCCTCGTTGCGCTAAACGGAACTCCGGTGAGTGCTCAAAACGCTCCAATTGGTTTTTGGTCTCTGTTAGACCTATAAAGAAACTATTGAAGACAGCCAATATGATAGTGAAAATCAATGCTGCAAGATAACTAAGTGGCACAAGAGAACGGTTCCCGATGAGAGGAACAACAAAAACCATTACCGCAAAGGCAACTAAGGCAATAACTATTGCCAATAAAATCACTCCAACAGAAAAGGATATTAGATCTATCATATTCTAATTATTTTTCCTCCATTTTATTATTCGGCAGGAGGTTTCGCCGGTATATTTTTTGCTTTTCTTTTCTCGGTCTTGTGCCGCTCTTGTGCCGCTTTAAGGAATTCTATGTTTGCTCTGCAAACTCGCGCGGCGCACTTACTCCTTCGAATGTCCACCGGACATTCTCGGTGCGCCTTATTCGCTTCACGCTCGGTGGGGTGAATTGTTCTGATTGTACTATTCTTGGGTTCTTCTCAGGACATGGTCCCGTGATGGTCTTGTTCTTATCCGTAGATACTCTACGGAACGATTATTACTTATCCTCACATTCGCTCGGAACGATTAGTACTAATCAGTTCATTCGACCTATTACCAAAAACGAAAAAGCGGTAAACCGCTTTGGATTACCGCTTTTATTGAGAGGATGTTGTTCTATTACATATAATTAGATAGACGGAGTAATAAAGACTCGCCAAGAACCATCCTTCGTATTCCTCTCTACATAGTTTTTCTCAGTCAGTTGTCCTACTAATTTACGCACTGCTGTCAAACTGATACCTAGCTCATCCCGCATATCTTCTTGCGTCAATGTCGGTTGAGTCTGCATTAATCGCAGAATCTTCGCGTAGTTCGGCGTCCGGAACTCTATCATCTCTCCGTCGTACCACCATACATTCTCCGCTTTATGCGTCACAAACAAGTAATCGTGGTATATCTCGTTGGCAACTAATCCTTGGAA
>Ga0247610_10002222_pt1 | contig 22747 bp, 28 predicted proteins | sample 174DNAGHGhighgp2_FD_193483 | JGI IMG/M metagenome (GOLD analysis project Ga0247610, IMG submission 193483) | Sheep rumen microbial communities from Palmerston North, Manawatu-Wanganui, New Zealand - 1742 DNA GHGhigh gp2 | ecosystem: Host-associated > Mammals > Digestive system > Stomach > Rumen...
CCAGCCCGATACGTTTTTCGCCTGTCAAGTCCTGCTTAACCGCTTCAGTCAGCAGCATAAGTCGTTCGTTGAGCCGTTCTGCCAGTTGGCGTGCAATAGCGAGGCTGTTGCCTGTTGCTGAAAAATAAAGAATCATATTGTCTTATTCCTTTTGCATAAATTAGTCACGATATACACAAATAACTTCCGCTGCAAATGGCTGCCCATATTGGTGGTGTCAATCGAAGCATTTATTTGGGTATGAGTTTTTTTCTATTTTATCATCTTGATTACTTTGGCAGGATTGCCGGCGACAACGGCATTGTCCGGCACATCCCTGGTAACCACCGCTCCGGCGGCTACAACGGCATTCCTGCCGACCGTCACGCCCGGACAAATGATAACTCCGATGCCTATCCACGCGTTTTCGCGAATAGTCACCTTGCCGAAGTGCATAAGATTGTGCCTGTCGCGGAAATCATGATTGACCGTGGCAATCTTCACCTCCGGCGCAATCAGCACGTTGTCCTCTATTTCCACCTTGCCGGGAGAGATGAACGTGGCACCCTTGTTGATAATGACATTTTTACCAATGCTCACCCTACACCCGCAATCGCAATAGAAAGGCGATACAATAGCCACGCTATCATCAATCTCGCGCTGGAACAGTTCTTCCAGCAGGCTCTTGTAATCGGGGTCTGTGGGCTTCTTTGCCGATATTTGAAGACACAAAGCATGGCTTCGTACCATCTCCGCCTCAATGTCACGCATGAATGGTTCGCTTTTGCTGACCGAACCCATAGCGTCTATTTTGTCAAATGGATTGTCTGACATATTCGGACTTTAGGCTTGGTATTTATTTTGTTTTCAAAACATCCCAGAAGCATTGCGGGAGATAGACGTTTGGTAGTGAAGCGGCTTCCAGAAACATCGGTGCCACTTCCTCCGGAGTATATCCTGCAATTCCGCAACCGATGGCAGTCACCAGGTACGTATGCTCGGGATCAGCCAGCGCATGTTCCGTAAATCGCTTAACTGCTTTCTCCATTTCTTTCGGTCCTTCCATAGTCGGCAAAGCATAGCACAGACCGGTCATCCCTTCGCCGACGCCCCATTCGGCATGGAAATTCCTGTGTGCGTATGCTGCTGCGCCGCCTGCATGGAAGCCTTGTTTGTTGCTGCCGAACACAAAAATCTGACCTGACTGCAGGTAGTCGATATTGTCTGAAGCCACACGTTGGTTTTCGTACGCCTTGATACGCCAGATGATTTGCCACCAATCGGAAGGCAGACGTTTGCGCATCTCATAAACGATGTCTGCCGGAATGACCTTATAGAACGCTTCGGCAAAAGCGCCCGTTATGCAGGCTACCGTGTCGCTGTCTCCGCCAATGGAGATGGCGTTGCGGATAGCATCCTCAAAATCTGCCGACTCACCAAAGGCTGTAAACGCTGCAGGAACAGTGCCATGACAGGTCTCGTCAAAAGAGTAGGTACTTTGTAATTCCGCCAGTTTCTCGTCAAACGTATAGCCTAATTGCTTGGTCAGAAAATCCTTGACATCGCACTTCAATGCGCCGTGACGCATCATATACACACCCGCAGCCACGGCTTGTGCACCATTGATACCTTCCGGGTGATTGTGTGTTACTTCCGCCGATATCTTTGCCAGCTGCATTGCTTCCTCACGGCTGCTTGCCACCCATCCGCAGGCAGAGGCACGCATTGCGCTGCCGTTGCCGAACGAATGGTAAGGTTCCTTTTGAGCAGTGGGTGTTGCGAGCCATACGCTGAATCGTGCACCGTAACCTCCCATAGGATTGGGAAACGCCTTGTAGTAGTCCTCCATTATCCCGATGAGCGAGGAGTGAGTGTGGTGCTCGTCAGTCAGCAGCCATTTCGCCACAGCCATACTCATTATACTGTCATCAGTAAACGTACTGGACTTGCCAAACAACGGAAACACCTTCGTGTGAATGTTGTTGAACTCATAGATACTACCGATAGTATCACCAATAATTGCTCCTAACATAATTTATTTTCTATGCATATAAATTCTTTAGTTTCTCGCTGTCTTTTTTGAACGCATCGCGGAGTGGGGCAGGTTCGAGGACTTCGAGTGATGGTCCGAACTTACGCAACTCCTGGATAAAGTCGTATGTCGGCGCAACGTAGAAACCGAAATATGTATATCGGTCGTCCTGCTTCATCTCAATCTGACTGGCGTGCAGTGGCAGCGAGCGCAAGAAGTTGGCATCGTACGACTCGACTTTCACTACGATCTTCTGCTCCTCACGTATCGAACGATCCACGCCGTACTGACCTTTGAAGAACAACGACGGCTTGAAGTCCTTAGGCAGCCTAAACGGCTTGTCGGTGGATGTCAGATCAACCATGCGGTCGAGTGCATACACGCGCGGCTCTGCCTCCTCGGGGTGATCATCGGGTTTGCCAACGAGATACCACCGCTGCTTAAAAACCTTCAGGCAGTACGGGGAAAGCAGGAACGTATGTGGCTCGGCGCGTTTATAACCCTGATAAACGGCGTATAGTTGCCGGTTGTCTTTCATTGCATTGACAATCGTGGATAAGAAACGTGTGCCTTCGGGTATTTCCTCAAAGATGATGCGGGCTTGCAGCCTGCTGCCGAGGTTAATCAGGTTGTTGAAGGCAAAGGTGTTCATCAGCCACGAACGCATACCGGCTCCGTTGGCTTTGTCGAGACCTTGGATGGAATATTCTTTGGTGGTGTGATTGCACACGATGTCAATGCCGAAGATCTCCTGAACAGTCTCCCGATGGCGGTGGAAATTTCGCTCGCCGTACGTGGTCTCGTGCATGTCGTTGTAGCGTGCAGTCGCCCACCGGCGGTCAATCTCTTCACGCGATATATGCCCTGCGCTGTAGATCGTATCCACCAGCCAAATCAACCGTTGAAACAATTTATTCTGTGCTGCCATAGATTAGGTCACGATGTGACGTTAAAGGGTTAAATAGTTAAAATGGTTTCTTATGGAAACGTTAAATGGTTAGTCAAGAATCACTTCTGCCAATCTATTCCACGCAAGCAGGCGGGGAGTTTGGTTCCTGCGGCTTTGTGGTGGGCGACACAGGCGCAACAATGTCCGTGACGAGGACAGTCTTTAGGACATGGGCAATCTATGTGATTATGTGGACAAGGCATGGGGATTATTCATTAGTTTTGTTTTGCCCCGAATCAAATTCGGGAACAATGGACAAAGTGCATATCTCTTCCGCCATTTGGTTCATCGCTACGCATTCAGTTCGGGTGACATGACGTTTGGAGGGATCGTACTCCCACGGGGAGAGAATGAGGACGCGCCCTTCAGCAACGGCATCAAAGAGACCGTCGGAGGGCTTGTAATAATCGCGGAAACCGTTATCCGCGATATAGATGATAGGATGCTCCTCTGCGAGGAGAACGATCATCACCTCTTTCTCCTTGTCGGAGATGAACGGCGATACCATCACGGCTCCCTGACGGGCAGCCAGCACACAGCCGTTCATGTAATCGCGTAGCCGCTTGTTATTGCCTAGCATAGCCTCGTCTATCATCGTCCGGCGGACATGCACGGGCGTAAATCGGGCGGCTTGCAGCAGCTTGGCATTGCCGATGCCGCGGTACTTCCGTCCGGCTATCTCAATGTCCTCTTGCACGCGGAAGAACCCCGGCATGAGTTTCTTGGTAGCCAGCCGCTGTGGGTTCATCTGGACGTAGCGGAACATGGAGGATAGTTGACCTCGGTGAGAAAGCGGGCGAATGAAGGGCCGCTCTGTGAAAACTGGAAATGCGCTGTGTATATCGACTTTGTTTGTTGTCCCCGAATTAAATTCGGGATCAATTGACAAAGTGTACTCTCGACCTAAACGCTTGGCACCTTGCCAAAATCCGCGTATGATAGCTCTGATACTAACTCCGGAGTCTTGACGGAGATGAAGAATAAGATGCAAATGATCAGGCATCAAACAAAATTGAAGAATACGTACCGGTTTATGAATAGCTCCGATCGCATAAATCTCATTGACTAGTTTTTCCCCTAATTCCGTCCGCTCTATATGTGCTTGTGTGGGATCATTATTAGGAATGCAAAGCTCACCCAACAACGGCTCACGCGACGGTATCGTCAGCGTGACATGATATATGCCGATGCCTTTCCATGCAGTTCCCGGCTCTTGCCAATGCCATATGTCGTGATTAGAGGGCATTATAAATTTCTTTTTCTCTCGTTGTTTGGGGGTTGCCGATGGCTACCCAATTAATCTTTGGTGTGCGTGGTATGCGAAAAATCGTACAAAGATACAAAAAAATACTGAATTATCCAAATTTTCCAAAAGGAAAATGTGAAAATCAGTATTTTTTGCTTTTAGTAAGTCTTTTATACGAGCGCAAAATGCTGTTGATCTTGACCTCCACGCGTGTGACGTCAGGCACAACGTGAATGTTTCCCCGTCCGGTGACGGTAATGATTTTCTCGGTTTCCATGATTATTTCTCCTTTCGTTTGATAAATACAACAATATCCACCTGCTTCTCGGGGTGAGCGGTGGGATCAATAGCCTGAATGCGCGCCTCGAAGATGTCGTTATAGCCGAGATCGAGCAGTTTGGAGATGGTCTCGTTCTGCTGGCGCGGGATGTAACCGATATGCGTGTCGCCGAAGAAGACAGCGACTGCATTGTGGTCGTGCGGGTTTTCATCCTCACGCACCAGGCGAACTTTCTTGCCGACCTTGAGTTGGCTGAACACCTCAACGCCATCGCAGTACGTAAACGCTGCTACATTGCAGCTAAGGAAATGTTCCTTGTCGTGTTTGATCTTCATAGTGAGATGATTTTAGTGTTGTTTAAAAGAAAATTAATTTTCGATGCAAAGATACGACAAAGGACTGACACCAGAAGTCAGTCCTATTGAAAAATGCAAAAATGTGAAGTTTTGCAAACTCCAGTTGCGTTTCTGCTATATGGGCAGCAGGCAGAATGTGGCGGATTATTCGCGCTTGACGTGAAGTGACGCATCGATGTTCTGCTTGCGCGGAACCCACTCGGAATAAACTTGGGCGGCTATTTCAGCAGTGGGTGCGGCAGCTGACTCTACAGGTGCGGCGGTTGATTCGGCGGATGGTGCGGTGGCGTGGCGGGTGATGGTGTGCAGGTAATGATAGACCGAATCAGGTGAATCGTTGTTGGGAAGCAAGGTCAGACGGCAGAGCAGGGTGTCGCCGAGGAACGTCTCCTTGAGCCAATGGATAGTGAGGCAACGGATCGCATAAGCGTCCATGAACGTTTCGTCAGCCGACTGCATGGCTATACTCAGGTACGTGCGGTTGTTGACGTGTCCGTTGAAGTCGAGATTGATCGGATTGACGCGGTGCTCGAGCTGCTGGAGCGTGGTGCCATCGGTCGGGAAACGGCGTTTGCGGTGGTTGTCGGACGTTACTTCCGGCAGAATAGGGATGAGCTGCTGGATAGGCGTGAGCGGCGCGAGTCGGTGCGATTCGGTGTCGAGAAGTGTCCAGCAACCGTAGCCATGTGCAATTTCAATCCCATCGGTTCGGCGCACACGGAACTCGGCATACAGTCGGAGCGTGCTGATCTCGCTATTCCATACGGTAACATCGATATCGTCGGACCAGAGTGCGGTCTGCTGCTCAAAGCAGGCGTTGAACTCGGTGATAACCCAGAGGCGTTGCATCTTGACAATATCGAACGCCGCAAGATGCAGGCAGGACATAAACCGTGCCCAGCAGTCCTGGTAATAGAGCAAGACGGCATTTGGCGCCATGCGGTAGCGCGTATCCATATCCGCTGCGGTGAGCGAATAACGGTGTGTGTATTGATTGTTTGTAATCATGCTATAAAAGTATTCGTAAACGTTTTTGACATGCAAAGTTACAAAAAAAATCTAACATTTGCAAATATAAGACGCAAAATTTAACAAATAGGAAAATTATTTTGCGAATAATTTGCATAATTGAAAAAAATTTTGTATATTTGCACGTTTTTTTGTGAAAAGATGAAATTAGATTTATCGATAGTACACGACATCTTGTATAGAGACGGTCGTTTGGAGTGGGACAAAGCCACTCTTGACGGCATAGAGGACTGTTACAAATTTCTGCAACAGTTTGCTCATGACAAGGTGATTTACGGAATCAATACGGGCTTTGGTCCGATGGCACAATGGCGCGTGAGTGACGATCACTTGCGCGACTTGCAGTATAATATCATACGCTCGCATGCCACAGGCATGGGTGAGCCGCTCGGTGACTTTTTTGTACGCGCGAGCATGCTCGCACGTGTCGGTTCGTTTGCACAATGCAAGAGCGGTGTGCATCCGGAGTTGGTGCTACTGCTGACCGAGTTTATCAACCGCGGGATCTATCCGTACATTCCGAAGCACGGCAGCGTAGGTGCGAGCGGTGATCTGGTGCAACTGGCGCATATAGCGTTGTGTCTGATAGGCGAGGGAAAGGTGCATTACAAGGGCGAGTGGCGTCCGACAGCCGCAGTGCTGGCAGAGTGCGGTCTGAAACCGATCAGCATCCATATACGCGAAGGTCTGAGCTGCACGAACGGCACAAGTGTAATGACCGGCATAAGCAGTGTCAATCAGTTGCATGCCAAGAATCTGCTACGCCATGCGACGCTTGCCGCGGTGTGGATGAACGAGATTGCCGGCAGTTATGACGACCTGATGGCAGCGCCGCTGAACGAGAGCAGGCGTCACAACGGGCAGATACGCATAGCCGAGGAGATGCGCCGACTGAGCGCAGGCAGCAAGCGTTTGCAGAAACGTGAGAACGTGCTGTATCAAGTCGAAAGTCTAAAGTCGAAAGTCGAAAGCATAGAGGAGAACGGCGTATTCAAGGACAAAGTGCAGGCGTACTACTCGCTGCGCTGTGCTCCGCAGATACTTGGTCCGATATTTGACACACTCGCGTACAGCCGTCAGGTGATAGAGGAAGAACTGAACGCCGCGAGCGACAATCCGATAGTCGATCCCGTAACGCAGAACGTGTATCACGGTGGAAACTTCCACGGCGACTATATATCCCTGGAAGCTGACAAGATGAAGATTGCGATGGTTCGATTGGCGATGGTGAGCGAGCGGCAACTGAACTACCTGTGTCACGACCGTATAAACGGCATACTGCCGCCGTTCCTTAACCTCGGTACGCTCGGGCTGAACTATGGCATACAGGCCTGCCAGTTCACTGCGACCAGTACAACGGCTGAGTGTCAGACACTGGCAATGCCGAATTATGTACACTCCATCCCGAACAACAACGACAATCAGGATATCGTGTCGATGGGCACGAACAGTGCTGAGTTGTGCGCACAGGTGATAGACAACTGCTATCAGGTGCTGTCGGTTCTGTATCTGGCAATGGCGCAGGCGGTGGATTGTCTGGGCATACAAGCCGAACTGGCGCCTGCGACGAAAGCCGGCTACGACGCCATACGGGCTATCACGCCGACAGTGATTAACGATACGCCGTTCTACGAGGATTTGGCAAACATTGAGAAATATCTGAGACAATTATGAATTATGCACTTATAACCGGTGGCAGTCGCGGAATCGGTCGTGCTATAGCCGAACGTCTGGCGCGCGACGGATACACGGTGGTTATCAATTATAAAAGCAATCAGCAATCAGCCATCAGCTGTCAGCAGGCGATAGAGTCAGCCGGCGGCAAAGCAGAGTTGTTGCAGTTCGATGTGACCGACGGAGAGGCTATCGAGACAGCACTTACCGCATGGGACAACGCCCATCCGGGAGAGCATATCAGTGTGCTGGTGAACAACGCCGGCATACGTCGCGACGGACTGTTGGTGTTCACCGGCGAACAGGAGTGGCACGATGTGATCAACACGACTACCAACGGGTTCTACTATACGACACACCATGTGCTGACAGGAATGTTGCGGGCACGTCAGGGCCGTATAGTGAACATCACATCGGTGTCGGGTGTCAGCGGACTGCCGGGACAGGTGAATTACTCCGCCGCCAAAGCCGCGCTGATTGGTGCGACAAAAGCATTGAGCAAAGAGGTGGCGGCAAGAAAAGTGACGGTGAATGCCGTAGCACCGGGATTCATCTGCACGGATATGACGGCTGACCTGGATGAGCAGGAACTGAAAAAGACTATCCCCGCCGGACGCTTCGGTAAGCCTGAAGAAGTGGCGGCGCTGGTAAGTTTTCTGTGCTCCGAGGAGGCAGCGTACATCACCGGGCAAGTGATAAGCATAGCAGGAGGAATGGGATGAGAGAAGTTGAGGGTTGAGCGTTTAGTGTTTAGAGAATTTGAAAGTGAAAAGAGTAGTAATAACCGGAATAGGAATATGGTCGTGCATCGGGCATAACAAGCAGGAGGTGAGTGCCTCGCTGCGTGTCGGACGCAGCGGTATAGGTATTGATGCAGCACGCAGTGAGTACGGATTTCGCAGTCCGCTGACAGGCATAGTGGATACGCCTGACCTGAAAGCGCTGCTGCACCGTAGGTTGCGTACGGGAATGTCGCAAGAGGCGCAGTATGCCTATATGGCGGCACGCGAGGCGTTTGAGCAGGCAGGTGTGGATGAACAGTATCTGCTGGATAATGAGGTAGGTGTGCTATTCGGCAACGACAGCACGGCACTGCCGACCGTGGAGATGCACGAGCAGATGATGGCGAAGCATGACACGGCGTTGCTCGGCAGCGGACTGATCTTTCAGTCGATGAACTCAACGGTGAATATGAACCTGTCCACCATCTTCCACCTGCGCGGCATCAACTTCTCGGTGAGCGCGGCTTGCGCCAGCGGCAGTCATTCGATAGGTATAGGTGCGATGTTCATCCGCCAGGGATTGCAGCAGATGGTGCTGGTAGGCGGTGCGCAGGAGGTTAATCCGTACGCCATGGCGGCGTTTGATGCATTAGGCACGTTCTCTGCACGCACAGCCGAGCCACAGAAAGCCAGCCGTCCGTTCGACACCGATCGTGACGGACTCGTGCCCAGCGGCGGTGCGGCAGCGTTGGTTCTGGAGGATTATGAGCACGCCGTAGCACGCGGAGCAACGATACTTGCTGAGGTGTGCGGTTACGGATTCTCCAGCAACGGCGGAGGTATATCTCAGCCGAGCAGTGAAGGTTCGCTGATAGCCATGCAGCGCGCTTTGAAGGACGCCGGTGTGACTGCAGATGATATCGATTATGTCAACGCCCACGCCACCTCAACCAAACAGGGAGATGAGGAGGAAGCTGTTGCGTTGACCCGGCTGTTCGGCGGCAAGCGCGCCTGGGTAAGCAGCACAAAGTCAATGACCGGTCATGAGTGCTGGATGGCGGGAGCCAGCGAGGCGGTGTACTCCGTACTGATGATGCAGGAAGGATTCGTTGCGCCGAACATCAATCTGGAGCACGTTGATCCTGCCGCCGAGACACTGCGTATAGCCACTACAACCGTTGAGACGCCTGTCAACACGGTGCTGAGCAATAGTTTCGGTTTCGGCGGAACGAATAGTGCGATTGTCTTAAGGACGTTATAAGGGTTTTGCTATTGCAAAACGTTAAAGAGTTAAAATGCTCGCAGCCGCGACGTTAAAAAGTTAAGATGCATTTGTTTGACAATATAAAGAAAGTATTCAGTCGGGAGCAGTACAATGCCCGTCAGGCACAGGAGTTGGCACATCTGTACTCCTGGGGACCGGTAGTGTTCCAGGTAAGCCGCCTGATGATCAAGTATGGCATACTGGAGCTCTTGAATGAGCACCGCGATGGACAGACGCAAGCCGAGATTGCCAAAGCCGCAGGACTGAGCGATTATGCCGCCAAGTGTCTGCTGGAGGCCGCGCTGACCTTGCACATCGTGCTGATTGACCCCGATACAGACCGATATACGCTTGCCAAGACAGGTTGGTTCCTGCTGCGCGACCAGATGATCCGTGCGGATATAGACTTCAACCACGATGTGAACTACGAAGGTTGGTTCGTGCTGGACAAAGCACTGGAGGAAGGTCGTCCTGCCGGATTGAAACATTTCGGCGACTGGCCGACGATCTATGAGGGACTGAGCAGTCTGCCGCAGGATGTACAGAAATCATGGTTCGGGTTCGACCACTACTACTCCGACCACTCGTTCAGCGAGGCGTTGGCACTGATAGACGAACGGCAGCCGCTTCACCTGCTGGATGTAGGCGGCAACACCGGACGGTTTGCAATGCGTTGCGTGCAGTATAGTCCGAACATTGAGGTTACGATCTGCGACCTGCCGCAACAAATAGGACTGATGCAGCATGCTACAGCAGGCAAACAAGGTGCCGAGCGCATACATGGAGTAGGGATGAACATATTGGATGAGAGCAACGCGTTCCCGACCGACAAACGATATGATGTGATATGGATGTCGCAGTTCCTGGACTGCTTCAGCGAGGCGCAGATTGTGTCTATACTGCGTCGTGCCGCGCGGATCATGGACGCCGACAACCGCATATTTATCATGGAAACGCTGTGGGACAGGCAGGATTATGTGCCTGCAGCCATGAGTCTGACCATGACCAGCCTGTACTTCACCGCTCTCGCCAACGGCAACAGCAAGATGTACAACACCGACGATATGACACGCCTCATACACGAAGCCGGACTGCAGATAGAAACTATTCACGACCGTATAGGCGACGGAGGACACTCCATCATTGTTGTGAAGAACTGAAGATTGGAAGATTTGAAAATTTGAAAACTACCATAATGACAGAACAAGAGATTATTAACAAAGTAAATGCGCTCCTCGTGGAGGAATTTGAGATTGCAGAAGATCTGCTTACTCCCGAGGCATCACTCAAGCAGGATTTAGAGATCGATTCATTGGATTTTGTGGACATCGTGGTTCTTATCGACCGCGAGTTCGGCTTTAAGCCTCAAGCCTCAGAACTGAAGAACGTCAAGACCTTAGGTGAGTTCTACAACTACATTCAATTGCACGTCTGATGGCACAGGAGTGGAGCGGACAAACAGGTGGTACACATTGGATGCAACGTGCATTGATCAGTATCATACGCCACACCGATATACGTGTTGCGTATGCAGCAATGCACTTGTGGCTGATATGGTACATTCTTGTCCGCCGCACCGAACGCAACGGAGCCTATACGTTCACCGTCACCGCGGTCGTTCGCGTATGCAAGCGGCAGTAGATGTGTACCGTTCGTTCTACCACTTCGGAAAAGCTATCATCGACCGGTTTGCCGTATATGCCGGCCAGCGGTTTGAAGTACAGGTGGATAACCGCGAGTTGTACTACGGCAGAGTGCAGAGTAACGAAGGGTTTGTTATGCTGTTCTCGCACGTAGGCAACACTGAGATGGCCGGTTACTTCCTTTCCACACCCGACAAACGTCTGCATATCCTTGCCTACGCCGGTGAGTCGCCCGTAGTGATGGAGCACCGCCGGCAGGAGTTAGCGCGCAACAACATTGACATGATTGCTGTTCAACCCGGTGACATGAGTCATATCTATCGTGTCTGCGAGGTGTTGCAACAGGGTGATGTGCTGGCAATGGCAGCCGACCGTCGAACAGGCGATGCAGTCACCATGTGCACATTCATGGGCAGCCGGGCACCGCTACCCGAAGGTCCGTTCCGCGTATGCAAGGCGGTGCGCAAACCGGTACTGCTGGTGTTTGTACTCAAGCAGGATGCACATACGTATCGCGTGACATGTCAGGAGTTGCAGCCGGACAAAGATTTGGCACAGACGTACGCACAGGCCGTTGAGCAGGTAGCCCTGCAACACCCGTACGAGTGGTTTAACTTTTACGATTTCTGGGCATAAGATCCCCAGGATAATTGAGAAAATGCAACCCGTTGAAAACTATATTCCCCAGCGTCCGCCGTTCGTGTTGATTGACACGGTTGAGTCCGTCTCGGCTCAGGCGGCACGTACGCGCTACACTATTCCTGCCGACTGCCCGTTGGTAACGGACGGAGTGCTGCCTTTGGCTGGCCTGCTGGAAAACGCTGCGCAGACCTGTGCTGTGCGTGCCGGACAGGCGGCGGGGAACAAGATAGGGTATATAGGTGCAGTTAAGCAGATGCAAGCCCTGCGGCTGCCGCGGGTAGGCGAAACACTGATTACAGAAGCCGTGCTTGTGCAAGAGGTGCTGAACATCAGCCTGATTGACTGCACAACGCGCATCGGCGACGAACTGATAGCCACAGCAACGCTCAAACTGGCATTGACAGAAGAATGATTTATTGTATCGGACATACTATCATTTCTCCTTTGGGTGAAGGCTCGCAGGCGAATGTAGAAGCAGTCAAAGCGGGCCGTAACGGCCTGCGTATCTATACCGACCGCTTTGCCGATGTAGAGCCGTTCTGCGCCTCGCTGTTCGATACACCGCAGGAGTTTGAGCCGCTGTGTATCCGCAGCATTGAGGGCGCACTTGACTCTTGCCGGTCAGTCATGAACTCCCGGCTCTCGGATAGCGAGACGATCTTTATCCTTAGCACCACCAAAGGTGACAATCTGGATCTGCTGACACCCGCCAAGGCTATAGCTGCACATTTCGGCAATACGAACCCGCCGGTTGTGGTGAGCAACGCCTGTACATCCGGCGTTTGTGCGCAGATCACAGCCAAGCGCCTGCTGGAGGCGGGATTGTACAAGTATGCGGTAGTGGTTGGCTGTGATATACAAACGCGTTTCATTGTCAGCGGCTTTCAGTCGTTCAAGGCATTATCGCCCGAACCTTGTTTGCCGTTCAGTCCGGATCGCAAAGGTCTGAATCTCGGCGAGGCGGCAGCAACCATTATCTACAGTAGCGAGTCGCCTGCTGACGGCAGCCGGCCTTTGTGGCGATTGCATACAGGCAGCATACACAACGACGCCAACCACCTGTCTGCTCCCAGCCGTACGGGCGAAGGTTCTTACCGTTGTCTGCAAGATGTATTAGCCGGAATCCATCCGCAAGACGTCAGTCTGCTGGGTGTACACGGCACTGCTACGCCCTACAACGATGCGATGGAACAAATAGCCATAGAGCGCGCGGGTTTGCAGAATGCGCCGCTGAGCGTACTTAAGCCATTCTTCGGACACACTATGGGCGCAGCAGGTGTGGTAGAGACAATAATCGGTGCAAGCATGCTTGAGCGCGGTATATTCGTAAAAATGCTGTCCGGTTTCGGCGGAGTGAATGCAGCAATACGAATTGAAAAGTGAAAGTTGAAAGGTGAAAATTGAAAGGGAAATAGAGATAACTGCTACCTCCGTTCTGCTGGACGGTCAGCCTGTGCAGGTGCAACAGTCGGGCGAAAAGATGCTCGTGGAGTTGTACCGCAAGTATGTGGGGGACTATCCGAAGTTCTTCAAGATGGATACGCTCAGCCGACTCGGGTTCATTGCGGCAGAGATGCTGATAGGAGCAGCAAACGATGTGCCGTCTGCCATCATTCTGGCGAACCGAAGCGCAAGTATCAAGAACGACCGCGATTACCTGGCTACCATCTCAGAAGGGAACTATTATCCGAGCCCGGCATTGTTCGTATATACACTGCCGAATATTGTAACCGGCGAGATTGCTATCCGCCACCATATTCAGGGTGAGACCTCGTTCTATATCCTTGACACGCCGCAACAACTGGACGCAATCATAGCATCCACACCGTTTGAGTCGGCATTAGCCGGCTGGTGCGAGTGCAGTACAAAAGACAATTTCTACGCAAAACTACAACTTATATGGAACAACTGATTGAACAACTTAAATCACAGATTATCGAAGCACTCAACTTCGAGGATATGACTCCTGCCGATATCGACACCGATGCACCTTTGTTCGGTGAAGGTCTGGGGCTTGACTCGATTGACGCGCTTGAACTGATCATGCTTATGGACCGTGAGTACGGTATCAAACTGGCAGATCCCAAAGCCGGCAAGGCTATCTTCCAATCCGTACGCACTATGGCGGAATATATTCAGGCTAACCGCACGAAGTAATCGGAATAAGCCATGCGCATCGCTGTTACCGGCATAGGAGTGGTCAGTGCAATAGGCATGAACTGCGCTGAAACGCTGCAATCGTTACTCGACGAACGTTCGGGTATCGGTGTTATGCGTGTTTTAGGTAGTGCTCACACCGAACTGCCTGTGGGTGAAGTGCCTTATACGGATAATGAGTTGCGCGCACGTTGCGGTATAGATAACGAGCCTATGCCGCGCACATCCCTGCTCGGACTGCTTGCCGCCCGCGAGGCGTTGGCTATGGCAGGCTGTACGTGCGACACGTTTATCAGCGGCACAACGGTCGGTGGCATGGATCTGACCGAGCAACATTGGCTTGACTATCAGCATGGCAAGGCTACGGAGAATATACGTCTGCACGAGGCAGGCGAGTCAACGCAAGCCATCCTGCGCCATTTGCAAAATAACCAAATGGTAAATGACCAAATCGTAAATGTCTTCACTCCTTCCACAGCCTGCTCGTCTGCCTTGAATGCCATTATCCTCGGCGCGAACCTGTTGCGTACCGGCAAGGCAAAAGCTGCGCTGGTGGGCGGTGCAGAAAGCCTGAGCAAGTTCCACCTGAACGGCTTTAACACTCTGATGATTCTCGATCATCAGCCTTGCCGTCCGTTTGATGCCAATCGCAACGGGCTTAATCTCGGCGAGGGAGCAGGGTACTTGGTTATTGAGCCGGAGGAGGAAGCGATTGCCCGCGGAGCAACTATCCTTGGATATGTAAGCGGCTACGCCAACACCTGTGACGCCTACCATCAGACTGCTTCCTCTGAAAACGGTGAGGGAGCGTTCCTCGCCATGCAAGGTGCATTGCGGATGGCAGGATTGCAGCCGACGGATATCAGTTACGTCAACGCCCACGGCACTGCCACGCCGAACAATGACCTGAGCGAATCGGCGGCACTCACACGGCTGTTTGGCGCTCAAATGCCGCCGGTAAGCAGCACCAAGGCATTTACCGGGCACACTACTTCCGCCAGCGGAGGTATAGAGGCAGTGATCTGCCTGCTCGCTATGCAGCACGGGTTCGTGCCGGCTAACCTGAATTGGTCACAAACCGCAGAGGGACTGATTCAGCCTGCTGCGCATACGGTGCGCCAACCGCTCAGCCATGTGTTATGCAATTCGTTCGGCTTTGGCGGCAACGAGTCGTCTGTCGTGCTTTCGGCGGAAGGCACAGACCTGCCGGTAGCAGCATTGGACAGCATATCGCCTGCGTCATGTTCCTTTGCTCTGCCCGAAGATGCTGAGTTGGGTAAGTTCGTCAGTGCCGCCGAGGCGCGGCGTATGACACCGCAGATGCGGCGTGTTGTGGCTACCGTCAGACAGGCAATGGCTGACACCGGAATAAACATGCCGGACGCTATCGTTTGCGCCACGCAATGGGGATGTATGTTGCAATCCATGCGTTTTCTGCAAGAGATGATTGATTCCTGTGAGCAGCAACTCAAACCTACGCCATTCATCCAATCTACGCACAATACAGTGGCTTCGCTCATAGCCATCATGACCGGCAATCACGGCTACAACGCCACCTATTCGCAAGGCCGGCAGTCCGTAGCATGCGCAACGACGGATATAACCGCGCAACTGAGTCTCGGACTGATCCGCAGAGCGCTGCTCATTGAGTTCGATGAGCAGGTGGATGCCTGGGATGCGGTGCTCTGCCACATAGGCGACAAAACGCAAAACATAGCAAAAGTAACTGTTTTTACAACCAAATAACTTATTGTATTATGAAAGCAAGATTCATCATTAGCGCTTTGGTTATGCTGCTGGCGCTGACACATGCAAGTGCCAAAAACATCTTTGTGATCGAGGGTCCTGAGGAAACGTACAATCAGGTTCGCGTCGTTAACGAGACCTCGCAGTCAGACTTCAGCTGCCGTATTGTGATTCTTAACGAAGACGAGACCACCAACCGCGTGTACGGCACATACAACCTGCGCGGCTTCAAATCTTCCGACTCCAATACCGACCGCTTCCCGCGTGGCACGAAGATGGCTATACAGATGGAGAAAGATTTTCCTGAAGAGTGGTCGTACTATATTGAGTATAAGGATTTTCCGTTGTTTGACGCAGTGATTGTTCATCTGCGGGCAAAGAGCAAAGAGTTTAACGAAGAGTAAGTTTGCCGTGATTCGACTACTGCTATTGGCATTGCTGCAAAGCCTGCTCCTGTGCGGCGGGCAGATGTTTATGAAGCTGGCGCTCAAGGCTATGGGTGCTGTTTCCTGGAGTTGGGCGTTTGTTGTCAGCCAACTCACCAACTGGTGGTGGCTGGCATGCGGCGTGTCGTTCACGGCAGCCGGATTGCTGTGGATGTATATTCTCAAGCACTGGGCATTCTCGCAGGCGTATCCGCTGAGCAGTCTGGCGTATGTGTTCGGAATGATTGCCGCAATGTTTGTCTTCCACGAGCATATAGCCTGGACGCAATGGGTAGGTATATTGTTGATTATGGGCGGATGTTACCTGGTAGCCAATTGATGTATGTTAGCACTCTTACTGACTGTCATAATGAGCATTGAGGCGGATTTCGTACAGACGAAATCTGTTGCCATGATGAGTGAGCCGCAAGTGTCCGCCGGGCACATGACGTATCGCTCACCCGACTATATGCGTTGGGCATACACCTCGCCCCAAACGATGGTTTGGGAGATGAACGGCGACAAGAGCAACGTTAATCCGCAGGTGCAACGCCTGCTCAAAATGATTATGTCCGCCATAGCCGGCAACAATGCCAACGACCCGAAACTGCAGCGCGAATCGAAGCGTATGTTTAAGTCAGTACATATCGTTATGGACGAGTCGAGCGGGGTAGCGCAGCGCGTCGAACTCATCGAGAAAAACGGTGACACAACTATAATTGAATTCAGCAATGTCGTTGCGAAGTAAATCGTGCAGGATAATCGGGGTTAATTCGGAGACAGGTGCAGGGTTTATGCATCTTGTCTGCTTCGATAAGAGCGATCCGATCTTTGCCGGGCATTTTCCCGGTCAGCCTATTGTGCCGGGTGCTTGCCTCGTGCAGATTGCAGAGGATCTGACCTCGCAGCAGTTGGGCAGAACCGTACACTTCAATGCTATCAAAAACCTGAAATTCCGGCAGCCGATTACGCCGGAGATGCAGGTAGTGTTTGTGATTAACGGAAGTAAAATAGAGATACGTGACAAGTCATTAACCGAATTGTATGCGCAGTTCACAGCAACATATTTGTGCCCTGATTCCGACGTATAATAACGCCGGAACGATTGTGGATGTGGTTCGCCGTGTGCATCAGTATATGCGCGACATTATCGTTGTTGTGGACGGTAGCACCGATGATTCGTACGCCTTGTTGCAGAACATCGGTTTTCCGCTGACTATTGTGCAGCATGAGCGTAACCGCGGCAAGGGTGCGGCACTCGTTTCCGGTTTTCGCAAGGCGCTGGACTTAGGTTACGATTTCGCTTTGACTATCGATGGTGACGGCCAGCATTATCCCGAGGATATACCTCTTATATTACGCGCGCACGATGTGCACCCTAATGCGCTGATTGTGGGCAGCAGGCAGTTTACTGACGACAATATGCCCGGCAAAAGCAAGTTCGCCAACCGGTTCTCCAACTTCTGGTTTGCCTTGCAGACGACTATTCATCTGCCTGACACGCAAACCGGCATGCGACTGTATCCTTTGCATCAGCTCTACGGATTGGGTATCCTAACCAGCCGCTATGAGGCGGAACTCGAACTGCTCGTGTTTGCCGCGTGGCATAATGTGCCGCTTGTACCTGTGCCCATACGCGTCTATTATCCGCCTAAGGAGGAACGTGTCAGCCATTTTGTGCCGGCGCGAGACTTTACGCGCATCAGTATTCTTAATTGTTTCCTGTGCATAGGAGCATTGTTGTTCGGCTACATCAATATGTACTGGCGAACGATAATCAGTTTCCTGTATTTCGGTGTAGTCATGCTGTTCATGGTCAATCCCTACACGTGGCTGTTCTTCCTTATTCACGGTCGCAACGCTGCTTCGCGGGCACGATACCATCGGTTCGTGCAACGTATGGCGGCACACTTCACACGGATGATTACCGGATTGCGACTGACCATCAACACCGATCAGGCTACGCTGACTGACCGACAGGCGGTGATTATCAGCAATCATCAGTCGTTCATCGATATTATCCTGACTCTGTCGCTTACGGAAAAGATGGTGATGATTGTCAAGGACTATGTGTGGTACAACCCGTTCCTGGGCGTTGTGGCGCGCTACTCGGACTGCATACCTACCTGCTACAGCGACGAGCAACGCGACGCGGCTATCCAGCGTGTGCTGGGCGAAGGCTACTCGCTCTTTGTCTTCCCCGAAGGAACGCGCACCACTACCGGTGAGATCGGACGTTTTCATCGTGGCGCCTTCTATTACGCCGAGCATTACGGCTTGCCTGTGCAGCCTTTGCTCATCGATGGAATGTGCGATTATATGGGCAAGATCCGCTTTGTGCTCAAGCCGGCTGATGTGCGGCTGACAATTCTGCCCGTAGTTGCTGCCGACGACAAACTGTGGGGCGCAACGTATAAGAAACGTGCCAAATCTTTTGAACTCCATTACAATGCGCTGCTGCACTCCAATCGTATGCGCGTAGGTATTCTCGGCGCCGGAGTAGGAGGGTTGTTCACAGGCGCATTGTTGGCACAACGCGGCTACGAGGTAACCTTGCTTGAGCAGCTGCCTGTCATTGGCGGAGGATTGTATTCGTACCAGCGTAACGGAGAGACATGGTACACCGGCATGCATATCCTTTCCGGCTTGGAACCGGAGGGTGCTGTGGCCAATATGCTGACTGGATTGGGACTGCATGCGGACGTTATCGAGACAATCCTAGACCTTATACCCGAAAACCTTATAGGTAAACCCGAGTGGGAGCAATGTAAATCAGGCGTTTACAGATTTGTCGGCGGCAGCCAGAATTTAGCCGATGATTTGGCGTTATATATCATTCGTCACGGCGGACGCATAATGACCGGTGAGCGGGTGACAAACATCGCACAGCACGATGATTGTTTTGCCGTTGCTACCGTCAATCGTACGTATTCGTTCGACAGGATTGTGAACACTTTGCACCCCAAGCAACTGCTACGGCTGACTGATCTGCCATTGTACCGCAACGTGACGCGCAAACGTATCGAAGCCACGCCGGAAACGTTCGGATCGTTCAAGACGTATATCCGCTTGCAGCCCGACTCGTTGCCTTATGACCCCGTGACGCATTATCTGCCCGAACAGCGCATGTTGCTGCTTACGCCTTGCAGCGAACGCGGACAGCAGTTTGCACGAACCATTGAAACGGTTATGCCGATGGATTACGCCGAACTCTTACCCTGGCAGGCGGACAGAAAGGCGAATTATGCCGAATACGAAGCGTTCAAGCAACGCAAGGAACAGGAGGTTCTGTCGCTCATCGAGTCGGTCTATCCCGACATCCGCAAGCAGATGATTGATATTTTCAGTTCTACCTCTCTGACCTACCGCGACGACTATCTCACACCCGAAGGAGCAATGTTCGGCATGGCCGAACCTGTCGGATCGGTGCGAACACATGTCAAAGGATTCTATATGTCCGGTCAGAATATCTTCCTGCACGGCCTGTGCGGAACAGCCATGACCGCCCAACAAACAGTACAAGCCTTATGCGACGATTGCAACGAATAATTTTAGCCTGCATATTGATACTCTCTAACACCGTTTCGGCAGCTAATAGTGATGCCGACCGCCTGGTGCTGAAAGGTAATGGCAGCATGCGCCTGTATGCGTATCCGGCTGACAGTGCCGCCAATACAGGCATGGCTGTTATCGTCTGCCCGGGTGGCAGTTACTGCTGGCACGACATGGAGTATGAAGGTCGACAGGTGGCACAATGGCTGAACAGAAACGGTATCAACGCCTTTGTGCTCAAGTACCGCGTGGCAAGTATCAGCGCTTACTGCCTGGGCTATCGCGTGATAGGCTTAGGTAACAAATACCCGAACATGCTCATCGATGTGGAAGATGCTTTGCGTTACGTCTATCAGCACGCTGATTCGCTGCATATCGACACGACGCGCATCGGTGTCATGGGCTTTTCTGCCGGAGGACATCTGTGTATGATGAGTGCCACACACAACCGCACGCAGTACAAACCGGCATTCGCCTGCCCCGTTTATCCTGTGGTAACGATGGCTGACAACCGCTACGTGCATCACCGCTCACGCCGTGGCGCTTTGGGCGTGTGGGGACACCTCAATCAGTCGATGCGTGACTCTCTGTCGCTGGAGAAACATATCTTGCCTACATGCCCGCCGGTCTTTCTGGTTAACTGTATCGATGACCCTGTTGTCAAATACAGAAACTCCGAACTGCTGGATTCGGCCCTTAATGCCAATCATGTGCCGCACCGGTATATCCAATACACGACAGGCGGTCATGGCTTTGGCGCATCGGATACGAAAGGCACAGAGGAGTGCCGACAATGGAAAAACGAATTTTTACAATGGATATCGAATTTGAATCTATAGAGCGAATACGCTTGTTTCAGGAGGAGTTGCTGCGCAAGCAGATTGCCTATCTGGCGGCTCACTCGCCGTACTACCGGCGAATGTTTGCCCAACATGCTATCGACCCCGAGTCGATACGCACCATAGCCGACTTGCAACGCCTGCCGTTCACCGAAAAGGCTGATCTGCAGCGGTATAACGATGATTTTCTGTGCGTCCCGCGCGAGGATATAATCGATTATATCACTACTTCCGGCACGCTGGGCGATCCTGTTCTGTTCGGCTGTACCGAGGCAGACTTGCAACGCCTGGCGTACAACGAACACAAGTCGTTTGCCTGTGCAGGACTGCACAAGGGAGATATACTCCAACTGATGACCACTATCGACAAACGCTTCATGGCTGGTTTGGCATATTGGCTGGGCATACGCAGCATGGGAGCAAGTATTATCCGCGTAGGCAACGGTATTCCCGAACTGCAATGGGATACAATCAACCGCCTGCATCCTACGGCTATCATGTGCGTGCCGTCGTTCATTCTTAGGCTTATAGAGTACGCCGAGCAGCACAATATTGATTACCGCCACTCGTCTATCCGCAAGATCATAGGCATAGGCGAGGGATTGCGTGACCAGCAGTTCCGCCTTAACCTGCTCGGACAACGTATTCACGACAAGTGGCCCGAGGTCGAACTCTATGCCACCTATTCCTCCACCGAGATGTCCGCTACGTTCAGCGAGTGCGAACATGCGTGCGGAGGACACGTACACCCCGAACTGATCATCGTGGAGATTATAGGTGACAACGACCTGCCTGTTGCTGATGGTCAGCCAGGAGAGATTGTTATCACCACCTTGGGCGTCGAGGGCATGCCGCTCTTGCGCTTCCGAACCGGAGATATAGCCGCCAAGGTCGTTGCGCCTTGTGCCTGCGGTAGAAACTCCTACCGACTCACACCGCTCATCGGACGCAAACACAACATGATCAAACTCAAGGGCACAACCATCTATCCGCCGGCTATCAACGATGTGCTGGACAACACGCCGTTTGTAGGCAGTTACGTGGTTGTCGTGCGCCCATCGGATGCAGGTACTGACGAAGTGATTGTGCGCATCAGTCTGCGCGAACCTATCCAGCCGGACGATGCTATCAAGACGCTCAAGGATCATTTCCGTAGCCGTCTGCGTGTAGCACCGCTGGTGGAGATCTTGCCCGATGATGTGATCCGGCAAATCAATTTCCCTGCCAAAAGTCGCAAACCCGTCAAGTTTATTGACGAACGATAGGAAAGAAATCTTCCCGTGAAGAATCTGTTGCTCCGCATATACGATTTTTTCGTTACTCGCCGCCGATGGCTGTGGGGCGGAGTAGCATTGGTGCTGCTGGTGTTCGTCGCTCTGGCTGTGTCCTTGCATTTTAGCGAGGATATCATGGATTTCCTGCCTCTGGACGATGACGATCGTGAGGCGTTGGCGCAGTATCAGTCGCAGCAGTCTGCCACTCGTCTGGTGCTGGTGGTGGAGGGCGACAGCCTGCGCGAAGAGGCTGTCTGGCAATTAGCGGATAGTATTGACTGCCGTATGGCTGGCGGACAACTTGCCGAACCTGATCCGGCAGAGGGCTTGGTGGCTTTGTACAGCCAAATGCCTTACAGGATTGCCGATAGTGTGTATGCGCGCTTCGATTCAATCTTCACGCCGCAGGCTGTCAACGCGGCATTGCTGCGCGACAAGGCAATATTAGCGATCCCCGGAGCAAGCATCCTAAGTACGGCTATCGCTTATGACCCTTTAGGACTGATCGAACTCTCAACGCTCAATGCTCAACGCTCAACGCGCAACAGATCCTTTGCCTTCTACGACTCGCCGTACGGCAGCACCGAAACCCAACGCAACGCCTTGCTCATCGACTCATTACAAACAATCACCGATCGGGTAGCGCAGCATTTTCCCACGCTTCATATACGCTGGACAGGCGCACCGGTAATATCTGTCAGCAATGCCCGGCGTATCAAACTCGATACGATACTATGCATCAGTCTTTCGCTGGTGCTGATAATCCTTCTGCTCGCATATTCGTTTCCGCGTCGCAGAGATCTATGGCTTATTCTCCTTTCTGTTTCGTTCGGCTGGCTCATGGGTATGGCGGTGTTGCGAATCGTTACGCCTACTATTAGTGCTGTTGTGTTGGGTATAGGCAGTGTGCTGATCGGTATAGCCGTCAATTATCCGCT